>Ga0206891_10014_pt3 | contig 49307 bp, 47 predicted proteins | sample Alteio_BWOrgHeat_55_FD_153246 | JGI IMG/M metagenome (GOLD analysis project Ga0206891, IMG submission 153246) | Enriched cells from forest soil in Barre Woods Harvard Forest LTER site, Petersham, Massachusetts, United States - Alteio_BWOrgHeat_Nextera7 ...
GTTATTCACTGTATCCCGTACTCGCGAATATCCAGGGCGCAACACCTGTTGAGTTGCCGCTCAGCGAAAGCTTTCAAATTGAGACGCATCCGCCATTGCTTGCGAAACTTGCGGGAGTGAAACTGGTGTTCATTACGCAACCGAACGCTCCGAGTGGCGTATGGCTGCAGCGCGTGGAATTGCAGCGGGTGATTGAGGAGACAAAGGGCGTTGTGGTCATCGACGAAGCCTATGTGGACTTCGCTTCGGAGAACTGCCTTGATCTCGTGAATGAGTACGACAACGTGATTGTAGCGCGAACGTTTTCGAAGGCGTTTTCGTTCGCAGGTATGCGCGTCGGCTGGGCAGTGGGTCCGCGTGAGTTGATCACTGCGCTCGACAAGGTGAAGGACAGTTACAATGTGAGCCGTCTGAGCCAGCTTGGCGCGGAGGCGACGCTGGAAGATGGGGATTACTTCCAGCAGAACGTGAAGAAGATTTGTGCGGCGCGGGAGCGGACGAGCGTGGCGCTCGCCAAACTCGGTTTCTTTGTTTATCCTTCGCAAACGAATTTTATATTCGCGAAGCCGGCGGCGCCGTTGACCGCAAAACAGTGGTTCGACGGACTGCGGGCAAAGAATATTCTTGTGCGCTGGTGGGATGCCGACCGCATCCGCGATTTCGCGCGGGTTACCATCGGCACAGATGAGGAGATGGACAAATTCCTGGCAGCAACGAAGGAGGTTTGTGAAGAAGCGAAGCGCTAAGATCAAACGCGATACAGCAGAGACGCAGATTTCATTGACGCTGGCGATTGATGGGAGTGGCAAGTCGAAGGTGTCGACGGGCATTCCGTTCTTCGACCACATGCTGACGCTTTTGGCGAAGCATTCGTTGTGTGATCTGACCGTCACAGCGAAGGGCGACGTGGATGTGGACGCGCATCACACCGTTGAAGATATCGGCATAGCGCTCGGGCAGGCATTCGTGAAGGCGCTCGGCGACAAGCACGGGATTCGGCGGTACGGTTGGGCGTTGGTGCCGATGGACGAAACGCTGGCGCAAGCGCGCATCGCCCTGGATTTCAGCAATCGACCGTTCCTCGTCTTTGAGGCAAAGAATTGGAGTCGCATCGCGAACGTATCGCTTGGACGGAAGAAGGAATTCCGGGTCGGCTTGGTGAAGGAGTTTTTGCAGGGTTTCGCTAATGAGGCGCGCTGCAATTTGCACGTCGATGTGATTCGCGGTGATGAACCGCATCATGTAGTGGAGGCGGTCTTCAAAGCGCTGGCGAAGGCGCTTGATATCGCTTGTCAGCGTGACCCGCGTGTCAAAGGCGTGCCAAGCACCAAGGGACGGTTGTAGTCGCACCCTTCAGGGTGCGCGCAGGCTGAAGCCTGCGACTACATAAACTTCTGGGTGCGACTGGTGGAGCGGCCCCACGTACGGGGTAGGGGAAGTGGTGTGGTTGGGGCCTCGATCTCCAGCGGCTTCCATTCATCCTCGTAGGTGAGATCCGACACAACCTCAGGAATGTTGTCTATTTTAATTCCTATTTCACGTTGCGGCATGAACGGGCATTTGGGTTTATCCCCGACGAGATAGGGGGCTTCTCTTTCGAGCAATAAACGCGTGCCGGTCTTGACGCAGCGTTTGCCGTAACGCGCTTCGACTTCCTCCAACGCGTGATGCAGTTCGCGGCGCTTGTATTCCACATCGTGATTGAAGAGGTTGGGTTCCAATTCCAGTGGCTGCAGGTTCCAGAAGTTAATGCAGACCTGGCGGATCGGTCGCTCTTCGTGCGCGGTAAGTTCCCAGAACAATCGTTCGACCTGCGGATTGATGAGGCGCGGTTCGAATTGCGCGGTAGGAAACTTTACGCTGGCACTGTTGCCTTCGTGGTCTTTGAAGCGCACGTACACGCCCATCTCGCGGGCCTTGAGGTTCTCACGAAAGAACGTGGTCACGACTTTCTCGGTCTGGTCGAGCAGGAATAGGAGCGCGGTTTCGTAGTCGGGCTCGTCGTAGGGCAGGGTGGTGGCGCTGCCGATGCAGGTGCGCGGTTTGTGCTCCACGGTCAACCGTTCACGCAATTTGCCGCTGGAGAGTAGCCACAATTCGAGGCCGAGAAATCCGTAGCGTCTCTCCAGTAATCCTAAGGGCAGGTGCGCGATATCGCCCAATGTCCAGATGCCCAAAGCCCGCAGGGAACGCGCCCGTCGGGTAGCGATACCGGACAGTTTTTGGATGGGAATATTGCGGATAAATTCGCACTCCTCGTCCTCTGTCACTTCACGGAAATTATCGGGTTTGCACTTTTCGGTCGCCAATTTGGCCAACCAGCGGGAGGAACCGAGGCCCATCGATACCGGTACGCCGACTTCCTCGAACAATTCGCGCCTCATACGTATGATCAATTCAGCCGGGGTACGACAGCGAAACACGCTGGGTGAATCGGTGAAATCCAAATATCCTTCGTCGATCGAGCTGGGCACGAGCAGGGGAGTGTAGAAGCGCACGCGTCGAAAAATTTCCAGCGAGAGACGGCGGTACTCATCATATTGCGGAGGCACCAGCACACCGTCGGGGCATTTGTGTTTCGCCTCGAAACACGCCATGCCGGTGATGATGCCGTAGGCCTTGGCGCGATAATTGGCCGCGATCACAATGCCATTCCCGCGTCGTCCTCCGCCGACAAAGACGGGCTTCTTCTCCAATTTCTTATCGAGCGCCATCTCACAAGAAGCAAAGAAGCAATCGCCGTCAATGTGAAGGATTCGTAGAGGTCTGGACAGCATACCACACAAATGTGTGGTATTGAGTGGAACGTGTCAAGTGATTAGCTCTTGCTTGGATCTCCGAACATTTTGTCGACAAAAGAGCGGACAGTCCAGCCTGTGGGTACGTTTGGCACCGGAGGAAAGAAACTTTGTACAACTTGATCATCTTGATAGACTTTCAACACAGAAGTCGGCCAAGCGTAGACAAAAATCTCGCCATCACGATTCACGATCTCCAAATTACCTTGTGCTTGGCCCTCGGCAACGAGCTTCAGAGATGTACCCGCGGGAAAAACGATCGGCATACCCCATGGTTCAAACCACACCTTGGTTGGCATGTTGCCGATATCGAGAGAAGAGGTTACTTGATGCATGTATCCATGATGTAGATGACCGTTAGTCTGACAAGTTTCCGTGCATAGTCTGCGAATGCGGTTTGGCGCCGGCGTTATCTACCATGAGATGGAAGGTGGTGCCAGCGTGGTAGGCGAAGCGGTGGGACAGGATTGATTCGACGCGCTCGGCGAGTGAGCCACTCACTTCTTCGATTTCATCGAAGCGAATGCGGACGGTGGGGTTGAGGTCGTGTTTGGGGGGAAGCTGATCGACGAGGACATCGGCTTGGGCTAGGGCGGTGTCCCCATTGACTTGGTCAGCGTAGTAACGGCGCACGTCGAAATTCAGTGGTGTGTCCGATGGATAACTGGCGAAGGTTGCGGCGCGTTCACGCGTGCAATGGGTCGCATCGTCGAACTGGACGATGCAGTGAAGAGGGGGTGGAAGATACAGATCGGCGGTGATGGTGATGTGATTTGGAGTGCGGGAACTTGTTCCCGCTTTGCTGTTCTCTGAAAGCGCCGACGAGTCGGCGCACACCAAAACGAACTGCTTGTTGCGCTCGGCTTCGACGTTGAAACGTTGGCGCATCAAGGCTGCGACGGCGTCGAGTACGGCATCTTTGGTGATTTTCATGGTTCACTGCGGCTGGATACCCTCGGGCATCCAGCCCTACAAACGAATTCAAAGGGACTTCAGGCAATCGTCAAGCATGGTGTGCAATTGTCCAACGGTTTCGGGTGTTTCGTCGCCCATGTGCGCGAGGCGGAAGCTCTTGCCCTTGATTGGACCGTAGCCGCCGTCGATGAGGACCTGGTATTTGTCCTTGAGCGTCTTCTGCAGCTTGGCGACGTCGATGTTCTTGTTGTTTTTGACACAGGTGAGTGTGATGGATTCGTAGCCGGCCTTCGGGAACAGCTCGAAGCCGTTCGCCTTCGCCCAGTCGCGGGTCTTTTGTGCCATCTTGCGGTGGCGCGCGTAGCGATTATCGAGCCCTTCCTTCTCGAACTGGTCGAGTTTGAACTTTAATCCGTAGATGTGCGGAATGCTCGGCGTCGACGGCGTCATGTTCTTGTCGTGATTCGCCTTGAACTCGAGGAAGTCAAAATAGTATCCGCGGCCAGGGATTTTTTCCGCCCGCTTCAAGGCGCGGTCGCTCACGGCAAACACGGACAATCCCGGCGGCATCGCCCACGCTTTCTGCACGCCGGCGAGGAGCACGTCGATGCCCAGGGCATCGGTGTCGATCTTCAGGGCGGTCATCGAACTCACGCAGTCCACTACGAACATCACGTCCGGATATTTCTTTACGACCTGCGCGATTTCGGTGAGCGGGCTCATTACACCCGTAGAGGTTTCATTGTGCACGAGCGTGATGACGTCGAACTGGCCGGTCTTTAGTTTCGCCTCGACTTGTTCCGGGAGGATCGGCTGGCCCCATTCGACTTTGAGGGCTTCAGCTTGTTTACCGCACCGCTGGCTCACATCGAGCCACTTATCGGAGAATGCGCCGCAGGAACAGTTGAGCACTTTTTTGGCGACGAGATTGCGGACGGAAGCCTCCATCACGCCCCACGCTGACGAAGTGGAAAGGAAGACGGGGTTCTTCGTGTAGAGCACCTTCCGCAATTTCGGTTGGATGGCGGCGTACAGATCCTGAAAGCCGGTGCCGCGATGGCCGATCATCGGCTGGCTCATTGCCTGGAAGGTATCGTCGCTAACCTCCACGGGGCCAGGGATAAACAACTTTACATGCGGCTTGGTCATGGGCATTTTCCTCTCTTTTCTCGTGACAAATGGGGCGAGCCAATGAGTATAATGTTTTGCAGCAAATCTCAACCCTTTATTGCGAGCGCGAGGCCAACCAATGCCAAAGACCCTGAATGTCGGGATGATCGGCTACAAATTCATGGGCCGCACGCATTCCAATGCGTGGTTGAAAGCAGATAAATTCTTCGACCTCAAAGCCCGCCCCATTATGAAGGTCATCTGTGGGCGGGATCGGACCGGCGTGATGAATGCGTGCAGCCGCTGGGGTTGGAGCCAGTTCGCGACCGATTGGCGCGAGGTCGTCAATGATCCAACCATCGACATCATCGATATCAATACCCCCAACGACTCGCACGCCGAGATTGCCATTGCTGCCGCCAAGGCTCGCAAGGCCATTCTCTGCGAAAAACCCCTCGCGATGGATGTGAAGCAGGCCAAACAGATGGTCGACGCGGTGAAAAAGGCCGGGGTCGTGAACATGGTGTGTCACAATTACCGACGAATTCCCGCCATCGTGCTGGCGAAGAAGATGATCGCCGCAGGCGAACTGGGAAGGATCTATCACTATCGCGCCCGCTATGCGCAGGATTGGATCGTTGATCCGAATTTCCCACTGGTCTGGCGGTTGCAGAGCAAGATTGCCGGCTCGGGGGGCGCACGGGGACATCAATGCTCATATAATTGATCTTGGGCGCTACCTCATCGGAGAGTTCAGCGAGGTGTGCGGCCAGATGGAGACCTTCATCAAGGAGCGTCCGTTACCCGGTGAGTCGAACAAGAAAGGCAAGGTCACGGTCGATGACGCGGTCATGTTCATTGGCCGCTTTGAGAACGGTGCGCTGGCGAACGTTGAGGCTACGCGCTTCGCGCTCGGCCGCAAGAACGGGATTCAGATTGAAATCAATGGGAGCAAGGGTTCGCTGGTTTTCGATTTCGAGGACATGAACCGGTTGAAATACTACAATGAAGCTGACCCGGAGGATCGCCGTGGATTCCGCGATATCCTGGTCACGCAGGGCGGCGGGGTGCATCCCTACGTTGGCAATTGGTGGCCGCCGGGCCATATCATCGGCTACGAACACACCTTCGTCCACACTATCGCCGACTTTATCAATGCGGTTGTGGACAAACATTCTGTACAACCAACTTTTGAGGATGGCCTCGCCGACCAGATTGTTCTGGATGCTGTTGAAAAGTCCGCCAAGACGCGGAAATGGATTGCTCTTGGAAAGTGATTAAATGACCTGGAGCGAAATATTCGGGGTTTTCACCAAGCCGCTGTTTCAAATGGGGCAGACGTGGGTCTCGCTCTCGACGATGGTGGAGTTCGTTGTCGTCGTAGCGCTCGTCGTGTTGTTGTCCCGGCTGGTGCGCCGCCTCCTGCGCACGCGCGTCCTGGCGCACACGAAGCTCGACCCGGGCCAGCAATATTCCATCGCGCGGATCGTCAGCTATATCGTACTGGTGTTGGGACTGATCATTGGTTTGGAAACGGTCGGCGTCAACCTCAGTTCGTTGGCAGTGGTCGCGGGCGCGTTGGGCGTGGGGATTGGATTCGGACTGCAGAACATCGTGAGCAACTTCGTCAGCGGGCTGATCATCCTGGCCGAGCGGCCCATTCAGATTGGCGACCGTATCGACCTGGGCAACAACACGGTGGGGAAGGTGGAGCGTATCGGGGCGCGCGCTACCCATGTGTTGACCAATGACAACATCGTGGTCATCGTGCCCAACTCGGAGTTCGTCACCAGTCGCGTCGTCAATTGGACGCATATCGATCCCCGGGTGCGCTTTCGGATCAACATTGGAGTGGGTTACGGCAGCGATCCGCACGTGGTAGAAAAACTTCTCCTTGAAATTGCCGATGCCAACCCGGCAGTGCTCAAGAATCCCTCACCGACGGTGGTTTTCAAGGGATTCGGTGAAAGCTCGCTCAACTTCGAATTGCGGATATGGTCTGCGGACATGACGCACCGAGCAGGCGCACTCGATAGCCAGGTAAACTTTGCGATCTGGGACAAGTTCAAGGAGCACGGTATTGAGATTCCTTTCCCCCAACGCGATCTTCACCTCAAGGATCCGCTGCGTGTTGAAGTCAAATCGGTATAGGTGGCGGAGTTCGAAGGAGAGGAATGTTAAAGAAGGAGCGCAGCCGCGGGTGTTTCACCGAGTCGTGAACGAGGCATGTTTTTGGTTTGTTTCATGACCTCTTCCCTTACGGCTGCGCCCTAATTAAAGCGCCCTCACGGCCTACTATCGATCAGGTTCCGGGAGTTTGCAAGTGATGGACGGTTCAAACCGGGCTGGTTCCTCATGTGCCCTGCCATAATTATTTTGCACATCTTGGGCAGAAGCAAACAGGCTGACGCGGCGCAACAGGCGTTTTTCAAGAAAGATGCGGTGCTGTAACCCATTCGTCGATAAGAGCCTGCATATATTTGGCCTTGTGATCATAGCAAACACGGTTAATTTCCTGCTAATGTAAAACTGGTTTTTGGCCCTTCAAGGAGGGGGGTAAGAAATGAAAGAAAGATTAGAAAATGCAAACCCTCTTGCTGAATTGATTCGGACGCAGCGAGAGGAGATTGAGGGTTATCGGTGGATCGAAAGCGAGAAGGCAGGTCGGGACATCGGTTGGAAGCGCGCCAGCGAGGAATGGAAAAAGAAACATTTCGTGGCATGGAAACGCTCGCTTCGCGACCGGGGCATCCTGCACCCTTTGTTTGAAGTCCTCTGGTCCCAGCAACAGGAGATCGAAAGCTACAAGTGGATCGAAAGCGAAAAGCGGGGTCACGATATTGGCTGGAAGCGCGCTGTGACGGAATGGCAGGACCGGCATTACGGGGAGTGGAAGACGCACGTGATGCTTGGCAGCCCTGACGACCAAATGGACGTGAAAGGAAAGGCATTTTCATCGGCATCCCGGAAACCCAAGCGGGCGTTCTCGGAGGAGCATCGCCAGAAGCTCGCGTTGGCCATGCAGGCCTGGCACGGAAAGAGGAAGTCGAGGGGCGTTAGCCGGATGTAAGTCAGCATTTTCAACAAATGATTACGGGCACCCCATGTGCAGGCAAAGGGTGCCCGTTAAACATTCTGTGAGGCGGATTGACGGCGGCTTTAGGCTTGGCCGCCGAAGGTCACATAATCGTCGAGGTCGAGCAGCTCGAACCAGGTGTGGATGTCTTCGCGTGTCTTGCTGAATTTTGCCAAGAGCTGAGTGAAATATTCCTGCGTCTCCGCATCGCCGGGGGTGCGTTGTTCCACGTACGCGCTCCATTGGGCGATTTGCCATGGCTGCGGTTTGGTGGTGGAAGTCTTGGCGATCCATTCGAGGATTTCACTGTCGCTCTTGCCGAGGGCCAGTTGTTTCTTGAGGGCGTCGCCCTTGATGCCGGCGAAGTTGAACGCGTGCTGGTCGTGCGGACAATCGTAGTTGTATTCACCGTTTTTACCGACGATCAGGGCGCGGCCTTTGTCGAGACAGCGGGCGAGGATGGCGTAGCCGCCGAGGCGGACACGCGGGCTGCGGGGTGCTTGTTTCGTGAGATCGAGTGCGTAGATTTCTTTGGATTTCATGTTGGTTATATTTTTCTCCAAGGGTGGGATGTTGCGGCGGAGGACTTCGTTTCAATTTGCACAAAGAAAAAGAGCGCCCCGAAACGGGACGCTCTTTCCGTGAACTTTCGTTCGGCTGTCGAATTAACGACGGCTGAATTCGCGCTTGCCACCGCGACCGCCGCCACCACCGCCACCGAAGTCGCCACGAGGACGCTCTTCACGGGGTTTGGCTTCGTTGACGGTCAACGCGCGACCGTCCAATTCCTTGCCGTTGAAATCGGTGATGGCCTTGGTGGCCTCTTCCTGCGTGCCCATCTGGACGAACGCAAAGCCGCGGGACTTGCCCGTGAACTTGTCCATGATGAGTTCGCAGCTGCTGACGTTGCCAGCCTGCTTGAACAGGTCGAGGATGTCGCCTTCAGTGGTATTGAACGATAGATTGCCTACGAATAGCTTGGTAGCCATTTAGTTGTTTATTCTTTCTGCTGCGGAAGGGAGGTCTCAGTGACTGTTCCCGTTTTCGGGTTTCGGACTGTCACCGAGCTACATGGCCTGACTGACAATCTACCAATCTCACTGCGGACTGCATCTCTCTGCTAGCGGGTGCTACTGTACACCAGACCAATGTGATTGCAAGAACTACTTGAAGCCTTTCGGGAGTGGTGGATCAGATACGCCGTAACCGCTTGCGACAGTGGTGTTAGCACCTTGATTTACGGATGCTGCGGAGCGGTCAGCCAGCCGAGGCTTTCAAAACGCAGGTACAATTCGCGGCAAGCCCAGGCGTCGGTGGCGGCGTAGAGTTGTTGCTTTGGCGACAGGGCGGGCTGCGCCCAGTTCGACGTTTGCGGTCCCTTGGTGATGCGACCGCCTAGGAACAATCCCGTCAGGTTGCGCAGGCCCGTTTGCGCCATGCCACGGTGCTTGGCGATGTCGCCCAGATCAACCACATTGGCGGGCTTGAACGGAAACACCTTCTGCAGTTCCGAGAGATCACGACCCAGCGCCACCCCCGCCTTGATGATTTGAGCGTTCCCGAAGATTTCCGCCAGCGCGTGCGAGCAATCCAATCGCGCCAGCGGAAATAGGTGCACAGCATGGCCCGTGGCAATCTGCACGAGGCTGGGAGCATGGAACTGACCCTTGCGAAACGTCGGCCGCGTCTCGGTGTCGAATCCCACCACATGCTCAGTACGGATTTCTTGCACGGCGCGGCGCAGGTCGTCTTCGGTTTGAATGAAATGGATCGCGCCGCGATACCGCACAATCGGCAACTGCATCAATTCCTCGTGCGGAATGTTGCGGCGCACGGCGGGCGTCGTTGCGGATTCGTCCTGGTCCATGGATGGACGGTATGACCCGTCAATCTCCATTTTACTTCATCAGCCCGACGAGTGTCTCGCCCATTTCGGCGGGGGTCTTGGCGACGGCGATACCGCAGGCTTCGAGGGCCTTGATCTTGTCGGTGGCGCTGCCGCTGCCGCCGCTGATGATGGCGCCGGCGTGGCCCATACGGCGGCCTTTTGGAGCGGTCGCGCCCGCGATGAAGGCGGCGACGGGCTTGGTGAAATTGTCTTTGATCCAGAGTGCGGCTTCTTCCTCGGCGTTACCGCCGATCTCGCCGATGACGATGACGGCTTCCGTCTGCGGGTCGGTCTCGAACATCTCCAGGAGATCGATGAAGTCGAGGCCCTTGACGGGATCACCGCCGATGCCGATACAGGTGGACTGGCCAATACCGCGCGAACTGAGCTGCCATACCGCTTCGTACGTGAGCGTGCCGCTACGCGAGATCACGCCGACTGGACCGGTCTTGTGGATATAACCGGGCATGATACCGATTTTGCAGGCCCCCGGGGTGATGATCCCGGGGCAATTCGGACCGATGAGTTTCACGTCTGTTCCTTGCAGCGCACGCTTTACGCGCACCATGTCGATCACGGGAATGCCCTCGGTGATCGCGATGATCAACAGGATACCCGCGTCCGCTGCCTCGAGGATCGCGTCGGCCGCAAACGGCGCGGGCACGAAGATGCAGGAAACATTCGCGGCTGTCTCGCGCACGGCCTCGCTGACGGTGTTGAAGACGGGGATTCTCTGCGAGTCGAGTTCGATGGCCTCGCCGCCGCGGCCTGGCGTAACGCCGCCCACGAGTTTCGTCCCGTATTTAAGACATTGCTCGGCGTGGAATTTGCCCGCGGTGCCGGTGATGCCCTGGACGATCAGGCGCGTGTTCTTATCGACCAGAATGCTCATGGGCGCACCGTGGCGTGTTTCTCGTGCACAATGGCCATCAGGCCGCCGATGCGGAAGCTGGAATTCTTCCACTGGAAGGTCTCGACGGAAGTGTCGTGCAACGCTTCCTCGTATTCCTGTAGGAACCCGTCGACCTCGTTATCGGGAATATCGATCATCAGCGGATGCTGGACGTTTTCGTAGTGAAGATAGAGTTTCATGATCGGTTACTTCGCGGCTTGGACGATTTTCTGCGCGGCATCGGCCATTGAGTCGGCGGGAATGATGGCGAGACCGCTCTCTTTTAAAATCTGTTTTCCCAATTCCACATTGGTGCCTTCGAGGCGGACTACCAGCGGCACGCCGACGTTTACCTGTTTGACGGCGGCGAGAATGCCATTGGCAATCACGTCGCACTTCATGATGCCGCCGAAGATGTTTACGAGGATGCCTTTCACGTTCTTGTCGGAAACCAGGATCTTGAAAGCCTCGGTGACCTTTTCGGTAGTGGCCCCGCCGCCGACGTCGAGGAAATTGGCGGGCGAACCGCCGTAGTACTTGATGATGTCCATCGTGGCCATCGCAAGGCCCGCGCCGTTGACCATGCAGGCGATATTGCCGTCGAGACCGATATAATTGAGGCCGAACTTACCCGCCTCGACTTCGCGTGGGTCTTCTTCGTAGATATCACGCATCGCCTCAATGTCTTTGTGGCGGAAGAGGGCGTTGTCGTCGAAGTTCATTTTCGCATCAAGCGCCATCACGCGGTCGTGCTGATCGATGATGAGCGGGTTGATCTCAATGAGTGAAGCGTCCGTTTCGATGAAGGCTTTGTAGACGCCGAGAATGAGATTCACGGTGGCCTGCAGATGAGGGCCGCCGAGGCCGAGCGCGTAAGCAATTTTGCGGGCCTGATAGGGCTGGACGCCGACGGCGGGATCGACGGGTTCCTTGAGAATTTTCTCCGGTGTTTGCGCGGCCACCGCCTCGATATCCATGCCGCCTTCCGTGCTGGCAAGGAACGATGGTCGGCCAATCGTGCGATCGATCAGGATGCTCAGGTACAATTCGCGTTTCGGCACGCTACCGGCTTCGATGAGCACTTTGCGCACTTCTTTGCCGCGCGGGCCTGTTTGGTGGGTGACGAGGACTTTGCCGATGAGTTCGCGCGTGGCTTTCAATACTTCTTCGGGCGTCTTAACGACTTTGATGCCACCCGCCTTGCCGCGTCCGCCGGCGTGGATTTGCGATTTCACCGCAAAAACATCGGCTTTCAGGGACTGCGCTATTTTCCCGGCTTCCTCCCGCGTGAAGGCCACCGCGCCTTCGGGCACGGGTACGCCGAAACGACGGAGAATTTCCTTGGCTTGGTATTCGTGAATATTCATGAAGTTGTCGGCGTTGGCTCAACGCTGGTCGATGGGCACAACCTTCAGCCCCTCCGGGCCCGTGTATTCGCTGAGGGGACGGATGAGGCGATTGTCGGCGAGTTGCTCCAGTACATGAGCTGTCCAGCCCGCCATGCGCGCGATGGCGAAGATCGGCGTGAAGAGGTCGGTCGGAATACCAAGGCTGTAGTAGACCGTGGCGGAGTAGAAATCGACATTGGCATTGAGATTTTTTTCCTGCTTCATGATCTCGGCGATCCGTTCGCTCATGCGGAGCCATTTCGGCTCGCCGACCTTTGCGGAAAGCTTCTCGGCCAGGCGTTTCAAATGCGGTGCGCGCGGGTCGAGCGTCTTGTAGACGCGGTGGCCGATGCCCATGATGCGCTTCTTGTTGGCCAGCGCGCTGCGAACATAGTCGTCCACACGGCTCTCGTCGCCGATCTCCTGGAGCATGTGAATTACGCCCTCGTTCGCGCCGCCATGCAACGGGCCTTTGAGCGTACCGATCGCGGCCGTGATCGCGGAATACATGTCTGAAAGGGTGGCTATGGTCACGCGGGCGGAAAATGTCGAGGCGTTGAAGGCGTGCTCGGCATGGAGGACAAATGCCATGTCCATCGTTTCGGCGGCTTCGTCGTTGGGAGCCTCGCCGTTGAGCATGTAGAGAAAATTGGCCGCGGAATTCAGTTTTGGCGAGGGCGGGACGGTTTCCTTACCTGAGCGAATGCGGTGGAATTTTGCGATGATGACGGGGACCTGCGCTACCAACTGCACTGCCTTGCGGCGATTCGCCTGCGGCGTATTGAGGTCAGCCTCGGGATCGAGGGTGCCGAGCATGGAGACGGCAGTGCGCAGGACGTGCATGGGTGCGGCAGTCTTCGGAACGAGGTGCAGCAGGTCAACGACCGCCTTCGGGAGCGGCCGGGCGGCGATCAGTTCGCTTTCCAACTGCTCGAGTTCCTTACGATTAGGCAGGCGGCCTTCCCAGAGCAGGTGGATGACCTCCTCGAAGCAGACCTTGCCGGCCAGTTCGTTGATGTCGTAACCGTAGTAAATGAGCTGGCCAATATCCCCGCGCACGTCACCAATGCGGGTTTGGGCCACCGCGATTCCTTCAAGACCTTTTGAGACAACGGGCATGCTTTTTTTCCTCGTCCAGTGCGATTAAACCGACTCACGAAGGACGCCACGAATTGGCAGTCCTGCGTCTTGCGCCGCACAGTTAATCTATGGACGCGCGCCCGTAGCGTCAAGGAAAAGTCGATTTCATTGCGCCCAAATGCGACACGGGGGTGGTGAGTCCATTTGCCTTGATATCACGCGCCATTTCATGCGACGTTGCGCGGGTTAAGGAGGAACTGGTTTGCGTTTGTCTGGCCGATTGTTTTCGCGGATTCTGGCGGTCTTTAGTTGGGTCCTGGTGGGCGCGGCGTTTGCCCAATCGACGAACCTGAAGGCCTATCGCTATGGGAACGCCTATTATGTCTCCGCCCGTGATGTAGCGAAGTACTATGGACTGGGACCGGACGCGCTCGATGTGGCCAGTCGCTCGGAATACAAGACGAGCTTCGGGCAATTGCAGTTGGAGGCGGACAGCCGCGAGATACTGGTCAATGGCGTCAATCACTGGCTTTCCGCGCCGATCCTGGCGACGCGTGATCGACTATGGATTGGCGAACTTGACATCCTGAAGACCCTCGCGCCGGTACTCCACCCGGAACAATTGCGAAAACGCGGTGTCTCCATTCGTACGGTGGTACTCGACCCGGGACACGGCGGCGCCGACCGGGGGACGCGCGGGCGATCGAGTTTTGAGAAAGTGATGACGCTCGACCTGGCGAATCGGGTGCAACGAAACCTCTTGGCGGCCGGCGTGCGAGTGGTGATGACGCGCACCTCGGACACAACGGTGCCGTTGGAAGATCGGGTGGCGTTGACGAAGGCGAAAGGGGCGGACCTGTTTGTGAGCATGCATTTTAATTCAGGAGGGACAGCGGAGGGGATCGAGACGTATTGCCTGCCTCCCGCCGGGGCGAGCTCGACGGCGGACCCGCGCGCGGATGGCGGCGATCGCGATGCGGTGCCGAGTAATCGTTTTGACGAGCAGAACGTATGGCTGGCGCATTGCACGCAACGCGCGGTGCTCACCGCGACGCGGGCGGTGGATCGTGGCGTGCGGCGCGCGCGGTTTTACGTGCTGCGGTATGCGACCTGCCCGTCGATTCTGATCGAGGGCGGATTTTTGTCGAGCCCCACGGAGGAGCGGCGTATTTTGCAAACGGATTACCGTGAAATGTTGGCGAAAGGGATTGCGGATGGCATCCTGACGTATAAGAAGACACTGGAGACAACCCCGGGGCTGGTTGGCGCGTCGGATCGGATCAAATGAGAATTGCTACATTCGTTACCTGCCTGCTACTTTTTGTCTGTGGCTGCAATTACAGTCACGTGGGGAGCCCGAACACGACATTCAACCGGCCATCGCCACCCTTGGGAGCGGGTGCAAATGAAACGTCGGACGGCCCGGTTGTTTTGAGGATCAGCCGTCACCTCGATACGGTCATCGGAGGTCCCGACGTCGAAGAAGACCAGCATCTCGTGCTGACGGTCCAGGATTTTCGCATCGGCCAGAAACTCAAGATTCCGTCGGTAAGCGTGACCCCTGAATTTACCGTCACGCGATTCGGGCCCAACTCGCAGGGCGACACTTTCGCTGGCTACCTAGTCGTGAGAAAAATCAGCGCGACCAAAGTGGACGCGTCACTCCATCTCGACGTGACCGCCCGCACCAGCTCCGGTTCCTATACGCAAACCGCCAAGTTCCATGGCAACTACAGTTTTGTGTACCGGGCTTCCGACACTGATCCCCAGCCATGAAGGAATTGGTAATCAAGACCAGTCAGCACACCGAGTTCGTGGAGATCACAGAACGAGTGCAGGCGGTTGTTGATGAGAGCGGAGTGAAAGAGGGAGTGAAAGAGGGGATGTGCGTTTGTTTTGTGCCGCATACGACGGCGGGGATCACGATCAATGAGAATGCCGATCCCGACGTGGTGACCGACATGATTTATGCGCTGGAGAAGGCCGTGCCGTGGAAGGATCCGCACTACCGGCATGGCGAGGGGAACTCGGCGGCACATGTGAAGGCGAGCATGATGGGGCATAGCATCCACGTGTTCGTACGCGGCGGCAAACTACAGTTCGGCACGTGGCAGGGGATTTACCTGTGCGAATTCGATGGCCCGCGTTCGCGCAAGGTGTGGGTGTCGGTTATCTGAAGGAGCCAGTGTCGGACGTGCAAACACGGCGATAGAGGGCTTCGTAACGGGGTACGATGATTTCCGCTGAAAACTTTTCGCGGGCGCGGTCTTGCGCGGCGCGGCCCAGAGCGGCGCGGCGAACTGGATCTTGAATCAAACTTTCGACGGCGTGGGCGAAGGCTTCGGCATCTAGCGAGGGGACTAATAGTCCGGACACACCGTCTTCCACCACTTCCGGAACGCCACCCGCGCGGCGGGCAACACTGGGGCAGGCGAAACACATTGCCTCCAGAATGCTCAAACAAAAGCTCTCCGATTCGGACGTGATTAACCCGAGGTCGGCAGCTTGCAGGTAGTCTTCGATGTCGCTAACGTTTTTACGCACGACAACACGGTTTTCGAGACCGAGTCGTTGGACATCTTTGGCGAATGGAGCGAAATCGCCGCCGGCGAGAATGACAAGTTTGAATGAATCCTGCGGACGAATCCGCGCGACGGTTTCGAGCAACAGATCGATACGTTTCAGGGGACGAAGATTGGACGAGTGCAAAATAAGAACCTCGTCTTGCACGCCGAGTTCGCGACGCACTTCTTCCCGTGAGCGTCGCGGCGGGCGGGGTGAAAAGAAATTGTGGATCACCTCGATCGATTTATCCACTGCGAGCAACCGCTGGGTTTCGTGTTGCAGGAAAGCGGACACGGTCGTGATGGCGTCCGAACGAGCGAGAGCGTGGCGGATCGCCGGTCCGTAACCGGGGTCGCGTCCCAGCAAGGTAGTGTCCGTGCCGTGCAATGTGGTGACGACACGTGGCTGTTGCTCGGGAGGCAGCATCGACTGCGCAAGGATGGCCGCCGTTGCGTGGGGCACGGCGTAGTGGACGTGAAGCACGTCCAACTTATGATCGCGGCTGACCTCCGCCATTTTGACGGAGAGCGGCAGTGTGTAATCGGGATATTTGAAGAGGTCATAGTCGTTGATGATGACCGGGTGGAAATGCAGGCGGGGGGTGTTTGTCGGCAAGCGGAAGGGGCGTTCGTAACTGATGAAATGCACCTCGTGGCCGCGTTGCGCCAGTTCCTCGCCCAAGGCGGTGGCGAGGATGCCGCTGCCACCCACGGATGGGTAACAGGTGATGCCGATTTTCAACGGGCGTGCGGTCGTCATGGCAAATTATGACGGGATTTCGGTGTAGGCTTCATCCGGGCGGTCAATAATATCACGCTTTACGAAGATAATCTCGGGAGTCTCTTCCGTGCGCAGGTAGTCCTGTTCGCTGGCGCCGGAGACGTAATGGGTGCAGTGGACGACGGATTGCATCCAGCGGAGACGGGTGTCGCGTGATGGACTGACCTGCTCCTTGGTGAAAGGCGAAATCGGCAGGTTCACGAATTGATCTCCGCCTTCGTGAAGCTGGAAGGCGCTGTCGCAATAGCGGGCGCGGACGATTTCGCCCTCGTGTGAGACGTCGACGAAGAACTCTTCGATGTCGCACGCCGCGCGACGGAATGCCGGGTCGCTGGAACGCACCACGCGAAGGCCATCGAGCAGGTTTAATCGGCGATACATCTCGAGACAAAAGTCGGCGGCATTGCTTGCGGAAATTTCCTGAAAGATTTCAATGTGGCGACGTTCGACGTAGTTGGGAAGTTGGAGCAGGGTCTTCGCGTGCCAGTCAGCGGGAATACGCTTGAGGTAGAGCGGGGAGAATTTGCGCTGAAGTTTATTTTCGAAGGTAAAGTTGAGGAGGGCGGGCTCGCCGGTCTTACGGTGGCGCAGGAGGGTCTTCGTTTCGCGCGGATCGTGGTCGCTGTCGTGGTAGAAGAATACGATCTCGCCGCCGAGTTCCTTTTGTAGCCGGTGGGCGGTCAGGATTTTGGCGACGAGGAATCGTTTCGGGAAAAATCCGCACGGTTGCTGGCCGAAACAGATGATGGGCGCGGTCGTCATATCACGTTACCGCGACGCGCGACTGAGGGCCGCTGGCCAGTTGGATGACTGCGCTGACGAGAACACAGACAATGCAGCCAATCACGTTATACCAGAGATAGCTGAGCCGCTGGTCGGGCACTGTGAAGTACAGGGCGAGGACCAGTGTCTGCGCGGTCAATCCGCCCCAGAAGACTGCGGTGCCGCCGATCTTTCGCAGGAAGAACCCGACCACGAACAGACTGAGCATCACGGGGTAAAAAATGGCCCCGACGATGTTGACGGCCTGGACGAGGTTGTCAGCGAAAGACAGGCAGAGCGCGAAGGCAATGGACACGACGCCCCAGAAGATGGTGAAGCCCCGGGAAGCAGCAAGATATTGGGCGTCTGAGGCATTCGGCCTGATGATGTGCCGGTAGATATCCACGGTCGTGGCCGAGCCAAGTGAATTGAGTTCGGCCGATTTGGCAGAGAGCGCCGCGGCAAAAAAAGCCGCTACCAGAAGGCCGATCATTCCGTGCGGAAAATGGTCCATGATGAATGTGATGAAAATGTAATCGGTATCGTTCCGTTTGTCGTGCGGGTCCACGGCAAGCCGTGCTTCTTTGCGGACGGCTTCGACGCGATCATGGGCGAGAGCGGCTGCTGAACGCGCGGTGGATTCAGCCGTGGAGTCGCCGGTATGCCGGGCCTTCACCCATGCCTGCAATTGGTGTTCTTCCTCGCTGTGCGCCGTGGAGAACTTCGTTTCGATTTCACGTAAAGTCCCGCCCTGGCTGTGCGCGGCGCGTTCCTGCCAGGCCACCTGGTCGAAATACACCGGCGGCTTCTCAAATTGATACACGACAAAGAGCAGGACGCCCAACGAGAGGATAAAGAACTGCATGGGGATTTTGAAGACGGCGTTGAACATGAGGCCGAGCCGGCTTTCGCGCAGGGAAGCGCCCGAGATGTAGCGCTGCACCTGCGACTGGTCGGTGCCGAAATACGCCAGCATGTGAAACGTGGCGGCGATGGTGCCGGACCAGAACGTGTACCGCATCCCGGGATTCGTGGAAAAGTTGACCGCCTCCAGCTTGTGCATTCCGCCGGCGATGCTGAGTGTGTCGGAGAACGTCAGTCCGTCGGGGAGGTTTTTCAACAGGATGATAAACGCGGCAATCATGGCGGCGAAGATTATGCTGATCTGATACTTTTGCGTGACGTTCACCGCATCGCTCCCGCCGGTCGCGGTGTAGACAACTACCACGATTCCGCTGCAGAGGATGGTGGCGCTGAGCGACCAGCCCATGACCTTGGAGAGCACGATCGCCGGCGCATAAATCGTCAAGCCCGCGCCGAGCGCGCGTTGCACCAGGAAGACCGCCGCGCCAAGCAGGCGGGTCTTGCCATCGAAGCGCTGGCCCAGGTATTCGTAGGCAGTGATGACATTCAGCCGCCGGTAAATCGGCAGGAATACCGCCGCGATGATGATGAGCGCGATCGGCATGCCAAAATAAAATTGCACGAAGCCCAGTCCGCCTTGAAAGCCCTGGCCGGGCGTAGAAAGAAACGTGACGGCGCTGGCCTGGGTCGCCATGACTGAAAGGCCAATGACAAACCAGCGTGTGTCGCCGGCCCCCTTGAGATAGGTGCTGAACGTGTGCCGGCCGCGGGTACGCCAGGTGCCGTAGGCGGCGATTCCAAGAATTGTCACCAGGAGGACGACGTAATCCAATGCGTTCACGAGAACGCCCTCGTCAAGACGATGAGCAATCCGATCCAGAGGGCGAACACTGCGAGGACGAAGAGGTAGACGTTCGGCCACGAACGCAGACCCGGCAGGCCGGTGCCGTCATCGTTCGGCTGCGGCTCGGGCTTCATTTTCCCAGCGAGATCAGGTTGGCGAAAAGCCGGTACGCGCCAGGCACACCGTCGGGCAATTCCCGGAAAAAGGAGAGGCCCGTGTACACGAAGTAACCTTTGCCGTAATGCGCCACGAGAAGGCTGCCCTTTCTGGGCGGCTCGTCCGGGTCGTTGCAGGCGAGGAGGGGAGTAAAATGGTCGTCCCATTCGTTGGCAAAATACAGTCCGCGCTCCTGCACCCAGCCGTCGAAATCGGCGGGGACGATGCGATTGGGTGTTGTGAATGCCGGATGGTCAGGCACGAGCAGGGTCATCGCCGCGGTTTCGTCGGTGACGCGGTCGTGTGAGAGTTTCAAATTGTAAGGCGCCAGACGCGTGTTCTGCAAACCATCGGAGGTGTTGTATTGGACGATGACGTTTCCGCCGGCTTCGACGTAGGCGAAGAGACCGGGGAGATTTTGAGACAGGTCCGTGCGGGTATTGAAAGCGCGGATGCCAATCACGACGGCGTCGAAGTTGTGGAGGCGGTTAGCGGTCAGGTCCGCGCCGGTGAGGAGCGTCACCGCGTAGCCCATGCGTTGCAGGCAGTCCGCGACGGAGTCCCCGGCGCCCGGCAGGTATCCGATTTGATGGCCACGAGTTGCCAGGTTGATGCTCAGCGCTTTGAACTGCGCGGGCGGTTGTAGCAAGATTGACGGGATATGATCGTGGTGAATCTCGACATGACGATTGTGGTAGCTCTTGCCATCGATGTCGGCGGTGGCGAGGATTTTCCCAGTGGTGGTATTTGGTGGGGCGGTGATGGTGAAGGTGAACCGCGCCAACTCGTCGTAGTTGGTGAGGGAGAAAGCGTATGACGCCGGCGTTACTTTCCAATCGGCGGGCGCATCGAGATGGAGGCTGCCGGTCGCGCCGGCGCGGGCGGAGGTGATCTCGACTACGACAGGCTTGGCGGTACCCGGGGCGAACAAGGCGAGGTCTTCGGGAAAGTTGAGGGAGACCGGCGGGATCACTTCCAGACGCTGGCGGATCTCGCCTTTTACACGGTCGCCAATGACTTGCACGGGCTCGTCGGGGATGATCAGCGTTTGGCCATCGATTTCGAAAACAAATTCAACCGGGAACGATGGCGGATTTTCGGGACGCCCAATGAGTGAAGGGTCGTCCACGCGAAACATGCCAATCGTGCCTTCCTCCCGCAGCCAGTAGGGCTGGCTCAGTGGCGTATTGGCCGGCAGGGTCCGCAATGATTCGCGAACGGCGGCCTGATTCGGTTTGAGGTCGGCAACGTATCCGTCGAGATTGGGACCGGTGACAAGTTCGTCGCCGCCTGCCGGGTAACGCACAGCAGTCCAGCGCACGGGGAAATCAGTTCGCACCATTACGCTGTGGCGCATTTTCAGGATTTCCCCGGGCACGGCTTCGGCGACGGGGATTGAAGTCTCGACATACAAACCGAGACAGCCCTGCAAGATGTGGTCGAGTTGTCGGCGCTTATAATCGATGACACTGCCCGCAGGCAGGTCGGCGAGCCGCTTTCGCAACGCAAGCAAAGCCGGAACACTGGCGGCGGGATTCTGCGGGTTGAAGTGCGCGATTATCTCCTCTACGTCGCCCTCCATCCAGTCCGAGCCGCCGGGAAAACTGCTCCAACTGGTATCGACGCCATCGAGGATGTCGTTGGTGGCGGGGGTGCCGGCGAGAAGTTGAAAAGTTTCGGTGGCGTTCCCGCGGGTGCCGACGCTGCCGAAGCCCTGCGACTTGTGCATGGACCGGCTCTTAGCGGCGATCTCACCGTAGGATTCGCCGAGGAGGGGATTGTAGCCGCCGATATCGAGTTGCAGGCCGGGAGGTGTGTTGGTCCCGCTGTCGGTGCCGCGTCCTCCGAATCCTCGGGGAAAGCCATTCCAGAGAATGCGCTTCGCCTGCCAGGGTTTTAAGTCATGCAACTGATCGGGAAAAGCGTTGGTATCGCCGGCGAGCTTGAAGGCTTCGAGGGCGAGGATGGCGGAGGCAGTGTGATGTCCGTGAGTGTTGCCGGGTTCGGTGGAAAAGCGCGTGATGATAACATCGGGTTGGAACTCGCGGATGACGCGGACGACGTCGGCGAGGACTTGCTGGCGGTCCCAGATGCGAAATGTCTCGCGATAGTCCTTGGAAAAGCCAAAGTCGAGAGCACGCGTGAAAAACTGCTGGCCGCCGTCAATGCGGCGGGCGGCGAGCAGCTCTTGCGTGCGCACCACGCCAAGTTCCGAGCCCAACTCAGGGCCGATCAGATTCTGGCCGCCGTCACCGCGCGTTATGGAAAGGTACCCGGTGCGGTAGCCGCGCCCGCGTGAAAGATAGGCGATGAGACGCGTGTTCTCGTCGTCGGGATGGGCGGCGACGTAGAGCACACTGCCCATCTCGCGAAAGCTGCGGAGTTCCTGCAAGATGTCGGAAGCCGATTGCGTGTCGGCGGCGCGGGTGGAGACGGGGAGACTGATTAGCATGGACGCACCGACGGCGAAGAGTCGAATTCTTAGATTCATGCGCGATACGGATCGACCGAAAAATCCACAAGCCCGGCTACTTTTTGACCGCGAACGGCACCGAGAACTGGGTGGTTTCCCACATCATCTTTAATAGACCCCCGCCGGACGGATTCTTCTCAATCGCCATGGTAAATTGGTCGACCGGCTTGTCCAGCGCGGCTTTCTTCAGGTCGATCCGCGCGACATCCAGGGAATCATCGTAGATTTCTTTCAAGTCACCCCGGCTGGCGCCCCATTGACCGATTTGTTTGTTAATGGCCAGCTTGGCGGTCCCGTCTTCATTGGGGAGAGTCCAGAGCGTGTAGGCGCCTGCGGGAATTGTCGTGTCGCCGAAGGCAAGGGGCTTCTGCGTGATGAGGAGCGTGGCTTCGTCGGAGCCGGTGCGCCAGATCTGGCCGTACGGCACGAGGCCGCCCCAGATTTTGCGGGCTTCGCCTGAATGGGGATCTTTCGTATAAGGGCGACCGTAAACGATCATGACGCGATTGCCCTCGATGACGGTGCTGATGGTGTCATGCGGGCTGACGCGTTTTTGTTGGGCCATCAGCGGCGAGGCGCTGAGGGCGAGGGTGGCGATAATGAGAGCGGACTTAAGTTGGTTCATATTTTGTCTCCCCTGCGTTGGATGAACTTGGGTTACGGTTTTGTTTGCAGGCCGGCGATCACGTCATTATTCAATTTTATCCACGAACTGTTCGGACCATCGTTTTTGATCGCCAGGTCGGTGGACTCTTTGGCGGCGGCGAGTGCGCCGTCTTTGTCACCCTGTTTTGCGAGAATCTTGGCTTTCAGGTTTAACAATTCGAAAGCGATCTTCGGTTTGTCGGCGAGGCCGGTGTCCAGCCAGGCGAGGGCCTTTTTCTGGTCGAGGTCGTGATTGAAATAGAACGTTGCGGCCTGGAAATAGAACTGCGGCTGCAGCTTGTCCTTCGAGGCCATGGCGGCGTCGATTTGCGAGACCACCTTGCTGACGACGTCGAGTTCGAGGTGGATCGGGACGACGGTCTTTTCCCAAACCAACTCGAGAACGGCGGATTCATCGCGGATGTGGTTGAACTCAATGACGAAAGTCTCGATGTGTGTGTCCGCCAGAGTCACGGGGGTCACCTTGAAGCGCACCAGGTCTTCGTCTGGTTTGTACCCGAAGGCCCCGAAACCGTTGGTGTTCTTCGAGAGGATGATCGTCCACTCCGTCTCACCCGGGATGGTGAAGAGCGCGTACTTGCCGGCGGGAATGTCGTTGCCGTTGAGTTTCACCGGGGTCGAGAAGGAAATTTTTGTCGAGGCATTCGCACCCGTGCGCCAGACTTCGCCGAAAGGAACGATATTGCCGAAAATCTTGCGTCCCTTGACGCTGGGACGGGAGTAATTGATCTCGATATCGGTGAGGCCGACATGTTGCTTGAGCGTCGCCGTGGGACTGGCCTGGGGGAAATCGACTTTGGGCGACTGGGCCAGGAGGGTGGTCGCGAAGACCGAACCGAAAACAACCAATGCAGAAGCGTAGCGTGCTTTTGAGTTCATGATGCGAAAGGCTAGCACAATCGAAATGGAATGAAAGCGGGAAGTGGAGGAGAAAACTAGCCAAGTGAAACAGCTACAAGTTGGTGCGTTTTTAACGACCACGGAAGTTGTGTGTCACCCTGAGCGAAGCGAAGGGTCTCACTCTATTGCTAACGTGCACGCAAAAAGAGAGATTCTTCGCTTCGCTCAGAATGACAATCGGCACCAATTCGCGCCTTGATTTTTTGGAGTGCGCGGCGCAGAACAGTGGAGCATGAAGGTCAATCCAATCCCGGAAGGTTGTCACTCGATCACGCCCTATCTGTTGGTGCCGGATGTCGGGCGGCTGATTGAGTTTTTGAAGAAGGCGTTTGGCGCGGTGGAACGGGCGAAGATTGCGCGGCCGAATGGCACGATTCTTCATGCGCAGGTACTCATCGGGAATTCGATCGTGATGATTGGTGAACCGCAGAGTCCGTACAAGCCCCTGCCGACCATGCTCTACCTTTATGTTCCCGATGTTGACACGACTTTCAAACAGGCGCTCGCGGCGGGTGGGGTATCCACGATGGAACCGGCGGATATGTTTTACGGTGATCGCAGCGGATCGGTGAAGGATGTGGCCGGGAACACCTGGTGGATCGCGACGCATAAGGAGGAGTTGACGACGGCCGAGACACAGAAACGAGCGACGGAGTTTTTTAAGACGATGGGCAAGTCGGGGGCGTAACCCCTTCTTTTACGAGAGACAGAAGAGCTCGACTTGGGACTGCCGCAAAGCTAATATTTGTTTCCTTTAGAGTTGGTGAGGCAATGTCAGCGAGAAGTGTCGGATATGAACAAACCAATTTATGTCTGGCTGACGACGAGAAAAATCTTTCGCCTAATTAGCGCATTGATCCTGTTGGTCGTGGCTGGCCGAGCGTTCGATACGAACGGCCAAACGCTGACGACACTTTGGTCTTTCTACGGTCAATATAACCCATCGACCGGCCAATTTGAGGGAGCTCTTCCTGTAAGCGCACTTATCCAAGGATCGGATGGGAATTTCTACGGCACTACCGTCGAAGGGGGTTATACTCATGGCACGGTATTCAGAGTTAGCCCAAGTGGTGCTCTGACGACAACGTATTTATTTCTAGGCCCTTACAACACTCCGAGCGACGGAGACTCCCCAAATGGCCCTGTAGTTCAGGGGAACGACGGCAATTTTTACGGGACAACGTTAAATGGCGGGGGGTGCGGTGAGAATGGAGGGGGATGCAACTATGGTTGCGGTACCGTGTTTCGGATGACTCCGAGCGGGGCAGAAACAAACCTGCACTCGTTTTGCGCCTATAGTGACGGAGCGGGCCCCACTGCGGGGCTTGTTCAGGGATACGACGGCAATTTCTACGGCACGACTTCAAGTGGTGGAACCATCTGTTGTGCAAGCTTCGGAACTATATTTCGGATTAGTCCAAGTGGTGTTTTTACTACGCTCTATGCCTTCAGCAATTCGCCAAGCGATGGAGCTGTGCCCAGCCAACAGGGACTGATCCAGGGAAGTGACAGTAATTTTTACGGAACGACGGAAGGGGTTAAGTGGTGGACTGGCGGAGCCACCGGTACGATCTTTCGGATCAATCCGAGTGGCGTCTTTTCGAATCTATATACCTTTCTCGGTCAAACCAACGGATACCTACCAAATGGTGGTCTGGTTCAGGGGAGTGACGGTAGTTTCTATGGAACGACACAAGGTGGTGGGACAAATGGCAGCTTCGGTACAATGTTCCGGATTAGCCCTAGCGGTAACTTCACGAGCCTTCACTCATTCAGTCGAAGCGAAGGGGCTTATCCGTCCGCGCTGGTTCTGGGAAGCGATGGCAATTTCTACGGGACGACGGGATCAGGCGGAACCTACAGCAACGGTACGGTCTTCCGTATAAGCAGAAGCGGGAGCCTGACTGCGCTTCTATCAATACAGGGGACTGCTCCCAACGGGCTAGTGCAGGGAAGCGACGGCGGCTTTTACGGAACTACTGCGCAAGGCGGAATCTACAGCAACGGCACCGTTTGCAAATTCTCTATCCCTCTTAACCCTCCGGCCAACCAGATCTCCGCGATCCAAGTAATGAGCAACAATCACGTTATCAGTGTCCTGTCCGTCGCCGGCGAGACCTATCAATTGCAGTTTAGCAGTTCGATGAATCCCACCAATTGGGTCAATGTGCCCGGTGTGTCGGTGACCAATAGCATTGGGGCGCTGCTGACGTTGACCAACTTTGGCGGAGCGGTGGGGCCGCAGGGGTTCTATCGGTTTGATATTATGCCTTAAGTATCATGAAGAGTTTTCGAATTCTACTGGTCATTATTTTATCGGTCTTCGCTGGTCGGGTATTCAACGTCAACGCCCAGACGCTGACGAATTTTTACGCCTTTCTTGGCTTCCCCAACGATGGAGCCCTTCCACTAGCCGGGCTGATGCAGGGCAGCGACGGGAATTTCTACGGCACCGCCTCCCAGGGGGGAGCGAACAATGTTGGCACGGTGTTTCGGATCAGTCCCAGCGGCGGCTATACGAATCTTCATTCCTTTATCCGTTCTCTCGACGACGGGGTTGAACCAGAAGCCGGGCTGGTACAGGGGAGTGACGGCAATCTGTACGGGACCACCTTTGCTGGCGGGATGACCAGCAATGGCACGGTGTTTCGGATCAGTCCCAGCGGCAGCTACACGAATCTTCATTCTTTTACCGGCTCGCCCGATGGAGCGCTTCCAATGGCCGGGTTGGTACTGGGCAGCGATGGGAATTTATACGGGACGACCTCCCAGGGAGGGACGACCAATTTTAATATTTTCACGTCCACCGCCGGTTACGGCACCGTGTTTCGGATAAGCCCGACCGGTACTTACACGACTCTCTACGCGTTTGCCGGCTCTCCGAACAGCGGAGCCTATCCGGAAGCCGGGCTGGTACTGGGCAGCGACGGGAATTTCTACGGGACGACCGAATATGGAGGGAACGGCCCGTGCAACGTTGGGTTTGGCGTTGGATGCGGCACGATCTTTCGAATAAGTACTGGCGGCACCTTCACGAATCTTCACTCCTTTACAGGTTCACCCAACGACGGTTCCAAGCCATTGGCCGGGCTCGTGCAGGGTAGCGATGGCAATTTCTACGGGACCACCGCGAGCGGCGGGACGAACAACGACGGCATGGCGTTTCGGATCAGTCCGACCGGCGCCTACACCAAGCTTCACATCTTCGTCGACTCCCCCGACGGAAAATTGCCGGAAGCCGGGCTGGTGCAGGGCGGCGACGGCAATTTCTACGGGACTACTGCCATCGGTGGGACACAGGGTAGTGGTACGATATTTCGGATTAGCTTCAGCGGCGCTTACACGAATCTTTATTCTTTTAGCGGTTCCCCTATTGATGGAGCCAGGCCAATGGCCGGGCTGGTGCAGGGTGGCGATGGTAATTTCTACGGGACGACGTATTCGGGAGGGACGACCAATTTCAATGGATTCACGTTATCGTACGGCTATGGTACCGTGTTTAAGCTGACTGTTCCCCTCAACCCGCCGCCCTATCCGATCAACCAAATCACTGGAATCCAGTTGTCGGATGCGAACGTTGTTCTCAGTATCCCGTCCATTGCCTATGAGACGTATCAGTTGCAGTTTAGCAGTTCGATGAATCCTACCAACTGGGTCAATGTTCCCGGCGTGTCGGTGACCAACGGTATCGGGGCGCTCCTGACCTTGACCAACTTCGGCGGAGCGGTGGGGCCGCAAGGGTTCTATCGGTTTGATATTACGCCGTAGGTGAGGCGGGAATTGGTTGCGGGAAAATCTATCCACGAACAATCGGAGGGGGCATCCAGCCCTGCAAGCCTGCACGGACGGCTGGGATACCCTCGTCGGACTCAGGCATCCAGCTCTACAAGCGGCAGGCGACAAACGGCAGACGACAGACAATCCGGATTGTAGGGCGGGATGCCTGTCGTGTAGGTATCCCGCCGTGTCGTTTGCGTTGGGGCGTGGCAAACGGCTGGATACACCCGCAGGAGCGGGGCATCCAGCCCTACAATCCGGTTTGACTCCTACACAAGGCTTACGGGCGGGACGCCCGCGCCACTACGGATACGGAAACAGGCGGGACGCCTGTTCAACGCGGAGTAGAGGGAGGTCATATGATTGGGCCAGGCAATCGCGGTGCTCCGCGTTGACACACCCTTGCATGCGTGATACTTTTGCCCGCTCTTGGCGGGGCACAAATGACTGAGACCCAGGCAAATTACAAGGACACGCTGAACCTTCCGCAGACGGAGTTCCCGATGAAGGCGAACCTGCCGCAGCGGGAGCCGGAGATGCTGGCGCGCTGGGATTCTGGCAAGCTTTACGAGAAGATCATGGCGGGCTGCGCGGGTGCGCCCTTGTACGTGCTGCATGATGGGCCGCCGTTTGCCAATGGCGATGCGCACATCGGTCACGTGCTTAACAAGACGCTCAAGGACGTCGTAGTGAAGTATAAGACGATGAGCGGGTTTCGCGCGCCGTACGTTCCTGGCTGGGATTGCCACGGATTGCCCATCGAATTCAAGGTCACGCAGGACATGCGCAAGGCGGGTAATACCACGGCGGACCCGGCGACGATCCGCGCGGCGTGCGATGTTTATGCGCGCAAGTATATCGACATCCAGCGGACGCAATTCAAGCGCCTCGGCGTGTTGGGGGACTGGGGGCACCCGTACCTGACGCTGAACAAGGAGTATGAGGCGGACGAACTGCGGCTGTTCGCGGACGTTGTGGAGAAGGGTTTCGTGTATCGTGGCAAGAAGCCGATCTATTGGTGCGCGACATGTCGGACAGCGCTGGCGGAGGCGGAGATCGAGTACGCCGATCACGTTTCGCCGACGGTGTACGTGAAGTTTCCCGTGAAAGGTCGCGACAAGGAATTTGCCGTCATCTGGACGACGACACCGTGGACGTTGCCGGCCAACCTGGCGATCGCGGTGAAGCCCGATTTGACGTACGTGCGGGTGAACGCGCCCAATGGCGAGACGTGGATTTTGGCGGAAGGGCTCGTTGAGCAAGTGGGCAAAGCGTGTGAGGTTGAGTTGACCGTGCAGAGCAAGGTTCCGGTGGATGAGTTGGAAAAGCTCGTCACGCGCCATCCGTTTATCGAGCGCGATTCACCGTTTGTCATTTCGCCGTATGTGACGTTGGAGCAGGGCACGGGTTTGGTGCACACGGCGCCGGGCCATGGCGCGGAGGATTACGAGATCGGGCAGAAGTACGGACTCGAAACGCTCGCGCCCGTCGATGACGGCGGTGTCTTCACGAAAGACGCGGGTCAGTTCGCGGGTCAATTCGTGTTCAAGGCAAACAAGTCCATCGTCGAGCATCTGCAGAGCATCGGCGCACTGGCGGGATACAGCGAGGTCACGCATTCGTATCCGCACTGCTGGCGCTGCAAAAACCCGATTATCTTTCGCGCGATGGAACAGTGGTTCGTTGCGCTCGATCACCTCAACCTGCGACAACGCGCCATCGAAGAAGTGCGCAAGGTGAAGTGGGTGCCGAAGTGGGGCGAGAACCGCATTGTCGGCACGATCGAACAGCGACCCGATTGGTGCATCTCGCGGCAGCGCGCGTGGGGCGTGCCGATCCCGGCGTTTTATGATGCGCAGGGCGGGCCGATTCTTGACGCACAGATCGTGCGAGGCGCGGCCGATCTTGTCGAGAAATACGGCTCGAATGTCTGGTTTGAAAAATCCGTCGCGGAACTGTGGGCGGCGTTGAAGCCGAAAGATTGGAAAGGCCCCGAGGCGGCCACCAAATCGCACGACACGTTGGATGTGTGGATTGATTCGGGTTCGTCCTCGCGGGCGGTCCTGATGCGGCGGCCGGAACTCACACATGAAACGGCCAGTGCCGAACATCCGGGATGGCAGGCGGACTTGTATATGGAAGGCAGTGACCAGCATCGCGGCTGGTTCCAGTCTTCCATCATGCTTTCTTTGGCGGGCAACAATGCCTTGCCGTTCCGCACGGTGGCGACGCATGGGTTTTTGGTGGTGCAGGTGGCGGAGACCGGGAAGAAGCAGAAAATCTCGAAGTCGGCCGGCAAACCGGCGAACTCCGAGGAGTACGTCAAACGGTTCGGGGCGGATGTGCTGCGGCTCTGGGTGGTCTCGGAGGACTATCAGGCGGACGTGCCATTGTCGGAAGAGATTTTTGAGCGGGTCTCCGAGACGTATCGCAAGGTGCGTAATACGCTGCGGATCCTGCTGGCGAACCTCTACGATTTTGACCCGGCAAAACACGCGGTGCCGCGCGAGAAGTTGGCGGAAATCGACCGTTGGTTGCTGTCGCGGTTGCAGGCGCTGGTCGCTGATTTGACCGATGCGTACGAGAACCTGGAATTTCATCGGGTGTACCATTTGGTGAACGCGTTTTGCGCGGTGGAAATCTCGTCCTTTTACGTTGACGTAATGAAAGACCCGTTGTATACGCTTGCGCCCAATTCGGCGGAGCGGCGGTCGGCGCAGACGGCCATTTTGGGGACGGTCGCGGTGTTGGCGAAGGTCCTGGCACCGGTGCTGCCGTTCACGGCGGACGAGGTTTGGAATTCGCTGCCGGGGCGGGAGACGGAGTCGGTACATTTGGCAAAGTTTCCGGTGGCGGACGCGAAGCAGCGCGACACGGAACTGGAAGCGCGCTGGGAGCGGGTGCTGGATGTCCGTCGCGTTGCCTCTCTGGAATTGGAGAAGGCGCGGCAGGGCAAGACGATCGGCAAGTCGCTCGAAGCGCGGGTGGAGATTGAGGCGAACAACGATGCAACGCGCGAGTTGCTTGAGAAACTCGGATCGGTGCTGGAAACGGTGTTGATCGTGTCGCAGGTCAATATCTCGCCATTGACGGGCGGCGAACTGCGCGTGAAGGTCAGCCCGGCTTTCGGCAGCAAGTGCGTACGTTGCTGGCGGTGGACGAACGATGTGGGGAGCGACGCGGCGCATGCGGAATTGTGCGGGCGCTGCGCGGAGGTGGTGAAACGGCGGGCGTGAAAAATGCAGTCAGGGACAACGAAGTTTATGAAGAAACAAATTAAGAAAACCAAGGTAGAGAAACCGAAGGCGGTTGTGAAAAAGGGGACCATGGGAACGACTGCAAAGGCCAAGGTAGAGCCGGTAGAAAAGGTGTCGAAGGCCGAAGCGAAGAAGCGGGCGGCCGAGGCAGCGATCCTCGCGGAAGAGAATCGGCCGGCCAAGACGCTGAAGCTTTCGAAGGATGACGAGACGAAGTACAAGAAGCTGCTTCTCGATTTGCGCGATCATATTATTGACGGCGTGAACTTCCTGGCGAGTGACAATCTCAAGCGCACGCAGCGCGATTCTTCGGGTGAATTGAGCAACTACAGCCTGCACATGGCGGATGCCGGCACGGATAATTTTGACCGCGATTTCGCGTTGAGCCTGGTCTCGAATGAGCAGGAAGCGTTATATGAAATTGAGGAGGCGCTTAAGCGGCTGGAGCACACCACCTACGGGGTCTGCGGCAACTGCGAGAAGAACATCATGAAGGCGCGACTGGAAGCAGTGCCGTTTGCGCGGCTCTGCATCAACTGCCAGTCCGAGATTGAGAAAGACCATCGCCGGCCGGCGCCACAAGGGCCGATGTTCACCGAAGGCACCGACGAAGACGGCGGCGAGGCGGAGGATGCCGACGAGTAACGTCCGGACGTGCCATGCAATGGGTTGCGTTTATCGCCGTCGTGGTCGCCGTCACGGATCAACTGACGAAGTGGCTCGTGGTGCGCTCCCTCAGTGAGGACGAGACCCGCGTGGTGATCAGCGGCTTCTTCAGCCTTGTCAATTGGGCCAACCCGGGCACGGCGTGGAGCATTCTCAAGGATTGCAACCTGATGCTGGTTGTCGTCTCGTTACTGGCGCTCGTGGCCATGTTTTTTTTCCGTCACACATTTCAACTGCAGCGATTGGGTTCGCGCGTCGCGCTCGGGCTGATTACGGGCGGGATCATCGGCAATCTTATTGATCGCGTGCGCCTGCACCACGTGACGGATTTTCTTTACTTCTATATTGGCCAATACCGCTGGCCCGCGTTCAACGTGGCTGATAGCGCGATTTGCGTTGGGGTGGGATTGTACATCATCTTCTCATGGCGCAATGATGTCGCGACCCGGAAAGGCCAGCCGGCGATTTCATCGTAGGGCCACGTTCGCCGTTTTCGACAGCGAATACATCTCGCGTTTGCGTCGATCGAATTTTGCCAACTGATGGCAATTCTTTCGTTTCAGGAATGTTTCGATCTCGCGGAACTTGAACCCGACCTGGTCCGGAGCGTGCGCATCGGAATTGACGGTGAGCGGGATGCCCAGGGCGAGCGCTTTTTCGGCAATGGAGAGCATCGGGTACGGTTGTGACTCGGGTAATTCGGAATGGCGATACCCCGAGGTGTTGATCTCCAGGCAAAGCCCTGCCGCCTTGATTTCCTGCAGTGTGCGGGTGACGTCTTCGGCTTCGCGTTCGCCGGGCAAGTGGCCCGAGCGTTTGGCGACATCGAAGTGCGCGATGATGTCACACAGGCCGCTGCGCGCCAGTTGCCGTACGCGCTCGAAATACCGGGCGTAATGGGCATGGGCGTCGCCGGTGAACGGGCGGGGCCATGATGATTCGCGACAAGCATTGTCGAGAAAGTGGACCGAGCCAATTACATAGTCCCATGGATAGCGGGCGAGTTGCTGCGCCAGATAATCTTCGAGGCCTTCGAGGTAATCCATTTCCAGGCCGAGCATCACATCGATCTTGCCGCGGTAACGGAAACGCAATTCCATGACGCGCTCCACATAGTAGTCGAGTTCCTCTTCCGCCATCCGCACATTGCTACTGCGGCCATCGGGGAGGGGATTGTGGTCGGAAAAGCCGATCTCGCGCAAGCCGAGTTCGATACCCCGCTGGACATAATCCTCCATCGGACCCGCCGCGTGTTTGCAGAGGGGTGTGTGCATGTGGTAGTCGCACTGGATGAGCATGGCGCTCACTGTAACGGCGGAGCGCCGCGTTGACAATGACTTTGGTCGCTTCTACTATCGCGCCGCATGGAAACTCCCGTCGTCTTTGAATCCAAGGGCCAGCAGGTGGTCGGGATGTTGCATTTGCCCGAAGGGTCCGGCCGTTTTCCCGCGGCGCTCTTGCTGCATGGATTTACCGGGACGAAGGTTGAGCCGCACCGCATGTTCGTGAAGATCTCGCGGACCCTTGCCGAGCACGGCATCGCCAGCCTGCGTTTTGATTTTCGCGGGTCGGGGGACAGCGCGGGGGACTTTGAAGACATGACGATCCGATCGGAAGTGGGTGATGCATTGGAGGCGATACGGTTTCTCGCGCGCCACAAACGTATCAACTCGCGCCGGCTGGCGTTGATCGGGATGAGCATGGGCGGCGCGATCGCGGCGCACGTGGTGGCCCGGGAGAAGCATCGCATTAAATCACTCGTGCTCCTGGCGCCCGTGGCGGAAGGTGAGGGCATTCTCGACGAGCTGTCGACGCCCGAGGCGGTCTCCTCGCTGGCCGAGACCGGCATCACGGACCACGATGGCAATTTGATCGGTGTGGCCTTCATTCGCCAGTTTGCGGAGATGCGACCGTTGCGCGAGGTGGTAAAATCCAACTGCCCCGTCCTCATTGTCCATGGGTCGAAGGACCAGACCGTCCCTGCGCAGCACGGGGAGATGTACGAGCGCGCGCTCCAGGCGCACAAGCGGGTGGTCAAAAAAGTGATCATCTCCGGTGCCGATCACACGTTCAACAAGCACATCTGGGAAACGCGTGTGATTACCGAGACAGTCGATTGGCTTGGCGAGACGATGTAGCCAGGGCTGATTTGGTGACGGAGGAGGAGGCGATTACGGGCGAGGAATATCTTCTTCCAACATCGCAAACCGGTAGCTGTTAACCCATTCACCGTCAACGAACCGGTCTTTTCGATATTCAGCTTCCTTTCGCATGCCGACCTTTGTGAGCAAGCGCACGGAGGCGACATTACTGCAATCACAGCGGGCTGTCACTCGATGCAACCCAATGTCGCGAAGACAAAAGATCAAGAAGGCGACTGCCGCTTCCGATCCAAAGCCCTGACTTCGATAACTGCGGTTTATCTGAATCGCAAAATCAGCCTGGCGTCGATCTCGATCACTGTACCGGAACCCCAGAATGCCGATCAGCTTGTCACTGTTTTGCTGCGCGATTCCGAGGGACAACTTGCCTTCGCTGTCCGACAGCTTTTGTTTCACGGCGGTCTCCAACCACAGTTTTCCTTCGGCCTCATCCAGTGGGCCGCCTTCCTCGTATCGATACACTTCAGGATCGGTCAAAATCTCGAGAATATCCGCCAGGTCCCCGGGTGTCAGCCTTCGCAGGATCAAGCGCGGGGTAGATAATGGCAGTGGCAGGCTGTGACCTTCCGTCCCGCCGGCATTCGCGACGACGATATCTTCCCCGCAGTAAGGACAGGGTTGGGCGGTGCCCGCGTAATCCTCCAGATACTCGACAGAATTCCCGCACTTTGGGCAGGCGAACGTGATGTAGTTTTCTTCGTTCAGCATTTGCTTCACCGAATTGTGCGTTACTTCCAAGTCAGCGTCGTGACCGAATCAGCCGGCAGGTCGAGCTTGACCGCGCTCGATCCGTCACGCAGCTGTAAGGTGATCGGGGTCTTGCCATTGTTTGTCAAAACGGCGGCAAATTGACCGTCGGGATTCATGACGGCGACGTGCTCCACATTGGTGATTTCTCCCTCCGATTTAATCACAACCGCGTTGTGTTGCATGGCACGTGAATAGTGAGCGAACGCCCAGAATTGCCCGCTACGGGTGACTTCCTTCGTCTGGGAATTAATCGTCACCAGACCGGCGCACTTGTACGGGCCGATGTTCGGTTTACCGGTCTCGTCGAGGGCCATGTTCCACCCGATGATGCCGCGCATGCCGTTGTTCAGGATCGCAGTGAATTTAGAACTCCATTTCGACCAGCAGGTCGCGTAGTCCTCGTCATCGAAATGTTGGCCGCCTTCTGTCCAGTACATTTCAGCATCCGGATGTGCCGCCAAAACTTTCTCGACCCATTCTGGTTCGCCAACGTATCCGTGCCACGCGATGGCTTTCGTATATTTATTTACGGTTGGATCGTCGAGTTCGGCGATGGCACGGCCCCAAAGATTGTAATTATGGTCGAGGAGCCAGATCCTCGTGTTAAGACCGGCGGCTTCCAGGGCCGGCCCGAGATTTTGGCTCACGTAGCCAACTTCGATTTCCTGCGGGAAGAGGCAGGCGGGCATTTTGCTGTCCTGGTCGGTGTCCACTTCGTTTTGGGAACTCACGGCATCGATTTTCACACCTTCTGCCTGGTATGCCTGCAGGAACTTCACGAAATACTTCGCGTAGGCACCGAGGTAGTGTTTGCGGATGGTGCCGCCGAACATGGCATTGTTGTCCTTCATCCAGCCCGGCGGACTCCACGGGGATGCAAAGAGATATAGATCCGGGTTGATCTCTCGTGCGCGGCGGACGATGGGCAGGATGTAGGCGCGGTCATGGTCAATCGAGAAGCGGGCGAGTTCCGGATCAGGCTCGCCTTCATCAAAACTGTACATGGTTTTCGCATAGTCGCTTGAGCCGATACATAGGCGGCAGAGGCTGAAACCCATTTGCTTTGGGTCGAACAACTCCTGAAGCAGCTTGTCACGATCTGCTTCGGTCATTTGATTGATCATGTAACAGGCGGCATCGGTCAAGGCTGCGCCAAAGCCGAGGATGGGCTGCTGTTTCTTGGCGGGCAGAATTGCGATTGTGTTTGTAGCAGGCTTGCTGGAGGCCCGGCTCCAATGTAGCGAGTCAACGAGGGCGTAGCGCTTGTCGCCGGCAGTAACCCGTACGGTAATTTCTCCCACGAGACGTGGCTCTTTTGTCTCTGCGAAGGCGATTCTAGACAGCGATAACGCCATTACGGAAGCAGCGACCCTCTTCAGGAAATCATGCCGAGTGTGGTTGAGCATTTTCATCTCCAGAACTTGCCGATTTTTGGTTGTGATGTAGCTTGTCCGATGTCCCGTCTGACAAGCAGGGAGACTGCCCCAAGATCGGTTTTGCTGCCAGCGTTTTCTGCGGACAATATTGCGGATCGCCACGGCTGTGTTAGATTCGTGGCCGATGCCTTTCGAACTCGTCAGCAAATACAAGCCGCGCGGTGACCAGCCGCAGGCGATTAAAGCGTTGACTGAATCTATCCTGGCGGGCAACCGCTACCAGACACTGCTGGGTGTCACGGGTAGCGGCAAGACGTTCACGATGGCGAACGTCATCCAGAACCTGGATCGACCGACGCTGGTCATTTCGCATAATAAAACGCTTGCGGCGCAGCTTTTCAGTGAGTTCAAACAGTTTTTCCCGCGCAATGCCGTGGAGTATTTCGTCAGCTACTACGATTACTACCAGCCCGAGGCCTACATTCCGCAGACGGATACGTACATCGAGAAGGACTCGGCGATCAACGAGCAGATTGAGAAGTTGAGGCTTTCCGCCACAAGTTCGTTGCTCTCGAGGCGTGATGTGATTGTGGTCTCGAGCGTCTCGTGCATTTACGGACTGGGTTCACCCGAGGATTACTTTGAAATGATGGCGCGGATCGAAGTGGGGAGCGAAATGGGGCGCGAGGATCTGCTGCGCAAGTTTGTGGACATGCAGTACAACCGCAATGATGTCGCGTTCGAGCGCGGTAATTTCCGGGTGCGCGGCGACACGGTCGAGATTTGTCCGAGTTATACGGAAGACGCGGTACGCATCGAATTCTTTGGTGACCGCGTGGAGCAGATCACACGGTTCGAGCCGCTGACGGGCCACAAGATTGAGGCGGTCAGCACCGTTTCCATTTATCCCGCCAAGCATTGGGTCTTGCCGTATTCAAAGATTGTACGGGCGTTTGACGCGATCAAGGCCGAGATGAAGGATCGCGTGGCGTGGTTTGAATCACAGAACAAGCTGGTGGAAGCGCAACGGTTGTATTCTCGGACGACGTACGATCTCGAAATGCTCAAGGAGATGGGCTTCTGCGGCGGCATTGAGAACTATTCGCGTCATCTCAGCAATCGCTCGCCGGGCGAACGACCATTCACGCTGATTGATTTTTTCCCTAAGGATTACCTGCTGATTATCGATGAGTCGCATGTCACGGTGTCCCAAATCGGCGCCATGTATGCGGGGGATCGCTCGCGCAAGACAACACTGGTGGAACACGGCTTCCGTCTGCCCTCGGCGCTCGACAATCGACCATTGAACTCGACGGAATTCGAGGGCTTGGTTAACCAGTGTACGTTTGTTTCCGCCACGCCGGGACCAACGGAAATCAGCAAGAGCGCGGTGGTGGCGGAGCAGATTATTCGGCCGACCGGTTTGATCGATCCGGCCGTGACGATCAAGCCGCTCAAGGGACAGATTGATGATCTCATTGAACAATGCCGAGCCCGGGCTGAGAAGGGAGAGCGGGTGCTCGTGACAACGTTGACCAAGCGTACTTCGGAAGATCTTACCGACTACCTCCGCGAAGTAGGCATTCGGGTGAAGTATCTGCACAGTGAAATTGATGCGATCGAACGCGTTGAAGTGTTGCGTGGATTTCGCGCCGCGGACTTTGACGTGCTGGTGGGAATCAACTTGCTGCGGGAGGGGCTCGATTTGCCGGAAGTGTCGCTGGTCGCGATCCTTGATGCCGACAAGGAGGGTTTCCTGCGCAGCGCCACATCGTTGATCCAGACGGCGGGTCGCGCGGCGCGTCACATCAACGCGGCGGTGATTCTCTACGCCGACGTGATGACCGACTCGATCAAAAAGTTTCTCGCGACGACCGAGTATCGTCGCACGAAACAGCTGGCTTACAACAAGGAGCACGGTATTACGCCCAAGACGGTGAAACGCGAACTGCAGCTGAGTCTCGCGGATTTGACAAAGGCGCGCGCGGTGGAGGCTTCCGTCCTTCGCGAGGCGCCCGGTGGTTATCAGACGGCGGAGATGTTGCGCGAATTGGAAGCGGAGATGTTGGAGGCGGCTGAGAACCTGCAGTTTGAAAAGGCGGCGATCCTGCGCGATCAGATTGACGAACTCAAGAAGGGCGAACCCGGTGGAGAGTCCAAACCGAGGGAGACGCCTGTGCGCCGTCAGGTGAAATACGACCGGAAATTGAAGGTCAACGTGGTCAAAAAAAGTCGCCCTGCAAAGGCGCAATGAATACCCTGCCACCAGAGTTTATCCATAATCTCGTCCGCACCGCACTCGCGGAGGACATCGGTGCTGGCGATATCACGACAGAATCGGCGATTCCCGCTGACCAGAGAGCGGATGCCTACATTGTCGCGAAGGAACCGTGCGTTGTGGCGGGGTTGCCGCTGGTTGAAGCCGTATTTACGCGGATCGATCGGTCCATTGCTGTGAAGGTGTTGGTAGACGACGGCGATACGGTGAAGGAGGGGACTCGCGTGTGTACACTCGAGGGTCCAGCGCGCGGGATACTGACTGGTGAGCGAACGGCGCTCAACTTCTTACAGCGGCTTTCGGGGATTGCGACGCTGACGCACCAGTTCGTCGTCAAGGTGGCGCAGGCCTCCGTGCGGGTGAAGCCGAAGATTTTGGATACGCGGAAGACAACGCCCACGCTTCGCATTTTGGAAAAGTACGCGGTAGCGGCAGGCGGAGGGACCAATCATCGCATGGGCTTGTTCGATGCAATGATGATCAAGGACAATCATCGCGTTGTGTTGGCGCGCCTTGGTTCGAAAGCGCTTGGCGATGCCGTTACTACTGTGCGAAAGAATCACCCGAACGCCTCGATCATCATCGAGGCGGACAATTTGGAGCAGGTCGAGGAAGCCTTGGCAGCTGGCGCCAATCATATCCTGCTCGACAACATGACGCCGGACGAACTACGCGAAGCGGTGGTGCTTGTTGGTGGGCGCGCGAAGACCGAAGCTAGTGGCGGGGTCCGCCTCGATACGGTCACTGCCATCGCCAGCACCGGCGTCGATTACATTTCCGTCGGCGCGCTCACCCATTCGGCGCGGGCGGTGGATTTTTCGATGGAACTTCTGGATTAGCCGGCGGCGCTATTATCTGGACGACTTGCGCGCGGCGTCGTTACAGTTGCGCCACGATGAAGGCGGGTACGGCGATTTTGGAGACGTTTTACCAGGCGGCGGGGCAGTTTGTCCGCGTGGACGATCTGGGGCGGCGCTTGAAGTTGCCGGCGGCGGCGGTGAGCGCGGAGATCGAGGAGTTGGAGAAGATCGGTTACACGATCGAGTCGCATCCGCATTTTGGGTATCGGCTGCTGGGTACTCCTGACCGCTTAACGGCGGATGACATCAGGGCCCGGCTAAAAACACCGTCGATTGGTTCGGAGATCTTGGTCTTTGAAGAAACGGCGTCGACGAACGAGGTGGTTGAGCACCTGGCGAAGTCGGGAGCGCGGGAAGGTTTGGTGGTGTTTGCGGAATCACAGACGCGTGGACGCGGGCGGCGCGGGCGGGCCTGGGCTTCGCCACGAGGGAAGGGACTTTGGTTTTCGGTTTTGTTACGGCCGACGCTGCCGACGAGCGCGGCCAGCCGCATCACGGTGGCGGCGAGCGTGGCGGTGGCGCGGGCGATCCGTCAGAATTGCGGCGTGGATGCGCGCATCAAATGGCCGAATGATGTGATGGTGAATGGCAAGAAGTTGGCGGGCATTTTGACGGAGCTGCGGGCAGAGGCCGACGAGATACTGCTCGCAATTCTCGGAATTGGGATTGATGTGAATTGCCAGCGGGAAGATTTCCCGGGCGACGTGGTGAACATTGCCACGTCTTTGGAATTGGAAACGGGTAGTGCGCAGGATCGGGTGGCGCTGGCGGCGCAGGTATTGATGGCGTTGGATGAGTGCTACCAGGCGGCGCTCACGAATTTCGATGCGATTGCGGATGAATGGGCGAAACTTTGCACGACGCTTGGCCGGCAGATCGTGGTGACGATGGGGCAGCGGCGCATTGAAGGCTTTGCGCAGGCCCTGGACAGTGATGGGGCGTTGTTGTTGCGGCGCGATAGCGGACAAATCGAGAGAATTCTGGGCGGCGATGTGGTGGTGGAGCGCGCATGAAGAAGGAACGTCCTTTCCTGTTGGTGAACATCAACAATACCAACACCAGTTTCGCGCTGGCGAACTCGAAGCGGATACTGCGGGTCGTCAAAGTGCCCACGGCATCGGTTCGCAAGATTCCCTTTGTTGGCACGGGGATCGAGGGGATTGTATTGGGGTCCGTGGTTCCGAAGATGACGAGACGCATTCAAAGCTTGTTACCGATGCGGCCGGTCGTTGTTAGTGCCGATATCGACCTGGGAGTCGGCGTGTGTTATCCCCACAAGAAACAGATCGGCGCCGACCGACTGGCGAACGCAGTGGGGGTCGCGCAACTCTATGGCACGCCGGCCATCGTGGTGGATTTTGGTACGGCAGTCACTTTCGATATTGTGAATTCTTCGCGCGAGTATGTTGGTGGAGTCATTGCGCCGGGGTTGGCGTCGGTGACGGATTATCTCTACCAACGCACGGCTCTGTTGCCGCGCATCAAGCTGGCGGAGCCGGCTTCGGTCATTGGCAAGAGCACAGTGGCGGCGATGCGCATTGGCGCGGTGATTGGGTACCGGGGGTTGGTGAAGGAAATCCTGGGGGCCCTGAAGCGCGAACGCGGCATGAAGAAAGCGGTGATTGTGGCGACGGGCGGGTACGGCGGCCTCATTGCGAAGAAGATCCGTGAAATCGACCATGTAAATCCGTTGTTGACCCTCGAAGGCTTGCGGTTTATCTACCTGCGCAACCGCGCCGCATAAGGTCGCGCTGGCGCTGAGAATCATAATGAATCGAATCGACAGTAAATTTCGCGCATTGCGGGCTGCCCGACAAAAGGGCTTCATCGCCTACATTGGCGCGGGCGATCCGAACCTGAAGGCCACAGCAGCATTGGCGCATGAGTTCGAGCGCGTAGGCGTGGACGTGTTGGAACTGGGGGTGCCATTCAGTGATCCGCTGGCCGATGGAGTGGTGAACCAGTTGGCTGCCGAGCGAGGATTGCGTAGCGGGACAACCTTGCGCAAGGTTTTGAAGATGGTAGGGGCATTGCGGCGCGGTGGTTGCAAGGTCCCGATTGTTTTATACGTGTACTACAATGTGGTGCATCACTACGGGCCGAAGAATTTTGTTCGCGATGCGGTGGCCGCCGGAGTGGATGGCGTGCTGGCGCTGGATTTGCCGCCGGAAGAGGCGGAGGCGTATGAAGCGGCAATGAAGCACAGGGGAGTGCATCCGATTTATCTGGTTGCACCAACAACACCCTCGGCACGCATTGGCAAGATCAGCCGACATGCGAGTGGTTTCATTTATTATGTGTCACGGGAGGGTGTGACGGGGATGCAGAAGAAACTCGCACCAACGGCGACGAAGCATGTCGCGACGATTCGTAAACATTCGAAGCTGCCGGTGGCCATCGGATTTGGGATTTCGAACCCGGCGCAGGCGCACGCGGCGGCGCGCGTAGCGGATGCGGTGGTGGTGGGCAGCGCGATTGTTAATCAGATCGCGAAACACGGAACGGATCGGCACCTGGCGGCCAGGATGGGCCGCTTCGTCGGCGCGATGGTGCGGGCGGTCAAGAAAGAGGGAAGGTAACATGAATTGGGCAGTGGTCATGGCGGGCGGTTATGGGGAACGGTTCTGGCCGCGGAGTCGGCGCAAACAACCGAAGCAATTGCTGCCGATCGTCGGCGACAAGACGATGATCCAGCAGACGGTGGAACGGGTGCGTTCGCTCGTGAGCGATGCGCGGGTTGTCGTGGTGACGAATCAGGAGCAAGCGCCGCTGGTGCGCAGACAACTACCGCGCGTGAAGCATATTATTGCCGAGCCGATGGGACGCAATACCGCGCCGGCCATTGGCGTGGCGACGGCATTTATTGGCAAGCAGGACCCGGATGCGGTGATGGCGGTGCTGCCGGCGGACTCGTATATTCCCGATATGGAAGCCTACCAGCGCGTGGTTGGCGATGCGCTGAAGCTGGCGGCAGGAGAGGACGTTCTCGTCACCATTGGGATCAAGCCGAGCGGGCCGCATACGGGGTACGGCTACATCCAGCTCGGCGAAGAACTTTCCAATAAGTCGGCGACGAGATTCTGGAAGGCCCGGCGCTTTGTGGAGAAGCCGGACCGCAAGACGGCGGAGGAGTTTGTGGCCAGCGGCGATTATCGCTGGAATGCGGGGATGTTCGTCTGGTCGTATCGCGCGGTGGCGGACGCGTTCCGCCAATATCAGCCGGTGCTATGGGACGCCTGCGGGCGGATTCAAAAAAGCGCCGGCACGAAATCGTTTGTGCGCGCGTTGGCGCGTGAGTATCCCAAGATGGAAAAGATCGCGGTCGATTACGCGATCATGGAGAAAGCGAAGAATGTAGTCGTTGCGAACGGTGATTTCGATTGGGACGATGTCGGCGACTGGCCGGCGATTGGGCGTCACTATGAGAAAGACGCGGGCGGCAACGTCGCGCGCGGTGAGTTCGTCGAGATCGATTCGGCCAATTGCATTGTTCTGAGTGACCAGAAGCATTTGGTGGCGACGGTCGGCGTGCGGGACCTGGTGATCGTGCACACCGAGGACGCCACGCTGATTTGCCATAAAGACCAGGCGCAGAAAGTGCGCGACGTGGTGAAGAAATTGGCGGCGGAGAAGAAGTATAAACGATTGCTGTGATGGAATGCGTGTTCTCGGTATTGATTTCGGCAACAAACGTATTGGGCTGGCGCTCAGCGATGAGACCGGCACGGTTGCATCGCCATTGACTTACATTGACGGCGGCGGGTTGGCCGCGGTCAGCCGTGAGATTGTACGAATCAGCACGGAACGCCAGGTAGGGAAGATCGTGGTTGGCGTTCCGTTGCGTTTGGATGGAACGCGAAGCGAACAAACCGAGTATACGCTGGCGTTCATCGCCGAATTGCAGGGAACGACGACGATTCCCGTGGCGAAATGGGACGAGCGGCTGACGAGCGTGCAGGCAAATCGCGCGTTGCTCGAAGGGAACGTGCGGCGCAGCGAACGCAGAGAGAAGATCGACAAACTTGCCGCGCAGATCATGTTGCAGAGTTATCTCGATGCGACAAACCTCCCTCCAACCGAAACCTCGACACTTTAAGCTGACCATCACGTACGATGGGACGCAGTATGCCGGGTGGCAATTGCAGCCCAACGGCAAGACGGTGCAGAAGGTCGTCGAGACTGCGCTCGCGAAGATCGGCGGACGCGAGGTGCGGGTGCATGGCTCGGGCCGCACGGATGCCGGGGTGCATGCGCGGGGACAGGTGGCGAATTGTACGTTGCGAACGCAACTTCTGGCGTCAACCCTCTTGCGGGCGTTGAACGCGAACCTGCCGGAGGACGTGCGCGTGGCGCGGGTACAGGAGACCGACGCGAAATTCCATGCCCGCTTCTCCGCGAAGGGGAAGGAGTACCGGTACCAAATTGATACTGGGGCGGTGGCGGAGCCATTTCTTCGTCTCTATGCGTGGCATCATCCAAGGCCGCTGGACGTGGGGGCGATGCGACGGGCTGCGAGATCGTTGAAGGGGCGGCACGACTTCTTAGCTCTGTCGGCGAACCCGATGCGTCCTGTGGAAACTACGGTGCGAACGATTGAGAAATTATCAGTAACGACAGAGGGAAATATTTTAACGGTGGCGGTGGTCGCGGACGGATTTCTTTACAAGATGGTGCGGTCGATTGTCGGCGCACTCGTGAAAGTGGGCGAGGGTAGGTTGACGGCGGAGGAGTTGCAGAAGTTGGTGAAGGCGAAGAAGCGGACGGCGCTGGTGGAAACGGCGCCGGCGCATGGATTGTTTCTCTGGCGGGTATTTTACTGATGAACGTGGTCCTCGTTGAACCGGAAATTCCGCCGAACACCGGCAACGTGGCGCGGTTGTGCGCGGCGACACAGTCGACATTGCATTTGGTCGGGCCGTTGGGTTTCCGGTTGGATGACAAGACGCTGAAGCGGGCGGGGATGGATTACTGGGAGCAGGTGACGTGGAAATCGTGGGATTCGTTGGAGCAATTACAGACAGTGGTTCGGCAGGAGCCTCGCCCTCCCAGCTTCTACTATGTGACGACGAAGTCGAAGCGGCCTTATACGCAGCCCCGATACTGCGTGGGCGATTATCTGGTATTTGGACGAGAGACGGCGGGTTTGCCGAAGGCGCTTTTGGATGCGAATTCGGAAACGACGATCACCATTCCGATGTTTAATCCGCAGGCGCGCAGCCTGAATCTGGCGACGGCGGTGGCAGTGGTGCTATACGAGGCGGTGCGGCAGGTGAAGGGATTCTGACTGTGGTCTTGCCACTGCGGAAACATTGATAGAAGCAATCAATCTTGGTCGAAGTAATCGCTGTCAACGTGCTTGATTTCGTACGAATGTGATTTTGCGACACCGATGTCGTGCTTGATCATGAGATCAGCGAGGCGCTCGCCGTTAATCAATATCACTTTTTGCTGCACATCTTTCGCATACTCAATCGCGGTGTCTGTGAAACCACTTGTCGTTATAAAAACACCTTTCTGCGCTTTCTTTCCCGCGAGCGCTCCGACGAAACTCTGAATCTCTTTTCGTCCCACTGTGTCTTGCCAGCGCTTCGCCTGCACATAAATAACATCCAAACCAAGCCGATCCTCATTGATCACGCCGTCAATCCCTTCATCTCCCGACGCTTTAGTAACGTGGGCGGCCTCTTCCCTTGAACCGCCATAGCCCATTTCAACTAGCAAATCGATAACAAGGTGTTCGAAACGAAATGGATCCATTTTCTTAACCAGGTCCAGTACCTCTTTGCGCAACGCGGCATGGAGCTGCTCATAAGCGGTACCAATCAGCTCTTCTGGGGTCTTATTCTTGACCGTCGATTCGCTTTCTTGATCCAACGCCTTCCCAGTTGTCTTTTTTGTGCCCGTAGCTTGGAGAAATTCAACAAACTGTGGGAATTGCATTAGAAAATCTCTATCAATGATCTTTGGCTTCTGTTCAGCCACCTTTTTGCCGCTTTCGGTAATTATGTAGAGTCCCCTCTTGGGTCGATCGAGCAAGCCAGCGCGAAATAAATCGTAGCAAGCCCAATTAGCCCGATTGTGCCACCGACGCTGAGTGCCGCTTGGCAATACCTCGTTACGCTCTTCTTCGGTTAGATTAAAATACTTAGCGAGAGCGTCGTAGATTTCTGAGACCTTGTGCGGCTTACCATCCGCAAAGAATTGCATGGCTGGCGCTTTGATCTCATTGAACTCGGGGATAGGCATAGTACAACGTAGTCGGATTGCTCACTTATTGACAACGCAAAAATACAGACGTCTCTTTCTACCTTTGTCCGCCGAAAGTCTCGTGGTGAAACGCGGGAGCACGACAGAGACCCTTCGACAGGCTTCCGCCGTCGCCTTGGCGCTCTGGCGGACGAAGCGCAGGGTGACAGAACTGGGGAATCGGGCGAAAGCGAAAGCGGTGGCAGACCGGGGCAACAGGCGAGACGCCTGTTCAACGAGGAATTTGATAGGAGGGGAACGGGCGAGACGCCCGTTCTACGAGTGGGATGCGTGGCGTCTACAGGACGGATTAGTATCGCTAATTAATAATTATAGTGGACATGGTTCTCGAAATTAGATATAGTCGGTGCGGTTCTTTGACAAAGGGGTGTGCCGTCGCCCTTTGTGCTATGGAGCGCCTCGTTACTAGGTGATTCGCGGGCGAGACGCCCGCGCCACTATAGGAACGAGGTGGGCGCATCAAACATGCCATACTACCAAACGAACCCACCGTTTTCGGGGGCGGTTTTTGGCGCATCCATCTATATAAGAGATAGTTAGAGCGTAAAGCCAGACGCTCTGTCGGTGGGTTCGTTCTGGAAAATGAACCCACCGGAGAAGGTTTCCTCGCGTCCTTAGCGTCCAGACCCCGAGGTTATTGACCCGCTTTCTACGGCGTGATGTCGAAGCGGTAGAAGCCTTGGGGGAGCAGGGCGCCGCCGAGGTTGGTGACGGTGAGGAGGCTGCCGCCGCTGGTGATGGATCCGCCTTGATTGATCCAGTTGGTGGGGGTCATCGCGCTGGTGAATTGCAGTTGATAAATCTCGCTGGCGACGGAGGGGACGGAGAGCACAGCATTCGTGCCGGCCACTTGGATTGCAGAAACTTGATTGGCGGGCGGGTTGAGGGGGACCATCAGTTTGAATACAGTGCCGACGTTGTTCGTCCCGCCGATCATGGCCGTGCCGTAGAAACTGCCGTCACTGCCCTGCACCAGACCATTTTGTGGTTGGTGGCCATCGGTGGCGGAGTTGCCCAAGGAGTAGAGATTTGTGTAGGCACCGCCGGGACTGATTCGGAATACGGTGCCGTCGTGGTTGGCGCCGCCGGTGATGGTCGTGCCGTAGAAATTGCCGTCACTGCCCTGCACCAGGCCGGCCCCGGGAAAGCTCCCATCGCTGGGAAAGCCGACAAAGGAATAAAGATTCGTGTAGCTACCGCCGGGGCTGATACGGAACACGATGCCAACGCCGTTCGTCCCGCCGTCATGGGTCGTGCCGTAGAAATTGCCGTCGCTGCCCTGCACGAGGGCGGCGGTCGGTTCCGCGCCGTCATTGGGGGAGCCGACGAAGGAGTAGAGATTCGTTTCGCTGCCGCCGGGAGTGATGCGGAAGATGTTGCCGACGCCATTGGTGCCGCCGGCGATGGTGGTGCCGTAGAAATTGCCGTCCCTGCCCTGTATGAGCGCGGCTTCAGGATGCGAGCCATCGTTCGGGAAGCCGGCAAAGCTATACAGGGTGGTGTAGCTGCCGCTAGAACTGATCCGAAATACGGTGCCAACGCCGTTCGACCCACCGTAATAGGTTGTGCCGTAGAAGTTGCCGTCGTTTCCCCGGACGAGACCGGCGAACGGCCCTTGCCCATCGTTGGGGGAGCCGACAAGGGAGTAGAGATTCGTGAAGCTACCGCCGGGGCTGATCCGAAAGATCGTGCCGTTGTTATTGGTGCCGCTGCCGAAAGTTGTACCGTAGAGATTGCTGTCGGTACCCTGCACGAGCCCGTTGGCAAAGGCCGCGCTGGCGCCGGTGAATGTGTGAAGGACCGCTTCGCTGCCGCCGGGACTGATCCGAAAGACGGCGCCGTTGTTGTTCGTCCCACCGTGATAAGTCGTGCCGTAGAAATTGCCGTCGCTGCCCTGCACGAGTCCCGCAAATGGCTGAGTACCATCGTTGGGGAGGCCGCCAAAGGTGTAAAGGTTGGTCACCGTCTGCGCGCCGGCATTAAGCGCATGGCCAACCAACGCCAACAGAATCACCGCAACTATCAGGCGATATGTTTTTGCCCTTACCAACCCGAACCGAATCGGTTCCTTCATACTCGCCGCTCCTCTCCCCGCCCTTGTGTGACTACAATCCAAGCCCCAGCGACTCTCGCCATCTACGCGGTCGAGGCTAGCATTCTGGTGATGCCAAGTCGAGTATTTATTGGGTTACTATTTGTTGTCGGATTGCGAGAGTGACTTCTTGAGGTTATCGAACAAGCCGCCGACGGAGTCGGTGGCGCCCTTGAGAGTCTGACCGGCCTGATTGGTGACATTGCCCAAGCCTTTTTTGAGGTCGTCGGTCTTGATGCCGATGTCGGGCAAGGGAACGCTGCCGGCGATGGAGAGGAGGACGAGGCGGGTGATGTCGGTGGAGTCGCTAATGTTATTGTACGTACGATGAAGGTTGAGCGTGAGAGTGCGCTCGATGGGTTTGGCGTGGCTGTAGTCCTTGATGGTGACGGTACCGACCTGAATGCGCAACTGGTCCACCTGATACTTCGCAGAAGATTTGGAGTCACCCCCGGAGACGACACCTTTGAGCTTCATCGCATTGGAATCGCCTTTGGCGGTCTTCACTATCACGAGTTGCTTGATATTGATGAGCATGTCGTTGATGTGCGGCGCGCCGCTGAGCATCGAGCGGAGACGGTAGTCGATGTAGAGTTCGGGCATATCCACGAACATTTTTTCCTGATACTCCGGCGGATTCATCAGCGTGAGATCGCGGACGTCCAATTTGCTGGAGAAGAGGCGGACATCGACGGAGCCGATTTTCAGGGGGAAGCCCGTGATTTTTTTGGCGCCGATCTCGACAGAGACGCGAGCAATGAAATTGAGAGAGAGAAAAAGAACCACCAGAAGGACGATCAGTCCGGCAGGAACCATCCAGAGGAGCTTTTTCATGCTCCAGTGTTAGCGTGTTTTGACCACGCAATCAAGCCGCTGGTTTGGCGTAAACAAGCGGCCTGCGCCACCGGAACCGATGGCGCAGGCCCACAATCTATAAGCGAGCGAACTCTACTGGCAGTTTGGAGACTGCCGGATACGGTAGAAGGCGCACGGTTTGTTGGTACCTCCGAGCGTGTCGGTCTGTGTGATAATCCCACCGGTGACGGGAACAAAGCCCGTAACGGGCACCCAAATCGAATTGGTCGAGTAGGTACCTGTTATGCGCTCCAACCGGTAGAGCAGGTTCGTATTGTTTTCCGTCTGGTAGCTGACGTTGACGTTGTTGCTGGAAACTCCGACGCTGGTGACGCGCATCTCCGGGCCAACGTAGAAATAATGTTGGCCGGGGTAGTTGCCCAAGTTGAGGTACGGCGCCCAACTGTTGGTGGTCTTACCGGGCCCCAACAGGCAGTAGTTCGGATCATTGGTGCCGAAGCAACCAAGTATCTGGGTCGACATTTGCAGTCCCATGCCGTTATTACCGATCATCGCACAAATGGCAACCGTACCTGTCGGGTTGCCGAGGGCGGCCAGCGGGATAGCGAATTCGACGCCGGTCGTGACCTTCACTGCCTCGTTGGCGTTGCCTCCGGGATCACCCACGTTGTTTGTCCAGCAACCAATGCTGGCTTTACCTGCGTCAACGCCATTCGTGTTGCTGTTGTTGACGGTGGCCTGGATGAGGAACGGATTCGTGCCACCGGTCAGGGTACCGTTGGTGGAGCCGGTCCTGCCGAGGAAATAGCCATTGGTGGCGATGCCACTCGCATTGGTGCCACCGGGCCACAACTGTGCGTAGTTAAAAGAACTCGTGGTCGTCGAGCAACTCACGTTCATGTAGTAATTGGGCGCGAAGCCTGGATCAAACGTGAGGCCGGGACCAGGACCGACAGTTCCGATATTATTCGTAGGCCCCAACCAGTTCAACACCGATCGGCCGGATTGGACATCAAAGGTGTTGGGGTTGACGTTGGTGAGGGTGTTTTCACCGCCGGGACCAGTCATGAAGAAAACGTGTATCCGGTTACCGTTGGCTTGAATATTTCCCGCCAGCAAAAGGAACAACACGTTGTCTTTGACCAACCCGTACGCCGCATCGAGTTCGGAGCCGGCAGTATCATTGATAAAGTTGGTGGTGGTATTCTTGCCGAAACTGGTCATGAGCTGTTGCACGGCAACCGGACAGCCGTAGCCCGCATCCACCGTGCCATCGATGACAATGCCGCTCAGGGGGGGCAAAACAATGCCGTTTTGGCTGATGCTTACGGAGGCCGTTGTGAACTGGCCGACGATGGTCAATGTCCCCGTCCTGGCGTTGATCGAGGTATTCGAACTGACAGAGTAGGTGACGGTGCCGTTGCCCACGCCACTTCCGCCCGACGTAATCACGATCCACGGCACGCTGCTGGTCGCGTTCCAGGAACAGCCACCCGAATCGACCACGGTCATATTACTTGCGCCGCCGCTGCTCCCGAATGTGGCGCTGGGCCCGAACGGAGTGCTGCTGGGACTGAGCTGGAAGGCGTTGCAGGGCGGGACCGCAAGTGTAAAAGTATGCGCTCCCGGAAGCGTGCTGAAGTCGACCGCACTTGCGTCGCCGAAGCTGCCCTGGCATTCCGAAGGACCGCCATTGATGGGAGCAAGGACCTGATTGTACATGCTGGCATACTGATCATCCGTGATGAATGCACAGACGGTAACCTGCCCGGTTGGACTGCCGAGGTCCGACAGGGGGATGGCCAGTTCAACACCGGTCCTGACGTTTTGGGGGTTGAAAGGCGCGCCA
>Ga0206891_10022_pt1 | contig 46660 bp, 50 predicted proteins | sample Alteio_BWOrgHeat_55_FD_153246 | JGI IMG/M metagenome (GOLD analysis project Ga0206891, IMG submission 153246) | Enriched cells from forest soil in Barre Woods Harvard Forest LTER site, Petersham, Massachusetts, United States - Alteio_BWOrgHeat_Nextera7 ...
TTGGGCGATGAATATTCAACCATTACTTTTTTGCCGTTCGGTTTAAAAACGGCAAATGTATCGGGCAAAATTTCGGTGTATAGTTGGTTGATCCAATACGTGCCGGACAAAGAGATATTTAAAAATTACGTTAAATGCTGAAACCTCCTTTAGTTCGTTTTTCAGGTATTCGCCTATTTCATTACCGGTTTGTTCGGGCGGTCTTTTAGAAAACTTAGTAAACGGAAAAGTAACTATAGTAACCTGCCCCTCAAACTCTTTGCGTGTTTCCTGCAAACTGATATCGGCAGGCGCGATATCGGTTTGATAGATGTGTTTAATGGCTTTAACGGTGGCTTCAACAATAAAATTCATTCGGTAAAATTAGTCATTTAGTCGGTAAGTCCGAAAGACAGGAAGTCCGAAAGACCCCAATACCACATCCCAAAACGAATAACCTTATAACCCAATAACCAATAACTACCCTACCCACCTACTATGAACCATCAACCATGATCTATGAACCGACATAAACAAATTACATTTCAACAATAAATTTCCCTAACAAATAGCCTATAATTCCGTTAAAAAATTACATTTTTGGCAAAATTTTAATAAATGCAGAGTTACCAGGAATTTCTTGACTTGAGTGTTGGCTTTCCGCAGGAGGGTTTTGAGATCATTGATGATGAATTATATTTTCATGATCTGAATTTAATGGAGATGATAGAAACGTACGGTACTCCCCTGCGCTTTACTTACCTGCCCATAATTACCAAGAAAATTCAGCAGGCCAAACTGCTGTTTCAGCAGGCTATCATAAAAAACAATTACCGCGGGGGTTATAAATATTGCTATTGCACCAAAAGCTCGCATTTCAGGCATATTGTTGAGGAAGCGTTGAAGAATGATATCCACCTGGAAACCTCGTCGGCGTTTGATATGCCGATGATAGACGCGCTGGAGAAAAAAGGGGCGGTAGATAAGGACGTGACCGTAATATGCAATGGATTTAAAACCTTTCAATATAAAACCTATATTATTGATATGCTGCATGACGGGTTTAAAAACATCATCCCCGTATTAGATAATAAAGAGGAATTTAACCTGTATGATGATGAGGTAGAAATGAGCACCCCCTGCAACTTAGGCATCAGGATAGCGGCGGAAGAGCAGCCAGATTCGCAATTCTACACCTCGCGTTTAGGTGTGCGTATGGAAGATATTATTGATTTTTATTATAACAAGATAGAAAGCAACCCTAATTTCCAGGTTAAGCTGCTGCATTTCTTTATTAATTCGGGCATATCTGATACGCCTTATTACTGGAACGAGCTGGAAAAATATGTTACGCTATATTGCAAGTTCAAAAAAATAAACCCCGCTTTAGATACGCTGGATATTGGCGGCGGTATGCCGTTTAAAGATTCGCTGGTTTTTGATTTTGATTATGAATACATGATAAACGAAATTGTGAGCCGGATAAAAGAGATATGCGCCGATAATGATACGGTAGAACCTGATATTATTACCGAATTTGGCAAATATACCGTTGCCGAGGCATCGGGCATACTATACAAAGTATTGGGCCGTAAACAGCAAAACGACCGCGAACGCTGGCTGATGCTGGATGGCTCGTTCATTACCAACCTGCCCGATGTTTGGGCGCTTAACCAAAAATACATCCTGCTGCCGGTTAACAACTGGGACAGCGAATACGAACGCGTAAACCTGGGCGGCATAACCTGCGACGGGCAGGATTACTACAACCAGGAAGCACACATGAACAGCGTATTTATGCCCAAAACCCGTAAGGTGCAATACCTGGGCTTTTTTAATACCGGCGCCTACCAGGAAGTTTTAAGCGGCTACGGCGGCATACATCATTGCCTGTTGCCATCGCCCAAGCATGTTATTATTCGCCGCAACCGGGATGAAACCTTCAATTTCGAGGTTTTTGGCGAGGAGCAGAACAGTAAGCAGGTATTGAAGATATTGGGGTATAATACTTAGTGGTGAATGGTGAATAGTGAGTGGTTAATGCGAAGCCTGGTATGAAAGTATTGGGCTTTGTTGTTTTACAACCTTTAACTCTTTACTTTTAATTTAGCTTTAATGATAACGCAAACAAGAACGAGCGAGTATAAATAAAATGTTCGGAGACAAATATGTGTAAGGTTTATAATTCTATAGGCTCTTTAACGGCAATAAAATCGCATTTGCACGAACACAATGTCAATGAATACAAATCGCTAAACGAGCTGATTGCCTTTCAAAAAAACTATTCTATAGCACGACAACAAATAATTTCAAATCATAAACTTCTGGTTGAGAAAGAAAAAAATAGCCTTAATGACGATATAGCCCAATTAGGACATTCCATTACGATCAAGAAAAGTGAACTTGAACAACAGTTACTATTGGAAATTGATGAATTAAACTATCAGTTAGACAACCTGCCTTCAACTAATTCCAATATTATTCAAACACTTATTAATTACTTTAAAAAAGCTGCCCTCAGACAAAAAATCCGAAATAGCAAAAGCACCTTCGATTTTAAGATTGCACATTCACTCGAATATGTAACCAAGAACTATAACACAAAAAGCAATCGTTATCAGCATATTGTTTCGTGGTTTGAAGATGCAGTAATGGAAAGCTGTTTTTCACAACTACAAGAATTTGATAGGAAAAAGAGAGTAATTGACCAGATAAATAGCTCAATTTATGGAGCTTTGGGTGAACAAAAAGTAGTTAAGGAGTTAGAAAAATTATCTGACGACTATATTTTAATTAATGATTTTACCTATAGCTTTTATCCCCCCATTTACAATCGACAAGAGAATGATCATATAATGTCTATTCAAATTGAACACATTTTACTATCTCCCTCCGGTATTTTTCTAATTGAAACAAAAAACTGGAGTCAACACTCATTAAATGATGGAAACATGTACTCCCCTGTTCAGCAAATCAAACGGACAAACTTTGCCTTGTACATAATGTTGAATGGAGAAATTTCAAATGCTAAATTAACCCTAAATAAACATCATTGGGGCGACAGAAAAATTCCAATAAGAAATTTGATTGTCTTTATAAATCATAAACCAATGGAAGAATTCCAATACGTAAAAATTTTATCCTTAAATGATCTGCTTAACTATGTCAACTATTTTAAGCCCTGCTTTTCAACTAATGAAACACAAATGATAGCTAATCATTTACTCAATTTATGAGGAAATAAAAGCCTGTTTTCCCGTCCCAGCAGGGTCTCTCATAGAGAACCCTGCGAAGCGAAATGACTGTTTACAACCTCAGGGTCCCTTTGGAGACCCTGAAGGAACAGAAACGGGAAAGTATTCGGAAAATCAAAAAAACCTTTTAGGTATGCCGGAACAACCAGGAGATCATCGAAGAGACCAGGCACTACCGGGAAAACCCAAATCGGTGGGTATTATAACTGGCCGGCCCAGTCGTCATCCCGGCCACGCCTTACCACGATAGAAGCGAACCATAACAAAAAACCTATTAAAAGAATTTCCTTGTGGGAGGCCGGTATCCGGTGAATAATACCTGCGATCCACAGGACTGCATCCAGTAACAACAGACAAAACAGTGCGGTAAAAAGCACCGAACTGTAAAAATCGATCTTTTCTTTCATGCCAGTTCCTCCAGGTTTTTTAAACAAAATGTTTCTTTTGCGATCAGTTGGCAATTCATACCCAGTTCATCCAGCGAACAACCAATCGTTTTGATCTTTACCGGCATTTCATCCACGGTTTCCATCAGGTCGATATGCAGCGGGGCGCTGAATTTCTGGCTGCCTTTCAGGCGCTCAAAAAGCGTATAAGCCGCCTGCCATTCGTCGCCGAGGAAATATTGCCCGTAATTCACAAACCCCTGCGGCGTCTTCAAACTTAACAGGATATAAAACTGCGTTTTCATAACCTACTCTCTATCAAAAAAAAGCCCCTTCCGGGGCTCTTTCCTTACTTAATTTCGATTTGACGGCGCACCATTTTGGCTTCTTCGCGTTTGGCAATGTCAATGCGTAAAATCCCATCAGTATAGGTAGCATCGATCTTGCTGTCATCCGCGCTTTCAGGCAACGTGAATGAACGTACAAAAGAGCTGTAGCTATATTCACGTTTGCTGTAATTCTTTTGGTTTTCCTGATTATCGGAAGTTTGCTCTACCGAAATGGTCAGTTGATTACGATCCAGGTTCAGCTTGAAATCTTCTTTCTTCAGCCCCGGTGCAGCCAGTTCTACATGATAATTGTTTTCAGTTTCGCTGATGTTCACGGCGGGCACCCTGGTCACCATGCGGTCGTTAAAAAAGGTGTCGTTAAAAATGGAATCAAAAACATCATTAAAGCCTGGCAATAATGTGTTGTTACGTTGGTTGTTGAATTTAACTAAGGTCATGGCCTTTTCTCCTTTAAATTTTACTCTAAAAAATAGTTGAACAATTGATTAATTAAACTACATAATGGCTTACAACCCTTGTGCCAGTAGCTTATTGCTGAAAATTTTTCAGTTTTTTCCTGTAAATTTTACAGGGGAAATGCCAGTTTTTCAGCCACCCTGTAAAATCAGCCAGCGGCAACAGTATTGCTGGAGCCAGTTTGTAACCAAATTTTCAGTTCCTGCAGGGTCTGTCTTCTCAGGGTCCCGTTGGAGACCCTGAGAAGACAGAAAAGTGGAATGCTGTTTACAACCTCAGGGGCCCTTTGGAGATACTGAGGGACAGCAATGCCATAATCCTTAAACACCAAACTGCTTCAGATGATGATCAAGGTGCAGGTAAGCCATTTTGCCTATCTGCTCGCGGGTCATCTTACCAAAAAACGGGTGAATAAAGCTGTTATCGGGCCAGTGATATTTGGGATAACTATTAAGAAGCGCGATCAATTGACCACGTTCTTCGTTCAGGTCAACATCCACATCGGTCACCAGCATTTCGGGGATGGTCGGACTATTCTTTCGAAACTCGGGTGTTCGCAATACTTTTTTTAGGATCAGCGGACCGATCAGCCTGCCAATCAATGGGCGACTGAACAGCTTATTCTCATGGATCATTTCCTCCCAAAGGCGGTTGTGTTTCACCATTTGTGCCGGGCTCATTTTACCCCATAAAGGTTGGTTTTCGGCCGTAAGTTTATTCAACCGGCCAATGATTTGCCCGCGCACGTCGTCATCAAATATCGTTCTCATTTTTCCGTATCAAGCTGTGATAAAGAAAACCAATTGCCTGAGTCGTCTTTGAATAAAGCCTCATAACCATAGAATTCTTTGGTTGGGGCCTTTTTAAATTCCACGCCTTTGCCTTTCAGCTCCTCGTAGGTGGCCATCAGGTCCTGGCAGGTAAATACCGCCGCACCGAATATCCCTCTTTTTACCAGGCCGGTCATCGTACGGACGGTTTCCGCATCAAACATATTACCTTCCTTTACCGGGAATAGTGTGATCTCCAGTTCAGGCTGCTCGGGCGGCGTTACCGTAAGCCAACGGGCGCCGGGGCCCATCGGCGCATCGGTATGTACTTTAAAGCCCAGTTTGTTAACGTAAAAATCGTAGGCGCTGTCCTGATCGAGGACATACACACACATGTGGGTTACTTTAGTGATCATGCTGTTTTGTTTTTATCAAAGATGGCATCAATTAGTTACTTTAAGCTATTGGATATTGCTTTTTTTCCAGCCGTATGTTTCCGCAAAACAATTTGGAACAGCATGGAGCGGATTTGCCGCAATGCGGACTTGTTTTTTTTGCTGCCCGGCCTGGTAAACCGAGGGCGATATGCCAAAGTGTTTTTTAAAAAGTGCCGCAAAAGAGGTAGAGCTATCAAACCCAACCCTGAAGCAAACGCCGGATACAGGTACGCCCTCTGCCAATAATTTTTGCGCGTTATCCATGCGTACTTTCGTTAAATAATGGAGCGGCGTTTTCCCATAAGAACTTTTAAAGAGCCGGCTGAAATGGAACCGGGAAAAACAGGCTTCGTCGGCGATCTGGGTCAGGTCAATACGCTCAGCGTAATGGCTGTCAATGAACAACTTGGCCTGCACGATACGTCGATAGAGGTACAGCTTTGGATATTGTTCCGGTTCCATATTTACTTTCTGGATAACAAATCAAATATAGGTGATAATCTTTATTAGGGGCAATTCTTAAATGAAAGGATAGCCCACGCCTTACGGAATAGATGAAAATAGCTAATATTCAAAGGTTTCATAATGGGTTCGCTGCCTGTCCATATTGCATAAGTATCGCGCCGGATTTGAAAGTCTTGCACTCAATCAATTTAAAGTGCTTTATATTCATTCCATCAAACCACCGTCCGCCCCTGCCAAACGTAAACGGGTACACCAACAGTTGGAATTTATCTACAAGCCCGTGGTTCAATAGGGTATGCGTTAACTCGCCAACTCCATATTGCACCAGGTTTTTTCCATCCATTCGCTTAATCTTTTGAAGTTCTTCAACAATATCTCCCTGTATTAATTTAGAATTCCAGCTAAGGGGTTCCTTAAGCGTTCTCGAAGCTACATATTTGGGCATTTTATTAATATAGTCTGCCATTTTTCCTGTGCGGGTTGGCCATACCTTTGCAAAGCCCTCATACGTTAGCCGGCCTGCTAATAAGGCATCAGATGAGTAAAGGAGTTTATCTAAATAGTCCTGAACATCATCTGAATGATATTTAAATATTTCCGTAAATATTTCCGGGTTGTTCACTACACCGTCCATTGTTATTTCTGCTGCTACAATAATTTCTCTCATGATTTTAATTTTTAAGGTATTTTATTAGAAACATTGACAACACAAAAATGGTAAGGAAATTAGCGAAAGATGCTGTGCATCATGCCAAATAAAGGGTGTTTTGTGACAAATTGTTTTTTTCTTTATGAAAAATGGGAGCATCAGGGTTTCTGAAGCTGAAGTTTTTTTGGACGGGGCACTCTCCTAAAATCAACCAATTTTCATTTGATTGATTATCAATACGTAAGCAAAAAATCACAGCTAAAATTACTGACGAATAAGGTGATTCACAAAAGTGATTCATGCCGAATTCTATAAAAAACTAAAAATAATATAAATAACTTATTTACAAATATTTACTTTAATTTACATAAAGTATTTATACTGATTCAGGGTGATTCACTCGGTTTTTGCAAAATATTGTATTACAGTAGTTTACAGGCATAATGTGATTCAAGTGATTCAAAGTGATTCACTATTTTGTGAATCACTTGCATAATACCCTGCATTTGGGTTTTTTAATTAATTTAGCCCTGTATGACATCTATTGTATCCAAACTACCACAGGTAGGCACCACTATTTTCACTACCATGTCGGCCCTTGCGGCTGATGTTGGGGCTATTAATCTTTCGCAGGGCTATCCTGATTATGATTGCTCATCCGAACTTACCGAACTGGTAAACAAAGCTATGAAGGATGGCCATAACCAATACGCGCCCATGGCGGGAGTATTTGCCCTGCGCGAACAGGTGGCCAAAAAAACCCAAAAACTACATGGCGCCAAATATGATCCGCATACCGAGATCACTATCACTGCAGGGGGCACACAAGCCATATTTACAGCTATAAGCGCTGTTGTACACCAAAATGATGAGGTGATCATATTTGAGCCTGCGTTTGATTGCTATGCCCCTGCTATCAAGTTAATGGGCGGTATAGTAAAATCGCTGGAGCTGGAACCGCCCGATTACCGCATTGCCTGGGACATGGTTAAAAAACTGGTAAACAGCCGTACCAAGCTCATTATACTGAATTCGCCGCATAACCCAACAGCTACCATCCTGCACAAAGAAGATATAGCTGAATTAAGCGCCATCGTAAAAAATCAGAACATACTGATATTGAGCGATGAGGTATACGAACATTTGATCTACGACGGCGAAACCCATCATAGTATGGCGCGCTACCCCGAATTGGCACTGCGCAGCTTTATTGTGGCATCATTTGGCAAACTGTTTCACGCTACCGGCTGGAAGGTTGGTTATTGCCTCGCCCCTGCTTATTTGATGCAGGAATTTAAAAAAGTGCACCAGTTCCTGGTATTCAGCGTAAACTCGGCTATGCAATATGGCATTGCCGAATATTTAAAAAACGAAGATACTTATTTAAGTCTTCCTGCTTTTTTTCAGCAAAAAAGAGATTATTTCAGAAAAGGATTAGCGCAAACCAAATTTGAATTATTACCTTCATATGGTTCTTATTTTCAATCGGTTAAATATGGCCACTTAACTATTGAAAGCGACGCGGATTTTGCTTTAAGATTAACTAAAGAGGCTGGAGTAGCCTGTATACCAACTTCGGTTTTTTACACACAAGGAACAGATCACCGTATATTGCGGTTTTGTTTTGCCAAGAAGCAAGAAACATTGGACGATGCCGTTAATAGATTAATAGAATTTAAACTTTGATAAGGGATGATACGTATTAGTTAACGCCGAAACAAAATGCAATGGAAAACTTAAAGATCACTTTATTTCAGGGATACCTTTTTTGGGAAAAAGCAGATAAAAACCTGCAAAACATTGCTTTGCGATTATCAGGAATACGCGAAAAAACCAACCTTATTATATTGCCGGAAATGTTCAACACCGGCTTCTCCATGAATGCCAAAGAGTTGGCCGAGCCAATGGATGGTAAAACCATGCAATGGATGTATAAAATAGCCATACAATATGATTGCGTAATAACAGGAAGCCTCATCATATCAGAAAAAGGCAAATATTATAACCGGCTGATATGGATGCTGCCCGATGGCACCTACAAATATTATGATAAACGGCACTTATTTGCCATGGGCGATGAACATCATACCTATACCGCCGGCACCAAAAAATTAATAGTTGAATTAAAAGGCTGGAAAATTTGCCCGGTTATTTGTTATGATCTTCGTTTCCCGGTATGGCTGCGCAATGTGAACAAAACCTATGACCTATTGCTTGTGATAGCCAATTGGCCCGAACGCCGCTCTTTGCATTGGCGCACATTAATACCCGCCCGGGCGGTTGAGAATCAAACTTACGTAATTGGGGTTAATCGCGTTGGGCACGATGGAAATGACGTATACCACTCCGGCGATTCAACCTGTATCGACCCCAACGGCAATGTAGTATACTATAAACGGGATGAGGAAGACCTTTATACGTTTTCCATTATTGGTGATGAAGTTATTAAAACGCGGCGTGCCATGCCCTTTTTAAAGGATGCCGACGATTTTAACCTTATCATGAATAAGGATTTGCAGAAACACGTATAAATCAGCCAAACTTTATTAATTTGCGCCTCAAAAAATAATTCCCCAACGTGATAAAAATACCCCGTTCCCTGCTTTTAGTTAGTTGTTTTTTATTTTACACACTTTCCCTATCGGCACAAAGGAAAAAAGATTACACCCAATTTGTTGATCCTTTTATAGGCACAGGTGGCCACGGCCATACGTACCCGGGTGCGGCGTTGCCGTTTGGCATGGTACAGCTAAGTCCTGATACCCGTTTGGAAGGCTGGGATGGCAGTTCGGGTTATCATTATACAGATTCTATTGTATATGGCTTTTCGCATACCCATTTAAGCGGTACGGGTATCCCCGATTATTGCGATATTTTATTTATGCCCACCACTGGCGAACCTCAATTTATAAACACCGGTTACAGCTCCCCGTTTAAGAAGAAAAATGAAACCGCATCACCGGGATATTACAAAACCCTGTTAGATAAATACAATATTGGTGTTGAACTTACCGCGACTACACGGGCGGGTATGCATCGTTATACTTACCCTTCAACACAACATGCCAATATTATTATTGACCTGCAGCACCGTGACCAGATTATAAATTCATGGATTGAAGTGGTAAATGACCAGGAGATACGCGGCTTCCGCGAGTCGAAAAGCTGGGCAAAAGACCAATATGTGTATTTCTATGCTAAGTTTTCAAAGCCATTTAAAACTTATGGCATCGCTGTTAACGATCAGTTACAGCCAGGAATAAAAAGGGCCGATGGTAAAAACATCAAACTGTTCATCCAATTTAATAACCCGGGCGAGGTACTATCAAAAGTGGGCATATCAGCTGTAAGTACCGACGGCGCACTGAAAAACCTTGATGCTGAAATACCTGATTTCGACTTTAAAAAAGTGCAGAAAAATGCCAAAACAGCGTGGAACAATGAATTGGCAAAAATAGAAATTGAAAGTAGCGAACCTGACGCGCAGGAAGTACCCGAAAATATGGCTGTGAATGGTTATAGCCGTTCTGCTGCAAAAAAAGAAAAAGAACCAAAAGTTGATCATGCAAAAATAAAGCGCACCATATTTTATACCGCGCTATATCATGTAATGCTTTCGCCCAATGTTTACAGTGATGTTGACGGGCAATACAGGGGCCTTGATCAAAAAATACATACTGCGGAAGAGTTTAATTATTATACCGTGTTTTCTTTATGGGATACGTTCAGGGCCGAACACCCTCTATTAACGCTAATAGACCGCAAACGTACGCTCGATTTTATAAAGAGCTTCCTGGCGATGTATGATCAAAGCGGTTTGTTGCCCATATGGCCGCTGGCATCAAATGAAACATTTTGTATGATAGGCAATCATTCCATACCTGTTATAGTTGATGCGTATGCCAAGGGGATAAGAGATTTTGATGCTGAAAAAGCCTTTATAGCTATGAAGTCGGCGGTAAACCGTAACCAGTATGGGTTTGGTTCATATCGCAAGAATGGTTTGGTTTTGGCCGATGATGAGAATGAATCTGTTTCAAAAACTTTGGAATATGCCTATGACGACTGGTGCATTGCTCAAATGGCCAAAATGCTGAATAAACCCCAGGAATATGCCGAATACATTCAGCGGGCGCAATATTGGAAAAATGTTCAAAACAAGGATAATGGCTTTATGCAGGCCAGGGTTAACGGCGATTGGTATAAACCCTTTGACCCAACGGATGTTAACAAAAATTATGTTGAAGGCAATGCCTGGCAATACACTTTTCTGGTGCCGCAGGATGTAACCGGTCTAATAAACCGTATGGGGGGCAAAGACCAGTTTGCCACTAAACTGGACGAGCTTTTTACCACAACTGCCCCGATTACAGGTACCGGGTTGCCCGATGTTTCCGGGTTAATTGGCCAGTACGCGCATGGCAACGAGCCAAGCCACCACATGGCCTACTTGTTCAACTTTACTGATGAGGCCGATAAAACACAGTTTTACATCAACAAGATATTAAACACTGAATACAGCAATAAACCCGATGGACTTGCAGGTAATGATGATTGTGGGCAAATGTCTGCCTGGTATGTGATGAGTTCGCTGGGGTTCTATAACATTGCACCGGGGCAACAGCAGCTCCAGGTGGGTTTGCCGCAGTTTGAAAAAGCGGTTATTAACCTGGAGAACGGTAAAAAGTTCACTATTCTTAATTCAGGCTCGTCAGTTAGCAGTAATGACATTTACTTACAGGGTATGAACCTGAATAAAAGATCGTACAACAAACTCTACTTAAATTATGACGATATGGCCAATGGCGGCGAGTTTGAAGTATATACCGGCCGACTGGATAATAAACTGTTTATGCAGGACCTGGAGAAGCCAACTTCGGCTATTACGGATAACCTTATTGTACCCAATCCCATTATCGAGCGGGTAAAATCAACACAGGTTGAGATAAAAAGCAACGATATAGAACCAAATATCATTTATTACACCCTTGATGGGTCTGAACCTACCATCTCCTCTCCTGTTTACAGCAGGCCAATTCCGGTACGGGCAAACCTAATAGTTAAGGCTATTGCTGTTAAAAACGGTAAAGCAAGTTTTGTAACTGAGGTGTTTTTTAACTAATTTATCAATGAATTTTGCCATCAAAGTGATTCACAAAATAGTGAATCACTTTGAATCACTTGAATCACATTATGCCTTTAAGTGGCTGTAATTCAATATTTTGCAAAAAGGGAGTGAATCACCCTGAATCAGTACAAATACTTTAAGTGAAGTAATTAAATAATTGTAAATAAGTTATTTATAATTATTTATGTTTTTTGCTAAATTCGGCATGAATCACTTTTGTGAATCACCCAATCCGACCGTGTCATTGCGAGGAACGAAGCAATCTCTACGCTTGCTAATCATCAAGACAAATTTATCCTTGCGACATCATTGTCCCGCTCATGGCCGCGGGGGCCTAGTTCTTTTTCCTTAGATGAAAAAGAACCAAAAAATCAAGTCAGCAGAGAGGCTTCTTTGCCGCACAGGCCTTTGCCCTGCAAATCAGGTAAAACCACGGGCTGTAATCTTTTGCCCCTTATTTCGCACAGGCCCACGCTTCGGCAAAATTTACTATGCCCCTCCAGCCGCACAAACCCACCCTGTTTTACCTGCTTTCGCCCGAAGCTTATCTGCTGACGTTCTTCTAAAATAAATAGTTATCGTAAGAAAAATCAAAAAGAAGCGCAAAGGCCTGTCAGGGCGCGCGGCCGGGAGTATGGCCCTGTGAAGTGGCAGCGATCGTCCTGACTTGGGGTTTTTGGTTACTTTTGGGCCTAAGCCAAAAGTAACAGCCCCCGCGGCAATTGAGCGGGACGATGTTGTCTTAATTAATACATTTGTCTTACTGATTAGCAAGCGTAGAGATTGCGTCGTTCCCTGTCTGCCCACAGGTAAGCTCGCGATGCCGTGCGCCCTGACAGGCCTTTACGCTCTTTTTTTTCTTACGCGTTGAAAATTTTGACTTTTTAATTCCTACCCCTACTGACAAACCACTGTCACCACTTATTCAAGCAAACCTGCCTACCTTGCATAAATTCCCAATTTTTATGAATAATTACAGTAAACCCGCTCATTATTATGAACGGCCGGTAGCTATTGAGCTGATACGGTCGATGGCCAAAGGGCCGCTGACTGCCCGGCAAAATCAAACACTCAATGACCAGCTGCGCAGCTCGTCCGACAGCAAGGACGCGTTCATTATTAAACCGGCTGCCGAGTTTTTGCAGGCAACTAATACCCAACCAGATTCTGATATGCTTTTTGGCGACTTCTGGCGCGAGGGCGAGCTATGTATTTTGTTTGCCGATACCAATGTGGGCAAATCCATCCTGGCGGTACAAATTGGCGACGCCCTTAGTCGCGGTGAGCCTATCCCCCGTTTTGCTATGAAACCGCAGGCCTCAACGGTGCTGTATTTCGATTTTGAACTGAGCGACCGGCAATTCGCCAAAAGGTACACCAGTGAACTACATGAGCAGCACCGGTTTGCCGCCGGCTTTTACCGGGTAGTTTTCAATCCCGATTCGCCGGGGGCGCATAAATTTAGCAGCTATCATGAATATATCAGCAACGCGCTCGAAAACGCGCTCATTACCAGCCAGGCACGCATTATAATTATTGATAATATTACCTGCCTGCGCACGGGCACCCAGGCTGCCGCCAGCGCCGTTAGTTTGATGCAGAAGCTGCAAACCCTTAAAAATAAATACGGCCTATCCATACTGGTGCTGGCGCATACCCCCAAACGCAACCCAACGCGGCCCGTTACCCGCAACGATCTGCAGGGCAGTAAAATGCTGCTTAATTTTGCCGACAGCGCCTTTGCCATCGGCGAAAGCCAGGCCAAAACAGGGTTGCGCTATTTGAAACAAATAAAACAGCGCAGCGGCAGCCAGGTATACGGCGCGGCCAATGTATGCCTTTGCGAAATTATTAAGCCCTACAATTTCCTGCAATTTGAATTTGCCGGGCCGGGCAACGAAGCCGACCACCTGGTACACTATACCGAGCAGCACCGCCAGAGCACCGAGGCCCGCATTGAGCGGCTGCACCGGCAGGGCCGCAGCCTGCGGCAAATATCCCGGGATATGGGGGTATCGTTCGGTATGGTGTTTAGGGTGGTGAAGCGGTTGGGTGGAGAGGAAAATGTTGAGGAAACAATGTAACTTGAGTACGCAGGAGCCTCTACCGAGAGACCCCGCTGGGACGGAAAGTGTTATGCCTTTTCAACCGCATCTGGTTTAACTTCAGTTGCATTTTTTACAAAATTAACAGGCTGTAACATAATAGGATTTATTGCAGCTTTCATTGATAACGATGCCAAATGTTCTCTTAAAAATGGGAATATTATGGCTGGCGCATTAATATTAGCGAAGGTCTCCAAAGGCAACTCACTTTCTTCCGGTACAGTAAAAACTCCAAGCATTTTAATATCAGCTTTCATTTCTGTTTTTCCATCTTTAAGACCTGCGGTATACGTTAGATCTAAAGTTACGCTCAAGTGTTCTGGACTTTTTTGACTATTAATTTTAATTTCAGTATTGTTCAAGAAATTGGGATCCTGTAAATTTAAAATCCAATCTCTTTGAAAATTACTTTCAAGTAAGATTATATTAACCAATGTATATATCTGACCGGCCATATTATGCAGCTAATGCGTAATTATTTTCACCCGCTTTTTCAAATTCTGCAGGGTTTGAATTATTTGTTGAGACCGCCCTTGTAGCCGCGTCCACCTCGAATAATGAATGAGTATCAGCATATTCAAATCGAATATAAGCTATTGCGGGAGTTTGCAAAATATTATCCTTACTTAAATCAACATGTGTGTTATTGTATTCAGGGGAATAATCAGCTAAAAGCTCATTTTGCATACCAGAAATTATCGTGGATGCTGTATATGCCATAACGCTTTTTGATAGGTCGTCACTAAAAACTGTAGCGTCTTGAGCATCAAAACTACTACCAATAATTTCCCAATAAACATTTCCGATACTATAGTCATCATCTCCTGATAAAAAAACTATATTTTCAAACTGATATTTTTCTATGAAACTGAAAATTATTTTCTTTTCGATTTTTTTAAAATCGCTGTTGTTGTGATACGTTTCATTTGGAATTATTTCAATCAGGTGTGCATTATTATATTCATCGTTAACATAACGCACTCGGGTTTCGGGAAACTGAACGATCAGGTCTTTTAACTGTGTTTTTATATATTCTTCTGATGACATCTAAATTGCCTTATTTATGATTTTATTAATTACATCTGCCTTTTGTAAAGAAAACCTCGATTCATCCGGTCCTATATGTATATCGTAATAATCTGAATCAGTTCTTGTTTTTTTTAATTTAAAAATTTCTTTATTAAACGTTATAGAGTCCAAATTTTTACTTGCCAGATATCCAGTCACCAAATTTATATAATATTCGTGTAATCCCCCTTTTCCATTAGGAATAGCAAGTTTGTAATTGGTGAAATTTTCAGATAGTTTGGCTTGGTCATATCCTATATTAAATTTAATAATGTGCATCATTAATTGTATGCAGCTATAATATGAACAATGTACAGATGAACAATAGATCGATTTTTTATCTAAATCCTGAGCTGCGCCAAAGTTGATTGCAGATTTATTCGTTAGTTGACTCACCAAGGTTTAAGCTTATTACGCAATTATAAAACAAAATGTTAATAAAAACATCAAAAAAATTAAAATGTTACATTGACTATAAGTTTCTAAAAAATTCAATAAGAATATAATGTAGTATAATCTTCGTTCTTTATCCTAACCGATTAGTCCGAATTTACAATACCGGACTAACTGTTTTTTATTTATCGTGAAGTTCGCCTAATTCCATTTGGACTAAAAAAGTGGAGTCGTGTTCTGCTAATTTATAAATAAATGTACTATCACTTATCAAATGATGGTTAATGTCAATTTTCGTACAAACGAAAAATCCATCATATTTTTTTAGAACGGCAATATTTTTTCGCCCATTTAACACGTGAAAGGATGACTGTTTTACTGCAGCGCCTAAACCCAAGAAGTATGAAATAGATGGAAACAAAAAAAGGAACAATATTAAATTGAAGTTTTCATGTCCCACGTAGTCTAATATCATTTTCCACCCAATATATATTCCAGTATCTTTGGAAAGTTTGACACCCTCTGCTATTGGTTCTTTTTTTCCAATCATCAACAAGCTTCCTAGGCCCCACGTCAAAAGATTACTTGTAAAAACAATCGTGCCAAATCCTAAATATACCCACCAATTTAATGGGAAAACATAAATCATTGTAACAAATGCTATTAAAAGTAGACTGTTTAATTTGAGGATTGGACGTAAATGAATTTTTGGATGTTGATCAATTTTATTGAAGTATGATAGACTTAAACTTAATGATTGAAATGTAACCACTAAGATGGCGAAAAGCCCCGTCGCAAATGAAAGTATTGTATTTAAACTCGGCTCAATTAAATAGCTGGGGATATGAAAGTGATCACAATACCCAGATTCGTACTTATAAGCGCAAAAATATACATAAGCCGTTGCAAAGGTTATTAGTAAACCAGCATCAATAGCACTAAGTTTTTTTTTGTTTTCCACCTAACAAGATTTGGTTCTTTAGTTTAAATCAATTTAAGCATATCAAATATAACTAAATTTTGCAGTTAGTCCTGATTTATAATCCCTGCTAACGACGTCTTAAATCGCCACGATATTTAGGAAGCACAAACAGAGGCATAGCCTCGTCCTATTTTGTAACAACGGATTTTAATCCGTTGAGTTAAGAAAAGTAAACAAATAAAAGAACCATAGGTTCGGCCAATATAACTATGCCTCGTGCCTACGGCACTCGCTATTGGGTGTTGCATGTGCCCGCCGGGTTAAAACCCTGCGTTATCAAATTTGACGGGCCGATGACCCTTAAAATAAAAAGGCTAAAATTTTTCGAATGCTCGTAATTGCAAATCCGACTAACTCGTGATTATATTTGACCTGTAATAATTAAACATGGCCTATAACGAACAACTTGCCGATAAAATAAGAGCAGCATTAGCTGACCGTGACGTGCCCGACGTAGAAGAAAAGAAAATGTTTCGCGGAATATGCTTTATGGTAAATGGCAAAATGTGTGTTTGTGCCAGCGGCGATGAAATGCTTTGCCGTATAGGCCCTGCTTATAAAGACGCGCTCGAAAAACCTGGTGTCCGTGGTATGATCCGTAATGGCAAGGCCTTAAAAGATTTTGTATTTGTAAGTGATGAGGCCATGAAAACAAAAAAGGAATTTGATAATTGGATAGCACAGGCCCTCGCGTTCAATAAATTTGCAAAGGCAAGCAAAAAATAATTCTAAAATATTTAAATTGTCATTCTGAGCGACAGCGAAGAATCTTGGCGGTTGACCCTTTTAAACAGTTGAGTTCAAAAGTAAGAAAGAAATTGCTGATTAGGTTAAGTGGCGGATGAAAAATTATCTTTTGAAGAAGTCAATCAAGAAATTAAAAAATTGCAAAAAATGGTCAACGAAGAAATAGAGACAATTCTTAATAAAAGCGCCATACCCATTGGCATTAATATATTGCCCACTTATCTATCACATGTAAAAACAGAAAATGGATACCCTATTCAATTAAATGTTATTAAAATTGATAATTATAATAAAATGCCAAATCAGAGGGTATATGGGAATATTTTAAATTTCTCTAAGGTAGATTAATGCCTCACAACTAAAACTGTGTGACTTCCTCTCTAATTCAAAATCTCTCCCGTCTCCCGCATGAATACTTGTATATGGATATATTTCAAAATCAATTATTTTATATTTTTTTATGTCGCCATCGAAATATAATGTCATTTCCGCATTAACACAAAATGGGTTACCGCCTGCAAATTGCCTGACATTTGCCATTACTTTCATGTCGGCCGTTTGAGCAATGAAATTTCTTTTTTCATCAACAAATTTGAATACTGTTATTAATGCACCCATAATATAATTTCAATTATTTACCAAACTTAAAAATTGTTCTTGGCTTTTATTAAAACCGATTAGATTATCTTTCAAGGCTGAATATATTTTTAAAGCATAAGACTTATCTTTTATCTTGCTTTCAAATTCGGGCAATGGAGTATTAAAATCGGCTAAATTGTCTTTAAGAGCAAAATAAACACGCTCCCTATAAGGCAAATCTTTAATATTAACAGTAGCTACCATTGTTGTATCGGGTTCTTTCAATTCTTTTACAAGCTTTATAGCATAGTGAATAGAATTACTTAAAAAATAATCCTCGTCTTGTTTATCAGTTAAAAAGAGAGTTGTTTTTTTATTTTCATTTGTCTTGAAATCTCCTTTTGTAAGTATTGTTCCATTTGGAACCTCAATTTTTGTTACTGTATCATTATTAATTATAGCCGTTCCGTAATAGTAGCTTTTGTTTTTGCCGCCTGTTTCCGATGCTATAATATTAATTTGCCATTTTTTTATTCCCTTATTGACTATTTCGGGTTTGTTGTCTTTTTCAAATTTGCCCAATAAAATAGGAAAATATATTATGGAGGCCATTAGGGCGGTGGCACCCATAGCATATCCCATAGAAGAAATAATTTTTTTCATTGTTGTGGTGTTTTTAGGATTAAAAAATATGGCGTGAGCCGATTATCTTTCGCATCCTATGGGACACCACATCCTTTTTTAGCACAACATAGCTACGCCAATAAGTTAAAGCGTATTCTCTATGTTGTTTTTTATTAAAAAGAGTTTCGGCTAAATATCTTGGTTTATAAATGTAACAGGATTCTGACATAAATACAAATATTCTGTAGGTTAGTGGTTTATTTGCGCAGTTATGGAAGAAACACTAACAATAAGAATTAAACCTATATCTCAAAACGAGTGGTGTATATTATTAATTTTTGCTACCCAACAAGAAGTAGAGTTTTATGAACATGAATTGAATGATAACGACTTTGAAACATATTTACTTTTAAAAGGAACACTTTTAACCATTGTAATTGATATTCCTAAAATGAGTAAGGTTATTAGGTGGGATAGTATAAAAATAACATCTGTTCAAACCTATCCAATTATAAACCAAAAAGTCACAGAGATTTCTTTTTCCTGCACTGAAAACTATGAACTAAACGATACCCATTGTCGGTATGCCAACGTAAGATATCCGAAATATTAAGATTGTTATAGATTGCCCCTGTTCCAGGATGTTGATTTTTTAAATCTTCAATGGTAGAATACTCTGGAGGCGATACAAAGAGTGCCTTATTATTTTTCATTCACGGTTAACCGACATGGTTAAACCCATCAAGACAAATAATAATTTTTATTATATTTGAGCGGGTGAGCCGTCCAAAAGTTTACCTCCTCGTTTAGCTTCCAAACCTAAGCGGGTAGAAAAAAGAGTGTCCAAAGGAGGATGCTCTTTTTTATTTAAAACAAATAGGTATTTTAGCCAAACTGTCTTGATGGGTTATATGCCAGAATCTTATACACATGCAAAGTTTGCCGTCTGCCTGCTGTATACCTGTCATTTTTATAAGATTCTTCACTTCGTTCAGAATGACAAAAAGGAGAGCTAAGAATCTTATACACTTGCAAAGTTTGCCGTCTGCTTACAGTATACCTGTCATTTTTATAAGATTCTTCACTTCGTTCAGAATGACAAAAAGGAGAGCGAAGAATCTTATACACTTGCAAAGTTTGCCGCCTGCTTACCGTATACCTGTCATTTTCATAAGATTCTTCACTTCGTTCAGAATGACAAAAAGGAGAGCGAAGAATCTTATACACCTGCAAAGTTTGCCCCCTACTCGCTGTATACCTGTCATTTTTATAAGATTCTTCACTACGTTCAGAATGACAAGGGGGCAAACTTCTTACCCTTATAGTTGTTCCCCTAAAATTTAACCGCTAAAATTGCGTTGTTACATAATTGCTAAACGGCTATGATTTTGAGCCATAATTTTACATCTTTGCCGCATGTTCAGACGTATAAAAAACAAATACCTCCGGTACCTCCTCATCTTTATTTACGCCGTAATTATCTTTTTTTGCTGTATTGAATTAAATTTTCTCTGGCTGTTTGGCTATACGCCCGATATGCAGGATATAAAAAACCCAAACTTATCGGTGGGCTCACAAGTATATACTGCCGATGGCAAATTAATTGGCGAATATTATCGTGAAAACCGCTCCCCTGTCTCCTATAAAGAGATCTCGCCCAGCCTCGTAAACGCATTGGTTGCTACCGAGGATGTGCGTTTTTATAAACATGGCGCGGTTGATTTTTTCTCTTTCTTTACCAGCATACTTTCAACCGCTAAAGGCGACAAGCGGGGCGGCAGTACCATTACCCAGCAACTGGCGAAAAACCTTTATGAAACCCGTAAACGAACTTCGCAGGGCTTATTAAAGCATGTCCCGGTAATTCGTACACTGGTTTTTAAATGTAAAGAATGGCTAACCGCATATAAATTGGAACATGTTTACAGCAAGCAGGAAATACTTACCTTATACCTGAATACGGTTCCGTTTGGGAATAATTCGTTCGGTATAAAAACCGCTACTTTAAAGTTTTTTAATAAAACGCCCGACGCGGTTAATCCTGCCGAAGCGGCTACATTGATAGGTATGCTTAAAGCTACTTCAACTTATAATCCTATTAATAATCCCGATAAGTCTTTAGACCGCAGAAACACGGTATTGAGCCAAATGGAAAAATACAACTATTTAAGCGCCGCTGATTATAACATTTATAGCAAAATGCCTATAAACCTCAATTTAAGTTATGTGGAGGACGATTCGCATGGCGACTCGTATATCCGCGAGGCTGTTGAACGCTGGCTGAAAAAATGGTGCCATGAAAATGATTATAACCTGTATGAAGACGGTTTGAAAATATATACCACCATTGATTCGCGCCTGCAGCAATATGCCGAAGAGGCCGTGGCCGAAAAAATGAAGATGCTTCAAAAACGTTTTGACGGTATTTGGGGCAAAACAAACCCCTGGCGCGACTCGAAAGGCAAGGAGATAAAAGATTTTTTACCCAAAGCCGAACAGCATTTGCCCATTTATAAGTTACTGGTAGTCAAATATCATGGCGACATTAACCAAATAAATCAATACTTTGAAAAACCTAAACGCATGACGGTGTTTACCTGGAACGGTGAAAAGGATACAACATTTTCGAGCGCCGATTCAATAAAATATTATACCCGAATTTTAAATACCGGCATGATGACCATTGAACCATCCACCGGGAAAATAAAGGTTTGGGTAGGTGGCATTAATCATAAATATTTTAATTACGACCACGTAAATCAATCGAAAAGACAAGCCGGTTCAACTTTTAAACCCTTTGCCTATTTAACTGCGCTGGACAACGGGTATTCTCCCTGCGATACTTTTATTGACAAGCCGGTATCCATCAAATATAATGATGGCGGTAAAGACCAGGTTTGGGCGCCAAACAATGCCGACTTTAAGTTCACTTACCAGAAAATGTCGTTACGCTGGGCCATGGGGAAATCGGTAAACTCTATCACCGCGCAGGTAACCGAGAAGGTTGGCTGGGATAAAATTGTTGATTACGCGCATAAGTGCGGTATTGAGAGTCCGTTAAAATCAGTTCCATCGGTTTCATTGGGTTCTAATGATGTGTCGGTGTATGAAATGGTACGCGCCTACAGCACCTTTCTGAACAAAGGTGAACGGGTGGACCCGCTGCTGGTAACAAAAATAACCGACCAGAACGGCAATATATTACAGGAGTTTGCCTTAAAAACCGAAAGGGTAATAAGCGAAGAGGTAGCATGGCTAATGTTGTACATGTTCAGGGGTGGAATGGAAGAACCTGACGGCACATCGCTGGCTTTATGGGAATACCCCGGCCTATGGAAAAAAGAGAACCAGATAGGCGGTAAAACAGGTACATCATCTGATTATGTTGACGGATGGTATATGGGTATTACCAAGGACCTTGTAACCGGTATTTGGGTAGGCGCCGATGACCGCAGCGTACATTTCACCACATCCGAAAGCGGCGAGGGTTCGCATACCGCCCTGCCTATTTTTGGCAGTTTTATGCAAAGGGTTTATGCCGATCCGCAATCAGGTTATACTTATGGACTTTTTCCAAAACCATGGACAACCATAACGAAAAACTATGATTGCCCTTCGCCGAGGCTCAAGGTTGATACGACTGCTACTGACAGCCTGGAAACACCTGCAGATACTTCGCGCGCAGCACCGCTCCCCGAAATAAAACAAGCCGGCATTAACCAATAACAAATATTAAACTTTTTATACTGATGCATTTATTTAAATTAGCGGTGACATATTTTAATTTATGGATAAAAACTACCCCCTTATAAATAAAACGAAAAAGTATTTACTGATCTTAATTTGTTTTGCGGGCCTGGTATTTTTAAGCCCTGCAGCACAGGCGCAATATTTCGGGCAAAATAAGGTTCGTTATAAAAATTTAAAGTTCCAGGTTTACCGTACCCCCCACTTCGAGATATACTATTATTTAAAAAATGATAGTATGATCAAACGTTTTGCGCAGGAAAGTGAATTATGGTACACGCTGCATCAACAGGTTTTCAGGGATACGTTCAGAACGCCTAACCCTATTATTCTTTATGCAAATCATCCCGATTTTCAACAAACTACGGCTATTGACGGGGAGATAGATGTGGGCACAGGCGGTGTTACCGAAGGTTTAAAAAACAGGGTGGTTATGCCTGTTATGGAAAACAACGAAATGACGAGGCACGTTATCGGTCACGAGCTGGTACATGCTTTTCAGTATCATTTGCTGTTGGGTAAGGAAGATGTAAATTATGAAAACATAAATAATTTACCCTTGTGGATGATAGAGGGTATGGCCGAGTATCTTTCCCTGGGTAAAAGAGATTCGTACACGGCCATGTGGATACGGGATGCCTATTTAAACCACGACATACCAACAGTAAGGGACCTGACCGAAAGCACCAAGTATTTCCCTTACCGCTATGGCGAAGCGTTCTGGAGTTTCATTGGGTCTACGTATGGAGATACTATAATTACACCTTTTTTTAAAAATACCGCGCGCTTCGGCCTCAATTATGGCATCAGGCGAACCTTTGGATATGATGATAAAACACTATCTAAACTTTGGAAAAATGCTATAGAAGCCACCTATAAACCTTATTTAAAAGATACCGTACAAAAACCTGTAGGCCAGTTAATAATAAGTGATAAAAATTCGGGCAAGATGAACATTGCCCCGGCTATAAGCCCTGATGGCAAGTACCTTGCATTTTTATCGGAAAAAAACCTGTTTACTATTGATCTTTTCCTCGCTGATGCAAAAACCGGGGCGATCATAAAAAAACTCACCAGCAAGGTATCAAATACACACATTGATGAGTTCAATTTTATAGAATCAGCCGGTACCTGGTCGCCTGATGGTAAAAAGTTTGCCTTTAGCGTATTTAACAAGGGGAGAAATCGTATGCTGGTTGTTGAGGTGCCAAGCGGGCGCGTATTGGAAGATATTTCAATGGGCAAGGCCGAGCAGTTTAGTAACCTATCATGGTCGCCTAAAGGAGATGAGATGGTTTTCCAGGGATTAGCTGAAGGGCAGAGTGATCTGTATCTGTATAATTTTAAATCAAAAAAGATCACACAACTAACCAATGATAAGTATTCAGATAATCAGCCAAGTTTTTCAAGAGATGGCAAAAAAATTGTTTTCGCCAGTGACCGGACTACTTATGATCAGTCTCTTTCGCAGGATATAACTTTCAATTTGGCAGAATACGACCTTGCTACAGGTAAGGTCACGGATATTAAATTGTTTAACGGCGCTAATAATTTAAACCCGCAATATTCGTCGGACGATACACAGATATACTTTTTATCAAACCGCGACGGTTTCCGCAATATGTACCGCTACACCATAAGCACCGGTAAGGTAGAACAAATGACCGATCTGTTCACCGGTATTTGCGGCATAACAGAGTTTTCTCCCGCATTAAGCTTGTCGGTAAATAATGACATTGTTTACTCCTATTACCGCTCGCAAAAATATTCCATTTACAATGCCAAAGCATCAGACTTTACAGCTAAACCCATTGATGGAAATGATATTAATTTTGACGCCGCCATGCTTCCGCCTGCACGCGCTGTTGGTGTCGATCTGATCAACTCAAACCTTAACAATTACCTGGCTTATCAAAAAATGGCTGTTGATTCTATAAAAGATCAGCCCTATAAACCAAAATTTAAACTGGATTATTTGGCCAGCAGCGGTATTGGTGCATCGGTAAGTTCATTTGGTACCGGGTTGGCAAGTGGCGTTCAGGGTGTTTTTAGCGATATTTTGGGGCGAAATCAAATTTACGTGGGTGCTGCCATAAATGGGGAGATATATGATTTTGGCGCCCAGGCTATATATATTAACCAGGAAGGCCGCTGGAACATTGGCGGCGGCATATCACATATCCCCTACCAGTTTGCTAATTATAATGTGGTAAATACCACTTATCCGGTAAACGGGAAAAATATACCGGCCACCGAAGAACGATATGATATTATCCGTATTTTCCAGGACCAGGTATCTTTGTTTACCTCCTATCCTATTGCAAAAACAAGCCGGGTTGAGTTTGGCGGCGGCGCTTCACAATACTATTACAGGGTTGACCGTTACAGCACTTTTTACGATACAACGGGTAATATTATAGATTATCAAAAAAATCATATATCAAATTCAGCTTATAATGCCGACCCATTAAATGGCGGCGCGCTTTTAAATCCGTTTACTGTTTTCCAGGTAAATACGGCATTGGTTGGCGATAACTCATTTTTCGGTGTAGCTTCCCCCCTTAACGGGTTCCGCTACCGGCTGGAAGCTGAGTACGATTTTGGTACCTACAAGTTTTTTGCACCTACTATCGATCTGCGCAAATATGTGCGCGTTGCCCCGGTAACCTTTGCCGCCCGGCTATATGGTTATGGCCGTTTCGGCAATTCAAACGGGTTATATCCTTTATATGTTGGGTATCCTTTTTTAATACGTGGGTATGAAGCGCAAACATTTTATAATGGCAATGGCAAACCAAGCAATGGGTTTACAATTGATCAGCTATCAGGTACCCGTACTGCAGTAGCTAATTTTGAAGTACGTTTACCATTTACGGGCCCTGAAAGGCTTTCGGAGATTAAATCAAAATTCTTTTTCTCAGAGCTTAATTTCTTTTTTGATGCAGGTTTAGCATGGAATGCCGGTAACCAGGTAAAATTCCAGATGACGCCCGACAAGATAGGCACGGATGCAGCCGGCAACGCTGTTTATAATACCAATGAGCGTGTTCCGGCGTTGAGCAGCGGTATATCATTACGGGTAAATGTTTTTGGTTATTTTGTATTAGAGCCTTACCTGGCTGTACCATTTAACCGTAACGACGTTGATAAACCGGTATTTGGCTTAGGGTTTACACCCGGATGGTAGTTAAAGCGCTTAAACATAATAACCGTTTTGGGGTTATGTAATTATTTAATCATGAGAAAAACTGTCTTTATTGTTTGCATTATTTTAAACCCCTGCCTATTATTTGCCCAAACCCCTGCTCTAAAAACACCCGATCCGACAGTTGCCGTAGCACAGCCAGCCAAACCATCAAAATCATCCTTGAAAATAATAGCAGGCACAAATATGCTGGCAGCAAATGATATTGTTACCAACCTTTCCCGCTCAAAAGAACTGAGTACATTTTATCGGATCGTAGAGGCTGCAGGGCTGAATGAAACGTTTAACAGTAAAGGGCCTATTACCGTTTTTGTACCCAACGACCAGGCATTTGCAAACCTTCCACCGGGCAAATTAGACACTTTGTTAAAAACGGAACATAAATATGACCTGATCGCATTAATTACCTATCATGTTCTTCCCGGAAAAATTACAGCAAAGGAGATTGGCAGACAAATTAATTCAAATAAGGGACAAGCAACTTTTATTACACTTACGGGCAGTAAACTAACCGCTAAACTTAACGCTGACCGGAATATTATTTTAATTGATGAAAATGGCGGCCAAAGTGTTATCAGCCGGTTTGATATTAGTCAGAACAATGGTTTGATAGATATTATTGCGTCGGTGTTGGTTCCTAAATTTAAAAACCTGTAAACAAACCGCGTTAAATACATTTACGTATTTAGTTTAAAAGCAATAATAGATATGAAAATGAAAAAATTAGTTTTAGCAATGGTTACCATAGGTATGGTTACAGCATTTGGCTGCCAGAATAGTAATGGGCAGGATAATTCAAAAAGATTAAGCAAACCCGCCGCCGAATGGAAAAAGCAGCTTACCCCGAACCAATATTATATAATGGTTGAAAGCGGGACCGAGCCGCCTTTTCACAATGCCTACTATAACAACCACGAAAAAGGGGTTTATGTGAGTGCCGCCACCGGCGAGGTATTATTCAGTTCGGACGATAAGTACGATAGCGGCACAGGGTGGCCAAGCTTTGTTAAACCGGTTGACCCAAAAAAGATAAAAGTAGTTACCGACAATAGCGATGGCATGACCCGCGATGAAGTTATAGAACGAAGCACGGGCCTTCACCTGGGCCATGTTTTTGACGACGGCCCTGCCGACAGGGGCGGAAAAAGATATTGCATGAATTCGGGCGCGCTTAAATTCATTAAAAAATAGCCGGTACGCGGCCGGCATTTAAATTAATAGAAGGGCGCAGCTGCGGCCTGGAACGTAAGCCGCTTTCAAAGTTTAATCCAATGGTCAGGTCTACCCAGTCAGGGTTTACGGGCCTGATCATTTTTTCTTTTTGGGGCCTGGTATAAGTGCTAACTGTTTTAAAACGTTGCATGGCCTGCTCTTCTGTATTTATCTCTTCAAAATAAACCAGCCTGTTCAATTGCTGCGCGCCATCAAAAAACAAAGTGGGCATTTCGCCGTAAAATTTAAGGGTTTTTAAAAGATCTGAACATAGGCCCACATGCAGGTTATTCCGGTTTCTGTCTGTAATAATGTAAATAAAGCGTTTCATTTTAAATAAAATTTCTTTGGTTAAAAAATAATTACTAATTTTATGAGCATAAAAATACTAATTATTTTAGCAAATCCAAATTTTATGGCAAAAATTTCATCAAATATTAAATTTCTAAGGAAAAAGAAAGGCCTCACCCAGCAGCAGTTTGCTGACCAGGTAGGTATAAAAAGATCATTAGTAGGCGCATACGAAGAAGAAAGAGCCGAGCCTAAATACGAATTGCTAAAAAAAATAGCATCGTTTTTTGAAATCACGGTTGATGACTTTATTAAAGAAACCATTGATGATAAATGGATGGCCAAACCAAAAGCCACCCAGGGCAATCTGCGGATACTAAGTATATCGGTTGACAAGGAAGATAACGAAAATATTGAAATGGTACCTTTAAAAGCCAGTGCGGGGTATATGAATGGCTATGCCGATCCGGAATATGTAGCGCAGCTGCCCAAATTATATTTACCCATGTTTAAGCAGGGCACCTACCGGGGATTTGAAATAAAGGGCGACTCTATGCTTCCGCTGGTATCGGGCACAACTATTATAGGTGAATATGTAGAAAACTGGGCCGATATAAAGCCTGCCGAAACCTATGTTATTATATCAAAAAGCGACGGGGTTGTATATAAACGTATAGGCGGTAAATTTAAGGATAACAAAAAACTGAAGCTGGTATCAGACAACCCGGTATACGACCCTTACGAGATAAACGGGGAAGATATATTAGAGGTATGGAAAGCGAAGGCCTATATATCAACCCATTTTCCGTTACCTGCGCCCGAACCAACTATGGAAAGCTTAACCGGCATGATGGCGCAGATGCAGCGCTCTATAGCTAAATTACAAGGCAACAATTAAGTTACATAGCGAATATTAAACCTTAACCCAATATCTTTATCATACTGAAACAAGTAAAAACCGAAAAGATGAAAAAATTATTTTTAATGTGCGCTTTTGTAATGGGAGTTAGCGCGGTGAGCTTTGCCCAGGGCAGAGGTGGCCAAAGAACTCCTGAACAACAGTTAGCCCAGGTTAAAACAATGATAGCCCCTTTAACGCTTACAGACGACCAGGCTGCTAAACTTACAGTTGTTTATACAGCTTCTTCTAAAAGCATGGATAGTTTAAGAGCTGCTGTGCCCGACAGGGCTACCCGCCAGCCGGTACAAACTTCAATACAGACAGCAACTGCTGCTAAAGTTAACGCTATTTTAACGCTGGAACAGTCTGCTGCTTTGAAAAAAGCACAGGATGCAAGGCGCGCCCAAATGCAGGGTGGCGGTAATTAACCACATTCTTATTTAAATAAAAAGAGCGTATGTCTAATTTTGGCAGGCGCTCTTTTTATTTTTAATGGTAAGAACTGGCGCAGGTACCTTCGCGATTAATATTAATTGGTCTATAGAATATGGCTTTTGGTCGCATTTTATTTTAATTGGTACGATATATTTATACATTTAACCCAACAATATTTAAATTATTAAAAAACGAGAAAAATGAAAAAATTATTTTTAGTATGTGCTTTCCTAATAGGTATAAGCGCGGTTAGCTTCGCGCAGGGCAGAGGACAAAGGCAAACTCCTGAACAACGGGTTGCTGCATTAAAAACATCATTAACCCTGACTGATGACCAGGTAGCTAAAGCTACAGTTATTTTTACGGCTGAGACTAAATCCAATGATAGCTTAAGAACTGCAATGGCTGGTGGCGACAGGGCTGCAATGAGGCCCGCACGGGCTGCAATAACCGCGGCTACCAACGCTAAGGTTATGGCTATTTTAACTCCTGACCAGGTTACAATTTACAAAAAACAATTGGCTGATCAGGCTGCCGCACAAGCTGCAAGGGCTGGCGGTAATTAAGATTTTACCAGTATTTAAAAAAAGCGCCGCTAAAATTAGTTGGCGCTTTTTTATGATAATTAATATAATGAGACAGTTATATTAGCTTAACAAATTTCAATTATTTAAAACCGAGAAAAAATGAAAAAATTATTATTAGTATGCGCTTTCATAATAGGAATAAGCGCGGTTAGCTTTGCCCAGGGTGGCGGCAGAAGAACCCCCGCAGAGCAGGTAGCAACATTAAAAACACAATTAACAGGACTTACAGATGACCAATCATCAAAAATTTTGGCTATTTATACAGTTGCCGGAAAAAGCAGAGATAGCTTGTTTGCTACAATGCAAAACGGTGGTGGTGACAGGTCGACAATGATGGCGACCTTCATGAAATCGCAGGCAACAACCGACGCGAAAATTAAAGCTGTTTTAACTCCTGATCAAGCCACTGCTTATCAAAAAATAGCTGATGATCGTGCTGCAGCAATGAAAGCAAGAATGAATGGCGGTAATTAACCGTAAAAAATCACATCAAAAAAGAAAAGCTCCGATAAACCGGGGCTTTTTTTATTTTTATCGAAAATTACAGTTTGGGATCAGCAGAGCAATATATAGCGGGCAGGCTTGCCGAACGGCGGGCAAACGGCGCATACAGAACTTTAAAACCTGGTAGCACCTTCGTTGATTTTTGCTCGAACGATTATTTGGGATTCTCCAGCTCAGCTATACTTAGAGATAAAATTGATGAGGAAATAACTAACAGCGGCCTTATTTTAAATGGTTCAACCGGGTCAAGGTTAATATCGGGGAATTTGGCTTATACCGAAAATTTAGAACAGGAGATCGCGGATATGTTTAAAAGCGAAGCCGGGTTACTGTTTAATTCGGGGTATGATGCCAACCTGGGTTTGCTCTCTTCCCTACCCCAACGCGGTGATACCATAATTACGGATGAACTTATACATGCCTCGGTTATTGACGGTGCCCGCCTAAGTCATGCCAACCGCTATACTTTTAAGCATAATGATCTAACAAGCCTGGAGGCCAAATTACAGCACGCCAAAGGCAATTGCTATGTAGTTATTGAAAGCATATACTCCATGGATGGCGATACCCCGCCCATAATTGAATTGTTAACATTAACAGAAAAATACGGCGCGCATTTAATTGTTGATGAGGCCCATGCTGTTGGCCTGCATAAAACAGGGCTCGTTACAGAGCTTAAGCTCGAAAAAAGAATATTTGCCCGTGTAGTAACTTTCGGTAAGGCATTAGGGTGTCATGGCGCGATTATTTTGGGCAGTAACTTATTGCGTGAATACCTGGTTAACTTTGCGCGGCCGTTTATTTATACTACAGCAGCCCCATTTCATCAGCTGGCTTCTATAAAAATGGCCTGCAGGTTATTGCAGGTAGCAGGTACAGAGATCGCGGCGCTTCAAAACAATGTTAGTTTATTTAAAGAAAAATTGCATTTATCAACAGCCTACAGTTTAATTAATAGTGAAAGCGCTATTCAATGTCTCCTTTTAAAAAGCAACGGGGCCGCGGTAAAAACAGCCGGACATTTGCAAAATAACGGCCTCGATGTTCGCGCTATACTTAGCCCCACAGTAGCTCAGGGAAGTGAGAGGATAAGAATATGCCTGCACTCATTCAATACAGCCAATGAAATTACCTTATTGACCAATACAATCAATAACCTAATAACCAATAATTTAATAACTTAATATGCCCAATAAACCACTATTTGTTACCGGTATTGGTACCGGTATTGGTAAAACTATAGTATCGGCTATTTTAACAGAAAAATTAAAAGCGGATTACTGGAAACCCATACAAGCAGGCGACCTGGATAATAGTGATACGTTAAAAGTTGAAAGTTTAATAACCAACACCGTTTCTAAAATTCACCCGGAAGCGTACCGGTTAACAGAACCCTATTCGCCCCATAAAGCAGCCGATATGGATGGTATTACGATAGATGAAAAAAATATCATGCTTCCTGTTACAGATAATCAATTAATTATTGAAGGGGCAGGCGGGCTGATGGTGCCTTTAAACAATAATTTTTTAATGATAGACCTTATACAGCAGTTAAACGCTGAGGTGGTTTTGGTGGTAAAGCATTATTTAGGCAGTATAAATCATACACTCCTTTCGTTGGCAGCATTATATAGCAGGGATATACCTGTTAAAGCCCTTATTTTTAATGGCAACAGCGATGAGTATTCCGAACAACTGATCGTTAATTATTTTAAAGCAGGTACAGTAATATCAATTCCTGTAATTGATATCCTAAATAAAGAAAATATAGCCCGGCTGGAAATAGAACTATAAAGTGTTGTATTGAGTGATCAGTTTAGCCAGGTCAGCATCGTTTTTTAAATTAAGGTTATTTGCCTTTATATAACTCTCCAATTCAGCTTGCTTGTTTCCTAACGCAGCCTCTACCGCTTTTTTATCTTTTTTAATACGAACAGCTTTGCCATCAATTAAAAGGTAGTAATCAATATTATCAACTACTTCACGGGTAGTAATGGCGCTGCCCATATTGGCTTTGTATTCTGTTATGGTCTTTGCATTTTTTCTGAGTAATTTAACTTTCCCGTCGCTTAATACCTGGAAAAAAGCATTGTCCGAAGTTTTGCCATTGCCCGGGAAAATACTAAAACTCGCCAATGTACCCTCAGGTGTAATAATTGTAAATGCTGTTGCAGGCTGATCAAATTCACCGGATTTCGTATTCCCCGCTATTTGGGTAAATAATTTATCTTTAAATTCATCATATTTTATTAATTTGTCTTTTACAACATTGCCATCTGCAAATGTAACATCTCCCTTTACCCAATCTGGGTTAAAAAAAGGATTGCCCACCAAGCCGGTATATTCCGAAAATCCTACAGTCGTGCCCCCTTGTAAGGACATAACTCCGCTCCCTGAATTTAGACCTCCATTTGTTGGGCTGATCGTTTGTGATTTTACTATAGTAGCTGAGACACTAAATGCCACTACCGCGATAATTGTTTTTAAATTGAATTTCATAAGATTATTATTGATGCGTAGATTATTATTAGTATGTAAAGGTTATAAGTTGAGACTTGTAAATATACGTCATTTAATTATTAACTTAAAATATAGTTAACGAAAAAATGAATACTTTAGTACATAAAAGTTAGTTTGTATGAAGAATATTACGGTAATAGGTTCAGGAACTATGGGCAACGGCATCGCGCATACTTTTGCACAGCATGGTTTTGAAGTATCGTTGGTTGATGTAAGTACCGGTGCCTTGCAACGTGCCATGCAAACTATAAACGGTAACCTGGACAAACAGGTAAACAAGGGCCTGATTGATGAGCAAGCAAAGCTGGATACTTTAGCTAACATCAAGACTTTTACTGATATAAAAATGGGCGCTGCAAATGCCGGCCTTGTTGTTGAAGCTGCTACTGAAGACATGGATATTAAGTTAAATTTATTTAAACAGTTAAGCGAAATTTGCTCCGAAAATACCATACTGGCTTCCAACACCTCTTCTATATCCATTACAAAAATAGCATCGGTAACAAAAAAACCCGGTAACGTAATCGGTATGCATTTTATGAACCCGGTACCATTAATGAAACTGGTTGAGGTAATAAGAGGAAAACATACGAGTGATGAAGTTACCCGCACTATAATGAAGCTGTCGAAACAACTTGATAAAATTCCGGTAGAGGTAAATGATGCACCAGGCTTTGTGGCTAACCGTATTTTAATGCCGATGATAAATGAAGCCATATATACCCTGTATGAAGGTATAGCGGGTGTTGAAGAGATAGATACGGTAATGAAATTAGGTATGTCGCACCCGATGGGCCCTTTGCAACTGGCCGATTTTATAGGCCTTGATGTATGCCTGGCCATAATAAATGTATTATATACCGGTTTTAATAATAAAAAATATACCCCTTGTCCGTTGCTTGTTGATTTGGTTTCGGCAGGAAACCTGGGTATAAAATCAGGGAGTGGATTTTATACATACACAGTCGGAAACAAAGAATTGGTAGTGGCTGATAGATTTAAAAGGACTTAGTTTTAAACTTTCTTTGTTATTATTTGTCAATAAATAAAACATTGACCCATGAAAAGAATAGCAAAAATTGGAATATTATTAACCTTAGCCATCACTTTATTTTCCTCGTGTTATGGGGGTTATTATTATGTCTCCGCCCGACCGGCTGAACCTTATTATGTAAGGCCCGCATCTCCTTATTACGGAGCAGTTTGGATTGACGGCGAATGGGACTGGCAAAACGGAAGGTATGCCTATATAGGCGGCCACTGGGAAAAACCGCACCCCGGCCGCGTATGGATCAGGGGCAGCTGGCAGCAGGGCTCTCGCGGCTATGCATGGCATAGAGGTTATTGGAAATAGCACCTATAAAAAGGTCGGCCTATTGTTTTATAAGCCGACCTTTTTTAGCTTACCGGGTCAGATCAATCAACATATTGACCAATAGCTTTGCAGCAATGGGGTCAGTTCGGCTTTTTTCTGTTAATACTTCCGATAATATGATCGTCCCGTTATCTTTTATTTTTATTATCGGGTATCCCCTTATGCCGTCTAAATGAGCCATTCTTTCCTCAATTTGCCCCTGCAAATAGCCATGTACCTTAGTGAACGATGCCGGTGCCTCAACTTTGGGATCGCGGGTAATACGGAAAGCGTCAGCAATTACTGAAGGCATCTCCCTTTTATTATTGGTAAATAAACGGGTATCTAAAGGTTCTATACCGTTAAATATTGCTGATTCGGGAATATCCATACTCATAACCTCACCGGTACTTTTTATAATTCCGCGTACATATTCAGGGTAAAGCTGGTGCGCGTAGTTGCCACACCGGGTTAATAAGATCTTTGCCCCCTGCCCTATTAATTCCCTGATCTGCCTGGTTTCTGTGGCATTCGTGTTTACAGAATCTAAACCTGACAAAATATATACATCAGCTTTTTGTTTAAGCAGATCAGCCAATGACGCCGAAGATGTGTATTTGATACCCATGAAATCAAGTGATGGGGAAACCATTTTATTAAGGTCAAGTACTGCAATCTTTTTTCCGGCTAATTTATTGGCATTTTCGAAGTCCTTCTTCACTAACAAAACATCATAACTATTTTCTGAAACTGTTTTGCCATTTTCAACTAGTTTCAATATCAATTTGCCTTCTATTCTTGAGGTGGGTAAATTTTGTGGGACTATAATTTGAGGATCAACCCAGTACCGGGTATAATGTTCAACAGCCGGTATAGCTAAACTACCCTGGGTTATTTTATTACCGATATTATTTACCAATTGCCATTGTAAAGTGGAAGCCGGTAAAACCGAACCATCCTCTTTATCATTTATAATACATATACGGGTTGATAGCGGAGCGCCCGCATAAAAATGCCTTCCCCATAATTCAGCTGAGATCAGCACCGGTTGCAAAGCATTTTTCATTGCATAATATACCGGAAACGGCTTTATTTTATTGGTGAGATAAGAATTAGTAAACCAGGTTACCAATGAAAAATGGAGTTCTCCGGCAGCTTTGTCATTGCTTCTGCGAAGCGCTTCGGCAAGCTCTTTAGTATTAAAGGCTTCTATCTTTGAAAAATAATAAGGATCATTATATTCATAACCATATTTACCCACCAATGCCGAGGATGTTTGATGAACATAATTATAAAAACGGGTAGGGTGCCCGGTTTCGTCTGTATAACCTGTTGAAAGTTCCTGGCTTATTAATGGTCGCCCCGGATTTTTGAACCTTTTTTGCCATTCGCCGTTAAAATATTCGAACAATGAATTATCATACCAGTTGATGTAAGAGTGTATATCATCAATATCACCATCATCAATATCGGTATAAAAATCAGCGCCAAATCTCTTGGTATTACGCCTGTAGTTCGAGTCAAAAACGATAGATCGTGTAGGATCAATAACGCGCATTTGTTTTACTACGTCTGATATGATCTTCATTTTTACTTTTGCACGCGCTATATCCGGATCATTATCATAAAATTTCATTTCGTTATTTACCGTCCACAGTAGTAACGACGGGTGATTTCGGTACTTTTTCAGCAGGCCAAAAAATTCATCTTTCCAGAGATCGACAAGCTTTTGATCGGGCATACTGCTTTGCAAAAACAGCCAGGTCCAGGTACCCTCATAGCTTACGCCAATGCCATTCTCGTCCGAAGCATTTAACCAGGTCTCATTATAAGGTACAGTATGGCTTCGTGTCACCATAACATTACCGGCTTTCATCAGCTTGCAAAATTTATCAGCGAGCGCCGAATCATTGGGCGCCAGCGGCATGGCGGTTTGATTAGCGCCCCGCAACCAGTATTTTTTACCATTTAAATAAAAGTAATCGCCAATTGCTTTAAAGGTTCGGAAGCCCGAACGTATATTTTTTTTATCTATCGTTTTACCATCATTTGCAAGCAGGGAGAAATTGAAATTATATAAATTGGGGTGCTCGGGCGACCATAGTTTTGGCTTTAACCCGGTTATGGTATAAGTAAATGTTTTTTCTTCGCCCGGCTGCAGTTCTAATTGTTTAAAAGATATGTCTTTATATAAAGCCTCGTTTAATTTAGCGCCGTTTATGGCGGTTGAAAGTGAAAATGCCTGCCTTGTGTTGTTGTAATTTTTTACGGTAACATCCATATCAGCACCGGTAAGGCTGGGCTTAATAAACACATCCTCAATTTTAACCGGATCGGTAATAGTTAATGATACCGGCTGCCATATCCCTCCCGGATCATCGCCAAACATGCCGTGGGCAAGGTCTTTAAGCATTTTTTCTGTAACTTCTACGCTCACGGCAACATCAACTATTTTATTTGCATCCTTTATATTTTTAATATAGTTTTTGCCAACTTTTACAGCCAACAGGTTCTTGCCCGGCTTTAACAGATCGGTAACATCCAGCTTAATATCGCCAAACATGCCTATATGGGTACCTGCCTTTATCCCATTTACCCACACTTCGGCTACTTTTGATACAGCATCAAAAGTTAATTGCAGGTGTTTGCCTTTTATATTTTCGGGTAACTGTATCCATTGCCGGTACCAGCCCGAGTTTGTCTTTTTATAATCAAAAGTATAGGCCTCGCAGCGATCTGTTTCCTTTTGATAATAGTTGTCTGCCACACCCTTACTACCCGAATTATATCGTTCGCCATGCAGCCAAACCCTTATCGGGTTCCAAAAATCAGGCACATGCATTACGTGCCAGTTATTGTCGGCATGGCCGGGTGATACGGCCTGCGCATCATCTTCTGTTTCATAGTCGGGCGAAAAAAGCCATTTGCCATCCAACGATATTGTTGTGCGCTTACTATTAACAGTTGGGATAGTTATGGGTTTATAGGTTGCCCGTTGCTGTTTACGCAAGGTCTCTTTATCCAACGGGGGTACGGCATATTCCTTTACGGGTAAGGATAATATTTCATTTTTATTGAGCGATTGTATTGACAGGTTACCAAACTCATTGGTTATCCAGCTGCCGCCTAATGTAACTTTGCCGGCAGGTGCCAGGTTTGATGATTTATCAACAACATCAATACGGGGCAGGCTTTCATTATTCATAAAAACACGTATCCGGCTACCGGCAAGCTGTATCCTGAAATTATACCATTTGCCGGGAGTCGGCTGAAAATCCAACTCCCGCAAAGCCAGAAAATCATCTCCGCCCATATAACCAAGTCTTGCCAGGTATAAAAATTTTTGCATCCCCCCCTTTAGCATTAACAGGTAACGGTCGTCACGGTTGGCGGCCCGAAATCCCGCACATATCTGCACCTGGTTTGCTGCATCAGGTACCCTGGCCCTGAATTTCACTTCGTAGTCGGCCCAGTTATTTTCACCAAAACACAGGTAGGCATCCTTTGTGGTTAAAACCGAGTTTTCAATCTTACTTATCCCCCGCCCCACTTTATCATATTTCGAAGTTTGCGTGTCAAACTTTTCTGTAAGTTTAAATTCAGATTGCGCCTGAACATTTGATATGATGAACAGGAATAAAAGCGAATTGGATAAGCGATAAATATGTTTTTTCATTTTAATTATAGGTATTATGTTCTGATTTGCAGAATGCAGCAAACAAACTTAGAAATAATATGCTAACGTTGTTATCAATATATTCAACCTTATCTGTTTCGGTTTCGTATAAGGAAAATATCAAAGCTAATAGCTGGCGTGTCGGCAACCTTTCTTCTATGTATAAATTATGTTGAATTCATGATTTTAACATAATTGAGACTTAATTGATTAGACAATATTGTAAAACCATATTATAAATATTAACAGGTAATTAATTATAATTGAAGATAATTTAATAAATACAGGCAAGTGTAAATTAACCTTCTGTGTTTTTTAATTATATTCAAACATTAATTGCAAGCCGTTAAACCTATGCTACAACTTCTATTTCGAGGTAAATACGTTAAATGGCTGTTGAACTACTACACCGTATTATTTTTATTAAGCGTTCCAATAACCATTTTTGCCGAAGGAAGTAAAGAGTTATCGTCAAACGGCGGCAACAGGGCCTTTCTTTTATCAAGCACTACAAGTAACCTTTCGTTCCCGTTCCCAACACTTGGTACCATGAAGGTTTATGTAAAGGCAGGCGAAACCATTTATGTGGGTTCAAGCGCCCAGGGCATGGGCGCAGGAACTATTAATTTAAGGGCCCCTGATGGCAGTACTTATACCAGCGGTACATCTGCAACCGTGGGGCTTATCGCTAACCGCAGCCAGGAACTTGCGGGTCCGCAACCTAATGCAGGGGGATATACCCCTTATACACGTACAGCTTCGGCCAACCAGCAGGGCGTTTGGGAAATTGATTTTATTTCACCAAGCAATGGAATTGACCAGGAATCGACCCCTTCCCCTACCGCTGCTAATAGCAGCTGGATACAGCCTGTAGGCCAATATATTGCGGCATTTGATGTATCGGTAAGAGATGTGAGTAATTCGTTTTTTTTAACCGGAAGGGTGTATACCAATGTTTTCTCAGGTATAATAAGCGCTTTTAATGCGGGCTTTAACGGAATTATGCATATACTAACCAAGGACGGTTACCAATATATACTTGATAACAACGGGCAGGCTGGCAATGGTTTTACATTTTTTGTTAATAATAAAGGTTTCAGGGCCGGCGCAGCTGCCAGTTACCAGAGCGTTAACAGTACCAGTAACCCAAATGTGCAGGATCCCAGGCTGCCCGATACGCAATCAGATATCACTCATAAAATATTTTTTAATACGCCCGCCGCTGATCTTCCGGCAACCGCTAATGTGCCGGGCGGCGGTACTACCTGGCTGGTGAACCCACCGTTTGTACCAAGTATGAACGGGATGATCTTTATCGGAACTGAGGGTACAATAGGAAAAGCAGGCACCTCACCTTTAGGCGGTTCCATAAGCTTTACTGCAACAGCAAACGGAAGCTATACTATAGCTATTGATGTTAATAATAATGGTGTTTTTAACGACCCTATTGACCGTATATTAACAGGATCGGTTAAAACAGGAGGCAACCAGATAAGCTGGGATGGCTTAGATGGGTTAGGCAATAAAGTACCGGCAAGTACAACCAGTTATGCGGTAAATGTTACTTTAGTATTGTATAGCGCGGAGGTACACTTTCCGTTTTTTGATGTGGAACGCAATGTTAACGGCATTTTACTAACGCGGGTGAATGGTAACAACTCACCCGATTATACTATGTACTGGGATGACAGCCCTATTTCAGTAGTAGGCACCCCTTCCAATCCTATAAAAAACTTAACCGGCATTAATAGCCTGGTTAATGGCCATAAATGGGGAAGCCCGACTACCGATCCTTTTAATGAAAATGATTTCGGGAACAATACAAGCCTGGATAGCTGGGCGTATGTGATCAGTCCCCCCATAAACGCGTCTCTTACTTTCCAGATACGTGAGGCTGATCTGGAAGTGGTAAGTGTGGCGTCAAATTCCGGTTGCGTGGGCCAAAAGGTAAATTATACCGTAGTTGTAAGAAATAACGGGCCCAGCGATGTTACCGGCAGCATATTTTCGTTCAGTTATCCGAATGAGATATCGGGTCTTGCGGTTACAAATGTGCAAACCACGGCTACAGCTACAGTAACGGCTGAAACAAAAGCTACTAATCTATACAAGGCCACGCTTAATATGACCAATGGCGCGGTAAGTACCTTTACCCTAACAGGAACAGTTACCGGTGTACCTTCAAGCGGTACCATTGATATATCAGCAGGAATTTTACGCCCTGCGGATGTTACTGATCCTGATGCTACTGATCCGGATAGTGCCCCTCCCAGCGACCCGCTGGATGAATGTAACGCCGCACCGTCAGGGCCTGGTTGCAACAATATTAAAACCAATAGCACAATATTTACGATGGCTCCAAATGCCGGGGCTGATACCCTGGTTATGCAAAACACAGTAGCTACACTTATGGCCAATATGAGCGGAACATGGGCGCAAATAGGCAATACGCCTTCTATTGCTAATATTAATTCACCTGTAACCGCCACCACTACTATAACCGGTTTAACAACTTTAGGCCAATACAATTTTTCGTTCACCAATGCGAATGGCTGTGCGGATACAGTTGCTATTGTGGTTGCACCTTCTGATTTAAGTATTCCTAATATTATTACACCAAACGGTGATGGGAAAAATGACACTTTCGAAGTTCCGGGATTATTATTTTACCCGAGCAGTGAATTGCTGATATTTAACCGCTGGGGCAATGAAGTTTACCGTTCAGAAAGTTATGCCAATTCATGGAACGGCAGCGGCCTGGCAGGGGGCACTTATTATTACATACTGAACAGGAAGGATAAAAAGGGCAAAATTATCACATTTAAGGGCTGGATCTATTTAAAGCGATAAGATGAAGTTTTTGATAAAATATATCCTGCCTGTTATTATGGTTTTTGGTTTTACCAAAGGCTATGCCCAGCAAACCATGCAATTTAGCGAGTATATGTTTAACGGGATGGCCGTTAACCCAGCGTATGCCGGATATAAAGAGGATTGGACGTTAAATTTAAGCGGCCGCCTTCAATGGACAGGTGTTGACGGTGCGCCCAAAACCAGTACCTTATCTGTTGATGGCGTAACAGACGGCTATAAAAAAAATGTTGGTATTGGCTTTTTAGTTACCAATGACCGCCTGGGACCTGAAAATAATTCGGCGGCCTATATTAATTATGCTTACCGGATACGTTTGGACGCGGCCGACACCAAACGTTTATGTTTTGGTATTGCCGCCGGGGGCATAGAGTACACCATTAATGGTTCACTTTTTAACGCGGCCGATATTACCGACGGCAGTATACAGTCGGGCGCACAAAGTAATTTTACACCCGATTTTAGGGCAGGAGCTTATTATTATTCACCTTTTTTTTATATGGGAGCCTCGGTACTTAATCTTCTCCCTCAAACTAATTTAAACCCTAATTCGGCAATTGTACCGCAGGTAAGGACTTTATATGTAACCACAGGTTTCATGGTTCCCATATCGCCGGCCATAAGCTGGAAACCTGCGGTAATGTTTAAAGAAGATTTTAAGGGGCCTACCAACATGGATGTGTCCAGCTTTTTTTTAATTGGTAAGGTATTATGGCTGGGCGCAGCGTATAGTTCAAGCGTAACTTTATGGAACAAACCCAACCTGCAAAGTGACTTAAATAAAAACGACGCGTTTACCGGAATGATAGACATCAGTGTAAACTCGCGGATACGTGTAGGATATGCTTATGATATTGTAACAAGCCAGTTGCCGGGTTTTCAGAACGGGTCGCATGAAGTTTCTATTAGCATTGGCTTCGGAAGAAGAAATGGAAGAATATTAAGCCCACGTTATTTTTAAAATAATATGAAAAAAATAGCTGTACTTATTCTATTAATAATTAATGTTATAGCACTGGCCAACGCGCAGGAACAGCCCACTAAAAAAAATATTGCCGATAATTTTTTTGAACGGTACGAGTACGCTAAGGCGGTAGTTATTTATTTAGAACTGGCCGCCCAAAATAACCCCAAAATACATGCTGTTGAGCGCATTGCAGATTGTTACCGCCTGATGGAAGATTATGACAACGCTGAAACATGGTACCAAAAAGCAACAGCCTATCCTGACGCGGCAATTATAGATTATTATTATTATGCCGAGATTTTATTACGTAACAAAAAATTTAAAGAAGCTAAGGAGCAGTATAAGCAATATTATGATAAAGCAGAAAACGCTGATCAGCTTCAATTTAAATTAGCCGCATGTGATTCGGCTGCTGCATGGGTAAAATTAACCAGCCATTATACCATAAAAAACGAACAGCGGTTTAATTCCAAATACTCCGACTGGGGCCTAAACTATTTTGGAAAAACAGGGTTTATTTTTACATCCGACCGTAAAGTAACCGACAAGAAAAATGCAGTTTATGAGCGTAACGGTAACGGCTATTTCAAATTATACCAATCGGATGGCGATACAATTATTCCATTTCTGTTGAATACAAAAAATAAGGCATTTTTTGATGGCCAATACAACATCGGGCCAATGGTTGTTAACACCGCCCAGGATACGGCCTATATTACTATTACCACCACCGTTCCTAAGCACTCGTTGCCCACTGACAAAAAGGAGAAAGGCAGCACACAAATTTTATATACCCGCCGCCTGCAATTGATAATGGCAACAAAAACTAATGGGCAATGGGGTAATTTTGTGGGCTTTCCGTATAATAATATAAATAAGTATTCGGTTGGTAATGCAACGCTGTCAAAAGCCGGGGATGTGATCTATTTTACATCGGATATGCCGGGGGGCGAAGGAAAAACTGATATATGGTACTGCGTTAAACAAAGCAATGGTAGTTGGGACAAACCGGTTAATTGCGGTAAAATCATTAACACCAAACAAGATGAGTCTTTCCCTGTCATCAATAGTGATGGCGCTTTATATTTTTCATCAAATGGTTTGCCCGGAATGGGCGGCCTTGATATTTTCAGGGCCAAAGGCGCCAAAGACAACTGGGACAAACCCGAAAATTTAAAATATCCTATAAACAGCACCAGTGATGATTTTTATTACGTGAAACAGGATAACTTAAGTGGGTTCTTTTCCTCGAACCGTGAAAGCGGGCAGGGAAGCGATGATATTTATAGTTTTAGTTACAAACCTCCTGTCGTGATTGTAGCAGCACCGAAAATAGTTGTGCAACCAATACAACCCATACAACAACCGGTAATAAAAAACCCAATATTGAATTTAAAAAAGGGTGAAAGTTTAGTTTTAAAGAATATTTACTATGATCTTAACAAATCAGACATACGCCCGGATGCTGCGGTTGAACTGGATAAGCTGGCAGCAATATTAAAAGATCACCCTACTATACGTTTGGAACTATCCTCTCATACCGATTCGAGGGCGCCTGCTGCTTATAACATGGCCCTATCAAACCGCAGGGCAGCATCGGCAGTCGCTTATTTAGTAAAGCAAGGTATTTCGGCAGGCAGGTTGGTGCCCAAAGGCTATGGCGAGACCCGTTTGCTTAATCAATGCGTTAAGGGCGTACACTGTACCGAAGCGGAGCACCAATTAAACCGGCGAACTGAAGTTAAAATATTAAGCGAGTAACCCCCTTCTATTTTATTAACTAACCCATGTATTTCAAACATGAACAGAACAAAACCACTGTTGTCGGGTTATGCCTTTGCAGCAATGTTGTTGTAATGTAAATTTTAGCGTTGAATAGATGTTTAAACATCTATTTGTATTACATTTGTTCTAAATAAAACAATCAAATCATGGCAACAGCAACAAAATGGGTACTTGACCCAATGCACTCAGAAGTACAGTTTAAGGTAAAACACCTGGTTATATCAACTGTAAGCGGCTTTTTTAAAAGTTTTGAAGGATCATTAACAAATGACAATGACGACTTTGAAGGCGCAGCAATTGAATTTACATTAGATATTAACAGCATCGACACTAATCAAACCCAGCGCGATGAGCATTTAAAATCAGCTGAGTTTTTTGACGCGGCAAAATATCCGCATATTAAATTCAAATCCTCTTCATTTACAAAAACTGATGATGATAATTATAAATTAGCCGGCGACCTTACCATTAAAGATGTAACCAAACCGGTTACGCTTGATGTTGAATACGGCGGCTCGGCAGCTGATTTTTACGGAAACATAAAAGCCGGTTTTGAAGTTAGCGGTAAAATAAACCGTAAAGACTTTGGCTTAACCTGGGATGGCGTTACCGAAGCAGGCGCAATTGTAGTTGGTGAAGATATTAAGATCACTATAAACGCTCAATTTGCAAAACAAGCGTAATTGATTTCGTCCCGATAGCAATCGGGATCGGATGTTCAATTTCGAAATTATATGATTTACTGGTATATTATAAATGCAATCCGATATTGGATTGCATTTATGGTATATAAGGATTTTAACTTCACAATTCAAAGTAAATATGTTAATTTTGATGTAACATTAATTGGCAATGAAAACATTAAACATTTCTATATCAGATATTGAGTATAAAAAATTTGGTTTACAGAACGATCGGCTTACTTTTACAGATTTCGTTGACCTGATTAGTAATGAGTTATCGCGTCAAAACCTTAACAGGTGCATTGAACTTGCAGAAAAATATGGATTGTCGAAATTGACAATGGACGATATTAGCAAAGAAGTAAAAGCTGTAAGAAAAAATGCAAAAAATAATACTCGATACTAAATGTCTTAGTCTCAGGCTTAATTCAAAAAAACTATCCTTACCTAATTATCTACGAGGTTTTTAATAGTAATCAAATTGAGCTTTGTATTTCAGATATACTAATGTTTGAATATTATGAAGTATTAAATCGTAAAAAGTTTTCAAAATATCCCGATTTTCTTATCAAAGCTGAAGCATTACTTGTTGATATTGAAAAAAAGGCGATACTATTCAAACCCACTACAATTCTTAATATAATTGATGATTCAGCAGATAACCGGCTTTTAGAACTTGCAGAAGAATGCGAGGCTAATTTTCTGATAACAGGCAATACAAACGATTTTAAAATTACAAATTACAAAAAAACTCAAATAATATCACCCAAAGAATATTACGAAAATCACTGTCCATATTAAATTAGTAATAAGGCATAAATATTGTAAAGCTAAAATGCGAAACGTCCGGTAGTAATGGGATGAAATCTGAAATTAAGACATGCTAATCAAGATATATCCCGAAAATCCAAATCCAAAATCTATTGAACAGGTAGTTGATGTATTACGCAAAGGGGGGCTAATCATCTATCCTACTGATACGGTTTATGGTTTGGGATGTGACATTACGAATCACAAGGCTATTGAAGCTATTTGCAGGATAAGGAACATACTGCCCGATAAGGCCAACTTCTCGTTTATATGCTATGATCTGAGCCATATATCAGATTATATTAAGCCTATAGACAATACCACGTTCAGGGTGTTAAAAAAGGCCTTACCCGGGCCATTTACCTTTATTTTTAATGCCAACCACAATGTACCCAAACTATTAAGCTCCAATAAAAAAACAGTAGGCATAAGGGTTCCTGATAATGATATAGCGCGCTGTATAGTGAAAGAGCTGGGGAATCCTATTCTTTCAACCTCTATTAAAGATGATGACGAGATCATTGAGTACTCTACCGATCCTGAACTGATCCATGAAAAATACCAGGACCTGGTTGATATGGTGATAGATGGCGGCTATGGTGATAATATTGCGTCCACTGTGGTTGACTGCACATCGGGCAACTTTGATATTATACGAGAAGGTAAAGGGGAATTAGAGTTGTATTTATAATGACGGCTTAATTGAACTAATAAACGCCGGTATCTTATTTAAATAATTTTCCTGTTCCAAAAGTTTCACAAATTTACTGCCTACTATTGCGCCGTTGGCATATTCGCAGGCTTTTTTAAATGTAGCGTTATCAGCTATGCCAAACCCGATAATGGTCGGGTTCTTCAATTGCATGGCTTTAATACGCTTGTAATAATCCTCAATACTGTCTGATACATCTAAATTTCCCCCGGTTATAGATGAAGATGAAAGCAGGTAGATAAAACTATTGCTTAACTCATCAATTTTGCGGATGCGATCAGCCGATGTTTGCGGGGTTACTAAAAAAATATTGCTCAGGTTATTATCCTTAAAAAAACCGGCGTACAGGGTTTCATACTCGTACATAGGCAAATCGGGTACAATAACGCCGTCTATACCTGCTTCGGCTGCTTTTTTGCAGAATCGCTCCACACCAAATTGTACTATAGGGTTAACATAACCCATTAACAATATAGGGATGGTTACCCGTTTACGCAGGTCTTTTAATTGCTCAAACAGTAAATTAAGGGTCATCCCGTTATCCAGCGCTTGTTGCGAGCTATGCTGAATGGTTGGCCCGTCGGCTACAGGATCAGAATAAGGAAAGCCTATCTCCAAAAAATCGGCTCCGGCTTTTTCCAGCGCTAGGGCAATATCAACTGTAGTATCAAGTTCCGGATAACCGGCTGTGTAGTAAATGGATAATAGATTCTTATTCTTTGTAGCAAAAAGCTTGTTCAGACGGTTCATTTGCAGTTTTTAGTTGATGGTTCATAGTTCATGGTGATTGTTACTATGAACTATCAACCATGATACATGAACTATTTAAAAGCCAAAGTATTTTATATATGTATCCAGGTCTTTATCGCCCCTACCCGAAAGACAGATAATCACGTTATCATCTTTCTTAAATTTCATTTTTTCTAACTGTGCCAGCGCGTGTGCCGATTCAATAGCCGGAATGATGCCTTCCAACTGGCAGCATAATAAGCCTGCCTGCAGGGCTTCATCATCGGTAACACTTGCATACTGCGCGCGGTTTATTTTGTAAAGGTGCGCGTGCTGCGGGCCTATACCGGGATAATCTAATCCCGCTGATATAGAATAGGGCTCAACCACCTGCCCGTCGTCGGTTTGCATGAGTATGGTACGGCTACCATGCAAAACCCCTTCCCTGCCCAAAAAGGTAGTCGCTGCCGAATGGCCGCTGTTTACACCTTTTCCGGCCGCTTCAACGGCGACGAGTTTAACGCTTTCATCATCTAAAAAATGATAGAACATACCCATCGCGTTGCTGCCGCCACCTACGCAGGCCATTACATATTCGGGTAACTCTTTACCGGTATGTTCCAATAATTGCTTTTTAGCTTCGAGGGATATAATAGACTGGAACCGCGCCACCATATCAGGGTAAGGATATGGCCCAACAACTGATCCGATTATATAATGCGTATCAACCGGGTTGGCTATCCAGTCGCGCAGGGCCTCATTGGTGGCGTCCTTCAATGTTTTACTGCCCGACCTTGCCGGAACTACCTTTGCGCCCAGCATCTTCATACGCGACACGTTAGGGGCCTGCCTCGCCATATCAACCTCGCCCATATAAACCACGCATTCAATACCTTTTAACGCGCAAACGGTCGCCGTTGCAACGCCATGCTGACCCGCGCCTGTTTCGGCTATGATACGTTTTTTACCCAGGCGTTGGGCAAGCAATATCTGGCCGATAGCATTATTAATTTTATGCGATCCGGTATGGTTAAGGTCCTCTCGTTTTAAAAATATGTTGGCCCCGTATTTTTCTGAATACCTTTTAGCATAATACAGCGGAGAGGGCCTGCCCACATAATCTTTTAAAAGCAGGTCAAATTCAGCCTTAAAATCAGCATCATTTATAATACTTAAATATTTTTGCCGCAATTCTTCCACATTGGGGTACAGCATTTCCGGCACATACGCGCCTCCAAAATCGCGCTGTTTCAAAACGGCTGTTTAGGTCAACGCCATAAAATTGGGGATGTGCAATTT
>Ga0206891_10023_pt1 | contig 46371 bp, 41 predicted proteins | sample Alteio_BWOrgHeat_55_FD_153246 | JGI IMG/M metagenome (GOLD analysis project Ga0206891, IMG submission 153246) | Enriched cells from forest soil in Barre Woods Harvard Forest LTER site, Petersham, Massachusetts, United States - Alteio_BWOrgHeat_Nextera7 ...
ATTGTCGAAGTGCCGGAACCGGGTGCTGCGATTGAGCTCGGGTTGAAACCCGCTGTGACGCCGGCGGGCAGACCCGAGGCCGCCAGACTGATTGGGTTGCTGAATCCACCGCTCACGGCGGTCGTCAGCGTGGAGGTGCCTTGTGTCCCTTGCACTACGCTGACGGACGCCGGTGAAGAGGAAAGAGTGAAGTTGGCGGAAGCCGTTACCGTCAGGGTGACGGTGGCGCTTTGCTGAATGCCACCGCCAGTGCCGGTCACGGTGATGGGGTAAGCGCCCGGCACGGTCGTCGACCCCACGGTAAGGGTCATCGTCGAAGTGCCAGAACCGGGTGCCACGATTGAGCTCGGGTTGAAACCCGCTGTGACGCCGGCTGGCAGGCCCGAGGCCGTCAGACTGATTGCGTTGCTGAATCCACCGCTCACGGCGGTCGTCAGCGTGGAGGTGCCTTGTGTCCCTTGCACTACGCTGACGGACGCCGGTGAAGAGGAAAGAGTGAAGTTGGCGGAAGCCGTTACCGTCAGGGTGACGGTGGCGCTTTGCTGAATGCCACCGCCAGTGCCGGTCACGGTGATGGGGTAAGCGCCCGGCACGGTCGTCGACCCCACGGTAAGGGTCATCGTCGAAGTGCCAGAACCGGGTGCCGCGATTGAGCTCGGGTTGAAACTCGCTGTCACGCCGGCTGGCAGGCCCGAGGCCGTCAGACTGATTGCGTTGCTGAATCCACCGCTCACGGCCGTGGTGATGGTGGAAGTTCCCTGCGTCCCTGGCAAGGCGCTGATCGATGTAGGTGAGGCCGAGACTGTGAAGCTTCCCGAGGGCGTGCGGAAAGCCACCATCTGCATAATCCACTGTCCGGAACTCAGCGGCGCTGTCGCGCTATAGCTGCCCGTGGCCGCTACCATTTGGTCCTCGGCGATATCGCCGTCCGGCGATGTCAGCAGTCGGCTGGTGAAGCCGCTGCCCGCACCACTGGTCGAGGTCTGCACAAGATTCGCCCCAAAAATCAAATCGGTTGGGTTGGTTGTCGTCGCCGTGCCGCTGCTGCTGGTTGCACTACTGCCACTGCTGGCGGCCGTTACGTCCACCGGATTATTAAGATCGGCGCCTTTGTACTCGAGGACACGAATGTCGGGATAGGCGGCGGCCGCGGAGAAAGTCACTGTAACTGAGTTTGCCCCGGCAGAAGCAGCCGCAATATTCTTGGCGTAGTAGATTGACTGAGAGGCCACTCCGGCTTGGATGGTCGGTCCGACTGCCCGGGCGTAGACGTTCCCGCTCGTGTCTGCCACCGTACTCACAGTGGCAGTGCTGTTGTTCCATCCAACCACCACTACATTCAGGTCACCGGCTGCCTGTGCACCTGAAAAGGTGACCTTCACAGACGTCTGAGCCGTCTGCGGAGACGTGTAAGCGCCTTGCACGTAGCTGATCGTTGATCCTGCCAGCAAAGCGCCCGGTTCCAATACGCAGGCAGCGGCCACTATGCCGATCGACGAAAAGCGGAGACCCCGCAGCACATATTTGCAAAAACCAAACCGATTCATAACGTCACTCTCTTGCCGAATGGGAAAGTCTGCGGATATTCCGCTAATTGCGGTCGCGGTAGTTGTAACTAAGGAATTAAGCGGAGACCAGGCTCTTATCGTTGGCTCGCGAAGGCTTTCTCAATCCATGGATGAGATCTAAGAAGAGGGCTCTTCTTTCAGGGGTGACCGACAGGATCCCACGAATGAGAAGACAAAAACAGAACACTACTCTCCGCGGCATCCCGGGAGTCTAGGTGTGGCCAGCCAGAAACCAACAGTGCTGGCTAATGGAGTTGTGACCGTCCTCGCGACCAGAGCCCAATAGCTGTACCCAGCCTTGGCGCCGCTAATCGCGATCGCGGTACCCACCAGCAGACTGACGATGCCGATCATTGCTAGCGCTCCCAAACGCATGCTCCGTTGGAGCAGGGCGGAGTGTTGTATGCAGCCAACTTGAAAAGGAAACCGGCCGCCAAACGGCGGTCACGCCAAAGAGGCGAGGCTCATGGTAAAACGGAACGATAAACGGCACCATCGCCAGTGTCAGGATCCCGAGCAACGCGCCTACCACAAGGTTGATCCAGAAGGTCGAAATTTGCTCTTCCGTAACGGTCGGACGCTGAACGGCCGCGGACGAAGGCCCGAAATCCCAGAACAAAGTCAGGACCCAGTGAAGGCCGTGACCATGCCCACCAATAATCTTTCGGTCCCAGGAGCCTTGCTAATACCATGAGAGATCCCACGCGCAGGAATAAATTCGCCCCCTGGGCAAGGAGTCTTGCAAGACCACCGCGAGCCGTCTTTACCTTTAGGTGCTCCATTATTTTCGGAGGCTGGCGAGACGAATGCCACCTTTAAGACCTTGAGTCCGCTCTTGTTCGGCTTAAACCACAAGCTTGTGGCAATAGAAAGCCTCTGCGTAATCGTCTGGAGCGTTGCACTCCATTCCACGAAGACGCATCAGCGAGAGGAACGTATCTTCTCGGAACCAGCGCTTTGCGTGCTGCGACTGAAATGCCTCAAGGAGGTAGCGAACCTTTTTCTGGCAGATCTCGGCCGGCAGCGGAACAAACACGCTGGGTTGGCCTAGGTCACCGTCATACTTCGGGATTTCGTATTCGAGAATCAAGTGATCCCGAAATGTATTCAACGTTAATTCGGCAATCAATCGATGGTCTTGATGTGCATCCTTCCGATTGTGAGTGAATACGAGGTCGGGGGAGGCTGATTTCTTTAGGTCTTCGAAGAACGCTTTGACTTCGGCGCCCGCAAATGGCATGAATCCGTCTGGAAAGGCCTTTATCAGCAACTCTTTGATGCCGCTAGGTCCAGCGAACATTGCCGCTGCCCGCCTAGCCTCCGCTTGCCGCACTTCGGTTGCGCTAAAGACTATCCAATGGAACCGGCAGCCCGGATACTGCTCAGCCAATCGGAGGATCGTCCCGCCGCAACCTATTTCAATATCGTCTGAATGTGCACCCAAACACAAGATCTGTAGAGGTTCAGTTGATCCGCTCCTCAAGTTCAAGTGGATCATGCGCGAGCCGACAGCACCACTGATTCAATTGAGGCCGGCCTGGAGGTTTCGTGCCAGACCTTCCATGGCGCCGAAGTCTGGTTCAACTCTTCCAGACGTTGCTTGTCCTTGAAGGTGTCCATGCACTGCCAGAAACCGGTGTATTTGTACGCCAGTAGTGCATGCTTGTCGATCAGCCGCTGAAATGGCTGGCGCACCAGTTCATCGCCGGGGTGAATGTATTGGAAGATCTCGTTGCGCAAAGCGAAGAAGCCACCGTTAATCCAAATGTCGGTACAGTTCAATGCAGAGATGTTGGTGACTTCCCCTTTTGGCCCGACATTAACAATGTCAAAGCTTGCAGTCGGTTGTACTAGCAAAAGGGATGCGATGGCATTGCTCTGACGAAATACCTCGAGCATGGGCGGCAGGGGAAGGTCACTCAATCCGTCGCCGTAGTTCGCCAGGAAGCACTCTTCGCCCTGCAAATGCGGTTCTACTGCCTTAAGCCGCTCACCGATAGTCGCATGGGCGCCCGTCTCGACGAATGTGATTGTCCAGTCGTCGATATCACGGTTCAAATAATGGATCTTCTTCCCGGATTGCGACCAGACGAAATCGTTGGAGACTGATTCCTCGTAATGCAGGAAGTAATCCTTGATGCAGTTGCCTTTATAGCCAAGGCAAATAATGAAGTCCTTATGCCCGAAGTGGGAATAGTACTTCATCAAATGCCAGAGAATGGGACGGGTCCCGACCTGCACCATCGGCTTGGGAACATCGTCGGCGTATCCCCGGAGTCGCATTCCTGATCCTCCGCAGAAGAGAACCACTTTCATAAACTCACGTCCGCCTTTCAAGGCTCAATAAATCGCAACTTTCGGTACAGGAACAACGAATCGGCCACCCCACTCGCGAATAAACTGGAGTTGTTCCATGATTTCGTCCTGAAGGTTCCAGGGCATGATTACGACATAGTCGGGCTTGGTCTCACTGATTCTTCGCGGATGGTAGATCGGAATATGGGTGCCGGGGAGGAATCTCCCTTGCTTGTAAGGACTGCGATCTACGGTGTATTCGATAAGGTCCCTACCGATGCCGCAATAGTGTAATAACGTCGCGCTTTTACCTGGCGCCCCGTATCCCGCAACCGATTTGCCCTGTTGTGCCGCGGACAGCAGGAAATCAACGAGCGCAAACTTCGTCTGCCGCACTTGCCGGGCGAAACCGTCATAGCCTTCGGCCGACGCAAGACCAGCCCTCTTCTCTTTCTCTACCACCTTTTTCACTTGTTGCACGTGCATGTCGGTTTTGGACCTCTCGCTTCCCGCCCGGCAGGCATACACGCGAAGCGATCCACCATGCGTAGGCAGCTCCTCCACATCGAAAACCGTCAACTGATGAGCCTTCAGGAGTTCAACGGTCGTAAGTAGTGAAAAGTAGGAAAAGTGTTCGTGATAGATCGTGTCAAACTGATTCCGCTCGATCAGACGCAGCAGATGAGGGAATTCCAACGTCAAGGTTCCTTCGGGTTTCAACAAGATTCGCAGTCCCTCAACAAAATCATTGAGGTCGGGAACTTGAGCCAAAACATTGTTGCCGAGAACTAGATCAGCGGAACGGCCTTCGGCGGTCAACTCCCGGGCCAGTTCAGCCCCAAAGAAACGCACAAGCGTGGGGACGCCCTTTTCCACCGCTACTCGCGCGACGTTCGCAGCGGGCTCAATCCCCAATACAGGTACGTTCAGTTGAGCAAAATATTGGAGTAGATATCCGTCGTTGCTGGCCACCTCAGTCACGAAACTCTGGCTCGTCAAGCCAAAGCGTTTCGTCATGTGTTGACAGTATGCTTCAGCGTGCCTGAGCCAGGAATCGGAGTACGACGAGAAGTATGGATAGTCACCGAAGATGTTTTCCGCTGATTCGTACTGTTCTAACTGGACCAGAAAGCATCGGTCGCAGACGTAAACGTGCAGCGGGTAGTACGTCTCTCCCTGGCTGAACTGGACCTCAAGAGGATACGTCTCGCAAAGAGGGGACATTCCCAAGTCAACAAAGGTATGTTCGAGGCCGGCGCCACAAAAGCGGCATCTCTTCTCCGAGTCTTTTTGCGCGACGACTTTCGCTTCAACGTTATCTAGTGTTGTTGTAACCATATTGAGAACCGTTACGCTAGAGCAACTCCCTGTGCGCACCGTCGAAGGGAGGCGTCGACGGCGTCGTCCGACAGAAGACTCCGAAGATGTTTTATTCGGGTATATTGGCCGCTATCCACTTCAGCAGCCGTCAATCCGGCGGCGAGATAGCCGTTGTAGAGTTCCTGTGCGCCCCTTCGGGCGTCCCATTGCGGTTTGAAACGGGGAAGAACTCGACGGATCTTGTCACAATTGACGCGGTAGCAGCGCTTGTCAGGACCACCGCCCGGCGCATACTCGATGCGGCACCCAGGAACGGTTTCAGCAACGATCTCGGCCAAATCCCGGATTCGAAAATTTTCTTCTGTCCTGCCGACGTTGAATACCTCATTGTGGATAGCGCTGCGAGGAGCTTCGAGAACGCTTAAGATAGCGCCGATAATGTCTCGAACGTGGACTATCGGACGCCATGGCGAACCGTCGCTTTTGATATAGACTTGGCCCTTTGTAAATGCCGACGCCACTAGGTCATTAAGAACTACGTCAAGTCGTAAGCGCGGGGAGACACCGTATGCTGTGGAATTTCTCATGCATGTGGGGCTAAAGTGCTCATCCGCGAATTGGGCCAGATCACGCTCCACCATCACTTTGGATTCTGCATACGGTGTGACAGGGTTTAAGCCGGCGGTCTCGTCGAGGATGTTGTCTCCGGCAGCACCGTAGGTGCTGCAAGAGGACGAGAAGACAAAACGCTCCACCCCTGCTTTTTTTGCCAGCTCCGCCAGCCGAACCGATCCCAAATGATTGATCTCATACGTCAGGTTCGGGTTTAGATCGCCCAAGGGATCATTAGAGAGGGCAGCTAAGTGGACGACAGCGTTGAAACCCTCCAGATCCCCTTCCTGTAAATCGCGCAGATCCTTTCGAATCTCGGGGATCGTTTCTGCCGGAACACCAAAGTCACAGCCCGCAAACAGATCAGTATCAAGGCCAACTAGTGTGTGACCCGCCTCACGCAGCATCGTTCCCGCAACCGCGCCGATATAGCCTTTATGTCCCGTCAAAAGTATTTTCATTGACACGAGCTCCAGTTCCCGGAAAGCATTTCACAGGCCAATTCCCATATGGCGCCGCAGACATCCAACAACTAGTGGCTTATCGCCGTGAATGGCAAGTCCAGGAATCCGGCATGTCCAAACATTCGGACCAATATCCCGATTCTTATCCCTTTAGCGAGTTGGACGTCCTGTCCCTGCGGACAGCAAGCCGCTCCGCAGTAAGAGGTCTGCAGCCTCCGAGATTGCCCGGAACGGAAGCCCAGAACGTTCCGCGATGTCAAGCAGAGAGTGTCCGCCATCCGAGAGATTCAATACCCAAAGGCGTGCTGAGATTTCTTTTCCAATCGCATCCCCGCCGGTCGAACGGTAAAGATTCCTGCGTCCCAATTGAGGCTCGCAGAAGGGGTTTTGATTGCAGTAGTACAGGTTGTTCTCGAGTACGTCCACTATGGCGGTACATAGACGCAGGGACCGCGCCAATTGCAATGGTCGGATGAAATTGAGATTGTCTGCCGAAGTATGATACTCGGAAAAGCTACCCCAAACGCTTCGCATGAGACAGCCTACCGGAAGATTAAACCCGGGCGAACAGTACTGCCGTTCGTCGTAACCATAGGGCGAGAACTCCAGAATTTCGGACGGTTCGCCGCTGTGTTGAAGGACATGCGCCACGGTTCTGTCAATGTCGGTGTTTCCCTGCCGGCTCTTCTTGTAGTGGAATCCACCTGCATCTCCGACGCAGGTCAGAACAAGTCCATGGCGGATACGGTCAGCACAGTCTCGGTTCTGAGCAAGCCAGGTAATAGCTCCGATTGTTCCCGGGATGAAGAGGAACCGGTAAGAGTAGCGCAGGTCAAGCCTCGAAAGATACCTTGCCAAATAAGTAGCCACGGTCAGGCCAGACAGATTGTCATTCGCCAGCGACGGATGACAGGCGTGACACGAAATCAACACTTCGTCGGTTGATTGTCCACGCAAATAGCACTCGCCATAAGTGAGATGTCCGTCTTCAAGGGTGGAGTCGATGAAAACCTCATACTCGCCCTCCTCAAGCGCAAGCATTTGATTATGAGAAAGGCAAAATCCCCAGTTATCCTCGTAGTACGACGTTCGGTAAGGAATCACGTCCGGATGCTCAGGCAGAGTGAACAGGTGCAGTTTTAGCTCTTCGAGCCGCATTGAGGAGTGGATAGGCACGCTGTAGTTCAAGACGTGTAAATTGCTTTCTCGGAAGTCCACGACGGACTTGCCGTCGGGATCCTTTATGTACGCGCCTTGAATGTTCCATTCCTTCGGTACTGACCAGTCGAAGACCGGCGTTCCTGTAGCCACCTCAACCGTTCTCAGCGGAATCAGTTTTTGGATTCTCGACATGGTCTGTCGAAGGCCATTGCCGGTAATGCTCCGACAGATCGGGTAGAGCTCGGCAGTGAAACTGTGCAATTCCTCGCCCAACTCCGCTGGGTCCCTCTCCTTGATCTCCTTTAGCAAGTCCATCAGTTACGACTCGACGTTCTGGTATGTGCGGTCGCGCTCCGAGATAACCTCAACCGTGCGTGGCCACGAGATCCCAAATGCTGGGTCATCCCAACGGACCCCGCGGGCCGACGCCGCATTGTAGACCTCCGAGATCTGATAGAGAATCTCCGTGCCATCCTCAAGGGTTAGGAAACCATGCGCGCAGCCCTTGGGGACATAAACCATGCGGCGGTTCGAAGCCGTGAGGTAGAACCCGATCCACTCTCTGTACGTCGGGGAATCAGGGCGCAAGTCGAGAACCACATCATAAAGGGAACCACTGGTGCACCGGATCAGCTTTGTCTCCTGATAGGGGGCAACCTGGTAATGCATACCGCGCAACGTCCCACTCAGGGTGTTGAACGAAATACTGCATTGCAACAGACTCGCATTTAGTCCCTTAGCTTCGAACTCGTTCCGACACCATGAGCGCGCAAAGAACCCGCGGTCGTCGGCCTTGGGTTCAAGCTCAATCTCAAAAACTCCTGACAGCTTCGTTTCTTGAAAGATCATATTGCTATGTCCGCGTAGAGCAGGCAGTCGCTCCCCGGAACCAACGCTGGCCGTAAATGGCCAAAACCAGAGTTAAGGCCCGCTGGAATTTGACTTTGACCCTCCTCGCGAACAGATAAAGAAATATTCCACGGCGAACCGGGGGCTGATAACGGGAATGTTCAAATTGACGAGCATCTGAATACCTTTCATCAGCCGACCGCTGGGCTCATCATGATGCCAGCGATGAGAAGTAGGGAAAAACCGGCGAATGCGAAAATGCTCCGCCAAACTGCTGTAAAAACTAGCAAACGACTGAACATTATTGTAAGGCCAGTAGATGCTCTTGTTTCGGTGATCGAAATTCACGTAGGATACTACAAATGTGCCGTCGTCTTTTAGAATCTGTTTTATTTCGGTGAATTTCTGCGATTGAAATTTTCCTGCATACTCAAAAACACCCTGGGCAACAACGATGTCAAAGCGTCGTTCATCAAACGTGAGCGGCGCTTCCAAAAAATCTGATTGACGAAGATTCGGTTTCGGGTCGTGTATCGCAATATCGATCCCATAGTAGTGAATGTTGTTCTCAAGGAGGCGCATCAATGTGGCCGGTCCGCAGCCGACATCAAGAAGGTCGCGCTGTTTGCCACGGCCAATCCTATTTACAAGACGCGCAGCCTTTTCCATTCGAAAATGCGGGCGGGCGTATTTAAGGTTCTCTTTGCTCCAAAAATCGCGCTTGTAATAAATCTCGCTTATATCAGCCATATTGTTTTGCTCTTACTGCGAAATCGCTGTGGGCGCCTTTTCAGTTTGTTCGGCGTCGCCGTCGATCTTGCCCCGCTCTTAAGGCTCTCAGCTTCGCAACCGAGAAGCTTTTCCTGAAAGTCGGTTGCAACACTCGCGGGCGAGAACTGCCTACGCGCTCGTTCCCTGCCGGCTTTTCCCATCTCGATCCGCTTCTCAGAATTTTGGTAAAGGAAAGTTAGGGCTTCTGCGAGATCCTCCGGCGACTCCGCCTCGACTAACATGCCTGTTACCCCATCAACTATGGCATCGGGAATGCCGCCCGTTCTCGATCCAACCGCCGGGAGGCCGAATGCCGCCGCCTCAATAAAAGCTATCCCGAAGCTTTCAACCCATCCGGACTCCACCCGCGAAGGCATGACGAAAACATCACTATTTTGCAACAACTGCCACTTTTGGGCTCCGTTTATGTAACCGACGAAGGTGACCCTATCCCTCAATTGCAGCTCTGCGGCAAGTGCCTCGAGGAACGCTCTCTCGTCCCCATCCCCACCAATAGCGTACTCGAACGGAATTCCCGCCGCGGAAAGAAGACTCAGTGCTCGCAACACTATGTCAATTCCTTTCCCCCTGACCAGTCTGCATAGCGTAACAAGTCTTAGCTGGCCACGGTTACGAGGAAGGACTCCCATTTTCTTGGAAAGCAAGATCGCTTCTTCCGCTATTGGAGGATGGACAATGCTTATCCTGCTTTGGGGAATACCCCAGACTTCAACCAACGATCTGGTGTCGCGAGAATTTGCGACAATCCATGTTGCACCCTTAATCACGGATCTTCTTCGAACGAATTCGTTGGTTCTAGCGCGGCAGCGGGGGACTTCCCGGCCATGAACGATGATTCCATAGGGCACTCGACGCTGGCGTAGACACAAAGCAAGGGGATATAGCCGCATGTCTAGGTGCCCAAAGACAACAAAAGTGGGCTCTTCCCTGGCCAGGATGCGGTCCAGTCTCGCTAACGAATCGGCCGATGCCTGGAAAAAACGCGTCTTGTCCAAGCCAAGCTTGGCTACCGGGCTCAGGCAGCGTGCTATTTCTAGCAGGCTAATGAGCTTATTGCCGAGCCAATTTTGCGGCCGCTGATCATATGCCACCTGAAAAGGAATCACCCAGTCCTCGTAACGCTCCAAGAATGCCAGCTGCTCCTGGTGGTGAGATTGCAGAACCGCTAACACCTTCGTTGCGCTGCCAATAGCAATAAGCCCTCTTACAAGGTTATCGATATAGTCGGCTCTTCCTCCCGGCCGCGGTTTGTAGTCGGATGCAATGAACAAGAACTTATGGCCACTCATCTTACGATGTCGTCCAGCCATCTCCGCCTGCCTCTGACAGCCAATCGTGCGCCCCATCTCGACTTATCCTTGAAGATCTGCTGCCTGCCGTTCGACGCCTTTGTATTCTCTGAACGGTCCGCTTGGGATTAAACAATAAATCCGCTGTTTTTTCTAGGAGCGCTTTGCCTAAACGCAATCCGAAAAGTCTGCACCCACATTCGTCCGTTACCGCCTTGTGATACGCCCAGAACTCCCTTCCTCTGAGGTTAATGGCGCCGGTCGCAAGCACATCGTAATAGATGCGAAGTGCATCAGAGAAGCGACATTCGAGTTCAGCCTCCGAAAGGTAAAGAGGCCCGTATTGGCGAAGGTCGAGCAAGTGCGAAGCAACGGAGCTGGAAAGCTTCTTAGCTTTTGCGCCCAACGCAGCTTCGTGTACCCGTTCAAAAGAGAGAACTTGATGCGAGAAGCCGAAATCCGCGTTGAGCAGACACTCATAAAATGCACTAATGTCGGCGTGCTCCCGCGAGTTTGGAAAGAAGTGAAGCGTCCTTCTCACGAGATCCGATCGAAAAAGAACAGATGTCGGAATACCGAGGAAGTACCGTCCACCGAGCAAATGCCACCGAGCAGCCTCTCGCCCACGAACCACAGTCGACCAGTAAGGCAGTCCATCAAATCTGACCCTGTACTGCCCTGGTCCGCCGGTAAGCACGTAGGAGCCAACAACGCCCACCGACGGATTTGCTTCGGCAACGTCTACAAGTTTCTCGATACATTCAGGAAATAGGCTGTCGTCACCCGATAAAACTTTGCAGTATTTGCTTGGCGCCGAGACCAGCCGAAACGCCCTGTTGTGGCTTTCAATTACGTCCACGAACTCGGGATAATCATAGACTTGAATACGGCTGTCGATTTCCTTATAACGTTTTGCGATATCCAAGGTGGCGTCCGTGCTGCAATTGTTCACGATAAGATACTGCACGTTGGTATACGTTTGCGCCAAAACGCTGCGGATGCACTCTTCGAGATAGCGCTCGGCGTTGTATACCGGAGTGATAACGGTTACCAATGGTCGCGATTCGGTCTTCACTCGGCTATAATCCAGATAAAGTCGCCAAACTTAAGCTCGGTTGGCCTTGGGGCCGCTGCTTCCTATTCCATAACCCGACACGACAAGTTCTTTACGGTCGGTAGTTTCTTCGCCAGAAATCAACTTCTTACGACAACAGGTCGCCCTTCTCGCGTGGATCACCTATCGCGATCGAGTCTCTGCATTCTCAGGTCAGCGCCCCGCGTTTTGCTGACTTACGCCTCGGTAAAGCACACTCTTCACTATCGTCTTCTGAGCGCCAAAAAGAAGATCGAACTCCGCCTCGAGAGCATCCGCGTAGGATGTTGTCGTCTGGCGAAAGAGACGTGCGAGATCGGCGGCATTGTAGGCCAGTGATTCGAACGCCTCGATGAGACGGGGTGTGTGGAAGTCCTCTATTGTGAGGCAGTATTGGCCGTGTCCAACGGTCTTCATTAGGTGGTCTATTTTGGGGAGGTAGCTAAGAGCAATAACGGGCTTCGCCAGAAGATGAGAAAATACGACTCCGTGAAACTTAGTAGTAACGACGAAGTCAAACCCGGCCATTTGGGCGAGTAAGTCTTGGAGACTACTGGCGAAGTGACAAGCCACGACACTCGACGCACTTACCGCCGGAAAGGAGCAAAGTCGATTGTATAGATCTTCGAGTGCGTACTTGTCAACAACAATGTCGCTCGTGAAAAGTTCTATGCTGTAATTGTGGGAAATGAGCCACGACGCAAATTCAACTAATTTATCAAGGTAGCTGTTGTAAACGGCAACGTCTTTGCGGGGCCAGATGCGAGGATCACAAAACCCCATGGGGTTTAGGCCTACCCTGCCTCGGCTGCGAATTGAGCCCTGAGAATTGACACAATCGCCTCCAGTAACGGAGGGACCTACAGAACTGCGGCTAATGGATTGGCGTATCCGAGCAACCGGCTCCGCTGGATAGTCCGGCGCGAAATAACGCCGAACATTGATGGCGTAGGCCGGGTCGGGAGACACATAGGCATCTTTCATGACACCCAAGGCGCGAATTCGAGCGTGTGACTCAAGGGAACGAAACGAAGTGTAGTCTGCCAGGCGGACTGACCACTTCGCGAAGAATTTGCTTGCCGAGCGTTCCAGCAAATCCGCTCCAACGCCGACGATGATTACCGGAGTCCTCGAGAGTTTCGCCAACGCGCAAAACATGCACACGTTATAAGGGTGCGACCAGGAACCGCCCCATAGCTCGCATAGCTGCCCGCCGCCCGCAATCACCAGGAGATCGAGAGACTTTACACGGTAATAAGTCCTTCTTAGGTGTCCTATCCGACGGCCTGCGTTACGAATATACTGCGCTAGGAGATATAGATAGTTGAGTCGTCTCTTGAGTAGCGATTTAAGGCGAAACACGGGGCTGGCGTCTGCAGGAGCCACTCCGGCGGACGAAGTCCAACAGCCTGGATAGTTCCACTGAATGGGATAACAACGAATGTTATGTCTACTAGAAGTGTCGTTAGGATTTTCTGAGAAAGCGACCAGACGGACACTCGGCACGCGTTTACGGATGTTCTCTATAAATGATTCGTGGATGGCCGCATCGCCCATGTTGCCGAAGCCCATGTGATCTAGTAGGCCGATGATGTTGTAAAATTCGGGCATTCTTTAAGTAGTTGCGTTATTGCAAGATCGGCGATGTCAACAAGTGGTGTCAATAACCAGGAACCGAATCTGTTCGCAGGGGAAATTACACCGATACCGGGCTGTGGTCTTCAACGGGTCCACGCTTTACTAATCCGCGCAGAAGATCCATGTAGAATATTTTCTGCTCTGTAAAGAGTAAGATCATGCCAACGGACCCGAGGAAAAGAACAGCGCTTTCTAGCGCAAGGCGAGGCCAGGGAGGCAGCCACTGACCGTAAAATGAACGAGCGGTGAAGGCAAGCCCTGCCGCCAAAAGGCTCGTCAAGAGTTGCTGAGCAACCCGCACCAGAATATCCTGCGGACGGACGACCGTTCCGCGGAGAGCCCAAATGACAAGCGGAACCAGCCAGAGCGTCATCACGGCCGAATATGCAAACGCGACACCTTTGGGTCCAAAGGGTAAACCAACTGCGTAGCTTATTATCATGACGGGCGCGATAACGAAACCCATTTTTAGGAGTCGTGATACAAGCCCAATCGAAGAGAGTAACCACGATAGTGGGTTGGCTATGGCAAAAACAAGGATTGTTGGAGCGAGTAAGCGGAAGAGAGGGGCGGCATTTGCCCATTTCGCTCCGAGGAGTACCAGGATAATATCGTTCGAAAAAAAGGCGCAGAGTACTGTAATCGGCATCGTGAGAGCCAGAATTAAGGAGTAGCCCTTAAGGAAGTAGCTCTTCAGACGGGCTGGCTCGTTCTGGAGTCTTGAGAGGACAGCAAACGCCACCTCGCCGGCTGCTGAGTTTAGATTATCGGTGGGAATATTGATGAGTTGGTAGGCCCTGCCGTAGAGCCCCAGGGTTTCGACCCCCCAAAAGCGGCCTAACAGAACTTTGTCAAAGTTAGTTGCGAGATAAACAATGAGACCGTTTAGCGTAACTGTGCCCCCAAACCGTATCATCGACCGGAGGCCACATCGCCGGCGCGGTTTGCCGGGAACCCAATCTGCGGTCAGCCAGAAGCCAATTGTGGATGTGAGGGGAAGAGAGACGGTCATTACCACGAGAGCCCAATATCCAAATCCGGCCTTAGCCCCAGCAATTCCGATAGCGCTACTTATGAGCAAAGATAAAACGCCGATCGCCGCTAAGGAAGTGAACCGCATTTCGCGTTGCAGGATCACGAGGTGTTGGACGCCTGCTGCATTGAAGAAAAAACCCAGTGCCAGGATAGCCGTCACTCCCAGGAGTCGGGGCTCATGATAGAAAGCGGCAATTGCCGGCGCAAGCCCTATCATGAGAAGGCCAAGCAGTGCTCCAGTTAACATGTTCAGCCAGAATAGAGTAGATTGCTGGTCCTCTGTCACCGTCGCCCGCTGAATCGCGGCAGACGACAGTCCGAAGTCGCGCAACAGAGTCAGCACTCCGGTAAAGGCCGTTACCATACCAACCAGGCCGAAGTCCTTAGGTCCCAGTAACCGGGCTAAGATCATCAAGGAACCTATTCGCAGCAGGAAACTCGCGATTTGCGCGCAGAGCCTGGCGAAGCTGCCCCGAATTGTCCTTGCCTTCAAATCTTTCATAAGGTCGCTAGTTATTTAAGAGTGGCTTCCGGGCAACGGGTAGGTCGAGGCTGCAAAAGGCATGTAGTCGATCGCGCCAGGCGTGGGTCTCGCTGCGGTGCTATCCGATCCCGAACGCTCGGCGGCTGCGGTGCTCTTCACGTAACTCCGCTATTTTCCTGGCCAGTGGCGGTGCGGCTCGCGAAAGGGCCCACTTCACTGCAATACCCATCGTTAGGTGGATTCTGGCAGCCGCAGCCACGGCGTTGCTCGCGTTCTTGTATTCTTTGTTCTGAACAAACCAATTTGCCCACCCGCTGTGGATGGCTGCTAGGTCGCGCCGGATCATCTTGCGAACCTCGCCCGACAGATGCTCGCTCATGGCCAGGCGCTTTTCCATGCGACTCTGCGCCATTCGAAGCCGGAATTCTGTGCGGTCCCAATTCGCGCTCGCTCCCACATGTCGTACGCCGGGCGGCGTCCGGTCGATAAGAACCATCGGCACATTAACAAAGCAAAGTTTCGTTTCGCATCCCAAGCGAAAGGCGAAGTCATCATCGTCACCAAAACGGAAAGCAGGGTCAAATCCACCTATACGACGTGCGAGCTCGGTTCGAGTTACCAGGGTTTGCAGCCATACAGGGTGCACGCCTACTACGGAGTTCTTTTTGAGAATGTACAGGAGCGGATCGTCGATCATGCCGATGGTCTCGCGGTGTTGTTTACCAGCGAGTTGAAAGAGCGTCATCTTCATGTACGGGTTATTCATGAACCAAGCGTCTGTGATGCACGCGTCGCATTGGTTGTTAAATTGTTCGAGTGCTCTAAATTGCCATTCCAGCTTTTGCGGAAGCCACAGATCGTCGTTGTCATTAAAAGCAAGCCATTCGCCTTTCGCGTGTGTGATGGCAATGTTACGGGCCACGTTCGGCCCTTGATTTTCCTGATGAAAGTAGCGAACACGATCGCGCCAACTTGCATTTTGCTGAATATAGTTGGGGAGCAATTCCGAGGTCCCATCGATAGAACCGTCATCAATGAGGATCACCTCGGAAACCGGCAGCGTCTGCATGAGTACACTTTCGACGGAGTACTTCAGGATGCCGAAGCGGTTATACACGGGCATGGCTACAGAGATGGTGGGCGGCATGGTCGTTGAAGGAAGCAAAATGCTTTACCTGGACAAAAATGGGATGGGTCTTTTGGCGCGTCGTTACTAACGTTTCAAACTTCACCTGGCCAACCAGATGCGCTGTCATCCGATATGTCGATACAATAACTTCCCTGCTCTGCTCAAAACCGCGCTGGGAAGGTGCTCCAAAATTCCCTTGGCAGCCCGCGATTGCCAAGCCGTCGGCTTATCAGGGCGTTTCGGGTATCGAAAGTAATTCAGTGTAGAACGAGTCGCGCTCCATCTGTCTTTGAACTCAATCAGGCCTGGATTGTCCCAATCGGAGCGGCCCATGTCCAATTCGACTTTTCCCTCTTCTTTGGCCGACTGTATCGCCTTCCATAAGAGAAAGGGGGTTCCACCACAGTTACGAAACTCGCGGTTAGAACAGCTATATTTATACACGAGGGTGGATTTGTAGCGAACTGTCAGAATGCCGGCAACGGGTACGTCGCCCTTTAAAGCGACGCGGACGGTTAACATGTCTTTGAGAGATTCCGCTAAATTTCTAAACCAGGCGAGTGGCTGAGGGGGCAGACTCTGGCGCTGTCTGGTTAGCACCAGCAGGCTGTAGAATTTGGCGAGGAGAGACTCAGACCTTCCCTCTTCACAGACTAATGGCTCGCGGTCCGCTCGACGGATCATTTGTTGAACCGCGGTCTTATGGAATCCTGCCATGAGCTTATCAAGGTCGGGATGAAGGTCTAACTTGTGGAGACAAAAGCTCGCTCCTGTCAAGTTCTCTGGCGCGCTCTCAACCATGGCCGCTTGGCGGATCTCAACGTGCTTCCACCTGCCGGCGTCGACCTCTGGTTTTAGCTCGCCGACAATCTCGCGTAGTTCTTCCTCACTCCTAACCAATGGCTCGCAATGATCAGAAAATGGGAGCGACACCAATCGCCGTCCCGTCACCCAGCTCTCAACCGCGCAGAATACCAAGCCATTTACGAGTTCCTCACCCGGAGCACTGGTCGTGACTGCGGAAGCTTCATAGTTGTATGTCCTTTGTAACGCCTGCAGCCACTCCGGAGTATGAAATACCGAGGACTGCGGGTGGCTTTCTATAAATCTCCTCCAACGCGGATCATGAATAGGGTTAAGTTTATGAATCTTCACTACTGAGCACCTCTGCAGGTCGCCTTATCAGACGGCGAGTTTGTAAACGAGTTTGCCATCGGCTAACTCGGCATATGCCAATCTCGCTCGCTCACATCCGTTCCCCTTCACGCGCCACGAACCGTTCTGAAATTCAACAACCATCTCGCTCCTTTGCCGCCACCATCGATTGACGGCACTTGGAAGAGTAGTCCATATCTTGCGCTCTCCTCTCAGATTTGAAAGGAGTTGCAAAAGGGCACGGTAGACTTCGCGTTCTCTTGGTGCGATCACATAATCCGGATGGATGTTGAAACTGATAAGGCCGTGCCTGCCCATAATCAGATTCATCTGTCTTTGCCAATGCTTGGTCGAGTAATCCCGCATAATGTGGAATAGTGAGTAATCTTGAGTTGTCGTCAATGGCAACTCAAGAACGTCCCCTAGCAGGTATGGCATAACCGTGCAGCAGCCGCCACGCTGTGGATCCAGGTGTCCAACGTTCGGAACCGACATGTCATAGGAAAACTCGAACTCGCTATACCATTCTTGGTTTCTGTAAAGAACGGCCGAGCGAAAGCCCTCTGCTTGAAACTCTTTTGCGTACCGATTGATGAGCGCCGCGCGACGCTGAAACTCCGCACGACTTCGAAAAAGCTCGCCGTCATGATTGAGATCATGGACATTGATCTCAAACCCGCGCTTTCTTAACTCTTCCAGAAATTGCGTCGAGACTGTATATCGTTTTTCAGGTACTACTTGAAAAGACGACTTCAATCCAAATGACTCGTCTAAGTCCATCAACTGCGAACAGAACGCTACGCCAGCCGACGTCTCGATGTCGTGTGTAACGATCGCACAGCTTGAGAAGCCATCCGGCCAGAACCAAACAAACGGAACGCGCTCAATGTTCTCAGCCTTCATGCGAAGCATGAGCGTTTTCTCATGCAGTTGTCCTACTGTGTCATCCACTGGCCATCTTGGGAAGACCCGCTGCTCCCAGCCGCGCAGCGCGGCGGATTGCAGATGCTTCCGAACTGAGACGGGCAGAGCAGGCCGGATCCAATAGTACAAACGCCGCAGGGGGCGAGCCGAGCCAAAGGCGCCGCCGTGGTCCTCAGCCGACTGGTAGCGTTCCAGTCGGAGGTTGTCGACAACTTCCGTAGGATCAAACGGTAACTCGACCCTTCCTCCCGTGACCCTAATCGATCTTGATGCGTCCACGCCGACACGACCAGACAGTCGGTCTTGTGCACCTGCAGTGCAATGACCATAAAGGGTCAGATCGTCTCCGACGGAAAAGTACCCGAGAGGGCCCGCCATTCGGTCGGGGCAAGCTACCAGAGCAAAGCTGTCTGGGCAGCGATAATAGTCTAGAAGCGCGGTATTGACTACCGATGAGACAGCCAAGGCCGCGGCCCGCGGGACATTGGGGGATGGAACCGTCATTTGATATGTTTCCCGCTGAGCTTCTGGGAACGAACCACCGAGCCAACCCGAAGGCACGGTCGTCTACTCTTGTCGAGCGGGCTGATTGGAGCGCCCAAACAGTCCGACTATTCGGATTTAGTGGTAAGAAGCCTTATGCGAGAGCAGCCGCCGGGCTCTGTTACTGCGCAGTCGCTGTGACGCCGGTGGGTGGCAGGACGGAAGTTGGCGGCGGCGTCCCCGTCACGAACTGAAAAGCTCCTCGGTCCCAAGCGCCGCCCGCGCCGCGTGTGTTGCCCGCTGGATCTAAGAGGTAAGGCGCGGACAAGGCAGTTCCGTCATTGAGGTGCAAATCCACGCTGGCGCTCTGCAGCTGAAAGCCCAGAAACGCTGGCGTTACCCCGGAGTCGGCAGCGAACGGGTCCACTGCTCCGCTCGCCAGCACATAGTCACCGGTCCCAGTTAGGCCGGCCGTGTTCAAAAAGGTGTCATGATCGGAAACCACGCCGGTGGTCCCGCCGCTCACTCCGCCGCAGTTGTACCAGACGTTATTTTTTGAAGAAAAGTTGCTCCAGACGCCACCTCCCTGATCATCGTAAAACCCGGTAGGAGCCCGGTTAATGTTAGCGCAAGTGTTGTTGTAGAACGAAACCGTGTTACATGACGTTCCGCTATTGATGCAGGAGAGAAGGCCATTCCCAAAATAGTCCTGGTCATTTGGATTTCCTTGCGCATAGGCAAAAACATTTCCAAAGACCTCCCAGTTCGACAGGACAGCGTGGTAAAGCGGAACCAGTTCGGCAGTTCCAGCGCCATCTAGAAAGTATGAATTGCTTACGATGTTCGGCCCGTTGAATGTGCCGCAGCAGTAAGTCACCGCCTCAGCGTGGTATGTCGGCGTATTGGTGTACCGTATTACTGCTGAGTGGTCGACCGTGAGCGCGCCGGCGCCATAGTCGAATTGAAATGGTGTTCCGGCCGATTCTCGAATCGTAACCTGCTCAAAGGTCGCGGGAGCATTGCCAAGATTGGTAGTGTGTACGTCAAGAAAGCCGACGTTATAGGCCCCGTCCACGGTTCCGCTCGACGCACTCGCTCCGTTCGTACAGGCCGCCAAATACGTAAAGGTATTGTGGTTAACCCGAGAGGCTACTATGCCATGGGACAGGTTGAACCCGCCAGATCCGCCGACCCCCGAAATGTTGACTTGCGATCCGGGATTGTACTGGTGGGGCGTGGATGTCGTGGCCGTCGCTACGCCGCCGGCGCACGTCAACGAGCTAATCGATTTGGGCTCGCCCAACGCACTCTGAATTCCTCCACCTAGAACGTCCACGCAATTAACCGACACGCTCGTCACGCCACTGTCAAAGTGAAGTTCCGTCATGGGCGATGCGGATCCTGGGGAGGTGACGCTGCCGTCGAATTTAATGCCTTGTTCACCATTTTGATAAACCGTGTTGGCCGTGCATGTGTTCCCGTTAATTGTCCAGGCTCCGGAATTGAAGTACCACATCTGTTGATTATTCCCGGAAGTGTTGCTGCTCCACGCCAGATTGGTGGAGAATGTAGCCGGAGTGACTGACACATCGTAAGACGATGACCACCCGGTGGCAGTGCAGTGGTCGGAAGCGGTTGCGCCTGTAATGGAAATATTTGTACTACCAGGGGTGCTAAAACTGGTGCTGTTCACGTAATTACCGCCGGATCCCCCTCCGACGTAATAAGCGTCTCCGCGCGTTAGCGAAGCCGCGGCGCAACTTCCTGTGAACCCACCACACGCATTGTTCCAGTCGCTACCGCTTTTTGAACCCGCGCCGGACGGAGTGATCACGTGACAAGCGCCGAAGGCGATTCCTGGAATAAGGGCAAACGCCGTAAACATGAGAAGCGAAACGGAGTTTCTCATTATGGGAACAGTCGAATTAGCCATCGAATTCATTGTATCTTCTTGATGCGCATAATCTAATCCTAAATAGGATTATTCTTAGCTCCATGCCGGCTTTGGGTGTGTGTTACGAGTCATAGTTCCTGGGCCACATGGTTTCGGTCGAACACCCTTTCAAACTCAAGTTCTTTCACAATCAAACGTGGATCATCCACCCTTTCTGCTGGCGTTTGGGTCCTAGAGAGTTGCGCACGAACAAAGTCTTTCAACCGTCGCCTGTGGACGGCAGCATCAAAACAAGTGATGCTGATGCAACTTGTTTGGATGGGCATGTAGTCCTTCCACATTTTCTTTACGTGTCTGTAGCACTCATAAAATTCCTGGGGAAGCGTCACCAGTTGACGGGTGTTGTGCACACAGAAGGCCGGGATTACGTAACTTGCTCGGCCCTGCGACTGTGCTCGCAAGCACACGTCCGTACCGTAAAAATGGAAGTGGGGCAAAGTGTTGTCGAAGGTCAATCCCGTACTCTTTTTAAAGATCAAAACGATCTCATCAAGAGTCTGTACGCGTTTTGGGGCTTGAAATTGATTTCCCAGGACCCCAAGCCCAGACGAGTAGATATGGCCGCATAATTCGCCGGTTGCCCGTGCTCCCCAGCAACCCGCAACACCCCAGCCCGGATCTGTCGCTTCGAGACACCGTAAACCCTCCTCCACTCGGGATAGCCATCCCGCCGTCAGATAAACGTCCTGATGAACGAAAATCACAAGGTCGTTGAGAGCATCGCGAAGTCCAGCATTATAAGCGCAGGCTGCGGAAGAATAGTTTTCCTGAACCAGGATCTGATGCTTATGCGGAGCAAGAAGGTCCGGCGATGCGAGCAGATTCTGCCGAAGAATATTTTGGTTGTTGACTGCTACGACGAAGGTGCTACGGCTACTATCAATCCTTCCCATCGTTTATACCGCAGCTTGCAGGTAGGCGGACGGTTCCGCCGGCACTGAGTGAGATTCCGCCAGCTGCCTTTGCTGCTTTAGACCTGAATAAGACACTGTGAGGGCAATCAAGATCCACAACATATAACCGTTCTGACCCCACCCATAGGATGCAACGGATACCATCACAAAGAAGAATGAAGCGAAAGAGCAAAAGCAGACGGCACTGAAGTAACGGTCCGGCCTCGGCAGCGTTCGATAGCTCCGCCAAGCAATCATAGTTGACGTGAGTAACAAGGTCCCAATGATGAGAAAGCCAACATAGCCGGTTTCGAACGCGAAGAGAAGCCAGGCGCTATCGCAGGTGTACCAGCGGTGAGTCTCGATGTTTGGCAGTTCGATGACGAGGCCTTTTTGTCGAAACGAGCCGAGGCCGAAACCGAACACGCCTCTAAAGGGATCGTCCATCAGAGTGCTGTTAACCGTTCGGAATAGCGCTGGACGGTAGGCGAAGGACGCTCCCATTTGTGTGTTGGTGTCCGTCGTGGCAAGGTAACTGTTCCAGAGGCTGTCGGCGACACCCGGGTTAGCGACAAGAGAAAAACCGGCCAGCAGCCCAAGACCTAAAATACTTCTGCGGAGCTTTCCTTTGCTCGAAACCACCAGCAGCGCCAAAGCCAGGCCGGTTGCCAGCCATGGGCCGCGGCTCGTCGTCTTGTAGATGGTATAAAACATGATAACTAGAGAGAAATACAAGAACAGTTTCTGGCTGCGCCGCTTGACGGTCGCAAGCAAATAGAGGGCTAAAGGAATGGTCATCGAAATCGCCCCGCCAAACAGGATCGGGTGGGGAAAAGTTGAACGCATTCGGACACCGCGATCGTTCAGTCCGCCATATACCGCGTTGTTGCTGCCGTAGGTCTCTCGCAAGTCGGCGGGAAATACGTTCAGTATGCTCCATCCGCTGCTTACTTCGGGGTAAGCCAGAACGCTCGCAACACACATCGCCGCCACCATTGCAAACGTAATTTTCGCAATCGTTTGAAAGTTCGATATCGTCCTAACGAAAATGTAATAGACCAGATAGTATTCAATCACCTGAGCAATGAACTGCTTAAAGCTGGTCATAAACACGATAGAAAACACGGTCGACAGAACCAACCAGGTGATATGTAGGAGAATCAGGTTCTTCATCGGCAAAGGACCCGATGGTCCCGTCCTTTTCCTGGATAGAAAGAGGGCGACGAGGACGATGAGGGCCAGCCGATGAGCGAAGAGATCGAATAACCCTAGCGGGATACGGCACTCTTCGGGAAGCAAGGTGACAAAGAACACAAAAGCCGGTAACGCGTTCTCTAGCCCACGCCCGGCCTTTACAACCAGAGTGGCAACTACGATCAGACTAATTGAAAAAATCAACAACATACGACGAGATCGCCCGCTAACGGAGGAACAGTGTCGGGTTGGCAGCCGTTATCGTCTGCGGGCCCACAGTTGTAGCGAGATTTGGACTGTTGCGAATTTGTTTGATTGTGTCCCAGGTTGTTCTAGGTAGCGGTCGGCGTTTGGAGCGGATGTCCCTGGGAGCGAATATCCCATCCTTGACGCCACTCACAAAGTGATCTATCCAGCCGAATCGAATCGACCGTAGGCAGGCAATAGTAATCCTGCCGGAAGCATAAAACAAACCGCGCCAGAAAGGGTAGTGCTTCCAAACAATCCACAGCCGGTTTCTTACAGAAAGGTAGTTTATTCGAGTTCGCTTTTGAGTTAGGAAACCACGGACTCTTTGCTCACCGCAAGTAAGCGACGGGCAGTAAAGCATCACAAATCCGTCGTTGATAAGCCGCAGTGAGAGCTCTACGCTCTCAAATCCTTGAAAAAAATCATCGTCATAGCCGCCCGTTGCGACAAGCGCCTGGGAGCGAAACAGCACAGCGCCCTCGCTAAAGAAGTCGGTATAGAATATTACATCTTTTGATGTTTCTATTGGCTGCGGATACCACCAGTGCTCGGGAAGCGGCTCGGTTGGGTTCTCCAGTGTTCCTATCTTGAATGCGAGCACGCTTGCCCACTGAAACTGCTCAAACAGAGCAATACCCTTCCGAATTACGCTCTTGTCCGGAAGGGCGATGTCATTGTCGAGGGAGAGAACATAGTCGCCCTTGGCAGCTCTAAAACCTTGGTTGCGTCCGGCCGTCGGCGAATTGAGGGTCCGGCGAAGAATGTTGGCGCGATCTCCAAATCTCTCTTGCACCATATCCGGCGATCCGTCGATCGAGCAGTTGTCGACCACAATTACTTCCAGATTCGGCCAATCCTGATCGAAGACACTGTCAAGAGTCTGTTGCAGCAAATCTTTGCTGTTGTAGTTCAGAATTACCACTGAGACTCTGGGAACGCCGTGGAGCGGTGTTTCTTCCGACTTTGTGTCAATCACGAGAAATGCTTTCTGCCATGCCTACGCCAAGCGTCAGGAAACTTCGGATCCCGGGGCGTACTCCTGCGGAAACGACGTGTGTCTAGTGTGCCCTGACCAGACCATCAACTAATCGCAAGTACTCTTCTTTGCGAGCCTGCCAGGTATTTTGTTGTGCAAAGGCGGAGGCGCGATTCGCCTGTTCGCGCCGGAGCGCAGGGTCCTTTCCGAATCGGAGCATCGCAGCCGCCAACTCCCGCTCGTCGTCTTGATGGTAGTACCTCACCACTGAATGATCATAGTAAAGAGCGTGGGTTTTGGTCTTTGACGCCACGATGGGAATCCCCAGAACCATGAACTCCAGGATCTTGGTGCTCAGCGCTTCGTTGCCGAACGCTGATGTAGCACGCTTCGGTTCAATCGCCAGGTCAGACTCGGCCATTACCCGAGCAATCTCCCGGCTCGGAAGGAAATCATGGAAAATGACGCGGCCTTCCAACTTTAGTTCGCTCGCCAGATCCACTAGCGAAGCCTTAGCCGAGCCTTCGCCGTAGATGTGGAATTCTGCTTCAGGCAACTCGCTGGCAATCAGCGCAAAAGCCCGGATGGCAACGTCAAGCCCTTGGTGCGAGTTCAAGGTGCCCGGATAGATCAACAAGAGCTTGTCTTTCTTCTCCCGCCTAGGCGCGGGCGCAGCCGCAAAAATTTCGGTGTCCGGGTAATTACGGACCACGCTACATTTCTTGGGTTGCGCGGAACGGGCGGCTAAGCGATCCCTCCACAAATGGTTCGCCACGATAATGTGTGTTGCGAATGCCGCGGCAAACCTCTCCACCATGGTCATCAATTTGAACACAGGGGATGTATTGGGTACCTTGAATTTGCTGGCATAAAACTCTGGCAACAGATCGTGGATGTCGAGAATAACCGGCACGCCGTGCAACCTGGGGATGATCGCCGCAAATACTAACAAGTCCGGCACATTATGAACATGAACAAGATCATAGTGCAACTGATAGTGCATCTTTCCCAATATGCGGGCAGACCGAAAAAAGAAGCTCAGGATGCGTCCGGCGTAGTCAAGCAAGCCCCTTTCGTTCCTCGTTCTCGATTGGATCCGGTAGACATTCACTCCGTTCAGCACCTCAAATTGCGGTTGAGTGTCATCACGTTTTAACGCCAACACATCTACGATGTCGCCGCGCTGGACAAGGGCCCTCGCATATTGCATCACCCGGGTATCGCTTTCATAGAACGCATACACGATCATGCACACTCTGATGGCTTTTCGCGGGCATGGCTCGGAAGCAGTAGCCATGGAGTTGTTAGACGCAGGCATCCGCCGAGACCTTTAAGCCAGCACCTTGGTTGCCATCGCCCAGCTGCTTGGCAGATTCTTTAAAATCTCAATGTCCGCAAAAACATTACTTTCTCGCGCGCCTCGTTCCCTCACCCAATCCGTCATTACGCGGATGCCATCTTGCAGGGCAGTTTTCTGCTGTCTTCCAAAAATCGCTTCCACCTTCGTGTGATCGGAGAACGCTACTTTTACTTCGTTGCGGGCTTCAAGGTGCCGCACCTCGCAAGGGCGGCCCATGGTTTCGGCGACAATGCGAGCTAAACTGTTGACGGCGTAGGCCACGTCCGCGCCGACGTTGAAGACCTGGTTTCGGGCTAAAGGATTATTTACAGAATCGGCAATGGTTGGTGCAATGTCGCCCACATAGGTAAAGGCGCGCTCCTGCGTGCCGTCACCGAAGATTGTGAGCGGCTCTCCACGCAGTAACTGATTCATGAAGATACCAACGACGTTTCGGTAGCGGTCCCCAATGTTCTGTTTTGGTCCGTAAACGTTGTGCGGGCGAAAAACTACGAAATCGAGTCCGAACATCTCATGGCTCACCTTGAGCTCTTGCTCCACTGCAAGCTTTGAGATTCCGTACGAATCTTCCGGCATGGGGGTCATGTCTTCGATCATCGGCACCTGGCCAGCGCCGTAAACCGCGATCGAGGACGTAAACACAAAACATTTTACTCTGTAATTCACGGCGGCGTTGATTAGGTTCACTGATCCCAACAAATTGTTCGTATAATTAAACCGCTTGATGAAATGACTCAAACCCTCGGCAGCATAGGCAGCCAGGTGATAGACATAGTCAAACGCGTAGTCTTCAAAAAGCTCATTGACTAACTGATGATCGACAATGGATCCCTGAATCAATTTCGCGCCTGGCGGCACGTTGTCCGGGAATCCTCCGCTCAAGTCGTCTAGGATGATTACTTTGTGGTCTCTTCTTAAGAGTTCCTCGGCGACATGGGCCCCTAAAAAGCCAGCGCCGCCAGTGACTAATGAAGTCGGCATAACTTACCCTATCTCCTTTTCGCTTTTGCGCTTGCCCGTTTGACCTGATTAGGCCCGGGCTTCGTGAATCGGCGGTTCTTGCCCCTCTTCAATAAACTTGACGGGGTCAATATTCAGGTTCCACTCTGTAACCACCCGATACATTGCCAGTCGGTTTTTTGTTGCGGCTGTGGGCCGGACCCAGTGACTGAGGCTGTACCCAGCTTTTCGGATAGCAAACCACGCCAGGGCCGCATATCGTGATCTGCGGGCCCCTTTCCTCCCAAAGTGCTTGTAATAGTAGCGGTACCGCCCACGTTCCCGTTCAATCGCGAAGCGAACTGGGAAGCGGCCGACCGATTGACCCCCGAGGTGGGTAATTGAGACGTCCGGCGTGTAGAGAATGGAAAAGCCAGCCTTCCAAACCCGATGGCAAAGATCTACCTCCTCAAAGTGGTAGAAAAACTGCTCATCGAACCCGCCAAGTTGTTTTAAGAGTTGCCCTCGAAACATGACGCAGCAGCCAGACTGCCAAGCAATCTGCCTCTGGGTACCTCCATGCCAGCCAAAGTAAGTGTCCGAAACGAACCGGCGTGAAATGAGGGCCAGCGGCCGAAGATAAAGTGCCGCTATCCAATCACCAACAATGGTAGGAAAGGGCCTTGCTGGACCTTGATAGGTCCCATCCTGATTCAAAACTCGACAGCCGAAAGCCCCGGCCTCCGGGTGACGATCCGCGAACTCCACCCACTTTTGCAATGCCCCCGGATGAACTATCGTGTCCGGATTGAGAATGAGGATGTAATCTCCCGTAGCGGCTCGAATCCCAGCGTTGTTTCCCTTGGCGAACCCGAGGTTGGCGCCATTCTCGAGTACCTTGACATCCTTAAATGTGTTACGAACCAGCTCGATCGATCCGTCTGTGGATCCGTTGTCTGAAATGATCACCTCGCACTCAATGGAACCGTTTTCCCTCGTAAGTGAGTTCAGACAGTCGATAATGACCTTTTTGTCATTCCAGCAAATGATTACAATGGATAACTTCATTACTGCTCGTAATACGCGTCGTTTACAAGAATCGGGTGAGCTTCACCAGACATACATGTGGAGTCGCCGCCCTCATCGTGTATCTGCTTCGCTTACGTGGTGGTATGCGTGGCACACAAATCAAATGGATTGGCGGCTGGCAGACGTATGTGTGTCACTCTTACTAAGTTCCCCCTTTTGGGATTGACCGTTCGAACGGCGCAATAACATCTGGTTATCTCGCGCAAAAAGGGCCAGTGCTAGGCGATTGGACACGCCGAGTTTTCCAAAGATGTTTGTAAGGTGATGTTTGACAGTTCGTTCGCAGATTGAAAACGCCACTCCAACATCTTTGTTCGACCGGCCTTGAGCGACCATTTGGACTATTTCCAACTCTCGCGGGGTAAGCGCGTAATTGCAAGGCGTCGCGAGACTTTTCACGGGAACTAACTCGCATAGCGCCTGTACGATGATTGCCGCAGTCTCGCCGCCAAGCCAGTATTCGCCCGCAACAACCTTTCGAATGCTTTCTGCCCATAAGTAACGGGGCGACCCCTTTGTAACGACGGCTCTAGCCCCTAGTTGGAAAGCATGCAGAATGATTGGCTTTTCCGGAATCTCGACCATCATCAGGACTCGTCGCCCGCCCCAAAAGTCGCCTGTAGCACTACCCGTGAGGGCCGCAAGTTCTCTAAACACCGCGAAGTCGAGTATGGAAATATCTGGCTCGAACTCGCTTCCCAACTCCACGACACTCTTGGCGTCAGCAGCCTCGCCAACTACTTCTACGTCCTGTTCCGATTCCAGTAGGCTACGCAAGCTCCGACGAGAGGCCGGCTGCACGTCGGCGATTAGAATTCGAACGGTCTTGATTTGGCTGTCGACTGCAGTGTTCATCAGGCCAGGCGATAGGGGGGCGCTTGGGTCATAGCTACATAGACAGCCAAGCTTCCTTAGCGAGCTCATCTTAATGACGCGAAGATGTCGGTACGACGACGCGACTAGAGCGTTTGACTGACTTTCCCCAATTCAATCAATCGATTCACGTCTTGGACTGCGGCGCGTCCGGGAGAGTGCTTTCGTAATACCCATACTTTGCATACATTTTGTTTACGGCATCGAGACCGTTCAAGACAATAGCCAACAGCTTTTTGCGGCCGAGCAACGAAACAGACCTTTGAACTAAGTCGCGAGGCGTTGACCCCGCCCGCACGACCATCAGGAACGCATCAACTTCCTTAGTGAGCGACAGCGCGTCGGTAACGGGAATCACCGGAGGGGAGTCGATGAGGATCCAGTCAAAGTGTGCATTAAGCTTGGCGAGGAGATCGAGAACAACCCCGGATTGTATTAACTCGGTTGGATTGTCTCGCCTTCCCCCAGCGGTCATTAAATACCATCCCAACGGCCTTAGCCGGCGGATGAAGGGCATGGGATTCGTGTCGCTCTCAAGGCATTCGGTAAGGCCGGGTCCTTGCTTAAGACCCAGCAAAGATGTCAGACAAGGTCGATGAAGATCCGCTTCAATGAGCAACACCCTCTTTCGGCCATGTTCACAAAGCGAAGACGCCAGGTTCAGAGCGACGGTGGTTTTTCCGTCGTGAGGCAACGCGCTTGAGATGAGCACGGTCTTCAACTTGGCGGTTTCCCAGGGTTCGCGCAGGCGCAGGCGGAGATAGCGAAACCGGTCGGCAGCAGGGCTGCGCGGGTCCTTATGGACGAAAAGGCGGCACTCGTCCTGTAGGCTCACGTCCTCGACTTGTACATCTTCGAGACAAGTTGCAGTCCTTAGCCTTTCCGGGATCTTTGCACCCGAGACGGCGGACGGATCGGTTTGGTCACTCAGTTTCGGAAGCAGATTTAAGACTGGTTTCAACAGGAAGCCTTCCAAAGGCACTCGATGCAGCGTACAGATATTTCTTAATGAGTTAAAAAGATCTTCTATCCGCTCTTGTAGACATAAAATTCAACAGCGCAAATGATCAATACTAGAAAGGAGCCAATAAGAGCTTCGAATGCTGACCTCAAAGCGTGGGACAGGCGTTCAGTGGCTGTCTGCATAACCGGAATTTCAAGTACCAGTACCAATCCTAAAGCCTTCGTCACTTCTTTTTCGGATTGGAAGGCATTCTTCTTCAGTTCCAGCAGAAGTCCGATCGCACTGCCAATGAGCAAACCGGCTGCAGCACTGCCGGCGCTGATCGCGATCGGTTTTGGTCCGGAGGCGACCTTGGGAAGGCTGGCCGGGTCCACCACGCGGAAATGCTGGCCCTCCTGTTGCTTTTCAAGGCTTGCGGCAAGTTGGGACTGTTGCTTCTTACTGAGGAGGTCAGCATAGCTCAATTTCAGCAACTCATAGTCTCTGACGACGTCTGCCAGTTGTTGTTCTCTGACAGGAGTCGCGTTCAGTCGCTGTTGATACTCTCCGATTCGACCTTGGATCTTGGCTTCATCCTTTGTAAGATTTTCAATCTCTAACCGATTTGCCTCAAGCTGGCTCTTGAGTTGAGACACTGCGGAATCGTCGTCGCCACTTGGCGATTCAGCCGGCGCCGGGCTTGCTGCCATCTCTTTTGATTTCAGACTGTCGATTGCCTTCTGCTGTCTTGCAATCTCTGCTTCAACTCGTAGGACATCTGGGTGAGCGGGCGTATCTTTGTCTAACAATGCCGCCTTCTCCGCTTCGAGACGTTTCAATTCCGCGCGTGCTTCTTCGAGTGGGCTCAGAACTCGACTTCCGCCGGACGCCGCCATTCCACGAGCCGCAAAGTTTCGATAGCCGTTCAAAAGGGATTCCAGATAAACCCTTTGTTGCTGCGCTCGGGCTCGGCTCGAAACGATATTTTGTAATTGCGTTTGTAGCGCCCCAAGAATAGCCATGTTCGTCTGCTGCTGCTCAGGCAACTCGCCCAGGTGCTGCATTTTGAAGTCTTTGAGCCGTGCTTCCTGCTCCGAAAGCTTTTCCTTGACTGACTCCAGTTGCGAACTCAAAAAGCTGGCCGTGTTCGTCGCTTGATCTTGGCGCGTCTTCAGGTTGTCCTCAATGAAGAGAGATGTGAGCCTACTCGTGACGTCTTGAGCAGTCTGAGGATCCTGGGCGCTGAAGGCGATTTTGAAGGCGCTGAAGTCCTTACGATCTGGCGTCGTCAGCGGTGTGATATCAATCCTCTTGCGCATCTTCTCGACCAGCTGTTCTGGAGCCAGGGTCTGACGCTCCTTGGAGAAAAGATGAAGGTCGTCGATAATCCCCATCAGTCGGGTGCGAGATAGCACTTCTTCAGTCATGGCCTGTAGTTCTTCGCTGACACCTGTGGTGGTCGTTGGCGTCACGTAGCGCTCGGGAACCTCTTGTTTTACGACAAGAATCATCGCCTCCGACTTGTACTTCTTAGGGATGAGGGGCAGGACGGCCAAACTTAGCAACGCGAAAACGGCTGCAAATCCCAGGACCAACAACTTCCTGGTTCTTAGGACGCGAAGAAGTAAAGCCAGAGTGTCGCCGAGGTTGGATTCTGTCTCCGCTGAGGCTGCGATTTCAGGCAAGGTGCGGTTCTCTTTGAGCTAAGCGGTTATGACAAAGAAGTCAGAACTCGCAATTTGGATATTAGGCATGTTGTGTCAAATATCTCAGCCCACCATGGGGCGCGCCAACGGACCTTAATACTTCCGTTGCTACCAGGTCTTGCTGCTCCGGGGTGAGTTCCGGGCCCATGGGCAAAGAGAGTACCTCGTCCGAAAGGCGTTCCGAAACCGGGAAGTCGCCCTTTTTGTAGCCCAGATACGCGTAGGCTTTTTGCAAATGCAACGGGATCGGATAGTGAATCCCTGTGCCGATACCCGCCGCAGCTAATTGCTTCATGACTTGGTCACGGTTTCGCACGCACACTGGATAGAGATGGTATACAGCCTTTGCCCATGCAGGCTGGTATGGCAACGTGACTTCGTCGTGAACGGAATCGAGCAACTCGCCGTAGTAGGCTGCCACCTGCCGCCGCCGAGCCGTCCAGTCGTCCAAGTGATCTAGCTTGATGCTCAGAATGCTCGCCTGTATGGCATCCAGGCGGCCGTTATACCCTTCCACATCGTGATAGTACTTCCTGACCTGTCCATGATCCCGAAGCATTCTGATCTTCATGGCCAATTCTTCATCGTTCGTCGTTACGGCTCCAGCCTCGCCACAAGCGCCCAAATTTTTCCCCGGGTAGAAACTGAAGGCTGCTGCCCGACCCATCGAACCAGCCCGCTTCCAGCAACCCTCTGATTGAGAGAAATAGTCGGCGCCGTGCGCTTGGCAGGCGTCCTCCAGCAGAACCAGGTTGTACTGCTCGGCAAGTTCCGCAATCTGATCCATATCCGCCGTCTGACCGTACAAGTGTACGGGAATGATCGCCGTCAATGGACTGCCGGTCTTATGCACCACAAGTCTGCGCAGGCCGGCGTCCCAATCGCACGACATTTCAAGATATTGTTTGAGTTTGAGAGGGTCTAGGTTATAGGTCCGCTCATCCACGTCAACAAAATCGATCAACGCGCCAGTTTGGGAAATCGCTTCGCCAGTCGCAATAAAGCTATTAGGAACGGTGATGACGGTGTCGCCTGGACGAATACCAGCGGCCATCAATGCAAATCTCAGAGCATCGGTGCCACTCCCAACTCCCACGCAGTAGTTTGTTTTGCAGTAAGCCGCAAACTTGGTTTCAAACTCTTCAACCGCGGGACCTCCGATGAAGGACGCGGTCTCCAGCGCCGCCCGGAAGGCATTGCACAGTTCATCTTTCAACGCTCGGTGTGCGCTGACTAGGTCGAGGAAGGGGACACTCGTTATGGCATTCATTGTTACTCGATTTATTCGGAAGTAATCAGACGAAGAACTCGCGCTGGATTGCCGGCGACAATAGAGTTAGGTGGAACGTCTCTGGTCACTACACTGCCGGCGCCGACGATGGCTCGCTCGCCGATAGTGAGATTGGCCAGAATGGTCGCCCCGGTCCCGATCGAGGCGCCCGCCTTCACGATCGTGGCTTCCACCTTCCAATCCTTTTCGGTTTGCAAAGCCCCTCTGGGATTGGTTGCACGGGGATACACATCGTTGGTGAACTGGACGCCATGACCGATGAATACATCGTCCTCAATCGTCACCCCTTCGCAAACGAAGGTGTGGCTCGAGATTTTGCAATTGTTCCCGACGAACGCGTTTTTTTGAATCTCTACGAATGATCCGATCTTTGTGTTATCCCCGATTTTGCAACCGTAGAGGTTGATGAACTTAGAGAGCTTAACGTCCCGGCCGAGGCTTACATCACCTGCGATGCACTGATAAAGGCTCATAGCTCAACCGGACTGCCGCGGCCCTTGAGCGATCGACTCGCCGCTTCCAGAATCTTGACTACTCGCAAACCAGCATGTCCATCGTTAAAAGGCGTGATGTTGTTTGATACGCATTCTACGAAGTAGGCCGTTTCGTTGGCGAGCGCCTCGGTTTGATCCAGCTTCGGTGCCCACATGTCACCGGATCGATAACTGACTAGTAAGTCGTAAACGGTTTGACCAGTGCCAACCTGGACGCCTTTGTCATAGATCTTCAGCTTTTCATCAGCTTCGAGATCGTTCCAAACCAGCATCCGCTTTTCGCCGCCGATCAACGTGGTGCGCACTTTGACAGGAGACAGCCAATTCACATTGATGTTGGCAATTATGTTGTTGCCAAAGTAAACTGTGATGTGCGCCAGATCTTCGTGGCCGTTCAAATGCGCTTGCGCTGTGGCAACCACGCATTCCGGTGGCTCCTTGATCAGGTGATCCACAATGGAAAGGTCGTGGGGAGCCAGGTCCCAAATGACATTCACATCATGTTGAAAAAGCCCGAGGTTCACCCTGGTGGAGTCGTAATAGTAGAGCTTACCCAGTTTCCCTTCCTCAATCAATTGCCTCATCTTGCGGACGGCTCCGGTGAAGAGAAAGGTGTGGTCCACCATGATCTGGAGGTTCTTGCTGGCCGCCAGTTCTATCAACCGCTCGCTCTGCTCAACCGTCGCCGTAAATGGCTTCTCAACAAAGACGTGCTTTCCATGTTGGAGGGCGGCTTTGGCCAGATCGAAATGAGTGCAAACGGGCGTTATGATGGCCACCGCATCGATGTGGGGAGACGCCAAAACTTCGCAGAAATCGGAGGTCACAGGCAACCCTGGAAAATCGCGCGCTGCGCGGGCAAGCGAGGCGACGCTTCTATCGCAGACGACCGAAACCTCGCATCCCTCAAGCTGACGGAAGTTCCGGACGATTCGGGGACCCCAGTAGCCGTAGCCGGTAACACCTATTTTGATCATTACTTAAGGCACCCTATGCCCAGGTGAGCTCCGAGGCGGAAATCTAAACATCAAACGTAAGGACTTCTTCCAGCGAGCGGCGAGGTGAAGCGGGCAGGTCCCACGTGAGTAGGCGCCTTTATTGGCGTGACCCAATCGCGCTCTATTTCGACGGCGATTGATCGATTCAGAAGGGTTACCGAAAGCACTAGTCGGTAGTTCTTGCGTACCTCAACTAATTGGCCTTCGAGCCCCGCTAGAGGTCCTTCCTTAAGCAACACTTGTTGACCCGCTTTTAGAGTCGGCCAAGGCTCTGCCGGCAGACCGGATCGTGCTGAGAGCTGTAGAGCAGCAATCTCGGCATCGTCTAAGGGAAGCGGCATATTTCCCACGCCGAGGATTTGTTGAACCCCCGGGATTGTCAAAATCTGCAGCCTGTACGCAGGATCAATTCGACAGAATACGTAGCCCGGGAAAAGGGGTAACTCGTGTGTCTTGACCCGGTCCGACCATCGCCTACGGGTCTGGTAGAGAGGTAAGAACTGTTCGAACCCGTTATACCGCGCAATCTCGGCGACGTTCTTTTCCCAGCGGCTCTTCACCTGAACGGCAAACCATGGATGGGGTTTACACATCTCGTCCATTTTGCGTGACTTTCTTCGCGACACTTACAGTTCGCTTATTACTTGGGCAGTCGTGGGAGCATCAATCGTGGAGTATCTTGTTCTTACCAAGCTCCGCCGTTCCAGTCCCAGGCCGTTTCTTTTTTCCTCAGAGTCAACAGACAAAAGGCAAGCGGAGTGCCATGAACCACTTCGGAAGACAAACCCCGTATATTCAAGGGCTTGGGGAATTGAGGGACACTTGGCTGAGGACCACGACTTCGACTTCTTGCCCAATTTATGGGACTAAAGTCCCAGCCCGAGGGCATTGAACCGTCTCTAGCACGGAAGTCGCACCCTCAAAGAATGAAAATTGCCGCCATGCGCTCAAAGAAGCGAGGGGAGACAGGCTACTACTTCAACCAAGAAAACATCGAACCGAGCCGCACGCCCCCTGCAGGATGGGGCACGCGTGTCGCGGTGTGCGACAAGCAGCCAGGGGAAGGAAGCAAAAACGGTTCACCACGCTGCTCCGCCGCTTGACCACCGATCTGCTGCGGGCGAGTTACTACGCGCTGAACAAAGCGCGGCTCCGGGAGTGGGCGGAGTGAGGGGGGGAGTATGACGAAGGGCTGGAGAATCGGCTGATCGATTTTAAGGACCGGATTCATTGGGGAGCGTACCGGGCGCAGCCCTCGCGGCAACGCCTCCCGGGCCACCTTTTCTCACCTCCAGATGAACGCGGGTCTGTGTCGAGGACGACTGGATCGTGGATGACGTGACCGCACAATGCATTGAGGAAATGTTGCCATGGAACATTCTTGCTATTCTTACCAGTCTTTGTGTGGGTGATATTTAATAAGAGGCTGAAAGTGGTATTGGACGTACATGCCGTCAATATGGCTTATGACTATTGCGTGATCGGTGGCGGAATCGTGGGTCTCGCCACATCTATGGAGCTGCTGAGAAGACGTCCTGGCTGTACCCTTCTTCTTCTTGAGAAGGAAAACGCCCTCGCTCAACATCAGACTGGCCACAACAGCGGAGTGATTCACGCTGGAATCTATTATCTTCCGGGCAGCCTCAAAGCTCGGCTTTGCCGTCGCGGCGAAGCAGCCACTAAGAAATTCTGCGATGAGCAGTTTATTCCGTACGACGTTTGCGGAAAACTACTGGTGGCCACCAACTCGCTCGAATTGGAACGACTGGAGAGTCTTTTTGAAAGATCCCAACAGAATCAGATCTCTGTGGAGCGAATCAGCTCGGATGACCTGAAACGTCGAGAGCCGAGCATTGTCGGCCTTGGTGCGCTCTTAGTCAAATCGACAGGAATCGTCGACTATCGGCGCGTGGCTGAGGCAATAGGAAGTGTCGTTCGCGCAACTGGAGGAGAGGTTCAGCTCGGTGTTCGAGTGAATGGGATCCGTGAAGCTTCGGATGCTGTAGTTGTTCGTGCCGGCGATCAGTTGTGGACAACAAAGCAGTTGATCGTCTGTGCCGGTCTTCAGTCGGACCGCCTGGCAAAGCTGGCAGGTCTCGACATCCAATATCAGATCGTCCCCTTTCGGGGCGAGTACTACCGACTTCCCGCAAAGTGGAACGGCCGCTTTCGACATCTCATCTATCCAATCCCGAATCCGGATCTTCCCTTCCTTGGCATTCACCTGACAAGAATGATTGATGGCGGCGTAACAGTGGGGCCAAATGCCGTGCTGGGCTTTGCGCGGGAAGGCTATGAGAAGTTTTCGACTAATCTCCGCGATCTTGGTGAGTACGCTCTCTTCCCTGGATTTTGGAAGACGATCGCCGCCAATCTGGGATCCGGACTGAGTGAAATGCGAAATTCGCTTCTGAAGCCCTGGTATCTAAAGGAGTGCCGTAAATACTGCCCAAGTCTACAACTCGAGGACCTCCTCCCCGAAAAGGCGGGCATCCGCGCACAGGCAGTAATGCGGGACGGTACGCTGGTGCACGATTTCTTATTCGCTCAGACGGCTCGAATGCTGCACGTCTGTAACGCGCCTTCGCCGGCGGCGACGTCTGCCCTACCCATCGCCGAAATGATCGCCGACAAATGCCTCAGAGATCACGAGTTCTGAAACAGGCATGAACCGGCGGAACTTGTTTGACGCCAAAAGGGAAAAGGGAACGGCTAAGATCGCAAGGCGCCGACGTGCCGGGACTTGACTTTCAAAGACTCTGAGTTTTGCCTGAAGCTCCGAGCCGACGAAAAGTAAATGCGATCACGGCGATGCCAAAAAGGTCAACCAGGAATATCTTGAAAACGGATGCCTCAGGCGCGTTTACCGTAATTAGCTCCTGTTCGACTGTTGACGTCAAGTTCGTCGGCGTAAGGATTGTAACTCCGGCCAAGTTGGCCGCAGTGCCCTTCGCTAGCGCGTTGGTGGCCAGTGCATTGACTGTACCTGTGAGACCGTCGCCGGCGAGAGTCGCTCCATAACCGCTCGCATTGTTTACGTCAGAGTAGTCAAATATATCCCAGATTGCCCAATTCAGAAGGCCAGCATTCGCCTCGCCGCTGACCATCTCTTCAGCAAGATAGGCCACCGCATCGTAGGCCTGTGCTGTCGAAAAGCCAGTGCCCAGGGCAGGGTTCACATTGGCAGAAGAGAATTTCGTTCCAAACCCCGGGGTTGTAACTTCAGCTTCCCATGAAATCGGAGGCGTGAACTGCGACGCCAAATCGTCGCAAATAACGTCAGCCGACGCCCCATTGATCGTCACGCTGTAGGGGCCGGTCAACTCGCCATAGTTGGAATTAGTGCAACAGCTTCCAATGTCAGGCCAACTAACAGTCACCTGTCCATGCGCAGTCGCGGCGATCAAAGACAAGGTAGCTGCACCCAGAAGGGGCATTAGCTGTCGAAGTAAATTCATCATGTTCCTCTTCCAGGTATGGTGGCCGTCCATTAGCCTATCCGGAGGTTCAGGTTACAAAAGCCTCATATGCGCTAGTTGGCGAGACAAAGAAAGAGCGGTTAACAGGGCTCGTCCGCCCGAGCACCTTGGACGATAACTTGAAAGGCTACCTCCCTAGGGTCCGCCCCGGACGTCGCCGAAACAAAAGAACCACGGGCAGGAAAAAGATGAGGTCCGCCGTCAGAATGGCCGCGGACGAGCCTTCGGGAGCTGAAACTGAAATAAACTCCTGCGGCACGCAACTGCCGCCAGTGGCGCAACCTGTGGGCGTATAGATCAATACATTTGAGTATTCGCCGGCATAATACTTTTGCGACAGAGCTTGACTAGCCAAATAACTGGACGCCTGGTAAACCGAATCACTTGAACCCAGATAGCTCGACACTCCCTTTGGATCGAAGATCTCCCAGATGGCGAACGATAGGTCAACCTGAAGATTTGTCGTATTCGAATTGTAGGTGAAGCTCTTACTCGGTGAAATGCCTAGAAGCTGGGTGGCTAGGTTCGCGACTGCGTCGTAATTACCCGTGGGCGTGAATTTTGGAGCAATTGTGGTTGGACCCGCGACTACACTGGCTACGTTATTCACGTTGGCTTGCCAGCTCTCTCCTATAGTACTTTCTGTCTCGAAATCATCACAGATGACAGTCGTCGACACGCCATTTACCGTGGCATAGTAGGGACTCGTGTAAACGCCTGCGTATGAGTTGCCGTTGACTCCGGTCAGCGTCATATTGACTTGACCGAATGCGCTTGGGAGGAAACACCAACAAACGAGAGCGCAAATGGAGTACTGTATTTTATTTTGGAGTTTCATCTCGTTCTCGCAACCCTTCAAAAATGTGTTCTAACTCGCAGCCTTCACCGAACTCAGGAAAACCAAAGTATAGAGCCGCCGGTCGCCTCGGTCAATGACCCTGTACCAAAGTACAGTTCCGGTACTGCAGTTTGGCTGTTTCCTGGCATCAGCTTTTGCCGGACAACTCTAGCAATGCCGTCCTGATACTCGGCGCGAAGCGCGACTTTGGGTCTTGCTTGAGTGCGGCTTCCAGGGACCGCGTTGCCGGACCAAAGCGGCGCGCGGCGAAGTAGGCCATGCCGAGATGATACTGGTACATCGGGTTGTTGGGCGCCATCCGGACTGAGGTCTCCAACTCGTGTACTCCGGTTTCCACTGATCCCATTTTGTAGTAGGCCCACCCGAGTGCATCCGTCGCAGCTGGGGAGCTAGGCAAACTCTTCTGAGCCAGTTGGGCGAGAGACGCTGCAACGTTGAGATCACCCCCATGATCAAGGTAGAGGTAGGAGAGCTCCACTGCAACCATGGGCGCGGTAGGATCCATCTCGTGCGCTTTCGACAATAACGCTTTCGCCTCCTCCCAACGGCTTTGATTCTCACAATGGATGGCCAATACGACATAGTTTCGGACATTGTTGGGAGTGACCTCAATAGCCGTTCGCAGGTCTTTTTCGGCCGCTTCGGGAGCGCCTTTAGCGAAGTCGATGTTAGCAAGAAGAGCGTGGGCATCGGTAGCCCTCGGATCGATTGATATGGCTTTCCTGACACTGGCTTCAGAATTGGCCAGATCGCCCAGGCTGAAGAGGCCTGCCGCTAACAGAACCTGCAGCCCGGCATTATGCGGATTCTGAGTGGCAAGTTCCGAAATACGCTGCACCATCCCCTTCCCTTTTCCTTGGCTGATGGAGAGCTTCAATAGTTGGGCCAATAACGGCACAGACGTCGGATCCCGTCGAAGGGCCTCCTTCAGCAATGCCTCTCCCTCCGGGAGCTTCCCTTCACCTATTAACGCTCGAGCCCTGACTAGAGCCGCTGCTTCTGACTCGGGATTCGCCACCAGAGCGCGGTCGGCAAGTCGCCGGGCCTCTTCGTAGTCCCCGGTCTGAGCTTCGAGGCCCGCCAATGCGATCGTTGCAGACGTCATCTGGGGCTGCAACTCTACGGCGCGAGCGAAAGAGATCTTCGCCAGCTCTCGAAACGCCAATGATTGCTGTGCAATGCCTAGAAAGTAGTATCCCGCTGCGGATTTAGGGTTGGATTGAACGACCTTTTGAAGGGTTGTAATCGCCTCGCGATAGGAGTGCTCCGCGACCAAAAGCCGGCCTTTGGAGAGGAGCGCGTTTGCATCCTCTGGACTCTTTTGCAGAAGTTCCCTGTTTGTATCGAATGCCTCCTTCGTCTTACCTAAATCGATGAGTGTCTCTACCAGCAGCGACTTGACCGACGTGTCTCCAGGTTTAGAGGCGGAAAGCACTCGAAACTCGCTTAGAGCTTTCTCCTTATCTCCGATGGACAAATAAAATTTGCCCAACGCCTTGTATGCTGTCGGGTCATCTGGTGCTACGGTCTTCAGCGCGGCGTAGGCTCTTTCCGCTTCGTCGCGCTTGCCCTCATGGGCATATATCCGTGCCAGAAATATTCGAGGCGCTATCGCGAGCGCATCCAGTTTGCATGCCGCTTGCATTGCTGCCTCGGCGGCCATGACATTCCTTTGCGAGAAATAGAACTCGCCCAGGTACATCTGTGCCTGCGACGATGTTGGATTCGCCGAAATGGCGCTTTTGTAGATGTTCTCCGCCTTGGCGGCCGGTTGTCCGGACGCTAGCTCAAGAGACGCCAAAGCAACGTAGTCTTCAATCCGCCCTGGGTCGTATTCGACGGCCTCTTGAAGTTCGTGAACAGCCTCTTGTTGCTGGCCGGCCATCTCATACTTCCTCCCAAGAAGCGCGTGTGCCTGCCCATTCATCGGATCGGATGCGATGAGTTTCTTAGCCGCTTTTTCGGCATCATCAAGCTTTCCTCCGTCCAGGAGCAGCTCTGCAAACGTCAACAAGGCGCCCTTATCCGTCGGAGCTAGCGTGACCGCATCGGACGCCTCCTCGAAGGCTCCTTGGACATTGCCTAACCGGCGGTAGGTGATCGCAAGCTTGTAATGCGCTTCCGCATACTTCGGGTCCACTTGCAAAGCATTACGAAACTCGATCCTGGCCTCTTGCAACTTGTCTTCTGCTAAATACTTTTCTCCGCTTTGCAGATATTGAAGCTTCTGTTTGTTTGGATCGTGCGGCGAGCAAGACGACGACAGCAACGTTCCGATCAAGGAGATGATGAACAATATAATACGCGCTTCTTTCATGCTTTATGCACCTCCCGCTGCCGCTCTACTCCGCCGGGCAGCACGTGCGACAAGAACGGAGGCTTTGAGGTGGTCGATGCTCTTAGACCGCTCGTCTCCCATCTCCGAAACGCATACAGGAACACCGCCATAAGCAACACCGAGATCATCGAAAACGGCAGCCCGCCGTACCGATGAAGATTGCCATGAAGAAATGCCGGGTCGACGTAGACGGCGAGCCACGAAAGGGTCGCGATGCGGATGCCGTTCTTCAGAATCGTGATCGGAATCGCCAAAAGGACCAGCCATAGTCGGCTCCAGGCAGACTGCAGCAGAAAATAGCCTGCAAGAATGCTGCAAATAACCAAAGACTCGCTTGACCGAATGCCGCTACATTCCTTTGCCACCTGAATGTTAACGCCTGGTAAGGCGAAGTTAACTCCTTCGGCGAATACTGGAACCCCCAGGAGCCTGAACAGAAACAAGGTCATTGTCGCGGATCCCTGCTGCAAAGCGACCACGGCTTTGTCGATGACGCTATTTGGAATGGGAACCATCAGAGTGAGAAACAGCAAGGCAAATAGCGTCTGCCGAAAGGCTCTCCCGCCGTAGCAAAGCAGAAATGCCCCCACCAGCACAATCACTAGGGCGCCAATTTCGACAGACTCACGGAGTTCCTTTCCTAGCGTCCTGCGAACTAGGCCGTCTGAGGCCATCGCGATCGCCACGTACGCTCCCACTCCGAGGAGAAGAACCGATGAACCTCGGGTTGGATCGAAGCTTGAGTTCCGAAAGGCCATGAGTCGGTTTGTGTAAATTAGGAAAATCGTCGTCGGAAGAATAAATAAAATGTAGTTATATCGCTCGTCTTCTAGCGCCAGACGAATGACACTCCGAATCGGTGACCCAAAGACGAGCAGTGAACCGAGAACAATTGTGACGAAGGCGAAATGGTTCTTTCGGGCTAACAAGCTCGCCATCGTTGTCAAAGTGCGCCGCTCCCCGTTATGACGGCTGCCGGCGTCTGCAGCAGGATCTTAATGTCCATCCAAACCGACCAGGTTCTGGCGTATTCTAGGTCCATCCGCACCATCTCGTTGAACTTAACCCTGCTGCGGCCTTTCACCTGCCAGAGCCCGGTGATTCCAGGTTTCACCACCAACAGGCGGCGTTTGTGCCAGGTCTGATAGGTGCTGAATTCATATGGTAGCGGCGGCCTTGGGCCGACCAGCGCCATCTGGCCAATGAGGCTGTTGAAGAATTGCGGTAGTTCGTCCAGGCTCGTGCGTCTTAGATAACGGCCCACAGGCGTCACCCGCGCGTCGGCGCTGAGCTTGTAGACTTCGCCGCTTTTGTTTCCGTTGTTGGCTTGGCTGTTGGATGCCGAGATAAACTCCTTCACGTACTTTTCGTGAACCGTCTGATCGGCGTCTACGTACATCGACCGGAACTTTAGAAAAGTAAAAGCCTTCCCGTACTTACCGAGTCTCTGCTGCTTGAAGAACAATGGGCCACGCGAGCTGAACTTAACGGCGACCGCTATCACAATCAGCAAAGGAGAGAAAAGAGCCAACGCCAGAAGGCTGCCCAAAATATCCAGCGTGCGCTTGGCCAGTAGAGAGGTCTTGTGCCTGCTGAGTTCTTGCAGTAGATCCGGATAGAAACTGGAGAACGCTCTGTCTGCGGGGCCTTGTCCTTGGCAGTCGTCGGGAAATATCATGAATGACAACTTGATTTGTTCAAATTGTTGAGGGTTTAGCGCGCGGCTGAGCGCGGAACTTACACGCTCCGAAAAGACGTTCACAATGGAGGAGTCCGCGGCGTCAATCTCTGTGAAGATGACGCCAATCGTACTGGCGTTCCCAAACCAGCCCGTAATGTCTGTTTCTCTTGTAGACTGCTTTAGCGCCCCTAGGATTGCCTCGAATGTCTCCTGGTTTTCGCTCTGCAGCGTCTTGCCTGGCTCAAGGAGCATCAATACGAAACGCCGGCCCGAACGCTCCGACCTCTTCCGTTCTAAACACAGCATCCTCATAAAGAGCTGCCGCGGTAGAATCCCTGATTGCCAGGACGGATCAAAGGCATACTGAACCTCGGTCACCATTGGGAAGATGCCGAATGACCGCAACAAATTCAACACAGTAGCTGACCTCCCTCACTTGGCCGCATTCGACTGATGACAGAACTCAAGAGCCAAACCGCTCCAAAATCGCGTGGCTTAAGCAAACGGCGGTTTGAACACGTTTGCGAGCAGATAGGCCGGCGATATCTCTAAAGGAAAAAACGAGCAAAAACGGTTGCACGGGAATCTCGTGCGCTTTCCCGACCGGCGCTTGGCACGTAGGTGGGGTGGGTAAGCGTTTTTGAGTAAGCTCCCGCATTCTCAGTCCCAGTTCAAACTGGCACTGAGAATGCGGGAGCTTGCTTCTAACTGAGATAGACCGATCTAGGCAGTTCAAAGGCCAAAACCGCTTCTTGCAGCCAACCCATAGCGCTGATTAGGGAGGTCTTTGGCACGCATCTTGGCGCCTGCCCGATGCTTTGCGAACTGAGAAAGAGTTTAGGAATTATGCCAACGATTGGGCATGTGCTAATAGGCAACAACCCAAAGGACCGAATCTGCCGAAGTCCGACTGAGTTGGCTGCTTTGCGCTACGACGGGGCAAACTGCCTAAGGGGTATTGCACTCCCGGTCGTTCATTCCGGCAAACGAGGCGTCAACAGTTGCCGGCTTGTCCTCTAGTCCCAGCTTTCTCAATTTGTACAGGAGAGCCTTGTAATCGATCTGCAGAAGGACAGCCGCTTGTTTCCGGTTCCATCGCGTAGCATGTAGTGCGGCCAGAATTGCTTCCGCCTCTGCCTGGTGCTTCGCTTTCGTCACCTGTTCCAGGATCGGCGCCGTCGGCGCCATGCTCACATGGCTCTTCTGAGGTTCGGGATTACCGGGAGTACGGCCCGAAGTTGGGTGGCCAAGCCGCTTACGAGCCGCCTTTGCGAGCAGTTCCGACGCCACCAGATCGGCATTTCTGAGAACTATTAGTCGCCGCGCGATGTTCTCAAGCTCACGAATGTTTCCCGGCCAGTGATATGTGGTGAGCGCATATCTGAGGTTCGAGGTGACGATCGGAGCTTGAGATCCGGGAAGAGTATGTTTATTAAGGAGAAACTCGGTCAACGGAAGAATGTCTTCTCTTCTCTCCCGCAAGGGGGGAACCTCAATATTGATGACGTTCAAGCGGTAGTAGAGGTCCTCACGAAAGCTTCCGTTGAGAACCGCTGCTTCCAGGTCTCTATGGGTTGCCGCCAAAACGCGGACATCAACTTTAATCGTTTCTTTCCCACCAATGCGTAAAAACTCCTTGTCCTGCAGGACCTGAAGCAGTTTCGCTTGTAGCCGGACATCCATGTCTCCTATCTCATCGAGAAGAAGGGTACCCCCACCCGCCAGTTCGAACATGCCGGCCCGTCTCTGAAAGGCGCCTGTAAATGCGCCCCGCTCATATCCGAAAAGTTCACTCTCGACTAGCTCCGGCGGGAGGGCAGCGCAATTGAGCTTGAGGAAAACTTTGGCTGCTCGTGCCGAGTTTAGGTGCAACTCTCGCGCCAGCACCTCTTTCCCGCTTCCCGTCTCGCCCTGTATCAAAACAGGCGCATCCGACTGTCCCACAAAGGGGATCAAGGAGCATATCTCGAGTATTCTTGGGCTGTGACCCGAAAAGGTCTTGCTCCGCAAAGGCGCCGTATGCCCGGGCGGCAGAGATGATACTGGGTTTCGGCGCTGGAAAGCTGAATCGAGCGCCACTTGAAGTTGGTCATCCGTTATCGGCCCGCACAGGAAGTCGTCCGCGCCACTTTTCATCGCTGCGACGATATCTCCTGGCGTCGCATCACTTGCGACTACCAAGACAGGCAATTGAGGATCAAGTTGCCTAATCTCTCTTATCGTGTCGAAGCTGCCGTGGCCAGATATCGAGATATCCAGTAACGCAGCCGAAATTCCTGGACGGACGAGTCGGCTAAGTAAGCTTGCTCCGTCCGGAACTACCTCGATTGCATATCCTAGGAGCTTTGCCGCCGTCTCCAGAGCTGATCGTTCTTCAATCCCAGCCTGGCAAATGAGGATATTGGTATCTCTACCTCTTAACTGCATTGTTAGACCGCCCTCCGAACACCAGCCCTCGCTCGCTTAAATCATCCAGCGTTGCTAGCTGGCCACTTCCTGCGCGATCGAATGAGAGTCGTCGATCCCGCTGACAAACACGGAAGTTTGCTGGCAAGCCGGCATTTTGGTGGGTCTGTAGACCAGGCAAATATAACCTAGCCGCCCTGCCTCGCATCTTGCGTCAACGTCTCCGATGTTTGCCGGAAATGCGCCTTAGCGTGGTAAAGTAAGCGCCTATTTAGTAGGAAAAAAAACCTTTGGTTTCGTAATCCAGAATACTGAACATTAGAATTAAGTCAAGAGTGCGCGGTACTATAGCCTCCATTGGCGAGACGTTTGGACCGCTGGCTGAGGGTGCGCTGGGCCTGCCGTATAGCCCTCATGAATCGAGCGAAAACTCCGAACCTCCGAGGGTTTTCTTATGAGTTTTTCGTAGGCTTCTTACCAGTTACGGGTCGCGCCTTTTGACTATCTTGTGCTCTTACCCGACACTAGTCCTAGTACCTAGGTCCCAGGCACTCACCGAAAGAACTTGGCTGATGACGTCTAAGTAATCCAGTTGAGCTGTCTCGTCGGTGAAAAGCGGCTTGCGAAACCAAGCATTCATCGGAAACGCGAGTTCCTTCAATTCCTCAGTCTCCTCAAGTAGCCCGAGAGTCCTGACGATGCCTTGATTCGCTCGCAGTTCTCCCAGAAATGCAGCGACGCCGGGGATCGACGCGCGCACGATCAGTAAATCAACCCAAACACATAACTCTTTGAGCAATAAATTTGCATCTGACAGGCTTCTCGCGGGAAAAGCGTCGTATCCTGCCGCTTCCAGGACGTGCCCCAGCCAGAAAACAGACCCTAGATCGTTATCGATTATTAGGACACTGGTTTGTTTTGGCTGCATTTCCACCGCTCTGCGGAAATGGTGCAATCGAAATGCCAATCAATCCACCGCCCCGTCTGCGCCCCATCTACCCTTTGATAGGCCCCCCACCCCTTCAATCACTTCAGGTCTTGACCGGTAACCCCTGCCGCCTTCTTGGCTACCAAGTTATAGAACGTATAGTACTATGGCTGAGAGAGCCTGGAGTCGCCCTCGTGTTTCAAAATAGCTTCGTTTTGAAACCGAATTGATGAAGGTAGTCGCGCGTCTAATCGAATAACTACTACCAGCCGAGCCATCGGCAAACTATTCAGTTCAATTTGGCTGTTAGGCCTGATTGAATGTATAGGAAACGGGAGCATTGGTGTCTAAATGAAGACTCACATGCTCTTTCAATTAAGAAACTCCGGGGTTGGCCTGGTAATAAGCCCTAACCGATAAATGCTTTGCAGGCAGATATAATGCGCGGGGAAAGTGAGTTGTAATTACCAACTTTTAAAGAGCAGGTTTAAGACGAGTGTGTTTAGTGAAATATCAAATTGAGTTCCACATGATAGATTTTGTCGCTCAGGTGAACAAAACTAAAAGATCCAGTTTGGGTGCTCTCCTGCTAAAAATAACAGTCTTGACAGGTACTCTTGCCATTTTGTCAAACGGGGCAGTAACCACGATCAGCTATGTGCAGAGTAATTATGTGACGCCACAGACCCCGCAAAGCATGGTAAACGTCACCTTCACGGCGTCGCAGCATGCCGCGGATCTGAATGTCGTGGTGGTCGGGTGGAACGACAGCACGGCGGTGGTCGAGGCGGTGACGGATACGAAGGGAAATACCTATATCCGTGCCGTAGGTCCAACGGTGCAGAGCGGAACCGCTTCGCAGTCCATTTACTATGCGAAGAACATTGCCGCGGCAGCAGCGGGAGCCAATACGGTTACGGTGACGTTTGCGACAGCAGCCATCTCGGCTGACATTCGCGTCCTCGAATATGCCGGGGCCGATCCTAGTAACCCGGTAGATGTGACGGCAGCCAGTTCGGGCAACAGCGCTACTAGCAGCAGCGGGACCGCGACGACAACCAACGCCACCGATCTGATTCTTGGAGCTAATCTTGTTCAAACTTCGGTCAGCGGCCCGGGCAGCGGCTTCACCGGACGGCTGTTGACGACACCAGACGGCGACATTGTCGAGGATCAGATGGCCTCGGCCACGGGCAGCTATAGTGCGACGGCACCGCTAAGTTCAGCGGGGCCATGGATTATGCAGATAGTCGCCTTACGCACTGCATCATCGGGCGGTGCCGTTGCACCGACGGTCACCAGCGTGTCGCCTAATAATGGGTCGACGGCAGGCGGTACCGCTGTCACGATCACGGGGACGAAGTTTGTCGCCGGAGCGGTGGTGGCGTTTGGCGGGAAGGCGGCAACCAACGTGGTAGTCGTCAGCGAAA
>Ga0206891_10024_pt1 | contig 46045 bp, 32 predicted proteins | sample Alteio_BWOrgHeat_55_FD_153246 | JGI IMG/M metagenome (GOLD analysis project Ga0206891, IMG submission 153246) | Enriched cells from forest soil in Barre Woods Harvard Forest LTER site, Petersham, Massachusetts, United States - Alteio_BWOrgHeat_Nextera7 ...
CGGTCGACACCCCCGCAACCAACGCAAGGACAAAGAACGGGAGGCAGCAGGCAATGTCCCATCGCTCCACTCGATCGTGTCTCCACCAGACACATCCCAGCAGGACCACCGGCAACATGACGACAGCCGATTTGCTGAGCAAGGCCAACACGAACGCCGCCAGCGACAGGGCATACCAGCGCCAGCGGCGTTCTTCGTCGAATTCAAGATAAAGAAGGACGGCAGCGGCGTAGAAGATCATCGACAGCGTGCTCTTCTGCTCGCTGATCCAGCCAACGGTGGCCACGTTCACCGGATGCACGGCAAAGATCAGGGCCGCCAACCACGCGCCCGGGATTCTCAGCCGCCGTAACACCTCCCACACCAGCACCGCGCTGGCGGCATGCAACAATACGTTGACCACGTGGTAAGCGGGCGCGCTGTTGCCCCACAGCCGCCACTCCAGCCAGAATAAACTCGATGTCAGCGGATAATAATCGGGCGCTTCTGTCGTGAACCAGAAGCGATAGAGTCCGTCGTGGGCCTTCACCATGGGGTTTTCCGTAACCAGAGCGGAGTCATCCCAGAAAAAGCCCCCACGCATCACGGGCAGGTACGCCAGCATCGTTAGTAGAATGATGGCCACTGCGCCGGCCAAAACTGATTTCCACGACTTCGCAGTTGAAGCGTCGGCTGTCTGGGACATGATGCGAAATGTATGGGGCGTAGATGCAAAAGACAAGTAGGGGAGGTGCGACGACGATCCCGGCAGTTGCGGCTTGCAACATGGCGGTGTGCCTGAGAAATTCAATGCCTTGTGAAAATTATTCGCTATCAGGATTCGAGCGGGCGTATTTGCCACGGGGCCGACGGCCGGCGCATTGAGGGTGACATCCTCGGTCAGTTTGCCGTTACGGCGGAGAAGACTGATGTGAAGAAGTTACTCGCGCCGATCGCGCCGGTGCAAATCCTATGCATCGGGCTTAATTACCGCGGCCACGCGCAGGAGACCGGCGCGAAGCTGCCAGAGTATCCTGTACTCTTTACGAAGGGAATCGGCACCGTACAGAATCCCCGCGATCCGATCCTCCTCCCGACGCATCTCAAGAGCGACGAAGTCGATTACGAGTGTGAGTTGGCGGTGATCATCGGCAAGTCCTGCAAGAATGCTACAAAGAAAAATGCTCTCGAGTACGTGCTTGGTTATACGTGTGGCAATGACGTCAGCGCCCGCGATTGGCAGATCAAGCGCGGCGGCAGCCAATGGTGTCGCGGCAAAACTTTTGACACTTTTTGTCCGCTCGGTCCCTGCCTTGTCACGGCCGATGAGATTCCAAACCCAAACACGCTGGCGATCAAAACCACGGTCAACGGCGAAACGAGGCAGGAATCGAACACGCAAGACATGATTTTCGATGTTCCCACCCTGATTGAATTTCTCAGTGGCAGCACCACGCTATTACCCGGAACCGTGATTATGACCGGGACTCCGCAAGGAGTTGGCATGGCGCGAAAGCCACAAATTTGGCTGCGCGCGGGCGATAGTGTCACCGTTGAAATCGAGAAAATCGGGACGCTGACAAATCCCGTCCAGAACGAGGCGTGACAAAAAAACTATTCCGGAGACGTGGCATCCCGCTTCGCGTGCAAACCGTAGTTCGTTAACTTCTCGCGCATCGTCGGACGGGAAACTCCCAGCCACTTGGCGGCTTTGACCTGGTTCCCCTGCGCGAGCTGGATGGCCTGCGCGTACAACTCGCGCTCGGTTGCCTCGGTCACCGCATCGGACACGTTCTCCAATTCACCGCGCACAGCGCGCGCGAGCAGATCAGAGATATAACTGGCCAGCGTTTGGTCGACGGCGGGTCGGGGCAGCCTGGCCTGGGCGATCGCCGCGTGAACCTCGTCGGGACCGATGGTGAAACCCCGCGCCAGCAGCAGCGCCTTGCGGATGACATTCTCCAGTTCCCGCACATTGCCCACCCACGGCTGCTGCTGGAGAAACTGAATCGCGTCCGCGGACATCGACGCGTTGAACGTGCCGAGGTCTCCGCCGTAGCAATGCAGGAAATGGCGGACGAGCGCGGGAATATCTTCGCGATGTTCGCGCAAGGGAGGGAGGGTGACCGTGGCAACGTTCAGGCGGTAGTAGAGGTCCTCGCGGAACTGGTTTTCACGGATGGCGGCTTCCAGATCGCGATGCGTTGCGGCCAAAATGCGAACATCGACAGCGATCGTTTCTTTACCACCGACCCGTTGAATCGTTTTCTCCTGCAGCACCCGCAGCAACTTCGCCTGCGTGCTCATCGTCATGTCGCCAATTTCGTCGAGGAAGATCGTCCCGTGGTTGGCCTGCTCGAAGCGCCCGATGCGTCGCGCAGTCGCGCCCGTGAACGAACCTTGTTCGTGCCCGAACAATTCGCTTTCCAGCAACGTCTCGGGAATGGCGACGCAATTGACTACAATGAACGCCTGCTTGGCGCGGTCACTGTGCTGGTAGAGCGCGCGGGCCACCAACTCCTTGCCCGTGCCGGTCTCCCCACGGATCAGGACGGTCACTGGCTTGTCGGCGAGGCGGCCGATGTCCTTATATACGGATTGCATCGCGCGGCTATTGCCGACGATCGCGTCCGTCGGCGCCTCCGTGTCGCCCAACTCAACGGGCTCGGAAGTGAGGCGGCTGCTGGACACCGCCTTGTCGATCATGTCGAGCAACTCGGCGGGATCGAAGGGTTTCATGAGATAATCGTACGCGCCCAGTTTGGTCGCCTCGATGGCGGTCTCGGTGGTGTGGTGCGCCGTCATTAATATGATGGGCTGCTGCGGCTTGACCGCGCGCAGGCGGTTGATGAGTTCCAGCCCGGCTTTATCACCGACCGAACTCGCGCCGGGCAGTTGCAGGTCGGTCACCACCACGTCGAACGACTCGTCCCGCGCGCGGACGAATCCGTCGTCGGTGTTGAAAGCGGTCTCGACGGTATAGCCTTCCACCTGCAAGACGTGCTTGAGCGACCACGCCAGCGAGGTGTCGTCTTCAACAATCAGTATTTTCGGGATCGCTCTCATGGAGGTCACTGCGTTGCGGGCAATACGATGGCGAACGTGGTACCGTGCCCCGCTTCGGTCTGGATTTCCAGTTTGCCATGGTGATTATCCACAATCTGTGCAGCAATTGACAGGCCGAGGCCAGTTCCGCCCTTTTTCGTGCTAAAAAACGGGTCGAAGAGACGTTTTTGTATATCGAGCGGAATACCAGGCCCGGTATCGGCAACTTCCAGGACCACCACGTCCTTCGTCTGCTCGTGGAGTCGCCGCGTGTCATGACGCGCGCGCAGGGTGATTACGCCATCGACCTCGATGCTGTCGGCCGCATTCTGGATGAGGTTGATCAGCACCTGTTTCATTTGCTGTGGGTCGGCGAGAAATCGCGCCCCGTTCACCGGATCGATCTTCAGATTGATGTTCTGCCGCTCGCATTGCGGCGCGAAAAGGTCGCGGACCTCGTGCAGCAGGGCATCACCGGTGACCGGCACCAGGCGCGGTTCCGCCGGGCGGGCCAGTTGCAAAAAATCGGTCACAATCCGATTTAGGCGTTCGATCTCGTTGCGGATGACCAGCGCATCCTCGTGTGCGGGCGTGCCCTTGGAGAGCGTTTTTTGCAGGGTGAACAACCGCGCGCGGATCGCCGTCAGGGGATTGCGGATTTCATGCGCGACACCAGCGGCGAGCTCACCAAAGTGCGCCATCTTCTGGCTGCGTTCGATGATGGTGTCGCTTTCCGTCAGGCGGCGGCGCAACGGCGAAACCACGCGACGGTAAGCCACCAGCATGACCCAAAAGCCGAAGGCGAGCAACAGGAGCAGCGCCGCCAGCACCAAACGCTGGAGCCAAAGGAGCCACGATTTTGAACCCGACAGGAAAATCTGGATCGCTTGGCCCTGCGCGCGCGCCTGGCTGGCGATGGTCACCAGTTTCCGCGATGCCAGATGCACCTTGTCCAGCTGCGTGGCGCCTTGGATCGAACTGTCAATGGCCGACTCCCTCCCGGCGCGGCGGGCTTCCACGAGGTAGGCCTCGTACGCGGTGTCAATTTGGTCGAGCAGGGTGCCGATGTCGGTGGAGATCTGCACGGGCTGGAGCATCGTGATCTTTGTCTTCATGGAAGACCCCTTCGTCTCGTTCAGCCACTCCCTCAATTCCTGGCTCTTGCGCTGGAAGCGGTCCCAATCGGCCCGATCGTGCCGCAGGGTGTAGCGCAGCAGGATGTCATTCAACTCGCCCACTGCCGGTTCGAGATAATCCGCCACGCGGAAATATTCGTCAGGCATCTCGCGAAAAGTCACGGGAATCTGGTCCACCTGCCGCGCAAAGCGAAAAGCGCGAAGCACAGCCCAGCCAATGGCCAGCACCACCAGGAACAGCGCCACTTCGAAGACCGTCAACCGCAGTTTGTTTTGCCCGCTCATCTCGCCCGGCAGGGAATCGCTCGCCAACTCAATAGTAGAGCCCTCGGAAACACTTAAAACAACCCAAAAAATTGGCCGGGCGGAGCGTACCGTATGCCCCCCTCGCGTACGGCAGTTTCGCCCCAAAATGTAGTCCTACCAACATCCGAACCCCTTGAAACCCCTCTCCGTTGGGTTCGTTTTGGAAAACGAACCCACCGATTTCTTCCGAGAATTTCTCGCTCAACAAATTCATATATAGTGACTTACAGCGGGAAACCCGTCAAAAAACGGTGGGTTCGTTTGGTAGTATGGCATGTTTCTTTCGCTCCGCGTCGTTCTGCCTTCGGGTTGAACAGGCGTCCCGCCTGTTCTCTTTCGCTGTCCCTTCCTTCAACTCATTGCTCACGCCCGCACTATACCAATCCTTTTGCGCCATGTCCAGTCGAAATATCAATTAGCGATATATGGGCAATATCGCTTTCCGGATGGGTCGCGCGTGACAAATGGCCCGCTGTGATTTATTGTTCGTCGCACAAGGCATGGACGCAACGCTAATTACAATTGAGCCGACGCCCCACCGGCGGTTGCCGCCGTGGATTCGGCAGCGTGTGCCGGGTGGCGAACGCTACGCCTACTTGAAGAACGTCCTCCGCGAATTCAAGCTGCACACCGTTTGCGAAGAGGCCAAGTGCCCGAACATGGGCGAGTGCTGGGAACACGGCGCGGCGACCTTCATGCTTATGGGCGACGTCTGCACGCGCCGTTGCAATTTCTGCGCGGTGGACAAGGGCAAACCTGGCTTCCTCGATGCCGCTGAACCCGAACATGTCGCCGAAGTCGTCGCCGCGATGAAGCTCGATTACTGCGTGCTCACTTCCGTGACCCGCGACGATCTGCCCGACCAGGGCGCCGACCACATCGCGCGCACGATCGAGACGATTCACGCGCGGTTGCCCGACTGCAAGCTGGAAATGCTGATCCCCGATTTCCGCGGCCAGTCCGCCTGTATTGCGCGCGTCGTGAAAACCCCGCTCGCCGTGCTCGCGCACAACATGGAAACCGTCCCGCGCCTCTACAGACAGGTCCGCCCCGGTGCCGTGTACGAACGTTCTCTGCGCGTGCTGGAAATGGCGAAAGAATTCCGCAGTGATATTCTCACAAAATCCGGTCTGATGCTCGGCCTCGGCGAAACCCGCGAAGAACTCTTACAAGTCTTCCGCGACCTCCGCCAACACCGCTGCGACATCCTCACATTAGGCCAATACCTCCGCCCCTCCGAAGATCAATTAACCGTCACCCGCTACGTCACCCCCGAAGAATTCGCCCTCTTCAAACAAGACGCGCTGGAGTTCGGCTTCCGTCACGTCGAATCCGGCCCGTTGGTGCGCAGTTCCTATCACGCATGGGAACACGTGAAGTAGTAATAGTGGTGTGGGCGTCCCGCCCGTTTATCTTTTGGTAAGCGATGTCGTTCTGAGCGAAGCGAAGAATCTAGCCCGCATTCGGAGCTAGACCCTTCGCTTCGCTCCGCTGAAACTGATTGCACAAGGAGCTGGTTATAACGCTTGCCCGTAAGGAAGTTTATTGGCCTAACGATTGCTTTAATCGGGGTTGCGGGAAAGCAAAAAGCTTAGAATCGCGCAAAATGAAATCGACACATCCGGAAGATTTAGAATTTCTTCGGAACATTCACGGACGTTTTCAAGATTTAGATGTCAAACGGCGTAATGAATGGGGTCCTATATTTCTGCTTGGAGTATTCTTTCCGTTATCATTGGTAGTAGTGTTTTTTGCGTGGCCCCCGATGACTTTGGACAGGGTCCATTTAGTTATCGCCGCAATGATTCTTGGGTCGTTTATGGGAGGTATTGATCTTTGGAGAAAGCGGGCGGTTGAAATTGAATTTACGGGTGAGGAAATAATTGAACGGCGCGGAGGGCAAATACGCAATAGAATGTTTATTTCCAACATCATCGAAACTCGTGTTCTGCCCTTTTCACATCGATTGGTTCTTAAGACAAATAATTCAAAAATGGACATCCTTATTTTCCCTTCGCTGAACGAAGTCATTCAGAAAAAAGTCGTAGTGGAAATGAGTGACGAAGAGCGGAAAAGGAACGAAAAAATAGCACAGCAAATGAAGATGCGTCACAATCTTGCAGTTTTGATTTATGTGGTAGTTCTTATGGGTGGAGCTATGGTGATTGGCTGTTTGATGGGACACTTTAAAAAGTAAAAGCTGAAGACTCCAGCAGGTGAAAGCGGAAGTCGAATTACTTGCCTCTCGGATGCTCGTCCACGTAGAAATCGATTTGCTGGCAGATGCGATGGAAGACATTGCAGTCGCGCTTTTCCAGGGGCGCGGGCGATGGCGCGACGAAGCCGTAAAGCCATGTGTTTGCTACGCTTGAAGACTTATAGGATTGCTGTTATAGTCAACCCATGAGCACAGTTCAGGAAATCCAAACAGCCATCGAGAAGTTGTCCCTGTCCGAGAGGGGGCAGATCGCCAAATGGTTTAATGGCTGGGAAGGCGACGACTGGGACAAGCAGATGGCGAAAGACTTTGACCCGGGCGGACACTACGAACACATTCCGGATCGCGTCAACGACGAGATCAAACGCGGGCCGCTTGCTGACCTACTTTGAGATCAAAAAGACTCCCCTCATTCTGGAAGTATTTTTGAGCAGAAGCCCGTAGTGGCGCGGGCGTCTCGCCCGCGAATCAAATCTGGATCAGGCGGGCGGGACGCCCGGCCCACTAAACTCATTTATCGGGTGAGGTACCCGTTCTACGTCTTCGGATGTTCGTCCACGTAGAAATCGATTTGCTGGCAGATGCGGTGGAGGACGTTGCAGTCGCGCTTCTCAATTGGGGCGCGGGCGATGGCGCGGCGGAGGGAACGCAGGAAGGATTGGGGGTCGCCTTGATGCGGACGGAAACCGATCTTGTCCAGTGACGTCTGCAGATGCTTTAGCAACGATTCCACTTCCTGGACGGTCGCGAGATTGTATTTCGGCTTGGGCATGCCGCCCATGCTCGCCAAATAAATTTCATACGCGAAAAGCTGCACCGCCTGGGACAGGTTCAGCGAAGGATGCTCGACGGCTTGCGGCACACTGACGATGTCATGACAGAGGCGCAACTCCGTGTCGGAGAGCCCTGACTCCTCTCGTCCAAATACAACCCCAACGCGATGTTTGTGAGTAAGTTCGACAATCCTTTTCGCAGCCTCCCGCGCTTCGACAATCTGCGGAAATTGCGGACGGCGTTTCCGATGCGTCGTGCCGACGAGCCAGTGCAGACCCTCCGTCGCTTCCTCCCACGTCGACACCGCGCGGGCCTTTGCCAACAAATCACCAGCGCCATGGCCCAGGCTGATGGCCTGTATGTGCGTACGGAAATCCTTCGGGCCATTCAACACGACCAGGTCGGTCAACCCCATCGTCGTCATCGCCCGCGCCGCCGACCCGATATTCCCCGGCACCGCTGGCTCGACAAGGATCACGGTCACGTTGGCCAGATGCTTCGGCGCGCCAAACGTCAGCGGCGGCTCCGGATTTTTCTCATTGGGCTTACGCATTGCTTAAATTCGTCAATTAGTGGCGCGGGCGTCTCGCCCGCGAATGACATCCGGATCAGGCGGGCGGGACGCCCGCCCCACTATCGGATTCTGCGCGATGTATGCCGCGAAGCGCTCCAAACTATGTGCGTTTCGGATAACATGGTCAAAGTATTCCTCCTGCCATACGGGACCAGTTCGCTGGAGAGTACGATTGATTTCGTGCGCCGTGTACGATTTCCACGAGTGCAAAATATCCGTCAGGTTGTGCTCCCCAAGCGGCGTGACCAAAACATGCACGTGATTGGGCATGATCACAAACTCGCCAAGCGTGTATCGCTCGCCGTCAAAGTGGCGCAGGGCCTTCGTAACGGCTGCCGAAAGTTTGCTGTCCTTGAGCCAGCACTCCCCATAACCGGCATCCAGCCATTGTTCGAATCGGTCTGGGAATAATCGCTGGTAATCGGCAAATTCTTGCTCACTGATTGGTTGTGGATGTTCCTTCAGCCACCGGGTGCGCTCCTCGCGCCATCGCTGCACCGTGTCTTCCGGCAAGGAATCGGCGAGACGGAAAGTGATGAAGTAGGTGCAGCCGGGTTGCTCCCAATGTGGCAAACGACGCGAGTGAATCTCTGCTGAGGATTCTGGATCGAAAGGTATGAATAGTGTGTTAGGTGTTTCGTCCGGAGATTTAGTGGCGCGGGCGTCCCGCCCGCGAATAGTATCTTCATTAGGCGGGCGAGACGCCCGCCCCACTACACTCTCCAAAATAATTGTCACCGGCCCATCATTGATCAATTCCACATCCATCATCGCCGCAAATTCGCCTTCGGCAACCTTCAGCGCCGTAGCCGCGCGCAATTTTACCATGAACTCATTATAAAACCGTTCTGCCTCCACCGGCGGCATCGCGTCGGTGAAACTCGGACGCGTACCGTTACGGGGGTCGCCGTAGAGCGTGAACTGTGACACGACCAGCAGCTCACCGCCGATATCCGTTACCGACCGATTCATGTTCTTGGTGTCGTTGGGAAAAATCCGCAGCGCAAGCAGCTTCTTGGTCATCCAGTCCGCATCCGCCGCGACATCGCCCTTGCCAATACCCAGCAAGACGAGCAGGCCGCGCCCGATTTCGCCGACAATCTGGCCATCAATCCGGACACCCGCTCGGGAGACACGTTGCACGACGGCTTTCATCGGGCAGGTGAATACGCCAAGCGCGGTGGGTTGTCCAGTCTTGAACAGACGCGGGCTTGTGTTAGGGTGCGGCGGTGAAGATTCAGTTTCTCTGTCCCCATTGCAAGCACGAGTTGGAGTTCGACGATTTGTCGCAGGAGGAATCACCCTGCCCGTTGTGCGGGGAGACGATTCGGCTGCGGATCACCGAGCGGATGCGGCAGAATAATATGGTAGACCGTTGCGCCTGCTGCGATTGCAATACCGTGTACGTGCAGAAGGACTTTAATCGCACAATTGGCGTGAGCATCTTCATGGCGGGCGCGTTGTTGTTTCTGCTCTGCGCGTGGAAGAACCGCCTTGTGGAGGGTACACTTGTCTGGGCTGCTTTCGTTGTGGCAGACGCGTTGCTCTTCAAGTTTCTGCCCGACGTGACGATTTGCTACAAGTGCTACGCGCAGTACCGGCAGGTCACCCCGAATCCCGACAATCAACCCTTCGAACTCGGCCTCGCCGAAAAATATGACCCACTCGACAAACGTGCCAACGCCGAGAATCCCGCAGCCGAATGGAAGGGACACTGACGGATGACGAAGCGTTTGCTGTTAACTTGTTTCTTCGCCTTGGTCGCATTCTCGTCATCGGTCCGGGCCGAGGAAGACCCGCGCGAGGCGGAACGACAATTCCGTTTCCTCCTGTCGCGCGGCGAGGAACTGCAGGCGCAGCAACTCGCCACGGCCGCGGACCTCGAACGCTGGAACGCGCACATTCGCCGACTCGAGGGCGATTACAAACACTTTCTCAACGACCATCCGCGTCATACCCGCGCGATGGTTGCTTTTGGCAGCCTGCTTTACGACCAGCATCGCGAAGAGGAGGGGATCCATTGGTGGGAGAAGGCGATCGCGATCGACCCGAATGAAGCCTACGCCTACAACGCCCTCGCCAATGACTACGGTCACAACGGACACGCCGACAAGGCACTGCTGTACTACCAAAAAGCCATCGACCTGGTGCCGACCGAGCCGATCTTCCGTTTCAATTGGGCGACGACGTGCCAGATGTTCCGCAACGAGTCCACGAAGGTTTACGGTTGGAACAAAGAGGAGATTTTCCAGCACAGTCTGGACCAATTCCGAGCCGCGCGCGACCTCGTGCCGCAGGATTTCGAGATGGCCAGTACCTACGCCGAGACATTCTACATGATGCCCAAGCCGGATTGGCAGGGAGCCTACGACGGCTGGCAGTTCTGCCTGAAGCAACCGCTGGAAGAGGACCAGCGACAAATTGTGTATTCCAACCTGGCCCGTACCTGCGTTCGCATGGGACGCAATGACGAAGCGAGGCAATGGCTCGCCAAAATCACAAACGGCACGCAAGTGCCCATCCGCCGTCTGATCGAGCGAAGGATGGACGAGCAAAGCCACGCAGCCGGTTCGGCGCCCACGAACTCGCCGGCGATTGTCGCGCCGGATCCAGTCGTAAAGTAAAAACGGGCCGGCCCGCCAGACTACGGCTTCGCCACGCCGATGGCGCCGCAGGCCACCCGCGCGCCGGCATTGCCCGTCGGTTGCGTCTTCAGGTCGTCCGCCTTCGCATGCACGATCACGCCGTGGCCAATGATGGAATCCGCGCCGTCGAGGGAGATCATCGTGTCCACGCGTTCGTAGTGGGCGTTGCCGGAAGCATCCGCCTCGAGATTGCCGAAGTCACCCGCATGTCGCACCGCCGCATCGGGCGCGCCATGTTGCATGTGACCCGGATTGAAATGACCGCCCGCTGAGGTTGCATCGGGCGCACTGCAATCGCCGAACTCGTGGATGTGAAAACCGTGCTGGCCGGGCGTTAGGCCCGTCACATCGGCCACAATCTTCACTCCGCCATCGACCTTCGTGAATGTCACTGAACCGGCCACGCTGCTGCCCTTCGTCGGCGAGAGCACCGCAACCGCTTTCGTCGCCGACTCCGCCTGCGCGGAGACGAGTGCCACCGCCATCATAGACGCCACCACGAGAATGCCAGCCTTCATCACTTTGCCTCCTGTAATTTGTTGAGTAACTGTTTTGAACGTAGCACGCAGACACCCGAGACTCAAATCATTCGCGGCAGATTCTCAGGCCACCGATTCCAGTAGCTTTTTGATTTCTGTCAGCTTTCCCTCGGGTTTGGTTTCAACGAACCGGGGAAATTTGCCTCCAACCTGGAGGAGCGCACCGCGCTGGCTGAGCATGATTTTGTCTTCGCGCGATTCGACAGTTTCGACATGCGCGTCGCTGGCTTGGATTCGAACCTCGGCGCATTGCAAGAGGAGCTCCAGTGGACGCGGGATTTTGCCGAAGCGATCGCGGAATTCGCGGCGCAAGGCTTTCACGGTGGTCAGGTCCGCGGCTTGCGCGATCTTGCGGTAAGCCTGGATGCGCAGGCGCGAGTCCGACATATAATTGGATGGAATGCGCGCGAGCGCCTCGCCGGATTCGTCGTTGAGGAAATCGAGTTTGAGCGTCACCAAGGTGCGAATCTTCGGCTTCTCGCCTTTCAGCCGCGCGATGCTTTCCTTGAGCAACTGGCAATAGAGATCGAAGCCGATGGCAGTGATGTGGCCGCTCTGCTCGGAGCCGAGAATGTTGCCCGCGCCGCGGATCTCCAGGTCGCGCATGGCGATTTTGAATCCGCTCCCGAGAGACGAGTATTGCTTGATCGCGCCAATCCGTTTGCGCGCGCTCTGAACAAGGTTCAGGTGGCGCGGCAGGAGAATGTACGCGTACGCCTGGTGTTTGTAACGGCCCACGCGACCGCGCAGCTGATACAGATCGCTCAACCCAAACCGGTCGGCGCGATCAATGATGATGGTATTGGCGTTCGGGATATCGAGGCCGCTCTCGATGATGGTGGTGCAAACCAATACGTCAATCTGGCCTTTGACGAACCGATGCATGACTTCCTCGAGTTCATGTTCGTCCATCTGGCCGTGGCCAACATCGATGCGGACTTTCGATTCCAGCAGCAGGTCGCGCAAGCGTTCCGCGACCATCTCAATGCTTTGGACGCGATTGTGGAGGAAGTAAACCTGGCCGCCGCGGTTGAGTTCGCGCTGGATGGCCTGCTTGATGAGCCGTTCGTCATACGCTGCGACGACCGTTTCCACGGGCAGGCGATCCTGCGGCGGCGTCTGGATGGTGCTCATGTCGCGCGCGCCGGTCAACGAGAGGTAGAGCGTGCGCGGGATCGGCGTGGCGCTGAGTGTGAGGACGTCGATCAACTTGCGCAACTGTTTGAAACGTTCCTTGTGCAACACACCGAACCGTTGCTCCTCATCGACGACGACGAGCCCGAGATTTTTGAATTGGATGTCGCCGCTCAGCAAACGGTGCGTGCCGATGACGATATCGACGCCGCCCTCGCGCAGAAGTTTGGCGACTTTCGTTTGTTCGCGCTGCGTGCGGAAACGTGAGAGCATCTCGATGGTGATGGGATAGCCTGACATGCGTTCGCGAAACGTGTTCCAATGCTGTTCCGCGAGAATCGTGGTCGGGCAGAGGATCGCAACCTGGAAGCCCCCCATCACCGCCTTGAATGCCGCACGGATGGCGACCTCCGTCTTGCCGTAGCCCACGTCGCCGCAAATAAGGCGGTCCATCGGTTTGGACGATTCCATGTCGCCCTTCACCTCACTGATGGCGGTGAGCTGGTCGGGCGTTTCGTCATAGATGAACGCGGCCTCGAATTCGGTTTGCCAGGCGGTGTCGGGCGGGAACGCATGGCCTTCAAGGGTATGACGCGCCGCCTGGATCTCGAGGAGGTTCGCCGCGAGATCCATAATGGCGCGCTCGGCCGTGAGCTTTTGCTTCTGCCAGAGCGCGCCGCCGAGTTGGTGCAACGGCGGCTGTCGTTTGCCCGCGCCCAGATATTTCGAAACAAGATGCGCCTGGTCGATGGGGACGTAGAGCCGCGCTTCTTCCGCATACTCGATGGCGAGGACCTCCTGCTTCGTGCCGTTGAAGTCGAGCGACTTCAGTCCGAGGTATTTCCCGATACCGTGCTGGACGTGGACGACGATGTCGCCCTCCTGCAGCTCCGTCCAGTCCGTCGCCTGCTGGGCCAGTTGATGGAATTTGCGACGGGGTCGCACAAGCTTGTAGCGTCCGAAAATTTCGGAGTCGGTCACCACTGCGAGTTTGGCTTCCGTCCAGAGGAAACCGCGCGACAGCGAGGCAATCGATGCCTCTAGTTTTGTACCCGCGATGTTGGAGGCTTCTGCGTACTCGCGCCAAAGTTCCTCGAAGCGCTGCTTCTCACCGTCATTGCTACAGAACACGTGCAGGGAATAACCCTCGGCAGTCCAGCGCAGCATCTGCTCGAAGAAAGAGCGGCGCATCTGCTCGGCGATTTCCGGTTCGGGCGAGCGCGTATCGAGGGGACGAAACGCATCGAGCGAGGCGAGCCGCAGGTTGACGTACGCTGCGGGTGGATCAATGGCGAGCGCCTCAGTGAATTGGACGGTGCTTAACCCCGACTCCAGTGTGTGCCGCCACTCCGCGAAAAATTTATCGTCCTTGGGGATCTGTCGCGCATAGTTCTCGGCGGCTTCTGCGAGTTTTTCCGGCTCGTCGAGCACGAGTAGCGTGTTGCGTGGCAGCAGGTCGACAAGGGGCGCGGTCTGATCGGTCGCTTGCTTCAGCAGGCCGAATTCGCCGGCGGGCGTGACGACGAGGTGTTCCCGTTTCTCGCGCGACTGCTGGGTGATAGGGTCGAAGGTGCGGATCGATTCAATCTCGTTGCCGGAGAATTCGACGCGCACTGGTTCGCCGCGGTCGAGCGGAAAGAAATCGACGATGCCGCCGCGCATGGCCATGTCGCCGGGATCGTTGACTTGATACTCAGCGTGGTAGCCGAGTTTCGTCAGCGTATCGAGGAAGTCCTGGAGTTCGATTTCCTGGCCGAGGCGGACTTCCAGCCGCAACGACATAAAATAATCAGGAGCAAATGTCTTTTGCATCAAGGCTTGCACGGAAGCGACGGTGACGGGCGCGTTCAAGTTGGTGAGCGCCTTGAGCCGGTCGGCGATCGTGTCCGCGTGCGGAAGCACGTCTTCATGCGGAAGCGTTTCCCACGCGGGATAGAATTGGACGCCCGGCAGGAGCGTTTGCAGATCGTTGAAGAAACTTTCCTGCGACTTGAGCCCATCGGTTACGATGAGGATCGGGCGATTGGAAATTTGCGAGAGCAGGGAGGCGACAAACGGCTTTCCAGCGTCGGCCAGGGAATTTAGAGACAAAAAATCCCCCGCATTGAGTCTCCGTTTGATGAGGGGTACCAACGGAGACCCCAGCGCTGTCTCGAATAGTTTTTCTTGTACCACCGTGGTGTAGCGGCGCCCGTCTCAAACGTATAGCACAACGTCGCCGAGACGGCGGCCCCTACACCAACAATCTTCAGAGTGTAGCATCCCGAATATCGACAACGCAACGGATACGGATCGCTACACGCACTGTCATGCTCGGCGAGTGACAAATCACGGCTGTAATGGCAGAATGCACAGCCATTCCAGTCATGGCGAGATTCTACGGAATTGTCATCCGGATTGTCGTAAATGGTCACCCTAGGGATTGCCAAAAACATGCACTAATCTGACAAAATGCTCTATGGATGAGTAGACTGGAGTGGAATGGAAAGATCGACACTTGTGCTTTCCGGTGTTAAGGATAACTCAGCCGACGACTGAAATGATGGCCAAGCACACCAACGTAATTCGTGTCCCCTTTGGGGTCGGAGCATTGGTGTGGATCTTACTGGTGGCGTCTCGAGGAGTGGGGCAAACACAGTCGCCAGATGTTGCGACGAGTGAGTTGGTGCGGCAGACAGCGGCTCATGAACTGGCGGCGATTGACACGAGCGGCCAGTATATGTACCGGGTCCGGGAAGAAACGCCGCAAGGTTCGGAGACCAGCATCATGATCGAGACCCGCGACTTGCAAGTTGGCCGGCTGATTCTCAAGAACGGTCAGCCACTTTCTCCAGCGCAGAGGCAACGGGAAGAGGAACGCTTGCGCAGCCTATTGACGAATCGGACCCGCCTCCTGAAACTCCAAACCGAGCAACAATCCGACGAAGCCCGCGTATACAAGGTAATCCAAGCCCTACCGGACGCATTTCTTTATCAGCATGCAGGTACGGAAACAGACAGCACCGGTCGCAAGCTCGTTTTGGTAACATTTCGCCCAAACCCGGACTTTCGTCCGCCTTCCCTTGAATTGCGGGTTTTGCAAGGGGTGGAAGGGGCGGCGCTGATCGACCCGGTGGCGAAGCGCATTGTGCGGATAGAAGCCAAGCTGAGTCAGGATGTTGATTTCGGCTGGGGCATCTTTGACCGCGTCTCTCGCGGAGGCGGATTCTTGCTGGAACAACAGGTTGTGTGGCACGACCAGTGGGCGATGACGGCATTAACACTACACTTCACCAACCGGCTATTGCTGCTGATCACCAGCCGCCTCGATTCAGTGACCAAGGTCAGCGATTTCCGCCAGATGCCGAACGATCTGACCCACCAACAGACGCTGGAGATGCTGTTAGACCAGGACCCAATGACAGCCGCCGTGCCAGGGCTTGGAGAGACACCATGACCGCGGGCAAACCTGTACTTGCGAAAGTGATGCGCATGCCGGGTTGTCTCCAACAGTTCCACTGGTGATATTCCGGCGTCGTGCCGGCCCGAAAGACGATGGGCGAGAGGTTTCGCCCCTCGCCCATCGATCGACCATCGTATTATTCGCTACGGAAGGAGCTGACGTCTCTCTGTCAACTGACCAAAGGGTAGCAGTGTGGTATTGGTCGTACCATCCACAAAGATGACGCTGACAACGCCGATCAAGTGCGCATCCCCGGCGGTGACCGTGTCCCTGACCTTGAGACCAAAGTCCCTGAGGGTCGCATCTCCGAAGCCACGGTCATGCTTGCTATCCGTGTCCACCAGGACGGTTCGCGGGCAACCATTGGTGGGATCCAGATAAAGCCTGCCCGAGACGGTGAGGAAGCCGCCGACCAGGGCGCCATTGGTACTGACACCCATTTGCATGACATACCGTTCGTGATTCGGGCCCGCCGCTGTGGCGTTGTCTTGCCCTGTCAAGGCGTCGATATGCGTGCTGGTGGCGATGGTGAGAACATTGCTCGCCAGAATCGTGTCGAATACCACCAAGCTTGCCTGGCTGGAACCACAATCAATTTCCAACGCCAACGTCAGGTTGGTAATCACAGCCGTCAGGTTCGTGCCCAACGCCAGATTTACCAGGTCACCGCCTGTAAACGTATCGAACGCGAGCAGAGCCGTATTCGTGGCTACCGGATTTGGCACCTGGAACACTCCCTGTACTGAGGCGGTTGTCCGGAATGTGCGTGTGGCGGGCGGAATTGCCAGTGCTGTGAGGATCGCAGCAGCCGAAGCCACCGCCCCTATTGTAATCCATCGTTTTATCTTCATTGTGATAATCCATCTCCTTGCTCGGTGTTTCTGAGGATCAGGATTGCTGGCCGAGTACACGACCCTGATTTATGCTGAGGCAATTTAGGCGGCATTTCAGGCGCATCCAATGGGGTGTTGACCCCATCACTGCACGGGGAAACCGTGCGGCAGCGCCGACCATGGGAGGCGACGTATCCCGTGTCGATTCTCAATTCGGTTTTCGGGTCGCTTGAGGCTGAAGGCATGTTTCTGTTTTGACCCTGTCCTGCGTCATAACTCGTCCGCATGGGGTAAACACCCCATGGCACGGCCCTCGAAGTTACGTCAGGCTTACCGTAGCGAAGAAGACTTACTAGTGAACAAAGGAATAGCAGCGGCGTTGATGGTAATGATAACCGACTGAGGGAGCGGTGCATTAAAAAGGCGATTTCCTGTCAGTTCGAGGAAAACGAATGAAGGGATTGGTGTATGGCAGAGAGGTCGGTGATCACGGGCGTTGGAGTCCTTAGCCCGAACGGAGTTGGCAAGGATGAATTCCGCGCCGCGATTCGCGCAGGCAAATCGGGCGTGAGGCGCGTCGAACATCTTGATCTTTCCGACTGCGACACGAAGATCGCCGGATTCATAGACGACGACAAAATCGATCTATTCTCGGCGGACAAGAAGGCGAAATCGCGCCTGGACAGGGCGACTCGCCTCTCTCTGATCGCTTCCGAGATGGCGGTCGCCGATAGCGGTCTCGACGGACTTTTAGAACTCCCGGTACGCAAGGGCATTATGCTAGGGACCGGGTGCGGCATGGTCGAGACAACCGAGAAGGCCTACCACCGCTTCTATGCCCTCCAGAAGTCTCACATGAAACCGAACACCGTGCCTCGCGCGATGTACAACGCGGCGGCGAGCGAGATCGGGATCCGCTACGGTCTGCGGCGGATTAGCAACACGGTCGTCGCCGCCTGTTCATCAGCGCTCGTGGCCCTGGATCTGGCTGATCTCTACATCCGTTCCGGCAAGGCTGACCTGATTCTGGTGGGAGGTGTGGATTGCCCCATCTTTCAAGCATATTTTCGCGTCTGGGATGCGCTGACGGCGTTGACGCGCGACTTCAATGACGAGCCGGCACGAGCCTCGCGTCCCTTCACCCGCAATCGCAGCGGCATGGTTCTTTCGGAGGGGTGCGGCTTCGTGGTTCTGGAGAGCGCCAGTCTCGCCGAGAAACGCAGCGCGCGTGTCTATGCAGAAGTTCTTTCGAGTTGGCAAACACACGACGCATTCGACATTGTTGCGCCATACCTGCCGAGCCAGGTTGAATGCATGGAGTCGGCCATGGCTTCCTCCGGCCTTGGTAAGAACCAGATCTCGCATATTCATGCCCACGGGACATCGACCCGCTTAAACGACATTACGGAGACCAGGGGAATCAAGGAGGTGTTCGGAGCGTGCGCCCGCGAGATTCCAGTCAGTTCCATCAAGTCGATGATTGGCCATACGCTGGGGGCCTCGGGATTACTTTCACTGATCGCAGTCCTACTTGGCATGGAGGATAACTTCGTGCCTCCGACGATAAACCAGGACGACCCCGATACGGACTGCGATCTCGATTACGTGCCGAACGCGGCGCGGGAGCAGGCGGTGCCGACGGCGATGGTGAATGCCTTCGGCCTCGGCGGGACGAACGTCTCGGTCGTGATTCGCAAGGCATGAGGGAGATACTCACGAGGTCGATTGGATTACGGTGAGGCGTGCACCAACGTCTTCGATTCCGCGAACACCCAGGCAAGACCGATTCCGGCCATCACGGATTGGTCCGTCCTCATGAGCGGGCTGTTCGCAAATACCGCGCCGGACAGTTCATCGTAGCGGGCAAATGCGCCGAACCAAAAGTGGCCAAATCGCCTGGTCACGGACAGGATCACCAGCGAACCGCTGTATCCGCCGCGCGCCTCGTAAGCCGGTCGAATGACGGGAATGGCAAATCGCGGGGCGACCTCGTAGTAATAGTCGTGGTACTTTTCCGTGGCAAAGAGCGGGCCGACGGCCAACCCGAAATTCCACCCTTTGCCCGGGCCGATGTTTCTCCAATCAAACGTAAGCTCAGGATGGGCAACGAAACCTTCGCCGTTCCAACGGGAAAGATCCGTGGCAACAACCGCCCGCACCGGGAGACAGAACTGCACCAAGCGCTCGGAATTCGTGTCCTTTAAAAGGCAGATCTCAAGGGAAGGTCCGACTTGGAACGTGGGATCGAGATCCGGCATCCCCATCCGGGCCGTGTCTTTGTCGCTTTTGACCGGCACCCCGGCATCGGCGCTGATGTTGAGTCGCACCCTATCCGAGTGGAAGAGCAGACCCGATACCCCATTGTTGTCCAGCCGCAAGAAATTACCGCGATAGACCAGATAGGGCAGCGGTAACACATAAAAGCGTTGTTGGTCAGAACCGCGATAATCGGGGACGCTTAGGCCGGCAACGCCGAGTCCCGCCTCCCACAAAGGAAGCTCTTCCGCACGGCTGCTGCGGGCAGACGTTACAGCCAACAGCAATACGACTAGGCAAGTTATCAATCGGCTCATAGACCTGATTCAACCCTGCAATTTCGCAAAAATAAACCAATGACATCCGAAATACCTTGTTTATTCTTACACGATATCCCTCCGTAACCTGGTGCCCCCGACCCTTCGGCAAGCAACCAAATATGCGAAATGTATAACCGGTTGGACCCCAATTTAACATGGGGTAAACACCCCATGGTCTCGCGCGGTTTGTATGCGTATTGTCATCCAGACAGACTGAATTTGAGTCGGATCAACAACAACTACCGCAAACGCAACAACGCTGTTCGGTGTGGACAAATGGACGAGAGAGAGAAGGCATTACTCTTGAAATGTGGAGAGCTATTTCCTCCCAGAATCGCACGGATGAAGGGAGGCCTTACTGATCCAACCGTGGAGTTTTCCACACTCGTCGAAATCCTTCGCTGGCGAGCACTTCAGCAGCCTGAACAGCGGAACTATACCTTTCTGGTCGATGGAGAAGCAGAAGGAGATCATTTGACCTCCGCAGCGTTGGACTGCCAGGCCCGGAGTATTGGGGCGCTGCTCCAAAGCTACCAGGCAAGCGGGGAGCGTGTGCTTTTGCTTTATCCGGCAGGTCTGGAGTTCATCTCCGCGTTTTTCGGTTGTTTATACGCCGGAGTGATCGCCGTCCCTCTGCCTCCGCCCAATTTGGCTCAGCCGCAGCGGACCCTCCCCAAGCTTCGGGCCATCATCCGCGACGCGCAACCTTCGATGGTGCTCACCACGTCGGCGATTCTTTCCAACACTGAGGCTCTTTTCGCACAAGCTCCCGAGTTGCAGAAGATGCGCTGGCTGGCCACCGACAAGATTACCGGCAGTCTGGCGCACGAATGGCAAGATCCAGGCGTGACCAGCAACACCCTGGCGTTGCTCCAATATACTTCCGGTTCTACTGCGGAACCGAAGGGCGTCGTGATCAGTCACGGAAACCTCCTCCACAATTCGGCTTACATTGACCGCCTCTTCACGCTCATCCCCGACAGTGTTACCGTCACGTGGCTACCAGCCTTCCACGACATGGGACTCATGAATGGGATTATCCAACCGGTGTACAGGGGAGGTCCGTGCTATCTGATGCCGCCGGTATCCTTCCTCATGCGGCCGATCCGGTGGCTCCAGGCCATTTCGCGCTACAAAGCCACGATTAGCGGCGGCCCCAATTTCGCGTATGAACTGTGCAACCGCAGAATCACTCCTGAACAACGTGAAACTCTCGACCTCAGCAGTTGGGATGTGGCTTACAACGGCGCAGAGCCAGTCCAAGCCGACACCATGAAACGGTTTGCGACGACCTTTGCCCCGTGTAGCTTCCGCCCCAGCGTCTTCCATCCATGTTATGGACTCGCCGAAGCCACGCTGGTGGTTTCCGGCGGTTCTTTAAAAGATGAAATGTTCTGCACGATCCAAGTGGGAGCGTTTGAGCAGAACCGCGTCGTGGAGGCCTGTGCCGGAGATCAGAATGCGAGGACACTTGTCGGCAGTGGGCATGCCCTGCACGACACCAGGATTGTCATCGCTCATCCGGAATCGTTGACCGCTTGTGCGCCAGATGAAGTGGGCGAAATCTGGGTGTCCGGCCCAGGCGTGACACAGGGGTATTGGAACCGACCTGAAGACACAGAACGCGCGTGTCGGGCCTACCTGAAGGATACCGGGGAGGGACCGTTTCTCCGCACCGGGGATTTGGGATTCATGAGGAATGGCGAATTGTTTGTCACCGGTCGCCTGAAGGACCTGATCATCATCAGTGGTCGCAAGCTTTACCCCCAGGATATTGAATTGACGGTGGAACAGAGTCACCCGGCCCTACGGCCGTTCTGCTGCGCGGCGTTTTCGGTCGATGGCACTGGTGAAGAACAACTGATCATCGCCGCCGAAGTCGAGCCCCGGTACCAACCCGCGGCTCGCAACCGGCCGGATGGGGAAGAGCGCGCTCACCCAAACGGGCGGTTGCCGCTGGATGTCGAGGCCGTGGTTCGCACCGTTCGGAGGGCGGTGGCCGAAGAGCATGATGTGCGGGTTCACACCGTGGTGCTGCTGAAGGCTGGACGTGTTCCCAGGACCACCAGCGGTAAGGTGCAGCGCCATGCCTGCCAGGCCGGCTTTCTAAAGGGAACGCTGGAAAGACTTGGTGAGGAGTGAGCGATGGCTGAGAATTCTGCCAACGCAGAAGCCATCCAGGCGTGGTTGGTCTCCAAACTTTCCGAGCGGCTGGGAATTGCGCCTCACGAGATTGATATCCGGGAACCCTTCGCCAGCTACGGTCTTGGGTCAACGGAGGCAGTCAGCCTGGCCGGTGAACTCGCCGAATGGCTGGGACGACAACTTTCTCCGGCTCTGGTCTATGAGTATCCCACCATCGAGGCTCTCGCTCGGCATTTGGCAGGATCAACGGACGCACCGGAGTCAGCAACCAAAGTCGACCAGGATCGGGAGGCAAAAAACGAACCGATCGCCATTATTGGCATTGGCTGCCGGTTTCCTCGCGCAAACAACCCGGCTGCATTTTGGCAATTGCTGCGAGACGGCGTGGATGCCATCTGCGAAGTTCCCGCGGATCGCTTCGACCAGCATGCGTTTTACGATCCAGACCCGGCGGTCCCTGGCAAAATGAACACTCGCTGGGGTGGCTTTCTGGAGCAAGTGGATCAGTTCGATCCCAATTTCTTTGGCATCTCTCCTCGGGAAGCGCTGAGCATGGATCCCCAGCAACGCCTCTTACTGGAGGTGACCTGGGAAGCCTTACAGGACGGGGGGCAGGTGCCCGAGCGTCTGGTCGGCACCCAGGCCGGTGTATTCATTGGTATCGCGACGAACGATTACGGTCGGATGCAGTGGGATGATCTCGAGCGAATTGATGCCTACTCCGGCACCGGCAATGCGATGAGTATCGCCGCCAACCGAATCTCGTACGTGTTCGATTTCCGCGGGCCGAGTCTCGCCATCGACACGGCCTGTTCCTCGTCACTCGTCGCCGTCCATCTGGCCTGCTGCAGCCTGCGGAATGGCGAATCCACGCTGGCAATAGCTGGGGGAGTGAACCTGATCCTCTCGCCGGCGATTGCAATTAATTTCACCAAAGCCGGCGCCATGGCGCCGGATGGCCGCTGCAAAGCGTTCGACGCGCGGGCCAACGGCTACGTTCGCAGTGAGGGCGCCGGTGTCGTCGTGCTGAAGCCTCTCTCGAAAGCCCTGGCGGATGGTGATCCGATTTATGCAGTCATTCGTGGGAGCGCCGTGAACCAGGACGGACGGAGTAACGGGCTGATGGCGCCGAATCCGCTGGCCCAAGAAGCGGTATTGCGAGAAGCCTATCGGCAAGCCGCCGTTTCGCCCGGCAAGGTTCAGTACGTTGAGGCTCACGGCACGGGCACATTGTTGGGCGACCCGATCGAAGCGAAAGCGTTGGGTACAGTGCTTGGCGTTGAACGTCCACCCGAACGGCCTTGCGCTCTGGGGTCGGTCAAGACCAACTTGGGCCACCTCGAGGCTGCCGCTGGTATCGCCGGTTTGATCAAGGTGGCGCTGGCACTCCGGCATCGGGAGATCCCGGCTAGCCTGCACTTTGAAAAGCCCAACCCGCATATTCCTTTTGATGAGCTTGCTCTCCGAGTGCAAACGACACGGGGTCCTTGGCCTGCAGAATCCGGTACAGCACTGGCCGGAGTCAGCTCATTTGGCTTCGGCGGCACCAACGCTCATGTGGTTCTGGAAGAGGCACCCCTGGTCATTAGCGGGGCGCCAGGTGCAGAACGGAAAACGGGCGCACACCTGCTCCCCCTGTCAGCACGTAGTCCGGAGGCCCTTCAGTTTCTTGCTCGTGCCTACCAGAACTTCCTCGCCACCCCGGAGTGCGGGGCGTTGTTGCCGGATGTCTGTTACACGGCCAGCCTACGGCTTGATCACCACGACCACCGTCTCGCCGTGACGGGCACTTCGCCCGCGCAACTGATAGAGAGCCTCGGGGCTTTTTTGCAGGGCGAAGCTCGTCCTGGTTTGTCGTCTGGCCGTAAACTTTCCGCGCGCCGGAGAAAACTTGTTTTTGTGTTTCCGGGGCAGGGGAGCCAATGGTTTGGCATGGGACGACGGCTGTTGGAACAGGAAGCTGTTTTCCGGGAAGTCATCGAACGCTGCGACCAGGCGATGCGAGCGTACCGAGATTGGTCGTTGCTCACTGAGCTTACTGCCACCGCTACCGCCCAGTCGCGGTTGGACGAAGTCGATATCATTCAGCCGGCTCTCTTTGCGATTCAAATTGCCCTGGCAGCGCTGTGGCGCTCGTGGGGTATCGAGCCGCAGGCCGTTGTGGGCCATAGTTTGGGAGAAGTCGCCGCCGCGTACATCGCCGGTGCGCTGAGCTTCGATGATGCCATCCGGGTCATTTGTCATCGCAGTCGGTTGTTCAAGCGCACCATTGGGCAAGGGGCCATGGCGGCGGTGGAACTTTCCATCGAGGAAGCTCGACGTGCCCTGATTGGGTCCGAAGACCGCGTATCGATCGCTGCCAGCAACGGTCCCACCTCGACGGTGTTGTCCGGAGATCCGGCTGCGCTCGCCGCCATTCTGGATCAGTTGCAGGGGCGCGACATCTTCTGTCGCATATTGAAGGTCGATTTTGCCTCGCACAGCCCCCAAATGGAGCCGTTGCGCAACGATTTACTGCAGGCGTTGAAAGGGCTACAGCCGCAGGCTGAATCCGTACCAATCTACTCGACGGTGACGGGTCTGGTCAGCCATGGACTGGAATTCGATGCACTCTACTGGGCGAGCAACATGCGAGAGCCGGTGCTTTTCTCCGCTGCGATTCAGCGACTGGTGGAAGATGGGCATGATATCTTCCTGGAAATCAGCCCACACCCCATTCTGGTCAACTCCATACAGCAAGGATTTCAGCACCTCGGCCAGGAAGGTGCCGTGCTTCCTTCTCTGCGGCGTGAGGAAGATGAACGCTCGGTCCTACTCGGGTCGCTGGGCGCGCTTTATACTTTGGGATATGCGGTCGAATGGAAGTTGATTTATCCGACCGGAGGCCGGTGCATTCAACTCCCGCTCTACCCGTGGCAACGGAAACGTTATTGGTTTGAGCCCACAGTAGGGGACCCAGGCTCTCGTCGTGAGCAAATCTCTCGGAACGGGACTGGGAACCATCCGCTCCTGGGCCGGCACTTCCAATCGGCGCATCCTGTTGGTACTCACTTCTGGGAAGCCACGCTGAACAGGCATTCCCTACCATATCTGGATGATCACCGCATCCAGGGCATTGCCGTGCTGCCCGCCTCGGCCTATGTCGAGATGGCCTTGGCCGCCGGAGTTAAAGTCTTCGGAGCGCAACTCGCTGCGCTGCAGGATATCGAATTTCGCAAGGCCCTTTTCCTGCCCGACGGCGGAAGCCGTACGATTCAGGTGATCCTCTCCCAGGGCGCAGATGGCGCGGCATCCTTTCATATCTATAGTAGGCCGGGACGCGCCGTGTACGCTGGTGAATCATGGACGTTGCATGCGACCGGCAAAGTCTGTCTTCAACAGAATGTCGGCGTCATAACCCCGGATGCCGAGCAGGAGACACTGGCGGAGATACAAACTCGATGCGCTGAGAAGATCGACGGCCCGGATTATTACCGGAGACTCCGTGAAAGCGGTGTCCACTACGGTCCCTTCTTTCAGAGTATCGCGCAGTTGTGGCGGAACAATGGAGATGTGTTGGGCGAAGTGCAGGTGCCCGATGGGCCGGAGGCAGACTTTACTGGCTTCCAAATTCACCCGGCAATTCTCGATGCTGGGCTACAGGTTCTCGGGGCTGCGGTTGCGGCGGAAGCCACTGAAAATGGCCGACAAGGAATCTACCTGCCGACTCGCATCGACCAGTTCCGCGTTCACGGTCGTCCGGGACGCCATCTATGGAGTCACACGCGGGTGCAGCGCCGGGAGGCGGATGCCACAACGGGAGAAGTACAGCTTCTCGATGAGGCAGGACGCATGTCAATCGAGATTCAGGGACTTCGATTTGAATTCCTGGGCAATGACACACCGCGCGCAGCCGTTGATAGTCTCGACGACTGTCTCTATGAGTTCCAATGGCAGCCCAAGGAGCACGCAACCGGAGAACCTTCCGCGCCAGCGGCCCGGGCAAGTTGGTTGATTTTTACTGACCGCGGTGGCGTCGGTGATGCGCTGTCGGCGCTGTTGGAAGCAAGGGGCGAACGGAGTATTCTGGTCTCTCGGGGGGAATCGTACGAGCAAACCGACGGCGAGCATTATCGTATTCGTCCCGAACGACCGGAAGACATCCGCCGACTCTTCGAGGCGGCTCTGATCTCGGACCAGCCGGCCTGTCGTGGAATTGTCTATCTCTGGAGTCTTGACGTTACTGGTCCAGAGAAAACCACCATAGACTCGCTGAATGCCGCCCAGACTATGGGGTGCGGCAGTGTCCTATTGCTGGTACAAGAACTGGCTCGTACAGAATCGCCTGATCCCCCACGACTGTGGCTGATTACGCAGGGTGCTCAAGCAGCCGGAGAACAGCACGCGCCGTTGTCCATCGCACAGTCACCACTTTGGGGATTGGGGCGTGTCGTTGCGCAGGAACACCCGACGTTCTGGGGAGGACTGGTGGACCTGGAACCCGGGTTATCATTGCGCGACGCCGCCGCTGTCCAATTGTGGGAGGAAATCTCCAGTGCGGATGGAGAGGATCAACTTGCGTTTCGCCAAGGACGGCGGTACGTGGGCCGTTTGGCTCGCCATCGCCCATCGGCCAAGCAAGCTCGTCCTCTTCGTTGGCGGACGGACGGCACCTACCTAATCAGCGGAGGACTTGGAGACCTCGGCCTCTTGGTCGCGCGCTGGATGGTCGAGCAAGGGGCGCGACGGTTAATCCTCTTGGGACGCTCCAAGCTCCCGTCGCGCTCGGACTGGAGTTCGGTAGAAACAGGAAGTCGCTTGGCCCGCCAAATCACCACCATTCGGGAGCTGGAATCTTTGGGAGCATGCGTGCATCTGGCGTCGGTCGACGTGGCGGACGAAGGACCATTGCGCGAGTTCCTGGAAGAGTTTCGCGCAGAGGGCTGGCCGCCAATCCGGGGTGTCGTGCACGCTGCGGGAGTGCTGCAGGACGGACTGCTCATGCAACTCGATGCGCCGTCACTGAATACAGTTTTGCGGCCCAAGGTAATGGGTGGTTGGCTGCTCCATCGGCTGCTCCAGGATGATCCTTTGGACTTCTTCATACTCTTTTCTTCTGCAGGTTCCCTGCTGGGCCAGCCCGGTCAGGGGAACTATGCCGCCGCCAACGCTTTCCTGGATGCACTGGCGCTTCACCGGCAAGCCCAGGGCCAGCCGGCCCTGACCATCAACTGGGGCGCCTGGGCTGGTGAGGGATTTGCGGATTCAGTTGGAGGTAAGCGTCTCGCCGCGCGTCTCGCGCTCTTGGGAATCGGCAGCATCGCACCCAGGCAGGCGCTCGATATGATGGGACGACTGCTCGGGCAAAACGCAACCCAGGTCGTGGTGGTACCAGTCAATTGGAAGCGGTATCGAGAGTTTTATTCGACCAACAGTGCCTCGCCGTTGCTCTCCGACCTTGCGGGCGAGGAAGCCGAAGTTACCCAGCCGGCGGGCCGCATGAGCGAAAGGAGGGATGCGCTTCTTGCGGCCGAACCACCGGAACGCAGGAGATTGCTGCAATCCTATCTGAGCGAGCAAGTGGCCCGAGTGCTTGGACTGAGCCCATCCAAGCTGGACGTCCAGCAACCGTTGAGCAATCTCGGACTGGACTCCTTGATGGCCGTCGAACTGAAAAATCGGATCGCGGTTGATCTGAAGGTGAACTTGCCGGTGGTGAAATTCCTTCAGGGCTTTAGCGTTGACCAGGCTGTCACACAAGTGCTTGATCAAATGGCCGCCGAAGCCGCCAACCCCACGATCCCTCAGGTCGTCGCAGTTGCACAGTCGGGGGATCAGCGAAATGCGGAACGGTTGTTGGCCAACCTGGACCAGCTTTCGGATCAGCAAGTGGGTTCATTGCTCGCCGATATGTTGAGTGAGGAGAAGGTTGGTGAATGAGCCTCGCCTCCCCGCAAACTGTCGATCTTTCACCCAATGAAAAGCGCGCCCTTCTTGCGCAGCTCCTGCGGAAAAAGGTAAGCGGGTCCAAATCGTTTTATCCGCTCTCCGATAATCAACAAGGGATATGGTTCCTGTGCCAGTTCGCGCCGGAGAGTTCGATTTACAACGTCAGTTTTGCGGCGCGCATCTGTTCCGATATAGACATCCCAGCTTTCCGGCGCGCGTTTCAAGCGCTGGTTGACCGCCATCCTTCCCTGCGGACCACGATTGCGGTGCACTCCGGCAAACCCGTTCAACGAGTCCACGAACATCAGCCGGTCTACTTCGATGAAATCGACGCCTCAACCTGGACCCGGGACGAACTCCAGACCCGGTTAGTCGAGGAGACTCAACGCCGATTTGATCTGGAACGAGGGCCAGTGATGCGGGCGAGTCTGTTCACTCGATCGGCACAAGAATACATCCTGTTGCTGGTCATTCATCATATCGTGGTCGATTTCTGGTCCCTCGCGGTGATCCTGAATGAACTCGGCGTGCTGTATCCGGCGGAAAAGGCCGGTCGACCAGCGGTCCTCCCTTCACTGGGTCTGCAATACACGGACTTCGTTCGCTGGCAGGCCGAAATGTTGGCGAGTCCGGTGGGGGAGCGCCTCTGGGATTACTGGAAAAAACAATTGGCCGGTCCGTTGCCCGTGCTCTCTCTGCCGACCGATCGGCCGCGACCGTTGATCCAGATGTTTCGTGGCGCGCAGCATGATTTCACGCTGAATGATGAACTGGCCCGGCGACTCAGGGCGCTCGCAAAAGCCGAGGGGGCGACGCTGTACATGGTCCTGCTGGCGGCATTCCAGCTGATGCTTTACTACCACACCGGCCAGGAAGACATCCTTGTGGCTTCTCCCATGGTCGGGCGGAGCCGGGTTGAGTTTGAAGGTCTGGTGGGCTTCTTCGCCAATCCGGTTGTCTTACGAGCGGATCTTTCCGGGAATCCAACTTTCCGGGCATTCCTGGGTCAGGTGCGTCAGACGGTGTTGGCGGCTCTCGAACATCAGGATTATCCCACCCTGCGCTTGGTCCAACGGCTCCGACCGCCCCGGGATCTCAGCCGATCACCGCTTTGCCAGACCATGTTTGTCCTGGATAAACCGCACCGGGTCGCGGAACTGGCCGTGCCGGCATTCGCGCGGGGCGAGACCGGGTTACGGATGGATCTTGGCGGGTTTGTGATGGAGTCGATTCCTCTGGAACGACGGGCCGCGACTCTGGATCTGGTCATGTTGATCATCGAGACGACCGGATCGCTTTCCGCCTCCATCCGCTTCAACACCGACTTGTTTGATGCAGCCACCATCGCACGGATGGCGGGACACTTTCACACGCTGCTGAAAAGTGTCATCCGCGGTCCGTCCGCCGCGATCGGTGATTTGGAGATTCTGACGAGTGACGAACGCGAGCAACTGCTGCTAGAGTTTAACCATACCAAGACCGATTACCCCAAGGACAAGTGCCTCCACCAATTGTTTGAGGAACAGGTTCAGCGGACGCCGGACCATGTGGCCGTCGTGTTTGAGAGGCAGCATCTGACCTACGCTCAACTCAACGCTCAAGCCAATCAATTGGCCCATCATCTACAAACGCTGGGCGTGGGGCCGGAGGTGCCGGTGGCCATTTGCCTGGAGCACTGCCCGGAGATGGTCGTCGGGGTCTTGGGGATTCTCAAAGCTGGCGGAGCGTACCTGCCATTGGACCCGGCGTATCCCAAGGAACGCCTGGCCTTTATGCTGCAAGATGCCCACGCGCCCGTCGTGCTGACGCGGAAGCGTTGGCTGGAAAGCCTGCCCGATTATGGAGGAAGTGTTGTGTGCCTGGACTCCGGGTGGGAAGCCATTGCCCGGGAGAGTGAGGAGAATCCCGTCAGCGGGACAACCGCCCAGAGCCTCGCCTATGTCATATATACGTCAGGCTCGACGGGCCAGCCCAAGGGTGTCATGTGCGAGCACGGTAGCCTTGTCAATTATCTGTGCTGGGTCAATGCCGGCCCGCTGGGCGACCCGGGCCTCTGCGTGCCTCTGACGACAAAATTGACCTTCGACATGTGCTTGAAGCAATTATTCCCCCCGCTCCTGCGAGGCGGCGAGGTGTGGATTCTCCCCGAAGAGGTCCTGGCAGAACCCGCCACTCTGCTTTCGGCACTTGCCGCGCGGACAAAGGTTGGGCTGAACTGTGTGCCCTCGTTATGGACAGCCATCCTCCAGGCAATCCAATCCGGTCAAGCCGCACCGCCGGGCAAAGGTCTGGCATATCTTTTTTTCGGCGGCGAGCCGTTGAGCAAAGAGCTGGTCACGCGCTCCTTATCCGTTCTGCCGCATCTCCTGATCTGGAATATCTACGGCCCGACGGAAGCGACTGCCAACGCGTCCGCTGCCAGAATTGTCCTGGGAGACGACGTGACGATCGGTCGTCCCATCTCCAACACGCAGATCTACATCTTGAATTCTTTTCTGCATCCGGTCCCAATCGGGGTAACGGGTGAGATGTACATTGGTGGCGCCGGCGTGGCCCGCGGTTACCTGAACCGGCCGGAGTTGACCGCCGAGAAGTTCATTCCAGACCCCTTCAGCACTGTGTCCGGAGCACGAATGTACAAGACCGGTGATCTGGCCCGTTACCGGTCCGATGGGAACATCGAGTTCCTAGGTCGAGCCGACCACCAGGTGAAGATCCGGGGGTTTCGCATTGAACTGGGAGAGATCGAAGCCGCGCTTGGACAATACCCGGCCGTGCGGGAGGCGGTGGTTCTGACTCGGGAAGACACGCCCGGCGAGAAGCGACTGGTGGCGTATGTGGTCGCGGGAGCTGGGCCTCTCCCCACGACTACCGATCTGCGTGGTTTTCTGAAGGAGAAACTGCCCGAGTATATGGTGCCGGCGGTTTTCGTGCTGCTGGATGCCTTACCGTTGATGTCCAACGGGAAGATCGACCGTCGAGCGCTGCTGGCGCCCGACCGATCACGACCCGAACTGGACAAGATGTTCGTTGCGCCCTGCAGTCCGACGGAGGTGTTATTGGCAGAGATCTGGGCCCAGCTCCTCGACATCGAACGGGTTGGTATCCACGACAATTTTTTCGACCTCGGCGGCCATTCGCTTCTGGCAACGCAACTCGTGTCCCGAATACGCGAAGCCTTCCAAGTGGAAATTCCGCTGGGTCGCCTGTTCGAAGCACCGACTGTGGCTGGCCTGGCGGAAAACATTGAGGCCGCCCTTCAGGCCGGGCAAAACCTGTTGGCGCCACCCATCCTGCCGGTTCCACGGAATGGGGACCTGGCTCTCTCATTTGCTCAGCAGCGATTGTGGTTTTTCGATCAGTTGGAACCGGGCCTCTCGGCTTACAACATTCCGGCTGCTGTCCGCCTCAAGGGGCCACTCAACATGGCGGCGCTGGAGCGGAGTCTCAATGAAATCGTCAGGCGCCACGAATCCTTGCGCAGCACGTTTGGGAAGGTTGACGGCCGGCCCACGCAAGTGATCGCCTCGACCTTGGCAATCAAACTGCCGGTCGTTGACCTGCGAGAACTGCCGGCGAACGAGCGGGAGGCCGAGGTCCGGCGATTGGTCACCGCCGAAGCCCAGCAGCCCTTCGATTTGTCCCAAGGACCGCTCATGCGGGCCACGGTGCTACGGTTGGGTGACCAAGAGCATGTGGGATTGTTGACGATGCACCATATTGTCTCCGACGGTTGGTCAACGGGAATACTGGTTCGAGAATTGGCGACACTCTACCTCGCCTTCTGTGTCGGCGGTTCCTCACCGCTGCCGGCGTTGTGCATTCAATATGCCGATTTCGCCCACTGGCAGCGGCAGTGGTTGCAGGGTGAAGTCTTGGAAACTCAGATTGCTTATTGGATGAAACAACTGGCCGGTGCTCCCGCCCTTATCGATTTGCCCACAGACCATCCCCGACCGGCGGTGCAGACTTTCCGTGGTGCGCACCAATCATTGGTGTTGCCCAAACACCTGCAGGAAAGTTTTAAAGCGCTGAGTCGCCAGGAAGGGGTGACCCAGTTCATGACGCTGTTGGCGGCGTTCAAGGTTTTGTTGTATCGCTACACGAGCCAGGAAGATTTGATCGTGGGCACGCCGATCGCCAACCGGAACCGGCTGGAGACCGAAGGGTTGATCGGATTCTTCGTCAACGCGTTGGTCGTACGGACGGACCTTTCCGGTAACCCCAGTTTTCGGGAGCTCTTGCGGCGGGTGCGGGAGGTGTGTCTGGGGGCGTACGGCCATCAGGATCTGCCCTTCGACCGGCTGGTCGAGAAATTGAACGTGAAGCGCGATTTGAGCCGCAATCCGCTCTTTCAGGTGATGTTCGTGCTGCACAATGCTTCATTGCGGTCGGTCGAGCTGCCGGGCTTGACCCTGAGCCCTGTCGAGGGGGAGAGCGAGACGGCTCATTTTGATTTGACCCTGCAAATCCTGGACACCGAGGAAGGGCTGACGGCTGCATTCGTGTATAATATGGATCTGTTTGAGGCAGGCACGATTGCCCGGATGCTGGGGAATTTTCAGACGCTGTTGGAGGCCATCCTCGCCGATCCCCAGCAGCGGCTCTCGGACTTGCCGCTTTTGACCGAAGCCGAGCGGCAGCAACTGCTGGTGGATTGGAACGGCAGCAAGACCGATTGTCCGCTAGGTTTGTCTATTCATCAGCTTTTTGAGGCGCAGGTGCAGCGAACGCCGGATGCCATCGCTGTTGTGTTCGAAACTGAGCAGTTGACGTATGGGGAACTGAACCGTCGTGCTAATCAACTGGCACATCACCTGAGGTCGGTGGGAGTCGGACCCGAGGTACTGGTGGCCATCTGTTTGGAACGTTCGTTGGAGATGGTCATCGGATTGCTGGCCATACTCAAGGCCGGCGGCGCGTTCGTGCCCTTGGACCCGGCGTATCCGAAGGAGCGCTTGGCCTTCATGCTGAAAGACGCTCAGGCACCCGTGCTGTTGACCCGAGAACGGTTGGTGACCGGGTTGCCGGAACATGACGCCGAAGTCATCTGTCTGGATTCAGGTTGGGAGACGATCGCCCGTGAAAGCGGAGAGAACCCCGGCAGCACAACACTCCCCGAAAACCTGGCTTATGTCATCTACACTTCGGGATCGACAGGGCAACCCAAGGGAGTTCTTATCTCGCATGGCTCTATTGCCGATCACTGCCAGAATGCACAACGGTACTACGAACTGCACTCACGCGATGTCGTGCTGCAGTTTGCTTCGTTGAGTTTCGATGTGTCATTGGAGGAAATTCTGCCGACGCTGATCGTCGGTGCCCGGCTGGTGATGATGGGGACGGAAGTCTGGCATCCGGCAGAATTCCATCGAAAGATTTCAGAATTCGGACTTACAGTCCTCAATCTTCCAACCACCTACTGGCAGGAACTGGCTCGAGAATGGGCGGGCGTCCGGGAGTTGGTCCCGAACATTCAGCCCAGACTCTTCATTGTCGGCGGAGATGCGATGTTGCGCGATGTTCTCAATCTCTGGCGCCGAACACCGGTAAATTCAATCCGACTGCTCAACGCTTACGGTCCGACCGAGACAACGATTACAGCAACGGTCTTCGAAATTGCTCCCGGTCCTGATGAAAACACAACGTATCAGCGAGTGCCTATTGGTCGTCCGCTCGCCAACCGAGCGATCTACATTTTAGACGAACACAGCAATCCTGTTCCGATCGGCGTTACCGGTCATCTGCATATCGGCGGAGTGGGACTGGCCCGCGGTTATCTGAATCGGCCGGAGTTGACCGCCGAGAAGTTTATTCCAGACCCCTTCAGCGCCGTGCCCGGCGCGCGAATGTACAAGACCGGTGACTTGGCCCGCTATCGGCCCGATGGGAACATCGAGTTCCTTGGTCGGGCTGATCACCAGGTGAAGATCCGCGGGTTTCGCATCGAACTGGGAGAAATCGAAGCCGTGCTTGGCCAACACCCGGCCGTGCGTGAGGCGGTGGTGTTGGCTCGGGAAGACCCGCCAGGCGAGAAGCGACTGGTGGCGTATGTGGTCGCGGACTCTACCGCTGATGAACTGCGTCGCTTTCTCAAAGGCAAGCTGCCCGAGTACATGGTACCGGCGATGGTCCTGCTGCTCGAAGCCGTGCCGGTGACGCCCAACGGCAAGGTGGACCGGCGAGCACTGCCGGTACCGGATCGATCCAGGCCGGAGTTGGAGAAGGCCTTCGTCGCTCCCCGCGACGACCTGGAACTTCAACTCGCGCAGATCTGGGAGGAGGTCCTGGGCGTTCGATCGGTCGGGGTCAGAGACAATTTTTTCGAGCTGGGAGGACACTCGCTTTTAGCGGTGCGTCTGTTCGCCCTCATCGAGAAACGGTTGGGTAAAAAGCTTCCGCTGACGGCCGTGTTTCAAGGAGCAACGGTTGAACATCTCGCCGGTGTTCTCCGTCAGCAGGCCGTGCCCGGCCCGCAATCCTCGTTGGTCCCCATTCAACCCGGTGGGACCAAACGGCCGCTCTTCCTGGTGCATCCGGCTGGCGGACACGTTTTCCCCTACATTCATCTCGCGCGGTTTTTGGGTCCCGATCAACCCTGCTATGGGCTGCAAGCCAAGGGAACGGAAGAGGGACAAGACCCCCACACACGGATCGAAGACATGGCAGCCTGGTATATCCAAGCCCTGCAGATCGTGCAGCCCACGGGGCCATACCTTCTGGGAGGATGGTCTATGGGAGGCGTGGTCGCCTTCGAGATGGCGCAGCGACTTCATGCGCAAGGCCAGCGGGTGGCGTTGCTCGCCTTATTGGATGGTCGGATTCCCACTCCCGATGAGACTTTTCCGAAGGAAGATGCAGGAGCGATTGTATTGGTTGAACGTTACTTTGGTATGTCATTTGGTTCGACGGAGTCTCTGGCGGATCTTCCCCAAGACGAACAGTTGGCTTTCATGTTGGAACAGGCGAAGAGCGCCGGCTTGGTACCCGCGGAGCTTGACGTTTCCCAAGCTCGCCGTTTTGTTGAACTCCTCAGGAGCGACCTGCGGGCAACGCAGAACTACGGACTGCATCTCTATCCGGGTCGAATAACCTTCTTCAAGGCGAGCGAGACGCTGGGGGACACATCACCGGACCCGACGATGGGCTGGAGCGAATGGGCCAGTGGAGGAGTAGAGGTTCACATTGTTCCAGGCAATCACGCCAATCTGATGTACGAGCCTCATGTTGAAGTTCTGGCTGAGAAACTGACAGCTTGCCTCAACCAAACGCAGGCCGCAGAGGCGGAAGAAAATGCCGAAGTTGGAAAGATAGATCCATGACCACCGCAACCATCGTTGACTCATGGATCGCCTGCCGTAAACCGAACCCACAGGCCCGCCTCCGTCTGTTCTGCTTTCCGTACGCTGGAACCGGTGCCTCGATTTTTCGCACCTGGTCGGAGGGTTTGCCAGCGGATGTTGAGGTATGCCCGGTTCAGTTCCCCGGTCGCGGAACTCGGCTGATGGAGTCCCCGTTCACCCGGCTCTCACCTCTTGTTCAGGCCCTTGCCGAGGCTCTGGTTCCACTCTTGGACAAGCCGTATGTCTTCTTCGGCCACAGCCTGGGAGCGTTGGTTGGCTTTGAACTCGCCCGTCAGCTCCGGAGACAATCTAGTGTTCAGCCGGTTGGCCTGTTTGTTTCGGCGGGTCGCGCGCCGCAGATCCCGCCTCGAGACCGGCCGCTCCATGCTCTGCCCGAAGGAGAATTCCTGTGCGAACTGCGTCGCCTGAACGGCATTCCTAGAAAAGTGTTGGAAGATATAGAACTCATGCAGATCATGCTTCCCGTCCTGCGAGCAGATTTCGCCGTATACGAAACATACGTCTATACAACCGAGTCTCCTCTCGATTGCCCCATCTCCACCTTTGGAGGTTTGCAGGATCAGCGGGTGAGTCGCGGTGATCTCGAAGCGTGGCGTGATCAAACGAATGCTTCCTTTTCGCTGCAGATGCTTCCCGGTGACCATTTCTTTTTGAACAAGGCTCAACCACTCCTTCATCAGTTCCTCTCTCAGGAACTGCGCCGCAGCGAGTGAGAACCATGACATGAAAGCGAGACCCATCACCTCGGCTGTTTTTCCGTGGCGCGCTCCGCCAGGAATTTTAGTGTTGGGTGACGATGAGGTTCATATCTGGCGAGTGCTCTTGGACCAGACCCCTTCACGGATTCAGAGCTTCTTCCACAATCTTGCTGTGGATGAACAGGCGCGGGCGGAGCGGTTTCATTTTGAAAGGGACCGCGAGCACTTTATCGTCGCTCGGGGAGTACTCCGGGACATCCTCGGGGGCTATTTGAACCGAGGGCCCGAATGCCTGACCTTTTGCTATGGCTCTCATGGAAAACCTGCCCTTGCCGGAGAACCTGACGGGGATGAGATTCGCTTTAACGTATCTCACTCCCACGGAGTCGCCCTCTATGCGGTCACCCGTGGTCGGGAGGTGGGCATCGACATTGAGCGTATTCGTTCCGATCTGGCGGTCGTAGAGATCGCCGAACGATTTTTCTCAGGGCAGGAGGTTGCGATACTACGGACACTCCCAACCGAGGAGCAGCGCCAGGCGTTCTTTCGCTGTTGGACGAGCAAGGAGGCCTACAGCAAGACTCGCGGTGAAGGACTTTCATTGTCCTTGCACCAGTTTGACGTGTCGGCAGTTCCCCGGGAACCGGCCGCAGTACTCGGCATCCCACGAGATCCATCCGAAGCCTCCCGTTGGTTCCTTCAGGAATTCACTCCCGCCCCCGGCTATGTAGCCGCGCTTGCCGTGGAAGGATATGATTGGCGTCTTGGCTGTTGGCAATGGCGGGAGTCGAAGCCGTCGTCAACCTGAAAGCTGCGGCACATTTGATTGCCGGGCCCATCTCTGGGCGAGCCGTTTGACGATCACATAGGTGAGCAACGTAACGGGGGTGGCGATGATGATCGAGCCAACAAACATGGCGGCGTAAACATCCCAACCTTGCTGGAAAACGTCCCACAGTCGTGCGTAATTCAAAGCCAGCGGATGCTGCACTGGGAGTATCGATTTCCCCAATTGATATTCAGCCAGCCAGATCAAAGGCAATAGGGGAGTATAGAGAATCGCCGTCGTCGCCCCAGCGACAGCGGCGATCACGTTCCTCTGCAGCAGCCACGCCACCACGGTCGCCACGATTATGGGGGATGGATTCAGCGGCAGGAAACTGGCAAAGATGCCGATCGAGAAGCCGGTCGCGATTTGATCGGGTCGGGCATCGAGGTGCGACAACTTTTGCCAACTTTTTCGTATTCGTTGTTTCAGAGTAATTCCGATCATGGCTCAGAGCGTGTTGCCGGCATGCGCTACATCACTGACGATTTGACCGTCTCGCAAGCGAATCAACCGCCGCGCCCGTTCCATGACTTGAGGATCATGGGTGGCATAAACGAAAGTCGTGCCATGAGTGCGATTGAGTTGTTCCATCACTTCGAGGAGTGCGGTCGCCGTCACCGAGTCGAGATTCGCCGTGGGCTCGTCCGCCAGGATCAGCGCCGGCTCGGTGACCATGGCACGCGCCACCGCCACCCGCTGCTGTTGCCCGCCGGACAACTCGCCGGGACGACGATTTTCGAGGCCGGCAAGGCCGATTTCTGAAAATAACTTTTGCACGCGTTCTTTACGCTTCTCCGCCGGAACGCCCTGCAGGAGCAAGGTGAATTCAGTGTTCTCCAGAGCAGTGAGGACCGGCAGCAGGTTGTACGCTTGGAAGACGAAGCCGAGGCGCTGCAGCCGCAGACGAGCCAGTTCCCCGGAGGATAAGAGTTGAAGGTTCTCCTTTTCCACCAACACTTCTCCGGAATCGGCTCGGTCGAGTCCGCCGATGATATTCAGCAACGTGGTTTTGCCGGAACCGGAGGGGCCGGCGATTGCGAGAAATTCTCCGGGAGCGATCCGCAGACCGACCCCGCGCAGCGCCGGGACCTCGATTGGCCCCGTGCGGTAGGTCTTTTTCACGTCCTTTAGTTCCACTGCCCACTGAGTCATATCGCCCTCACAATCATGTTAAAACACCTTCAATGCGCCGGGCAGTTCGGTTCGCGCAGCTTTGAACGCCGGATAAAAGGAGATGATAGTTGCCGTCAGAAACACAATGCCGAGGGACGAAGCGATTCGTGTCAGGCTCAATCGCGAGTAGATGATCGGGTCAAAAACGAGAGCGGTGGGAAGGCTGCTGTTAAAGAACCAGCGCAGATCCAGCCCGGCGGTGGCGAAATAATGTTGGGCGCTCAACCCCAGAACCAGACCCAGTGTGAGGCTGATCGCGGTGAGCGCCAACGATTCGCCAATGATCATGACGGCAAGCTGCGCCGGCCGCAGCCCCAGAGCCGAACAGAGACCGAATTCATAACGGCGGCCAAGTACTCGCATGAGAATCGTATTGAGTATCCCCAACCCGACCATCGCCAGCACCACGCCGTTCATGACATAATTAAAGGCCTCGTCCAACACAAAGAGTTGAGCGAGTGTCGGCATGGATTCCCGCCAGGGCAGAACTTCAACCGGCACTCCCGTCAACTGCTTGCGCAGACCCTGAGCCACCATCAACGAGTCATCCTCCCGTTCCAGCAGGACCACGACCTGAGTGACCCGGTCGGGCACCCCGAGCAGTGCCTGGGCCTCGGGCAACGGCAACTGGATGACGTGGGCATCGATCGCCTGGATACCCGTACGAAAGATCCCGCTCACACGCAGCAGCGTGCTTTGCATTTCTCCTCCACCCGCATCCGCCGCTTTCGAGTCGGGCGTTGGCACCGCCTGAGTCATGAACACGACTTTGGCGCCAATCTTCACCGCAAGCTTGTGGGCCAACTCCACGCCAATGACAACGCCCGATTGTTGATCGTCGACGAGGTAGTTTCCCTCGATGATCCGCTGGGGAATCAGGGATACGGTCCGCTCCTCTTTGGGGATGACTCCCATCATGCTTACGCCGCTGGCATTGGCCGCTGAACTCAGCAGTCCCGACGCAAGCAGCCGGGGACTCACGCCTCGCAGAACATGCTTCAGCGCCTCGGTATGCAAGAATTCCCCGGCGGTGGACACTACCCGGGCGGGCAGCAACAGCTCCAAAGAGCCGGTTTCTTGGTACCCCTGTGCCTGGATGACAATGTGCCCAGTGCCAAATCTTACCCCGTTACGAATCATTTGCTCGTGGCTGCCATCGAGTAAACCCAAGGAAATCAGGAGCAGGGTCAGCCCCAAACCCAAGGCCAGCGCTGTAAGCAAGGTCCCGCGGGGATTGCGCCAGAGATTGCGCCACCCGATTTTCACCAGTAGGAGTGCACCCATCATTGCTAGACCTTTCGGAGCGCCTCCGTCGGCCGAAAGCGGGCCGCACGCAACGCGGGATAGAGCGCCGACACCAGAGCCGTGACGGCCAGCCCTAAGGCGGCCTGGGCGTAGGCAGTGAAATCCTGCCGACCATACCACAGGGGGCCCACCACGACTCCGGCCAGGGAGACCGCGCCGCGATGAGCGCCACCCAGGTTCAGGCCATGAGCCTGCAAATACCAAAGGAGTGGAGCCCCAAGCGCTCCTCCCAAAATCAGACTGGCGCCCGCCAAACTTGCCGCCTCCGCCACGATGAGGCCGACTACCTGAACCGGACGCATTCCGACGGCCATCAGCATGCCGAATTCGCGTGTGCGCTCGATGATCGCCATGAGCATGGTGTTGACGATGCCCATGACCGCCAACAGGAAAAAAATGAAGAAAAGGACGAAAGTAATGCGGCGATTGAACTGCACGTAGTCAGCCAGCTCCGGTATCAGCTCCGGCCAGGCCGTCACCCGAACCGGAAGGGTTTTTCTCAGTTGCGCCTCAAGTGCCGCCGCCGTCATCGCCGCTGTGGTGATGTCATGGAGCTTGATCCCAACCTCATGAATCCTTCCCGGCGGCAAGCGCAGCAATTCCTGCAGAGAAGTGAGAGACATGATCACCAGACCCTCGTCCATCGCGCCAAGCCCCGTGTGAAACATCCCGGTGACCGTGTACAGATCATTTCCCGTGGAACCGTCTGCCGCCGGCGTCAACACAACGATTTCCGACCCCACCTCGACACCAATCGTGGTGGCGAGTTTATCTCCCATCACGACACCTTTGGGTACCCGTTCAGTCAGGTAGTTCCCTTTAACCATCCGAGTTTGCAACACCGTTATCTTCTGTTCTTGATCGGGGATGACGCCGAGGAGTTGCGCTCCAGCCGATTGATGGGTCGCGCTGACCAAGCCGTAGCCGTACACCCGGGGACTCGCGGCCTGGACGCGGGGGTCGGCGGCGATGGTGGCCACCAGCGCACTGACCTCTGTCCCGTTTCTCCCTCCCAAGGTTTGGTGAGTCGGACGATCCGGGTAGTAACTTGGAGCATGCACCTCAACATCCGAGAGAAGAAGGTCCGTGCCGCTCTCGATCATCTGCTGCCTCAGCCCGGCCATTAGGCACGCAACGAACAGCAGCATGGCGTAGCCGAAGCCGATTGCCGCCATGGCGATCAACGTCCGCCGGGGATTGCGCCAAAGATTGCGCCAAGCGAGCTGCAGCAGACGTCCGCTCATCGCTTCAGGTTCTCCAGGGAAAACGTCCCTTCACTAATCGGCTCGTCGAAGCTGATCTTCTCGTACGTGATCACGGTCTGTTCAACCGCTTGGTTCGAAGGTCGCATCACCCCCTGGGCCAAAATACCGCCACGCGCACCGGCCTCCTTATCAGCCTTGTCCATGGATTGCATAACCAGACGCGTCGGAATGAGCCTCCCGCTCATGGTTTTGTACTCGGAAAAGGTCAGTTCCCGTACCAGCTTCCCGTCCTCGTCATAGTACCGCTGTCGGACGGGCCTCCGGTCGGCTTGGTGGATCTCCAAAGTAATTTTCCCCCACACCACTGCTGCGGCCGGCCTGGGTGTCAGGGTATACTCAGATGTCGCGACCCCATCCCGTTGTCCTTCAAAAGAAGTCGCAATCACATAGTCGTTAGTGAGGCGACTCTCTTTCACCAGATCATCGAGGGTGAAGTGACTGCCCATCCACGGCGTCATCGTCATCGAAGCTGGCATCTTCACCGTGCGGTTCGCTTTCGGCAGGTAGTACCAGAGCTTGTTGCCAACTTTCAGGATCGCCGTGCCCGCATCTTCCTGCGGACTGCGGATGCGGATGAGGATGTTCGACTCGCCGAGCGACCAGAACTGCATCGAGATCTTCCGTTGGAAGTCTTCCTTGGTGATCTGCATTTCGACCGTGGCGATGCTGGACTTGCTGATAAACCCCCGCGCCACTCGACCCACGATCTCCTGCGCCCGTTGATCGTCCATGGCTTGAGAGACTTGTCCCAAACACAACCATGTCAGTCCCAGGAAAATCGCGATGTTTCTTTTTTGCCATCTCATAAACAAATGGGTTGGTCGGTGATTCTGATCCTATTTCAGGCTCTTTTGGGATTCACGAGCAGTAATACGATCCCGCCGGCCAGCATGAGCGCGCCGGCAACTGGGGGGATGAAGTGGCTGTGGGTGGTTTCGATATGCGCCCCCAGAAAATCGATGGGTTTCCCTGGGGTCTTGTAAGTAACGCCCGAATAGGCGAGCACCACGATGCCCAGCGCGATCAGGATCATTGCGATCATCTTTGAATTCATGGGATCTCCAGTTTTCTTTCTTCGATTAACTGTTGCTTACACGGGCCGTCTGCCTTGAATGATGTTGACCAGGATCATGATCACAGCGATCACCAACAGGACGTGAATAAACCCACCTATTGCGTAACCGGTTACCAGCCCCAGCAGCCAGAGAACAATGAGTACTACCGCGATTGTGTACAACATATGATTCCTGCTTTCAGTTTACCTTGGATTTCACTGCCGGCTGGTGCACCGCTTATTCCTTGCTCAGCCGGCAATGAATTGAACGCCTACTTGTTACCGGACACCGCCACCTTCGCTTGCTTCACCACGGCCTTGGCGCCATGCGCGGTCTTGGTCGCTGCGTCGTGTACCGTCTCCACAGCGGTCGAACCTACCTTGCCAGCCGCTTTCAAAGCCCCATCGGTAGCTGCTGCTGCCGCGTCCTCGGCGCTCACGCCGATCTCTTTGGCGGAATGTATTGCGCCCTCAACCAAACCGGTCGAGGCGTGTTCGAGTTTACCGCCTACTGCGGCCGTGTGATGGATGACCGCCTCCGCCGTATGGCCGATGGTATCGATGGCCGCGCTGCCAACATGTTTGGTGCCGTGAAGCACACCGATGACGATCCCTTTCGAGGCCTGCCCGAGATGCGCGCCGACGTGCGCGGCGCCGTGAATCGCGCCACCGGCAACGTCGCCAATAGCTTCGGTCGCCGACGCACCCACCTTGCCAGTATCCTTGAGGGTTGTGGAAAGCGTGTTGCTGACGGTATCCACCGTTGCCTTGACGATGTCACCGCCTCCTTTGACCGCGGTCACAATCCCATCCTTTACCGTGTCCATTATCCCTGCGTGTTCTATCTTCATGTTTGTTTTCCTTTCAGTCTGCTCCGTCTGCCCTGGATTCATTACCGACTGGTGCAGTCCCCATGGTCTCCACACCAGCCAGCAATGAGTTAACGTCTAGTTATTACTGGATACGGTCGCCGCAATGGTCATGTTATTAACCACACTCTGGACACCGTTGATGTCGGTGACGAGTTTGGTGACCAGGGCCTTCTCGGCCGCATTGTTGGCCTGCCCACTCACCGTGACCACACCATCGTTGGTCGTGACCTTGGTGCTGAGCATGCTGGTCGAGCGATGCGCCAGCAACGACCCCTTAACCTGGGCGGTGATCGATGCGTCATCAACCTTTTCGCCGCGCCCTTCGTTGGCTGTTTCCAGGTTCTTGGATATGACGATCTCGTTCTCCACGCTCTTCACGCCGTCGATGTCTTTGGCGTATTCCGTGGTCAGGTCCTTTTGGGCCTGGCTGGCCGCCACGCCTTTTAACGTCACCACGCCATCTTTCACGTACACCTCGGTCTTGGTGCCGCTGACGTTCCGACGATACAGCAGTGCCGCTTTCACTTTCATGCTGATCCAGGTATCCGATTTCTCCGCGGGACGATCCCCCTGGAACTCGATACGATTGTCCACGGACGTGACTCCGGGCAATGCTTGGGCGGTATCCTGTGCCATCGACCGGTGGTTCTCGTCGGCCACGCTGCCCGACAAGGTGACGGCTCCGTCCTTGGAACTGATCTTGATGTGCTCGTCCTTCAGATATGTCTTGTAAGCGTACGACTCCTTGAACGATGAATCGATGCGGTCGTCTGTTTCCGACGCACGCACCGTTCCGCCGGTGAATACCAGCACGGCCGTGAACGCCAGAACGCCCGCGGTCATGACCAGCGCCAGCGGGTAGTTTCTCTTGGGTACTTTCATCATACTTCCATCTTTCTGTTACTGCGTTGCGGATTTCCGATTGGAAGTAAGGTACGCGAGGTCTCCGAGCCTTCACTATGGGGTACAACCCTACCTCAAATACTCACTGCAACGACAAATCCACACGGCTTTGGCCTGAAGGCGCTGGATCGATGGGGTTGGGCGCAACGATGAACATCCGTTCGGCGCCAACCTGGCCGGTTTGCAGCAGGTACTTCTGCACTCTGTCCGCGCGGGCTTGTATCAAGCCGCGGAAATCGTCTGGCGTGACTTCGATCGTTTCGATGATTCTCGCTTCCGTGTCCGCCAACGTGAGACCGGCGAGGACCTTGGCGACTGGGGGTGGAAGCCGCGACAACGGTTTCGCGTCCCCATCTGACGATTTGCGCGGCCCGAAGTTCTGTTTGGGACCCGTCGAAGACAGCGGCGTGGTGGTGATGACCGGTTTTGTGCCGACAACCTCAAGATAGGTGATATGGATGAGGCGCTCGTAATCTTGTGGCTCGATTTGGAATGTGTCGACGGACCCGGTTTTTTTTCCTTCGGCGGTGAGTTCATTGATCCGACGGGCCTTGAGTTGCTGGTGGAGTTTGCTCGTGGCCAGGGCGACCCGGTCGTTCGTGGTGTCGACGGAGCCGGTGATTTCGAGTTCGAGAGCGGGACGCGCGAAGAGGGCTTTCGCGAGCATGTCCAGCTTCTTGGTCTCCCCGGCGACCAGGTCGGAGCGGCCCGGCTCAAAATTTACGAAGCTCAGTTCCTCGCCTCCGCCAACCAGCGAGCCGAGCAACGCGAACGGATTGCTCACGGCCTTTGTGATCAGGCTCATGAAAACCTGCGAGATGACCGGGCCGAGTTTGAATTGCGGATCGTCCAGATTGCCGTTCACGAGCACGTCGAACGGGAGGACGCCGTCGCGATCCTGCAGCAGCGCGATGGCAAGTTTGAGGCGGAGCTGCGAGGCGTCGGGACTGTTGTTTTTCGCGCCGAGCCTCAAATGACGCGCACTGAATTTGTTTTCCGCCTTGAGCCTGTGATGGTGCACGGAGTAACGCGCCTCGAGCGAGAGTTGGCCCTGATGGATGGGGTAGCCAACGAATTTAGCGGCGTATGGCGATCCGGGCGTCATTTCTCCGTTCTTCAAAGAAAGAGCGAGATCGATCTTCAGATCGTCCGCCAACGGGTTGATCGTGCCCGTAATGGTGAACGTCGAGTGGTCGTCCACTTTTCCATGCAGGTCGACGTTTGCGATCGCTTGCGCGACGGAGGACAGGCCGGTGACGCTCCCGGCAACGTCCTGAATCTCCGAAACTACATTGGGTTCGATGGAACGGTCGGCAAAACCAAATGAACTGTTTTCGAGGGATACCATGCCAATGTGGAAAGGGAAGAGTTTGTTCAGTTGGAGCTTCACGATCAGCTTCTGGAGTTGCTCGGCGTTTTTGACCATGCCTTTCCAGTTTGAACTCTTGTCCGGGAGAATGACCATGTTGCCTCGCAGGCCGAGAACGTTGACCGCCGTGACGTCGAGTCCGTGGGGCCGATAGCGCAGGTCGAGTCCGGACAGCGTGAGCGAATCCAGTTTGAGGAACTCCTCGTGCGCCGTCGAGTCCACGGAAGTAAAGTTGACAACGCCAAGCTGCCCCTCGAAATGCACGAGTGGGATCGCGGGCCCGGCCGCTGCATACAGAACATGTCCCTGGGCATTCAGCGCGCCGCCCGTGATGTCGAGTTTCCAGATTTCTGCGACGTACGGCTGGATGGCCCGCAGATCCAGATTGGTCATCTGGACTTGAACGTTTGCTGAACGCGTGAAGGGGAGGATTGTGCCCTGCAAGGCAATCGTTCCGGTCTCGTTACATACCATGGAAAGCGTTGCCGAGACGGGCCCGTTGGTATGATTGGAAAGCCCTTTAAGGCTCAAATCGATCTGACTGAGCTTCAGGAGAAACCTTCGATTCAAATCGTCAAAGAAAAAAGCGCCATCCTCGATGTTCAGCTGCTCGACAACGAAGGACGGCAACTCTTGCGATGCGATCTTCGTTTTGGTTTCCGGCGGCAATGCGCTCAACAAATTGGAGAAGTTGAACTTCCCGTCTTGCTGAAAGATGAGGCTCCCAAACGGTTTCTTAACCCTGATCTCCTTAAACACAAAGACACGCTTGAAGATCGAGATGAATTGGAGATCCGCGGACAACTCATCGAACGAGCAGAACACGTCGCCGTTCGTCTCCTTCAGCCCGAATCCCCGGATTATCAGCGTCAGGGCGAAGGGATTCAGCTTGACCTGCTGCACGGAAACCGTGCGCTTGGTGAGCGCGGGTAGTCGCTTCAGCATCTGCGACTTGATGATTGCGGGCAGAAGAAGGAAACCCACAAGTGTATAGATGATTAGGGCAATCCCGATACCAAGCGTCCACTTAGCTCCCCGCGAACGACTCGCCATTGATGATGGCCACTTCATGACTCAATCCCGATATACGCCTGAGTTTTTCGTCTGGCGTCACAAGATATGCTACGCAATGCGCCGGTCTTTCACTATGGGGTATAACCCTACCGGTGATTGGTGGATGGGTCGGGTTCCACCGCATAGCATGAAGACCCGGCGCTGTCGCCCCAGAACGTTCATGGCGCGCCTGACCGGCTGGTCCAACGGTGCCGTTTCTGCTGATTTCAGGAGGAGTCCCTCGTGAGCCGTCCGCCGCTGATGATTACCAGTTCCTCGCCAAGCCTTTCCTGATGGAAGAATTCCGCAACCGCTTGGAAGCGCTTGACTGCTTGAAACTCCAGCCCGCTGTTCCTTACAGCTTGACCACTGCGCAAGAGGCAATGGCCTCGGTGAATGCCCGTTGCAGGCCTACCAAGGGCGAATGAACATTGGCAGAATCTGAATGGATGCGTACCGGCGGGTTCCCGGGCTGATTGAATAGGTAGGGTTCTACCCCATAGATGGTTTCCAGCAATTATTAGATGTTGATGCAGCGTCATCGTCAGCAGATTTGGCATGAACCATGGAAACCAAGTTGAGAAGGTTGTCGCGGGGATATGCGGCGGCCTTGCGTAAATACCTGAAGCAAGGGCCACGGGCCAGCTTGCAGCCAGCGCGGGGCCTGGGACGCAAGGCCAAGGCCTTCGGGTTAGAGGCGCTGGACCTGGCCAGGATTCACGAGCAAACACTCGTTTCACTGAGCCGATCACGCGCTCGAAAAGGGATCCTCAAGTGCGCGGAGAGATTTTTTGCCGAGGCAATCGCGCCGATCGAGACCGCTCAGCGTGTCGACCGAGAGGCCAAAGCCCTCCGGAATCGCCGCAACGGCGCGGCGGACCTGGCG
>Ga0206891_10025_pt1 | contig 45821 bp, 42 predicted proteins | sample Alteio_BWOrgHeat_55_FD_153246 | JGI IMG/M metagenome (GOLD analysis project Ga0206891, IMG submission 153246) | Enriched cells from forest soil in Barre Woods Harvard Forest LTER site, Petersham, Massachusetts, United States - Alteio_BWOrgHeat_Nextera7 ...
TTGGATCTCGAGTTACCTGTTTTTGTTCGTGGTCTGATAGTAAAGAATTCGAAGGAGCGTACGCTAGGTAGTTATTTTTTTGAGGAACGTAAGTATTATGAAGATAACAATTATTTAAGTGAGATATATTTACGGGGACATGATTATTCTGTTGAATATAAATCATTACGTATTTCTGAGAATGGAAGATATTTGCGTTCAATGGATTCATCAAAAAAAGAAATTGTATGGGATATGATAACTGCTCGTATGGTTAATAATCAGAAAACAATTGCGGCATTAAAATGGACTTCTGGCAGTACAGAACCAATTGATTCATTTCACAGTGATTATTTTGAGAGAGGCGATTGGATTTTTAGTAAAGATGGTGATTATTTTGCAGCGCGAGGAGAGTATCGTAAGTATGTTGGTATGACCGATGATAAACTGGTTTTTTTATGTGCTCGGCCAACATTGGCTTTTCGTCTATGTCAGCTTGCGATTATGAATAGTAAAAATGATCGTGGTGAATTGAATGCCTTGCTTAAATCAAAGACGTTGAAGTCTGTAAAAGGGTTTCAGAAAGATAATATTGTAGTGCATATTAAAAATTTATTAAAAGATTTGTCTGCTCGTAAGTAATGTAATTAAAAAGGTTATTGATGAAATCTCTAAGACGGTTATTTTTATGTACTTGCTTGCTCACTGATGCGTTTATTTTTTCTATGAATAACAACAATGCAACAACGGTACATATTAAGGTGCAGCAAGTGAACACAGTAGTTGATAAGTGTTTAGAAATTAATGAAAGCATTGTTATTTTTGGAGAGTTAACGCGTTGGGTCAGGGGTTATAAGCAAGCCAGTGGTTTGACTGGTTCGGAAATTGCACAAAGGTTAGCAGAAATTAATAGGCAGTGTGAAGGTGTTTTGAAAAATCCCAGGTTATTACCGTTAATTATGGAAGATAATTCTTATATTCGCCAGTTGGTGAATGCATTACCAAATAAAGTCATAGAGGAATGGGAAAATATTAAAGGGTCAAATATAGACACATTTCTTGATGCTGCTGCTTTGTTTCCCGAAATAGCGCACAAACAGGCAGTTACATTTTCTGATCAAGTAAATAAGCATTATAAAGAAGAGTTTGGAGTTAATGCTGGTTTAAAGAAAGTTATCTATGCTAGTGATGGATCAACGGGAACTTTGGTTAGGTCATTTTTTAACAAAAAAAATATGAGCATGAACAAGATTCAGTTGAAAAAGTTCGCTAATGCAACTAAGAATGAATTTTTGTGCATGTCGCTAGATGGTAAAATTTTAGCATTTTTTGATAAACAAAAAACGTTGTACTGGGATATGGAAACTGCTCAAGAAATTGACAATCCAGGCCCTACAGCGTGGATAGGCGGTGAAATAAAATGGTGTGATCGTTATTACTCTTCTTCATGGGAGGGTCTTTTTAGCAAAGATAACAATTATTTGGCATGCGTTGATGACAATACCATTTTTCTTTATGCGCGGCCGACACTTGCCTTTCGCCTTTGTCAGCTTGCGGCTATCAATAGTGAAAAGAATTATAAAGAACTTAACAGTGTACTTCAATCAAAAATGCTAACATTGGTGAATGGCTTTCTGCAAAAAAATTTAAAGCAGGCTATTACTGATCAACTGGAGGTTTTATCAGTTTGTCGACAGTGCGGTCAGTGTATAAATTAGGTGGCACATATAAAAGAACAGATAATGAGTGAAATTTGAATGGAATCATAGTGCACAAACGCAAGGCCTATACATTAATTGAGCTGATAATTGTTATATGCTGTTTTGCATTAATAGCAGGATTAGGATTGACGCAGTTGTCATTTTTAGATGAAACAGTAGCGCATGCAGAAATTGATAAAATTGCATGCGCGTGTCGATATGTGCAACAACTGGCAATTGCGTCAAACGAAGAAAAATATATTATTTTTGATCAGAATAATAATCAGTATTTTGTAGATGGACGGTGTGAGAAACTTTCGTTACGTTTGTGTTTTGGTGTTTTGCCGGGCATAAAAGGACCGCCGGGGAGTGCTACGCACACAATTCAAAAAGTTATTACCTTCCCAAAGCAGCGTATTTGCTTTTATCCAATGGGTGTTATTTCATCAGGAACGGTATATCTTATAGATAAGAAAAAACAGTATCAATATGCGCTCAGTAATGCTGTTTCGCAAGTTTCGTATTTACGCATTTATCGTTATGATGGGATGTGGAAACTTCATAGTGATATAAAACAATAAATATGCTCAGAAAAATTATAATATCATTATTTTTTGGTGTAATAGGCACCATTTTTTTTGCTCAATATGATAATTGGACGCATCAAAAAATAGTCGCATGGTGTAAAGATATTGCCTGCAATACGTTACACGGGAATGTGTCATTTACGGTACAATCGCTTAATTTTTTTACGCCGTCGATAGTTGTTACTGATTTTGAAATGATTTCTTTGCAGCCGGGTGATTGGTCTTGGAAATGTAAACGGTGTGAAATCAAGGGATCCTGGTTTCAGTTGTTTCTCAAAGGCTTTATGGATCAGCATATAATTTTTGATGGATTTGAGTCTTTTTCGCGCGTAGAAAATGGTGTGTGTGCCATAGAAGATCATGTGGTTGCGATGACTCAAGCATCATCATTTTTTATTCCGACTGATTTAAAATCGGTGCGTTTTAGAAATTCTCATATGGTGTGGCACGATGAACAAAAATGTCTTGCTTCATCACTTTTTTTTAATAGTTCTTCGCTAAAAATTGGTAATCGTTTTAGAACAACAATGTCTATTAATGATGGTGATATTAAATATGATGAGCATGTATATGTTTCCTCTATTGCGGCTGATATTGCATTATCATCGTGGTTTAATGATGATGCTTTTATGTACAGTATGAACAGCTCCGGATTATTACGTTTTGTGCACCTTGGTACACAAAACGAATGTTACGTATCAGGAACATTGGAATCAGGTCGAGGAAGATTTTCAATTCGTAATGCATACAATTCATTTGTGATTGATCCTATCATTATTACTGAGCGTGAAATTCGGGCTGATTTTTTTGTTCCATTACAGTATATTTTGTGCTGCGTGCAACAAAAAGAAAATGATATGAAGGTTAATGGAAATATTCATGGTTTTTTGCGCATTGGAAAAGATGCAGTTGGTGATTGTGATGGTCATATTATTGTTGAAGATGCAACAATTTCTCAGCGCCATGTATGTGATAGTGCAAAAATTGCTTTTATGCGTCGCAATAAGTTGTGGAAAGGTAAGCTTGATGTTGTTCATTATAATCAAGAGTATACTGGTATTGCTCATTGGAATGAGTTAACGCAGTGGGGGTATGGTGAAATTTATAATAATAGGCCACTATCTATTTCTGTTGCGCCGTATTGGACAATAGCTCCTCATAATTTTTTAATTAGTGCGTGGTTCAATCATCAAGAAAGTAGTGGAATTTTTCAGGGTAATGTGGTTCATCGTTTAAATAATGCGCGACATTGTATGCAGGGTGGATTTACGTATGAACATGGTAAATTATGTATGAGCAGTTTGATGGATGCAAATATTTTTGATGCTTCTTTTACGATATTTCCTGAAATTGAATTGGATCATAGTGATTATTACGATAAAGATAAAAATATATTGTTTTCGTTGAAAAATATTGATGGTAAAAAAAAGAGTTTTATTGGTGATATTTCTTTTGCTTATGTACGTTCATGGGTTAATAGTTTTTTGCATTATGATATTCAAGGTGAGGGCATGATATCAGTACATGGTGCAGCATCAACGGATAATATTTTCGCTGATATCACATTGCATCATGATGCAACTATACGATTGCCAGAAACATATAATTTTATTGATGGCTTTAAATCACGCATAACATACAACAGAATTAATAATTTTTTGATAGCACAAGATGTTGATGTTTCATTGCATACAGGAGCAATTAATTGCTTGCAAGCGACAATATTATTTGACGAAACAGGTAAGCTTTATTTTGCTCATGTACCGGTTACTTTTGATCGGTGTCTTTTAAATATTAAAAAAGATCTTTTTGCAATTGTTTCTGGAGGATTAATTCTTTCACACAATAATGAGCATAAATCATGCGTGAGTGGCTCTATTATTATTGATCGTGCTCAGTTGAAAGAAAATATTTTTTCCTCTGTTATTCAAAAAAGGTTGTTTGATTATACGCATTCCGTTTTTTCATTGGCAGACACAACGGTTGATTGTGATTTGTCTATAGAAACAAAGTCACCGATTCGCGTAGATACTGCATTTTTGCAAACTAATGCATGGGTAAATTTAAAGGTTAAAAATAATATAAAAGATCCTGCTTTATCTGGTACCGTTACATTGCAGTCAGGAAGTCTTATTTTTCCTTATAAGCCGCTTTATATTAATAAGGGAATATTAACATTTTCTCCAGAACAATCATTTGATCCAGCAATTGAACTTATTGCGCGTAACAAAATAAAAAAATATGATGTTTTATTGCAAGTTGCGGGCACCGTGTTAAATCATCACATTATGCTTGACTCAACACCACCACTTTCAGAGGAACAAATTACAACATTGTTACTGGTAGGGTCAGAGGAAAGTTCATTGAATAGTATGGTACCTGCGTTGATTTTGCAAAACTTAAAAAATCTTATTTTTACTACAAATCAGTCGACGTTTTTAGAAAAATATTTTGCTCCTTTATTGCGACCGTTTAATATTAGTTTAATTCCAAGTTTTGCAGATCAAGCGGGGCGTGGTGGATTACGTGGCATGCTTGAAATTAGTGTTGATGATCGTTGGAAAGCGACTATTCAGAAAAACTTTAGCTTAACAGAAGATACACGTTTTGAGCTTGAATTTTTAGTATCGGATGATATTGCTTTGCGGGGAATTCGTGATGAGCGTCGCGATTTGGGTGGTGAAATTGAAATGCGTTGGAAATTTTAAAAAATGGTAAAAAAGAGGCTGGTTTTTTTGTCAGCCTCTTGAATTTTTTATTTAGTGCAAAATTTTATAAATGGCATTCGTCTATGAAGGTGGATGGGAACTAACTTATGAACATATTCAGTTTGTTTTTTACAAAGATATGATTGACCAATATTATCACAAGTGAATCCAAGTTGTTTGAGGATTTCGGGGTTAATAATATTGCGTGCATCAACAAGAAGAGGTTGATTCATTAATTGTTTGATATGTGCTAAATTCATCTGTTTTATTTCATCCCAGTCGGTCATAATAATAATACCATCAGCATCTTGTGCAGCTTCATAGAGCGTTTGACAGTAAGTAATAGAAGGAAAAATGCGTTGCATGTTAGGCATGGCAATAGGATCATACACTTTAACAAATGCGCCTTGTGCAAGGAGTTCATTAATAGTGGAAATTGATGGTGAATAACGTACATCATCTGTGTTTGCCTTGAATGAAAGACCGAGCACAGCAATGGTTTTTCCTAATAATGTTTCGTTGTTATAATCGTTTACAAGCCGAGAAAGCTTTTCAACAGCTTTTTTTTGTTGTACGCGGTTAGCATCAAGTGCACCTTGTAAGGTAGAAAATGGTAATCCTTCTTGTTGTGCTATGTAAACGAGTGCTTGAGAATCTTTAGGAAAGCATGATCCCCCAAATCCTGGTCCAGGATTAAGAAAATAAGGACTGATACGGTGATCAAGGCCCATGGTATAGGCAACGGTTCTTACATCTGCTTGTGTGGCATCGCATAAATTTGCTATTTCGTTAATGTAGCTAATTTTTACGGAAAGAAATCCATTTGAAGCATATTTAATCATTTCTGCAGTTTGAATGTCGGTGAGAACGTATTTTATTCCTGCAGCAATCAGTGGTTCATAAATTTCGCATAAGGTAACAAGAGCCGTGTCAGAATCGGTGCCAATAACAAGACGATCAGGTTCTAAAAAATCACTAACGGCAAGGCCTTCACGGAGAAATTCTGGATTTGATGCCATACTAAATAGTTGAGGATTTATATGAAATACGTTTTCTAATCGAGCGCGTATTTTTTTTCCTGTGCCAACCGGAACGGTGCTTTTGGTAACAATTATTTTGTATGAATTGATGTTTTCTGCAATTGTTTCTATTACATCATCGATGTATGAAAGATCGGCTTTGCCATCATCGGCCATTGGTGTTCCTACAGCAATAAAAATAATATCTGCCGCGGTAATGGCACTTGCTACATCATCGGTAAATGTTAATCTTCCTTGCGTGACATTATGCATGACAATCTCAGTAAGTCCTAATTCATAAATAGGCATGATGCCATTTTTAAGTGAATTTATTTTAGAAGAATCAATATCAGCACAAATAACAGAGTTGCCAATTTCTGCAAGACATGCTCCCGATACTAGCCCAACGTATCCAGTGCCAATTACCGTGATGAGAGGTGTCTTATGAGCGTGTACGCAAAGAGACGATAGTAACAGCAGGCTAGAAACGAGAATAGTATAGGGTTTTGCTGATTTCATAATATTTCCTTTTTTTAATAATAAGCTGATGTATGGAATATTTTTATAAGGACTTATTCTATAGTTTTTTTTTTGGTATTAGCAACCCTTTTCCTTTATATTGCAGAATGGTCTTTGCAATTATTATTGTTTTGTATATATGATTGGTAGTGGCTTTTGGATAAAAAAAGAAATGAGGAGTTGGAATAATGACGATTTTTAGAATATTGTTACTGCTGTTGTATATGATGGTACAAGGTTCATCTTTTTTATTGTATGCATCGCCAGAGAAACCTATTGTTGTAGTAGTGTGTTCTTATAATAATAGTCAATGGTCGCGTAATACGTTAGATTCTATATTTTCTCAAAATTATTCTAATTTTAGGCTTATTATTGTTGATGATTGTTCTACCGATGGGAATGATCAGGTGATTCAGGACTATATTGATGAGCATCATTTAACAAAAAAAGTTACCTTTATACGTAATACTAAACGGCGTAGAAAACTGTTTAATCTCTATCGTGTTTTATATGCATGTGATGATAATGAAATAGTTCTTATGGTAGATGGTGATGATTTTTTAGCAGATTCAGAAGTATTTTCTAAAATTAATGCATTGTATGATGATGAAGATGTATGGTTTTCATACGGTCAATATCGTAATGTTCCCGCATCGCAGGCTATTATGTGGGGTCATAAAGAAATGGGTTATTGTCGTCCTGTTCCAAAACATATAAAGCAGAAACATTTATATCGTTATTATAGTTTTATTTACATGCACTTACGGACATTTCGTGGGTGGCTTTTTAAACTGGTTAAATTAGAAGATTTGATAGCTGAAAAAGTGCAGGGTTATGAAGGAGATTTTTATCCAGCAAGTAATGATGTTGCTATGTATTTTCCTATGGTAGAAATGGCTCATAATCACATACGATTTGTTCCTGAAATTTTATATATTAGAAATTTGTACTCTGAGATTGTTGGATTTAAAGTTGATAGAAAAATTCAAACGGCATCAGCGAGAGAAATAAGAAAAAAGTCATGTTATGAACAACTATTTTCACCAATTAAAGACCGTCTTGCTCTCTTTAAAGATGCTCAAGCAGATATTTTTATTTTATGTAAGCATAATACTGTTGATATAGTGGCGACATTAGAAAATATTCAGAAAAGTATGGTACATTATGGTACGGTACATGTGTTTTTTAAGGATTCGATTGAAAATAAAGCGGTTTGTCGAAAAATTAGGCAGCGATTTCCTGACGTGATTTTTATTCCCTATACTGAAATGGGTAGCAAATCATTGAAGAATCGTTTATTAGATAGTTTAAGTTGTAGTAAGCATAATCATTGTGTGATTACTACTGATACTTTTAATATTATTCAACCGATTGATATTACACAGACGATAATTGTGTTAGAAAAAACATTTGCTGATAAATTCTACTACAATAGAAGTGCATCGCAATTAGCATCACGGTTTGTTTCCATTGATGATGATATTTATGCATGGAAATTTACCTCAGGATTGCATGGTTGGCGTGGTGTCAATGGTGTTGATGATATGATTTTATGTCGCAGGGCTGATTTTATTAAAGACATTAAGAAGATGAACTTTGATACTATTTATGGCCTTATTAATATGATGCATCAGCCCACTGATTTGAAAAAACGTTTGGGACTATTTTTTAAAGATTCTCGTATACGTACTATTCATTAACAAACAGCGCGTAGTTGTTCTACACGCTGTTTTACGTATTCAAGCTGTGCAATTTTATGTTCAATACCGCGTGTCCAATTAGCGTGATGCATAACAATGTTGGTTGGAATTCTTAAGTGTTTACCGGGCATCCACAAGTGTCCGGTAAATATTCCGGCTCCAAAAAAAATATTGGGAAGATATGCCCATGTAATGTTATAAGGATTTTTTTTACTGTTTCTTTTGATGCAACGGTTAAGCGTTATTTGATCGCTACTTGATTTATCGTTGGCCATTATAGTGCGAACATCGGTCCATAAATCAAGTGTTTTTTGATTTCCTCTGCATACAAAAAATCCAGAACAGAGCACACCTTGAGGATTATTTTTTTGAATAATAAGATCATTATCACGCATGAGCTTTAAAATTATATTTTTTATGGGTTTAAAAAATTGGATATCAACATCAGAAAAAATAAAAATAGAGCCCCAATTTTCATGAATTGCGCGAATAATAAGATCAACTTTACGTAATGTTGTATCGGTCCAGCCCTCAGCCATAAATTTTACTGATTCGCATGTTTGTTCTATTTCTTCACAAATTATTTCAAAATCATCCTGGATTGAAGGTAAAAAGTAGTTATCTTTCAATATTTTGTGTGATGGCGTGGTAAGACAATATAATTTGATAGAATCTTGGCAGAAAATGGGTGCCTTAAGAAAAATAAAAATAAGCATGATTATTATCTTACATGTGTTCATAAAAAATCCTTTTTAAATTTTGTATTTTATTGCTTTACTCACTACTGTACTCATAAGATAATAAAAAAAAAAGGAGGAAGGATTATATGAAGCGTCTGTTTTTATTCTGTATATTATTTGCTTCTTTTTTTACTATGCATGGTAAAAAAAAAGCTACCAAATATATTTCTAGTGCGATCACGTATGAACTTAATGGTGGCCGATTTGGTGATAACCTTCTTTCGTATTCTCGTGCCAAATGGCTTTCTTATCAATCGGGTCTTCCTCTGTATTACAAAAGATTCCCTTATTGTCATGAGTTAAAATTATTTAAAGAAGAAGAGTATTATTACACTGACGATATTCGTCAAAACTTTGCTCGTATCAAATATACGGCAACATCGCAAGTCCTTAAACCTTATAATAATACATTGTACATAAATACATGGGATACTCAGGTAAATATTAATTGGAATGATTCTGTTTTTATTGAAGAATTAAAAAGAATGATTGCTCCGCGTTATGATATTCAAACGGTGAGTATACCAGAAGGATATGTTTCTATTGCAGCACATGTGAGAAATGGTGGTGGTTATGCTGTTGATAATTGGCATGAAAAAGAACGGTGTCCTTTACGATTTGTTCCTGAAGAGTTTTTTATTGATCAGATAAAGCGTATTGCTCAAATGTATCCTGATCAGCGTTTATACGTTTATATTTTTACTGATCATAAAGAACCTGAAAAATTGGTGAATAAGTTTGCACAAGCTTTGGAAGAATATAATATCACCTTTGGTTGTCATTGTGATAGCGCAGGTCATAACGTCAATGTATTGGAAGATTTTTTTTCGATGATGAAATTTGATTGTCTTATTCGTCCTGGTTCACACTTTTCCCGTTTTGTAGAACGCTTGGGAAATAATAAATTAGTTATTTATCCGCGTAGTGTTATAAAACTAAAAGATCAGCCTGCGATAATTAATATGATTGGCATTAAGCATCGTACTGATAAAGGGTGGAAAACTATAAAAGTGCAGATCGCCTAAAAAGTGCGTTGCCAAAAAATGATGTTGTTTGATCGGTAAAATCACGACCAATGTGAGTAAAACCGTGTTGTTCCATCCATGCTACAACATCGGTGTACAACGGTTGGTTGTGATAACTTTCTATGAATGAAACTTCTGCAAGAATAAGGTCAATGCTGGGGAGAAAATCTTGTGCTGCTTGTAGAATAGATAGTTCATGCCCTTGCGTGTCCAACCATAAAAGATCAATATGCGTGATATGGTGATTTTGTGCCCACGTTGTAAGCGTAATTGTTTCTACTATTGTAGTACGTGGAAATATTAATGGTGATACTTTTAAGCGATCTTTTGGTGCGTGCAGTGAATTTGCTTGAGAAGCAATGCCTGGCTTTGTTGGTTTTTCTGAAATATAAAAAAGTTCTTGGCCATTTTTATTGCTCAGTGCATAAGGGTGGCGGTGTATATTTGGTAGATGCTGTGTGTTTGCGTGTAAACGAGTAAAAATTTCAGGTAATGGTTCAAAAGCGTGTATGGTGCAATGAGGCCACTGATGTGCCATTTTTTGTGTGTCTTTACCATCAAATGCTCCCGCTTCGACAATTATGGGATTTTTTGGTAAAAATTGAGTTAAGGTTTCTATCGTTTTGTGCGAATTGAAAATAATCATTTTTTTCTATATAGTAATTCATTTAGTAGCGTGATAATTTTATAGCATAATTGAGCGTAATAGAAGCTGAAGATATTGGCAAATTAATGTGGGGTTAGGGTTTTTATGGTGGATAAAGTGGCTGGTATGAAAAAAAGTTTGTTATTTTTTGTTTTTTTAGGCTGTAGTCTTCAGTCGCAATTGGTTTTGAGTGAAAATTTCAATAAAGCAGCCAGATTTTTTGGTACAACGCCAGAAACTATTGCTGCTTTGCGTAAAGGAGAAGATGTAGGAAATTCAAGTTCTTTTTGGCAAAATGTCGGTCAATCTGTTGGAGACAAAGCATTAATGGTGGTAGTTGGCTATTCAGTTCATCTTATATTTACTCAAAGCGGAAACGCTCTTTATTATCTTCATAAAAATTATTGGCTTACTGCAGAGCAACGAGCTGAAGTTCTTAAGCAAGAAGAAGAGGAAAGGGAGTATATAGATTGTAATAGGCGTATACAAATAGAATTAGCAAAAGATCCGCGTTGGCCAGAGATAGTGATTAGGGAAAAAGATATAAATATTAAAAAAGAAGAAATTGAAAATCAAAAACATTTACAAGCGATTGAATTGGGATCGCAACGTTTGTGGGATAATAGAATAGTATTAGAAGGATCAGCACGAAAGGAGGAACTGGAAAGGGCAAAGCATATTGAAGAAATGTTGAAAAAAGTTAATGGTCCGGAACGTAGTGATTTAGAAAAAGAGTATAAAGAGTACATTGTTTTTTGTATTCGAAAAAATACAGAAGTTAATTCGAGAAAAATTTAAGCAAGAAAGTAGGAATAATGACTTTGCAAAAAAGATATTTTTTTTCTTTGGTAATGATAGCAGCTCCTTTATTTGGTACGCTCAGTGACCATGGTTGCAGTAAAGGCCATAGTCATTTAAAACATACTGATTTGGGGTATAAAACTACCTATTTTACGCCACAGCAGTGGAGGGCGGTGAAAGTAGTAGGTGGTCTTGTTGGTACTGCTGCAGTACATTATGCTTCTGATTCAATAGTCGGTGATGGAATGGGTAAGAGATTTTACAATGGGCAGTATGCATGGGGCTATGCTCAAACGTTAAAATTGAGTGGTGCTTTTCTTTCTGTTGCACCAATGCTTGGTGATGAATGGGGAGAAGCGTTTTTTAGATTTGGTATGAGAGCCCCAATTATTGCAGGTTCAGCGATTATTGTGGCGCATCCGGTATCTCAGAAATTAGCTTCATATGCAATGCTTGGATTAGGTGATCATCTTTCTACTTGGGACAAGACTAAAGATCAAAGCAAGTGTGGAGCTGATTGTAAAGGTATTTGTACTCGATGCTTTCTTCCAAAAACGGTTTTGATTGTAGGTCTTTATAAAACATTAGATCCATTTTTTGATAAAATTGGACGTGCTGCTGGTGAATATGTAGGCCTTATTAAGCCTGAAGATGAAGAATCACAGCAACAATAAGAACATAAATAAAAATAGATAAATATTATAAAAATAATAGGTTTTGGTTCTTGCCAGAGCCTATTATTTTTATGAATAATACCATTTCCTTAATGGACCAGAAATTTTAGTAAACAATTCTTTTATCCAATTTACCATTTTAGTAAACCAACTTATTACTTGCGGTTCTTTTTCTATTTCTTGAGCAACATCTTTTTGATTTACCCGAGCATTGTTTTTCGTGTATTCCATATCAGGATATTCATTTTTTTTAATTTTATTTTCCTCAAACAATTCTTCCGTCTGAGGTTGTTGTTGAATTTTATCTGGCAATAATGGGCTGCGTACTTGTTGCTGACTGGTGCCATAAGAATTTATCGGTGTATCTGATGCACCTCTGCCAAAAGTAAGCTGCAGTGGTTTTTCTTTGAATTCATATGATGTTGTTTCAAGATCAGAAAAGCGTGGACGAAGAGCGTTGCCACCACTGTCGTAGTCGCGTGATGTGCTTGTTGGTAGTTTATTGCCTTCTAAGTAATTGTACTGAACGCCACCATTATTTGGCGTATTACGCGTATAAGATGGTGAGGTTTGTGCTTTTTTTGCTGGTTTATTTTCTGTAACATTTGTTGATTGCTTTTGTTCTGGTTTTGCATTTGATTCATTTGTTTGTACATTTTGTTGTACTGCTGTAGTGCTTCTTGGTGAGGAAATAGTGTAATTTTGTGGCACTGTTGGAGCAGAAAGAATATTCTCTATTGATTGATCTTTATCTATTTTTTTCGTGTCACGCGTAGTTTCTTCTACTTCATCGTTTGTTGCTTCATCACCAGTATTTTGTTCCTCTTGTTGTTGTTCTTGATTGTTGCTATCACCGGCACCACCAGTATTAATTTCGAGTTTTTTTTCTTTTGGTTGACCATTTTCTCGTTCATCATTTTTTTCTTCTTGGCGTAATCTTTCAGCTTCAGCACGTGTTTGCGTGAGTTCTTGATTAGTATTGTTAATTTTGTTATTTAAATTTTGTATTTGTTCTTGCAGCAACAACGATTGCTGCTCAAATTGAGCTATATCTGATGCATTACTGGTAGATTTATTTTCTATGTTATCTAATTTTTGCGTGATGTGATTCAAATTTTGCGTTGCTTGTTCTTGTAATTGCGTTTCATTATTTATTTTTTCTGATAATGTTTCAATGCGCTTATTAAGTAACGTAGCAAGGTCTTTTTCCATTTGAGTAATTTCTTGTTCAATCTTAGCATTCTCTTGTGCTTTTGTTTGTTGCTCCAATTGCTGCAGATCTTTGGTTTTTTGTTGCTGCTCTTGTGATAATTGTGTTTCTTCTTGTTCAATTGCTTGCTGTTGTTGTTCAGAAATTGTTTCTTGATTTTTTAGATATTCTTCTTTTTTTTGTGCAAGATTTGTTTTTGTTTGATTAATTTTTTTATTAAGTGTTTCAAATTCTTGTGTTAGCTTTAATTCTTGTTTTTGATATTCTTGCACTCGTTTGATGTCAAGATCTTTTTTCTGTTCTTTAAGTTCTTGTTCGCGTTTTTGTAATGTTTGTTTTGTTTGCTCAAGTAATTTATCTTGCTGTTGCATATCATGATTATATTGCTCATTAATTTCAGCAACTTTGGCATTATATTCTTGTGCTCGCAATTCTTTTTGTTGCAGTGAAAGATCGGTGCCTTGTTGGTATTCATTTGCAAGATCTTTAAGTTGTTGTTCATGATTCTTTTGTAAGCTATTTTTTGTTTGTTCTGTTTGTTGCTGTAGTAACTCTAATTGCTTTTTTTGTTGTTCGAGTGTTGTTATTTCATCTTGTTGTATTTTTGTTTCTTCTTGAGCAAATTCTGTTTCTTTTTGCGCTTGGCGTGCTGCAAGTTCTTGTGAATTTTTTTGCTTGAAAAGATCAAGTTTTTGTTGTTCTGATTTTGCTAATTCAGTAACTTCTTTTTCATGCCTTTCAGTGATAGTTTGTTGATTGCGTAGATATTCTTGTTTTTGTTGTTCAAGTTCTTGAGAGCGTTGTTGTAATGCTTGCTGTTCCTGTTCAAATGCTTGTTCTGTTTTTTGTATATTGCGATTGTAATTTTCATTAATTTCAGCAATTTTGGTGTCACGCTCTTGTGTTCGCAATTCTTTTTGTTGTTGAGATAGATCCGTGTCTTGTTGATGCTCATTTACAAGATTTTGAATTGCTTGTTCACGGTCATTTTTTAAAGTGTTTTTTGCTTGTTCTTTTTGCTGTTGCAGCTCTTTTAACTTTTCTTCTTGTTGCTTGAGCTCTATTTCATTCTGTTCTATTTGAGCTTGCTCTTGAGCGAATTCTGTTTCTTTTTGCGCTTTTCGTGCTGCAAGTTCTTGTAAATTTTCTTGTTTGAGAAGGTCAAGTTCTTGTTGTTCTGACTTTGTTAATTCAGTAATTTCTTTATCTTGCGCCTGTTGCAATAAATCTCCGTTTTCTTTTTGCTGTTGCCGTAGCTCTTCAAGTTTCAGTTCATTTTGTTTTTGCAGTTCCGCTTGCTCGGCAAGAAGTCGTTGCTCTTCTTTTTCAAGATTTGCGATGTTTTGTTCAATGGCACTTGCTATTTTTTCATTTTCATTTATTTCATTCGTCGCTTTTTTAAGCTCTTCTTGGTAGTAATCATCGAGTTTAATAAGCTCTTCTAGTTCGGCATATTCTTGCAGGTCCTTTATTTTTTGTTGTGCTTTTTGAGCATCAATTTCTGCTTGTTGTTTTTGTTCTTCAAATGCACGTTCAGCTTCTTTGAGCTTTTCAATTTTTTCTAAAAGCTCGTTTTCTTTATTTTTAATAGTGGTTATGTTTTCTTGTGTTTCTTTTTCTTTAGTCTCTAAGTCTTGAAGTTTGTTTTTTAATGTTTGTTCATTATTTTCTTTAATAGTTTTTTCTTGTTCGGCAAGTTCTTGTGTTGCTTTATCTAATGCATTTTGTGCTTGTTCTTCTGTTGCCTGTGCATCATGTAGTTCTTTGTTAGCTTGAGCTTCACGTGCCTTTAATTGTTTAATTTTTTCTTTGAGAGATTCTCCATACGCTTCTGATATTTCTTTAAATTGTTTATTGATATCGGGAGAAAGAACATTTTGTAATATGCTTGCAATAGTGTCATAGAGTTTAATTTCTATCTTATTAGAAATACCAAGTTCTTTTTTAATTGCATCAATATTTTCACCTGATGCGGTAATAATATTTATAGAGAGAGGACCTTCTTTTGAAAAAGTTGCAGGGTTAGGTCTGGTATAAAATTCATAAATAAAATTTTCATTAAAATTTTTTTTAATAGATTTAAAAGTTATTTGGCCGTTGCTGTCTTTTATTTCAAAAGTTTTTTTGTTATTACTGTTATTTTCTGATTCAAATAATGACTTGATGGCATTATTTTGTGGTTCATTGAGCGCTGCGCGGGTAATAAATCCACCCATAAAGCCTTCGCGTTGTAATCGTTTCATTTTATTCTCAAATGAATTAGGTTTTGCTAAAAAAAGTGTTGAAGATTCGGCTGCTGATTCTATGGGTTGGTCTGATTGCGGCTGTAGGCCAAAGGGCTTTGTTGTAATAGGTTGGTTTGGATACAGCTGCGGGTAAAAACGTTTTTTATATTCTTCAGGCGTTATAGTTGGTTTTTCTTTTTCTGTGGTAAAATATTCCCAAGCAGCTTTACCGGCCTTTTCGAGTGTCTTACCTGCAAGACCAAAAGTACTATCTGGGGTTATTTCTGACTTTCTTCGTATTTCTGTTTTTGGAGCATTTATAGGATTGCTGTTCAAGGGATTTTGCAAAGAAATTGTTGAGGATTTTGGAGGGGTAGTGGTAATTGTTGTAGTAGAGCCTTGCGGTTGAGTTTGAGGTTTTACTTGAGATGAAGGACGAAAAATAACCGGGTTTTTAGGTAATGTTTTTGTTCCTACTCTTCTTGTTCCAGTAATCATTGCTTTATTTATACTGGGCGTAATAATATAAACGCCAAAAAAAACTATGATGATTCGTCTCGTTATTTTCATCATAGTCTCCTTAATTTTGATATATTATTTTTACAATCTAGTATTAAATTTATGTTTTTTATGATAATTATTTCAATAATGATGTATTAAAGAGAGAGAAACAGTGGTACTCTACTGTTTTGCACGAGTATAAAAAATGTTCAAATAGGTTAGAAATATGAAAATTAGTATTGTAATTCCCGCGCATAATGAGCAGGGGCGAATTGAGCGTACGCTTAAAAAATATCATGAATTTTTTTTACAAAAAAAAGAAAACAATAATGATACGTGCGTTGAATTTGTTGTTGTTTTAAATGGATGTACTGATAATACGTTGCATGTTGTTGAACGAGTAAAAGAAGAGTTGCGGGCTAATATTGTTATTATCGATATGCTGCAACAAGCAGGAAAAGGATTAGCAATTCGTGCTGGATTTGCTAATGCGCTGTTGCGTGACAACGATATTATTGGTTTTGTTGATGCTGATATGGCAACGTTACCGGATGCTTTTTATGATCTGATTATGCACGTCTCGCACGATTGTGATGGTGTTATTGCGAGTCGTTATATGCCGGGTGCGGATGTTTTGCCTAAAAGGCCTGCGTATAAGCGATGGGGAAGTCGCCTTATTTATGAACCATTCGTGAGAATGTTGTTTGGATTATCGTATTATGATTTGCAGTGCGGTGCCAAAGTTTTTAAACGTAATGTTATAGAAACAGTGACGCCTCATTTAACGGTGAGGCAATGGGCATTTGATGTAGAGCTTTTATATTTGTGTAAGAAATATGGTTTTACTATTAAAGAAGTGCCGACGGTGTGGCGTGATCAAGCTGATAGCAAATTAACATTGCGCGGTGGGTTGCGGATGTTTGGTGCACTTTTTAAAGTATGGTGGGCGCATTACAATATGCAAAAAAATAAATAATGCTGATAAATTTTTATCAGCATTATTTATTTTTTTGCGGTTTTATGTGTGCTTATACGGTGATGGGAAATTGAGCGCATATGTTACGCGTTTTAATATTAATTGCTTTTAAAATAGTGTCATTATCATGATAATTAATCGCTTCATCAATCAAGTGAACAATTTCTTTACAGGTATCGTGTTTAATGGCACGTGTTGTGATAGCAGGTGTTCCGACACGTATGCCGCTGGTAATCCATGGTTTTTCAGGATCAAAAGGTATACAGCTGCGCGTTACGGTAATTCCTGCTTTTTCTAGGGCAATTTCTGCTTTGAGACCGGTTATATTTTTTGAACGTAAATCAACAACAAAAAGGTGAGTATCGGTGCCACCGGCAACAATTCGGTATCCAAGATTACAAAATTCTGCCGCCATGCATTGTGCGTTAGTGATTACTTGTTTTTGATAATGAACAAACGATGGCTGAAGAGCTTCATGAAAAGCAACTGCTTTTGCTGCAATGGTATTCATAAGTGGTCCACCTTGCATGCCTGGCATAATAGAACGATCAATGCTTCCCGCGTGTTTTTGATTGGTCATGATAAGGCCACCGCGTGGTCCTCGTAATGTTTTGTGCGTAGTACTTGTAATAAAATCAGCACAATTGATGGGAGTTGGATGTAATCCTGTTGCTACAAGACCGGCAATATGAGCAATGTCCGCGTGTAAATAAGCGCCAACGCTTTGTGCAATTGTAGCAATACGATCAAAATCAATAATGCGTGAATAAGCAGAAGCACCAGCAATAATAAGTTTTGGTTTGTGCTGTTCAGCTAATTGAGCAATTTCATCATAATCGAGTTGCTCAGTTTCTTTATTGACGGTGTATTGAACGCTTTTAAAAATTGTTCCGGAAAAATTAACGCCATGACCGTGCGTTAAATGCCCACCAGAGCTGAGGCTCATGCCTAAAATGGTATCGCCCGGCTTTAAAAATGAAAAATAGACAGCCATATTTGCTTGTGATCCTGAATGAGGTTGTACGTTAGCATGTTCGCTGTGGAAAAGCGTTTTGCAGCGTTCAATGGCCAAACGTTCCACTTCATCGATTATTGTACATCCTGGATAGTAGCGTTTTCCTGCGTAGCCTTCTGCATATTTGTTGGTAAGTACTGACGCGGTTGCTTGCATAACTGCATGGGATGCATAATTTTCTGATGCGATGAGATTAATAGTCTCTTCTTGGCGAAGCTCTTCTTTGTGGATAAGTTCGAGTATATGGGGGTCAATAGTATGTAAGTTCATAATAGGTCCATTTTGTTTTAAATTGTATCATCTTATGGTATCAGGGGGTGGATATTCGATCAAATTATTTAATAAATGGGGGGATTTGCCTTTTTTAAAGGCTTTTTTTATACTAAATATAAGATTAATTCCATTACTACAGGGGAAATGATAGTGATAGCTACGACGGATTTTAAAAAAGGTATAAAAATTCTTTATAATAATGCTCCGTATATTATTCTTGATTATCATCACGTGAAACCTGGTAAGGGTGGAGCTTTTGTTAAAACAAAGATGCGCAATATGATTACGGGACTTATTTGGGAAGATACGTTTCGTTCTGGTGAAAAGTTTTCGCAGCCAGATTTGGAATATTCTGATATGCAATATCTTTATGAAAGCGATGGATTGTATAATTTCATGGATCAAGATACGTTTGACCAAGTTGCATTTAATAAAGATCAAATAGAAGATGTACTCGATTATCTTAAAGAACAAGAAGTGTATTCGGTTATCAATTTTGAAGGTAAGCCAATAGCGGTGAATCCTCCTATGTTTATGGAATTGATGATAAAGGAAACAATGCCGGGTGTTCGTGGTGACACTGCACAAGGTGGCGCAACAAAACCAGCAACGCTTGAATCGGGTCTTGTTATTCAAGTTCCGCTTTTTGTTAATGAAGGCGATTATGTTCGTATAGATACTCGCGAGGGTACGTATATGGAACGCGTTAAAAAATAAAGCAAATAAAGGTGTAAAAGGGGGGTTTATTATGTCTTTACTTTGTTCATTAAAAGATACTGTATTACAAGAAAACGAGCATCCTATAATATCATACGATGATTTTTCTCGTCGTGATGTTCGTTCTCTTGTATTTCATTTTTTATACGCAGCAGAGGCGTTTGATTATCAAGAATCATTACAATCTATTGTTGATAATTTTAATCGTGGTTTTAATTTAAATGTACCATTTGATGGTGAATTATTTAAAGTTGTTGATTCGATTATCAATAGTCGTCATGAACTTGAAAAAATATACGTGCCTTTTCTTTCTAATTGGCGAACTGAGCGCGTGAGTGTGTGTACAAAGCTTATTTTACTTTTTGGCATTTGGGAATTAAAAAACACGGACACTGATGCACGTATTGTTATTAATGAAGCAATCGAATTGGCAAAATGTTTTGCAGAGGAAGATGCTTATCGCTTTGTTAATGGCATTCTTGATCCCATATCCAAAGATTGTCGTAAAGAATTGAGTATAAGTACTGATAGCTGATTATCCTTTTCTAAAAGCTCTTTTCTTTCCCGATCAATTTCATATGTCGGCAGTGTGGTATTGTAAAAATTGATGACACCGGGATCAGACATATTTTTTTTGCGATTATTTTTTAAGTAAAGTAAGCAGGTTGTGTGTACTGTTGGTAACCATTTTCCTATCAATGGATGATGAAGATCGGTATGATTGGGTTCTTTTCTTTCAATAATAACACGTACATTTGCCACCCGTTCATGGCTTATGTGTTCTCTTTCAAACATGCCAAGCACTGGTTGTATGAGGTCTTCAAAAGAAAATAGATTATAACAATGTCGCATGGCATTCATATTAGGAAAAAGTTGTTCATTAATGGGCATTCCTAAAGTGTAAAGAATGTTGATACTGTTATCTTCAAGCATGCGTGAAGCAAGTAATGCTACCGTGCCACCATGGCTATGACCAATAATATTTACTTCAATATTGTTGAAAGTATACGAGCAAATCAATTTTACAAGATTTCGCGCTGCGCGTTCGCGTTCTTCATGCCGGTGAGATCCACTCCAGCGAAATGGTACAACAAGAGCATTATGTTGTTGTGCAGTCTTTTCAAGAGCATCAAAAAAATCTCCCCCAGGTACATACCATTCGCCATTAGCTCCCCATGTTCCATGAATGACGATGAACACTGATTGGCAGGTTATGGAAAGATATGAAAATAATATGAAAAAAATAAATAAATTTTTACGCATAATTAAATAGTGTTGAATAATAGTTGTTTGTTAAGTTCTGTTCGTTCTTCAGGAGAAAGTGCCATAACATATTCTAGACATTTATTTGTGTTTATTGGATTAACGTTTTTTAGTTTGCATGCTTGCTCACAAACGGGAAGCCATAAAAATTTTTCAGCATTATCGAGCGTAGATTTTGGCAACCAGAGAAGGACAATGTTGTGAGCTATGATTCTTATGATGTCATTGGGCAATTGGTTTTCCCGCATAAAATGTATCATGGCTCTTATTATAATATTCATGGATAATTGGTTCTTTTGCATAAGAGGTATTATGAGGGCAAGATGGGGCTGGTAATCGCGGTTGAGTGCTTCTCGTATAGCAAAAAATGCAGCACTATGTTTTTTTAAGCAGTCACAAGGAGTTTGCTGCGCACCATTTTTTGCAAGAAAATTTGCGTTGAGTTTTAATAGTTTCATGATGTAAGGAATATCAGGTAAATAACACGCCATATGTAGCGCTGTACAGTGATTATGATCGATATTATTTACATTTTTTTCGCCTTTAATTACGGCATCAATAAATTCTTTTGCGGGGATATGATAATCTTCAGTTATATGGATAATGTGAGTATTTGAGGGCAAGATTTTACATTCGTTGTTGAGGATTTGATTGGAGTAATAAGGGATAATTTTTTTTGTAAGAGCAAGGGACTGGGTGGGGTGGTAAATAACAAGTGAGAGAAGCGACTCTTTTTTATGATTTTTAATGATAGGATTTGCATTGTTTTGTAATAAAAATTCTACGGTATCCCATTGTTCATTAATGGCTGCAACAAAAACTGGCGTTTCTCCTTTATGATTTCGTTTATTGAGGTATTCATTTTTTAGTTGCGGACGTGTTATAAAAAGTTCTTGAATATTGTTGTTATTGCCTTCTTTGCTTGCAGTAAATAATTGATTTTCGAATGAAAATTTATTAAGTGAGCTGCGTTTTTTTAATACTTTTTCATTATCCATGCAAGCAGTACGATGTATTATCGTAAAAAAAATAAAAAGATAAAAAACTATTTTTTTAATCATGAATAACGCTTTTTGTATTATGTGGTGTACTCCATAAACAATTTTATATTCATAGCAGTTTTTTCGTGCTGTGGCAATTGCATGAGTTTATCAAGACAGGTAGTGGGATTAGTATCATGAATTTTAGCGCATTCGCAGGCTTGAGTTAATACTGCTTTCCATAAGTTTCTTTCTACTGATTTTCTCTTTTCACTGGGCAGGCTGCGAATAAAAAAAGTTTGTATGATGGTGATTATATCTTGGGGAATAGATAATTCGTGAGTTTTTTCTATTAGTGTGCCCAAGTGGCTTAGTACAAGAAATATATAATGTTCGTGCACAACTGATTCTGTTTCATTAAATACTTCTCGCAGTACAAAAAACACTCCTGGTCGTCGTAACAACATACGCAGCGGTGTTTCAGAGAAAGAATCTTTTGCTTCAAGATCGGCTTCCCGCTCAAGTAATTCGATAATAATTGGTAGGTGGGAATTATAGACAGATTTATGCAAGGCTGTTCTATTGTGTGGAGGAAAATGTCGAGTATGTCTGGCTTCAAGTGGTTTTTTTTTGTCTAAAACGTCGGCGGTAAATTGATGAACTTTGTTAATTATTTGAAAGGCATTGTCGCGATTGAAATTAACATTTATGCATTCATCATGCATTTGTTCTGGAGTGTAATATTTAAGGACAGTTTTAAGTGTTACGCTTTCTGAGTGATGAACGGCTTTAGAAAAGAGGGATTGTTGATAAATATCTTTAAGGTGAACATTGGGTTTTTTATTTTCTAATAAATACCAAATAAGTTGCCAGTTGTTGTGGCCTGCTGCATTGAGTAGTGCAGTAGTACCGTCTTGATTTTGATAGTTAATATCGAGAGTGGTATTATGTTTATCAATAAATTCTTGCGCAGCAAGTGCTTTTGCGTATGCGCACATTGATATAAATTGATTATTGATATGTTGCTGCGCATCGTTATCTAATGCATAGTGCATTGTGTGTATGTATGATGTTTGTAGAATGAGAAGTGGGATTAAAAGTTTTATTTTCATATTGATCGCACTTATTTTTATCCACATGTTACTCTCCTAGTAGAATTCATAAAGACGTTTTGTTATCCACTTATCATTCACAGGATAATCTACATATATGTTGGAGGTCATTAAAAGGTCAATATTAAGTTGTGTTCTTTCATGTGGCGGTAATTGAAGTAAATGATCGAGAATGTATTTGTTATGTTGCAATCTATCTTTTCTTGATAATGCGCATATGTTCATTTTTGATTGAATCTTTTTCCATACATCAGTATCTATTTTTTCCCATAAAATATTCGCACATACTTCGCTCCATAAGTGTATCTCTATTTTATGCTCTTCTTCTGTTTGAAGCAAAGGCCAATATCCTATAAGGCAAAAGATTGTTTTTATGTAGTCAGTGATATCACGGGGAAAGGCGCTGAAAGAGGAAATTGTGGTATCATTTGATTCTGATCGATTAAAAATAGTGAGCAAGAGAGTAATTTTATGGTAATCAAAACTTTTGGTAAAAAATTCTCTCAAAATAAAAAGCGTTTCTGGATAATGGAAAAGACCATTGTAGCATTCAGATGTTAATCGACGTGAGTCGTGCCTTAATAATTCTATGGTGACTGGGATATATTTGTTTTTAATTGAGTTGAGAATAGCCTTTTGAATTTTTCTATGACAAGCATCGCTTGTTTTCCATCTATTTGTTTGCCATTCAGAAGATTTAATTTTGTATTCTTTTTCAATAAAGTTGATAATCGTTTGTGTTGTTGGTGACGTGGTTGATTTTTTTTTGTTGTAGCATCTGCTGGGTAATGGCAGCTTCTTGCATTCTAAATTGATACGCATAGGAGTGTAAATGTGGAGCAGTTTTTTTAGAGGAAAATCAAATGCTAGATATTGGTAGTGATAATAAGGTTGTGGAGGAATTTTGTAGGTGCCGTAGAGGGCTTGTGAAAAGAGTGTTTGGTGTGATGCGTCGAAAATAGTAGTGTTAATTTTGTGGTCTTTTATCAGATAGCAAGCAGCGTCCCAGTTTTGATGATAAGCGGCGTGTAAAGCGCACGTTCTGCCTTCTTTATTTTGATAATTAATATCAATATTTGGATGTGTTTCAATAAAATTTTTGATTTTTTCTGGTGCGCTGTATTTGCACAGATCATACAACTTTTTGTACGTTTTTTCATCTGGTACTAGCGAACTGCTATTCATTGCGTTCAGTTGTATGACTGCGCATAATAAAAATAGAAAAAGATGCTTTGTGGTTATTGTTACAAACATTTTTACTACTCATTTTTTTGTGTTACATAATTTTCTTTAGCGTTTACAAGGCTCGCAATACATATCAATACAAACTTTTATGTTTAGTTTAGTTTTTTCTTGTTGTGATAATTGTAGTAGTGCTCTACGAAATTTAAAATAATCTTTTTCTTTAATGGTGCTATATTGTTGTACTTTGGTGTCTTCTATTTTGTGGCCAAGTGCTTTTATCCAGAGGCTTTTTTCAATGTTTTGATATTTAATAATCCATCCAATATGTATTTTAATAAGATTAATGATATCGTCTGGTATGTTTGTCTGTTCTTCGGGTTGTATATCTTGATTGGGGTATAAGATTTTGCTTTTGTGTGTATTAGTGAAGAGTTCTTTTAATAGGGCATCATTTTTATAGTGCGGTCCGTAATTAAATATTTCTCGTAGGGCAAATATAGTTTTATCAGAGAGATTTTCATAGAGAGTGCGCTTGTCAAGCTCATTTTCATCAACGGCAGAATTGAGAAATATATTTCTTTTATTGAGACTGGTACCCTCTATGAGTAGTTTTTTTATGAGTGGAATATGGTGACGTTGTTTGCATGATTCAATAAATCGTTGTCTTTTTTCAATTGCTTTTTGCACTCTAGGCAGCCTTATATCTTGTGCAAGAAAACTTGGAGGAAGCTCTTCGCTAAGATCTTTAATAAATTCTTTATCTTCGTAAAATGGAATTCGTAGTTTAAGATTATTATTTCTATCGTAGGACAAACTTTTACATTCGTTATTGACCTGTTCAAGGGTATAGTGCGTTAAGATTGTGCGAAAATCGAGGCGAAATAAGCCTCCACCTGAGTAAATGGCCTTTGAAAAGAGAGATTGGCCATATTTATCTTTGTGAAGATAATTAATGTTTTTCATGGCTAATAGATTTTGAGCAGTTACCCAACTATTTGATGTTTGCATTCCTGCAGCGCTAAGTAAGGGAGTGGTGCCATGTTCGTTGCAGTAATTTATATTGAGATTGGGATGTGCTTGCAGCATATATTGGATGTAAAATGTTGCTTGTGTTTGGCATGCTTTTAAAAGATCATCATTGGTGAGTTCTTTTTTCATGGCATGCAAAGATATCATTATGCTGAGTAAAAGTAAGAGTGTTTTTTTTGTAAGCATAATTTTTTCTGAAATAAGTTTGGGTGGTTTATTTTGTATGATAATTACTTTGAGTGTTAAACATTTTGTTTGTTAATAATATGCACTTTTATAGCGACTTAGAAACAGTTCTTTATTCAGTTCAGTCCTATCAAGCGGTGACATGAATAAAATTTTTGTAAAACATTTTGGCTCCCATAATTTTTTAACGATCTCTTTTTTTGTATCAGGCAACTGAAAATAAAATGCTGCGATGATATGACGAACGTCTGGGATTGTGTTTTGAAGTAAAGTCGATTCGAGGTGGTAGAGGGCAAGTAGTATATGCGTGGGAATTGTGAGAAAATTTTTGTTAAGAGCTTCTCTGATAATAAAAAGAAGTTTTTGATTTGATTTTAAAGCATCAAGAGGAGTTTGTTTCCAACCATCGCGCATGGTGAGGCTTGCATTGAGTTCAAGAAGCTGAACTATTTGAGGAATGTACCAACGATCAATTGCGATGTGAAGGGCAGTTGTTTTTAATGTTTGATGCATAGTATTGATATCAATTTCATGATTTAAGACTTGCAGAATAAAGAGGGGTATGGATTTATGTCTTTGTGTGTCGATTACAAGTAGTGCTGTAACTTCTTGTTGGATTTCTGTTGGGGTGTAATGGTTGAGTATTTGGTCAAAGCCTGGCCAGTAGTTATTGTATAATGAGATAGAAAATAACGATTGGTTGTTGTTATTACGTAAAGATTTGTTTGCACCTTGTTTTAATAAATATGACACATTTGACCATTGATCGTAACGTGCAGCATGTAGTAACGCCGTTATACCATTTCTGTCTTGATAATTGATGTCGATAGTTGGATTTTTAGTGATTAAATTTTCAATGGTGTATGGTAAGCTATTTCGGCATTCTTTAAGAAGTTGTTTTTGCAATATGAGGGATTCTTGTTCGTTATCATTATGCATAGCGATTGTAGTGTTTACCGTCATAATTAAGATAAAAAGTATAACGCTATTTTTGATCATGTTTTTTTGTAATTTTTTTTATATGAAACTTTATTTTTTCGTGCTTATTATAACGATATTTCCATGCGTAGCAACAATGATATTTTATAAATGCTGCAACAAAGTAATAAGTTTAGGGTATAACGTAAAAAAAAGGAGCGAGTTTGCGCTCGCTCCTTGTAATGATAGCTTTTTAATTAATAAATGTTTTTTTTATTTAGCCATTGCAACATTCATCTTCGTCGCAATTTTCTTTTTCATTATCACAGCATTCATCTTCATCATCACAACATTCATCGTCTTCATTTTCACCATCAAAGTCTTCTCTTGAATACCCAAAAAGGTCAGGGAAGAACAGTTGAAGTTCACTAAGAGCATTTTCAGATGAATCTGAACCGTGGACAGCATTTTTACCAATGTCAGTGCCAAAAGCGTGACGGATGGTACCGTGTGCAGCTTGCGCTGGATTTGTAGCACCAATTAATTCACGCCAGTTATTAACAGCATCTTGTTTGTGAAGTGCCATAATAACAACAGGGCCAGAAGTGATAAATTCAACCAATTCTTTAAAGAAAGGTCTTTCTTTGTGTACTGCATAAAATTCTTCCGCCAATTCTTCGGCGATAATAACTTTTTGCAGGCGTACAATTTCAAAACCATTATGTTCAATCATATCAATGATTTTGCCGCTATTGTTTGCTGAAACAGCATCGGGCTTGATCATTGCAAAAGTAAGATTAGTTAGTTCCATGATATCCTTTATGATTGTTATTCCTTAGAGTCTGAGTTGTCAGATTTTTGCATTGCAGATTCAAGAGCTATTTGTAAAGAACCACGCATTTTAGGCGCAACTTCTTCTTTTTTCTCTTTTTTAACTGGTTTTGCTTGAACTGGAGCTTGTCTTTGCGGCGCTGCTTTTACTGGTTGTTCATCAGTTTTTGCTTTTTTAGGAGCAACAGCAGCTGGCTTTTTAGCTTCTTGTTTTTTAGGTTCTTGTTTCTTTTCTTCAAGAAGCGTGCTGAGGGCAAGTTTGCGTTCTTCTTTGTTGATATTGATAATACGGAATTGTGCTTTTTGTCCTACGGTGAAGAACTCTTCAGCTTTTTTGCTTTGTTCTTGCGTAAGGATTGTATTGTGCATAAGACCTTCAATATTATTTGGTAATCTTACAAATGCACCAAAATTGGTGATTTTGCTGATTTCGCCATCAATAATTGATCCGATTGGATATTGTTCTGCAACTTTTTCCCATGGATCTATTGATAACTGTTTAATACCAAGTGATATTTTTTTGTTATCTTTATCAATGCCAAGAATAACCGCTTCAACTTCTTGTCCAGATTTGTAACGATCAGATGGATGTTCAATGTGCTCTGTCCAAGAAAGATCAGAAATATGAACAAGTCCATCGATACCAGGGAGCAATTGAACAAAAATACCAAAATCAGTAATATTGCTAATTTTGCCTTTAATTGTTTGACCTGGTTTGAATTCTTCGTTAACAGCATCCCAAGGATTTTTGCCCAGTTGTTTAATACTGAGAGACATGCGACGATTTTCTTTATCCAAAGACACAACAAGCACTTCTAATTCTTCGCCTAATTTGTACAGACGATTTAAATCAGTAATACGATCAGTCCATGAAACTTCAGAAATATGAACAAGTCCTTCAACTTCTGGCGCAACTTCTATGAATAGACCATAATCGGTGATACTTGAAATTTTCCCTTTGATCTTTTGTCCAACAGCAAGTCCTTCGCTAATCTTGTCCCAAGGATTTGTTTGAAGTTGTTTAAGACCGAGAGAAATTTTTTCGTTATTTTTGTCAAAACTAAGTACTTTAACCGCAATAGTTTCGCCAATTTTAACCATTTCACTTGGATGTGCAACGCGACCCCATGTCATATCAGTGATATGAAGAAGACCGTCAACACCACCTATGTCTATAAATACACCATAATTGGTGATGTTTTTAACAACACCCTGAATTATTTGACCTTCGCTTAATGTTTCTAAGATTTTTTTACGATCTTCAGAGCGTTGGTCGTGGAGATATTTACGACGTGAAATAATAACATTTCCGCGTTTTTTGTTAAGTTTAAGGATAGACGCTTTAATTGTTTGACCAACATATTGATCAAAGTCAGTAACGCGTTGTAGGTCAATTTGTGATCCTGGCAAGAATGCAGGAATGCCTATGTCTACGTTTAAGCCACCCTTAACTTTGTGCGTAACGATACCTTCTGCAGGAAGACCTTCTTCAAAGAGCTTAGTAACCGCATCCCATGAGCGCATTTCTTTAGCTTTTTCATAAGAAAGTACTATTCTGCCGTCAGAATCTTCAAGCTGATCAAGAATTACTTCAATTTCGTTACCTGGTTGAAGCTTTTTGAGTTCATACTCGGTAAATTCATAACGAGGAACAAGGCCGCGAGATTTGTATTTGATATCAACAAGAACGCCGTTATCTTCAATAGCAACGATTGTTCCGGTGATAAGTTTGCCTAATTGAAAGGTTTCAACGGCACCTTTATACAGAAGATCGAGTTCTTTCTGAAGATCTTCACTCAAGCTGAGGATAATTTGGTTTACACCAGCTTTGTTTTTGACCGTACAAAATTGTTCCGGTCTTATAATTTCTTTTGCCATAAGGCGGTATCCTAAAGGCTTCTTTGCACAGAACGTGCTAAAAAGGTAAAGAGGTTGAACATTATATTAATTAAAAAACTATCTTATTTATAATAGCACAATAATTATTGGCTGACAAATTGAGTTGATGAGGCTGCAAAAGGGGCGATAGTGTTGTTAGAGTGGATAATAGAAAAAGGAGCAATAAGCTCCTTTTAGCTATTTTTACTGGTCTTATTTGTATATTTTTAGATATCAAGATCGTCTAAGAACCATAGTGCAAGGTGTTTTCCGCGTTCTAATTCAAAAGGAACATCTTCCTCAATAAGTGCTAATGGACGTGGGAAATTAAAGGGTGGTAGTTCAAGGTTGATACGTCTAAACCAACCGCTGGAATCGCTGATATTATGGTTACTTTCTCCAGATCTGATGTTAGTTGTTGCAAGGAGATATTTTGCGCCACTTTTTTTGAAATTTTTTAAAACAGCAAAAGCTTGTTCGAAGGTAAGGTGTCCAAAAAGATCGCGACAAATAATCATGTCTGCTTTATCAATGACGTCGTTAATAAGATTTACGTGTTTAAATGTTCGAGTTTCACCGAATTTTCTTGTGTTTTCTTCAATTAAATCCTTAACGATATCAAAGCCGGTGTAAGTGCAATCGCCAATATCAACAAATTTCATCCAATTAAAATCACCACACGGTGCATCAGCAATTGAGGTAATACCAAATCGTTTAATGAGCTTGCTGAGTTCTTCACGCATAAAATTAGTAACGCGTAGTTCAGATCCGGGACCCGAAACGCTTTCTCCTAATACCCAAAATTTAGTTTCATAGATATGGGTAAATATTTTTTCAACGGGATCAAGAGAAGGCTGCTCGTCTGCTATAACAGATATAACAGAGAAGCAAGCAATGCTTAAAGAGAGAAAAATATATCGCGCTTTCATTTGGACACCTTTTTTATAGAGTACATCTTTTTGCGGCTAGTTTATATCAATTATGAGTGGGAAGCAATATGGAATAAAAAGTATATGTTGTAAATTTTGCTCTCATTGATAGTGTGTATACACTGGTGTGATAAAAAAAGGTATCCAACATGAAAGGTATGAGTATGAAGATGATAAGTAGAGCAATTTATTCAATTGTATTGTTGACAAGCGTTAGCTATTTTTTAGCTAATGATGTGGTTGAACAGATATTTACTACTATTTATAAAACAAATGAGTGGAAGTTGGGAGAAAGTGTTTCTGGTTTAGGATCAGAAGTGTGGGTTACGCATCGGATGCGTCGCGAGCTTGCTGATCTTATTAAGCAATTTGATATCACGTCAATTGCGGATGCACCATGTGGTGATCTTCATTGGATGCAGCATGTTAATTTGGGAGCATGTAGATATATTGGTATTGATATTGTGCAGGAACTTATTGAAAATAACATAAAGAAATTTGGGGCAACAAAAGAGTTTCGGCATCTTAATCTTATTGATAACGTGATTGAGAAAGTTGATCTGATTTTATGCCGCGATATGCTTGCTCATTTGACGTATGAACAAATTTTTATTGTGCTGAAGAACTTTAAAAAGAGTGGATCAAAATATCTTTTAGTTACTACGGGTGTTACAACAACGCATAATGTTGATATGGAAAATACGGGTGAGTGTCGACGACTTAATCTTGAATTGCCACCGTTTAACTTTCCACGGCCATTGGCTATCATAGAAGAAGATGTTCCTTGGGCGTTTGAGAAGGGTAAGCATTTAGCTTTATGGCTTTTGAGTGATCTTGATGTTTAGACAAATTTTTTTGTTTAAAAAATGACAGCTGAAAAAGGGGCATTTCAGCCGTCATTTTTTAAAAATGCTGATGAATACGCACTTTTTGTGGTATAGTTTCTGTATAATCAGGAATCGATTCGGCAATTGTACAGTTTTTAGGGGCTAAAATGCATGCCGCAAGCAGAAATTTTGAGTTGGAGAGCTGCTGGAAATTTGATTAAAAAGTTATGACAAGTCTGATTCAGCAATTGCCTGCAAATAATTATCAAGACTTTCTTCTATTGCCGCCAAAACAATGTGGTAAAACGGTTCAAAATTTTCTGTTTCACGAGCGTTTTCAATTGCAGCAATATACGCAGCTCTATTTTCTTTTTTGATAATAGCGAGCGGATATCCGTGTTGCAGCAAAATAAGATTCATGAGCAATCGGGCGGTTCTGCCATTACCATCAATGAACGGATGAATGGTGACCAATTTAAAGTGAGCAAGTGCCGCAATGAGTGTTGGATGATCGTATGTTGTATGAAGCCATTGCATAAAATCAACCATTAGTAACGGTACTTTTGCATAATTAGGAAATGATGTTGGCGATCCTGTAATGCGTACTGCAACTTTGCGAAATGTACCAGCATTAAGATCATCGTTTTTTTGTAGAATTATTTTGTGGATAGCAAGAATATCATCAAGTGCGATTTCAGTTGTTTTTTTGTGAGAAATTTCTTTGATAAATTCAATTGCTTGCGCATGATTGATTGCTTCAAGATGTTCACGAACTGTTTTTCCGCCAATGGTGATACCGTGCTCAATAACCAATGCTGTTTCACTGAGTGAAAGCGAGTTGCCTTCTAGGGCATTGGAGTGATAGGTGTATTTTATTGCAAGGCATTCTTCAAAGTTTCTTACTAAAGTTATTGGTAAAGAGCGATGGTTATGAAGCTTTTTGTATTTTGTGTCGATACGAGCAATTATTGCTTGTGTGTTTATCATGATATTTGTTTATAGCACAATTTTTTTGTACAGTTTTTCAGAAGTAAAATAAGTAGGGCCCTAAAAATAATTTTTGAGCCCTACGACTTGATTCTATTTTCCGTTTTCCTGCAACCATTGCTTAATTGCATCACCAAGATAACTATTATAGTGTCCACCACCACCTTGAAGGCTATTGTTTTGAATGCCACTTTTTAAAGCATGGTGATCTTTAAGCCATGAGGCAAAAAGATTTAGATTAACAACATGAGTATATTCAGGTGAAAGAATGCTGTAAAAGAGTGTTTTTTCTCCTGAAGATCCGATTGCAAAATAAAATCCCGGTTGTTTTTTTTCAAGTGTTGTTGCTACTGAACGTAATTCATCTTGTGTTGCTTCATCAATGTGTATAAATAAAAATGGCGTGCTGTGAATGTAATCCATTGATTCTTGCCAGAGTGGCATTTGTGCAACAATGAGTTTTCCGCGTAGTTGTTTTACTGTATGTTGTAAATCTTTTACGGCGTCTTTTTGTTTGCAGATTGTCTCAAGCACTTCTTCACGTTTAATTTTAAAATCTTGGCAGAGCATTTTTATGGTGTTATAAGTGTCTTGAAAAAGATCAATTGCTTTGGGGCCAGTAACAGCAAAAATTCTACGGTGTCCTGCAGCAAGAGCAACACTTTCAGTTATTTTAAAGGTACCAATGTCTCCTGTGGCATGAACATGCGTTCCACCACATAGTTCCGTAGAAAAATCAGATACTTGTACCATGCGTACTTTTTCTGGTTTATATTTTTCTCCAAAGAACGCGAGGGCGCCAGCTTCTTGTGCTTCTTTGAGTGTGCAATAATTAACTGACACATTAATATTTTCGCGAATTTTTTCGTTTACTAAATCTTCAACGCGTTTAATATCGTCAGTATCAAGTTGTTTATGATAGGTAAAATCGAAACGTAAATAATCGGGGTGAACCAGTGATCCCGATTGTTGGATTTGTTTGCCAAAGAGCGTAATGAGTGCTGACTGTAGTAAATGCGTAGCGGTATGATTTTTCATTGCGTTAGTACGCCATGTTTTATCAACGTGTGATATTACCGTGTCGCCAAGATGTATAGCGGTTGTTGCTGTGACGCGTGCTGCGATAGCATTTTTAATGAATCGTACTTCAGTAATTGGCATTTGAATGTTGTTGATGGTGATCCAACCTTGGTCAGGAACTTGACCGCCGCCGACAATAAAAAATGGTGACTGTTGCGCGATGACGTATGCAGTTTCTCCTGGAGCAACATTTTTTACTGGTTCACCATTATGAATGAGTGCAGTAATTGTTGAGTCAGTGGTAAGTTCTTTATAGCCGGTAAATTCAGTTGATTCTTCAAGGTCTAATAAAGCAAGCTGGTCAACAATTTTTTTTCCTGATTGATCTTGCTGTTTTGCCATTTCCTGATCAAAACCTTGTGTATCAACGGAGTATCCTTGTTCTCTTGCGACCGCGAGTACTATTTCTATCGGAAACCCATACGTGTCATAGAGCTTGAATGCTTGTTCGCCAGTAATGGTGAGTGTTGCTTTAGAGTCTTGTAAATAACGATTTAAAATGACATTGCCGCGGATTAAATTGCTTGAAAATTTTTCTATTTCACTATTTAAGATAGTGTAAATTAAATCAGCATTGGTGATAAGTTCAGGATAGGTTTTTCCCAGCATAGAAACAACAACGCGTGATAGCTCAGGAAATATATTTTTATCCGTTAATTTTTGGGTAAATAGTGCAGCGCGGCGAATAATTTTACGTAATACATAGCCGCGACCATCATTTGTTGGCGCACATCCATCAGCAATAATTAATGAGCATGACCTAATATGATCAGCAAGAACATGAAAAGCTGCTTTTATTTCAGCAGTTTGACTATGGTAGGCAAGGCCAGTGAGTTGTTCTAGTTTGGTGATAATCGGCATGAATAAATCGGTGGTAAAAACAGTATCTTGATGCTGCACAACAGAACAAAGTCTTTCAAGTCCCATGCCAGTATCAACACCAGTTTGCTTGAGTGGTTTTAGTGTTCCATCGGTGCTGCGATCAAATTGCATAAAGACAAGATTCCATATTTCCAAAAAACGATCGCAATCACAACCGGGTGCGCATAGATTATTATCTTTTACCGTGCACAATGTTTCTCTATCGATATAAATTTCAGTACATGGTCCACACGGTCCTGTTTCTCCCATTTGCCAGAAATTGTGTTCTGCGCTAAGGCGGTGAATTTTTGCAGTAGGTATTTTGATAGTGTTTGCCCAGATATTGTATGACTCATCATCTGTTTCAAAGACAGAAACGTGCAGTTTGTTTGCATCAAGTTTTATTTCTTGTGTTAAAAATGTCCACGCGTATTGTATAGCATCTTGTTTAAAATAGTCACCGAATGAAAAGTTGCCCATCATTTCAAAAAAGGTAAGATGTCGTTTGGTAAAGCCAACATTATCTAAATCATTGTGTTTACCACCCGCGCGTACGCATTTCTGAATACTTGTGGCGCGTGTGTAGTTACGCTTTTCATTACCTAAAAAGAGATCTTTGAATTGATTCATGCCTGCATTGGCAAAAAGGAGTGTCGGGTCTTGTGCTGGTATTAAGGAAGAGCTTGCAACTTTTTCGTGACCATTTTGAGCAAAAAAATCTAAAAACTTATTTCGAATTTCTTGTGAATTCATTGTTTATCCTTTAGATATATGCGTATACACCTCCTATTATCCCACATTTTATAATAACTTTGAAGCGAAGGCATTTTTGCAAAAAAAGTAAACTTTTTTATTTTTTTGGTATGATGCATTCAGTTGTATTATTCGCATCATATAAAAGGAGAAAAATGATTATGAAAATAAACAACATTGTCGCCAGTTCGTTATTGTGCATGTCGTTTTTATGTTTATCAAATGATACTTGGGTTTATAAAACGTTTGACGATGCTATGCTTAAGCGTGATTTTCCCCGCGCATGTCAAAACACGGAAAATATTGTTGGTATTGATGGTAATCTTTTGTATAAATTTTTTAATAATCTTTATGATTTAAATAATCCTTCAGTAGCGTTGCAAGGTGAAGAATTAAAGATACCAAAAATTATTCATCAAATTTGGTTAGGAAGCCCCGTACCAGAATCGTTTAAAGCACTACAAGAATCGTGGATTGAAAATCATTTAGGGCGCGGTTGGACGTATAAGTTGTGGACTGATGATGATATTGCTGATTTTGGACTTTATAATCAACAATATTATGATGACACTGATAATTATGGTGTAAAGGCTGATATTTTGCGTTGGGAAGTAGTGTATCGTTACGGTGGTGTGTACGTGGATATGGATTTTGAATGTTTACGTTCGCTTGATACATTACATTATACGTATGATTTTTATACTGCATTACAACCGCTTGATACGTTCTTTGTGCAATTGGGAGCGGCACTCTTTGGCGCTCGCCCGGGACATCCTCTTTTGAAACATTGTATTGAAACAATTAAAGATGATTGGTATCAAAAAGGTGCGCCTAAAAAAACAGGGCCTGTGCATTTTACTAAATCATTTTATGCTGTAGCGGGAAAAAATGGCTCGGTGGATATTGCATTCCCTGCATTCTATTTTTATCCTCTTGGTGCGCAGCAAGTAGATGGTGATCGAGAAGGGTGGACAAAAAGGGGCGCATTTGCTGTTCATTGGTGGGCAAAAAGTTGGATGCCAAAAAATTATCGTCCCGCGCAGTTTAGAGATATCAATAATGATGCTTCGGCGATGAGCTGGAATAACTAAAAATAGTAGTTCAGTTGCTTATAAAAGGCTTGATATACAAGAAAGTTTTACTTTCAAAGGTATCGAGCCTTTTGTTATAATAAAGGGAGAATAAAAGGGGTGGGGTTATGAAAAAAGTAATTTTATTATTGCTCGTTGCGAGTTGTCTTGAGGGCATGTTAACCACAAAGGTTAATAATAGTTTTGGCAGAAAGCACTTTATTGTTGGCTATGATTATGCAAGAAGAGTACCCTACAAAACAGTACCCATAAAAAAATTTTCTTCGCAATCTTCGAATGATAATTTTTTAGCGAAATCGGATAAAGTTTCGCCTTCTTTTGTTAAAGTTACAGAGGGCAGGCCCAATTTCGTTAAGGCTTCGTCCAGCGAAGAAGATTTTATTGAAACATTTTACGATAAGCTTGCAAGTGAAGTAATTGATGAAAGTAGAATAGTGCAGTCTTTTAATACGAGACAGCATAATGTGCGTTCAATTATTGCCCATATACTTAAGTATGCCAAACACAGTATATTGATTGCGGCTTATAATTTAACTGACGCGTCTATTGTTCGTATTTTGAAGCAAGCTCATAGCAAGGGTGTTGAAGTGGCGGTTATTACTGATTATTCAAATATGGGCAAATCGCATAGCAAGATTAATGAATTGATAAGGGCCGGAATTCCGGTATCTTATTATGATCATACGCTTGATAAGAATCGTGGCAATAAAAATGAGCAATTTTTACCGTTGATGCATTTAAAAGTTATTGTGTGTGATGGGGAAATAGTGATGACGGGATCTGTTAATCTGACCTATGCTGGTCAGGAAAATAATGTTGAAACTGTTACTCTCATTAGAGAAAAACAATCAATTGCAGAGCATGTTAACATGTTTAAACACTTAAGACGATATTGTCGTGAGTGTGAACTTCCCAAACCAAACAAGACGCCAAAATAACATGTTTTTTCGCACTAAACGCGCGGTGAGAAGGAGCTTCATTACTACAATTCCTTCCTAACTCGTCTCAATGCTACAGCGTATTAAAAAAAAATGCAAGCACCGAAATTAAGAAAATTATACTTTTTTTGAAACATCCGAATGGATCGTTTGATTGTCTAAAAGATTCTGAAAATCATCGGGTAGAGGGCAGGTAAAAGTGTATTCTTGTTCATTAAAAATGAATGATAAGCTATGAGCGTGAAGTGCTTGTCTGTCTATTAAAGGAGATTTTTCTCCATAGAGTTGATCGCCAATAACGGGATGTCCAATTGATTTCATATGCACGCGTATTTGATGCGTTCTTCCGGTGACAGGCTTTACCTCTACTAAAGATGAATTTTCAAAATATTGTAAAACTTTGTAATGAGTAATAGCGCTGCGCACTTTTACATTTTTTATTGTGGTGAAATATTCGTCATATGACGTCATTGCGATGCGATTAACCGGATCTCTTCCAATAACGCGGTCGATAGTACCTTCTTTTTCCGGGTGCCCTGCAACAAGAGCAAGGTATGTTTTGCGCATATTTCTCTCTTTAAAGAGTCTGGAAAATTCTCCGTGTCCATAATTGGTACGAGTAAGAACCATGATTCCTGATGTTTCTTTGTCGAGTCTATGTACAATGCCTGGACGATCAACGATACCAATTTGTGCAAGTTCGTTATGATGGTGCAAAATCCAGTCAGTGAGCGTAATGGCGGTACTTGCTTTGGAGGGAGCATGGACGAGCAAGTGTGCCGGTTTGTAGATTATCATGAAATGCTCAGTTTGAGCTAAAATAGAAACATTGATCGTTTTATCGATAACAACGCTTGGTTCGACGATTTTTTCTGGTGGAAATTGAACAGCTATGATATCGTTGAAATAAATAGGTGTACTTGGTTTAGTAACGATAGTATCATTGCGTTTTACGTATTGATTTTCAATGAGTTTTTGAAAGAAACTGCGTGAATAGCCAGAAAATTGTTCCGCTAAATAGATATCTATTCTTTGCGGTGTATTATTTTCTTGTCCAATAATCGTGAATAAAGCGTTTGGTTCGACTTGGCCAACGTTAATCATATCATTTTTTTATTTAAGAGAATATACAATTAATCTTTTATTTTAAGTGTTATCTACAATGGTCTTAAAGTCAAATGGCAATTCTAGTTGCATCCGGTCAAAACAGTGTTTACACTGAGGATATTTAGGGCAAAGCTGTAGTAGCTTGGGAGGATATCCGTGGATTTACGAAATTTTTTAAATGAAATTCAAGTGAATTTTGATGCAATAATTGCAAAGGAAGAACCTACGGGAAAAGCTCTTTGGCATCAATTACTTGCTGTTCATCCTGTTGATATGGCGATTATTTTTAAAGGATTGAGCAAAGACCATATAAAACGTTTATATACGGCCTTACCTTCTTCGCTACAACTTGATCTTTTTCCTGAATTACAAAGTAGTGTACAGGTTACTGTTTTATCGGTTCTTGATAGTCAAGAGCAGGTAGAAGTATTGCAGACACTTTCAACGGATGATTTGACTGATTTATTTGATATTTTTTCTGATGAAGAGCTTAAAAAATATCTTGATTCTCTTAATAAGCGTGTTCGTGAAAAAATTATTAAAATGTTAAAATTCGAGCCTGAATCTGCAGCAGGTGTCATGCACACTGATATTTTAACATTGATGGAAGATTTTTCTGTTGAAAAAAGTATTCATCTTATGCAGCGGTTACGCCCTAGTAAAGATGTTCATCAGCAAATATTTGTTGTTAATAAAAAACATATACTTGTCGGTTATGTTTACTTAGAAGATCTTCTTTTTAATAAATCTAATGTACGCGTTTCTTCTTTTATGCATAAAAATGAGATTATTGCTAATGCGCATGAAGATCGTGAAAAAATTGCTAAAGAGATGGTGCATTATGGCATTACGATTGTTCCTGTTATTGATGATACGGGTGTATTTTTAGGGGTAATTTCTGGCGATACACTTGTTGATGTTTTAGTTGAAGAGGCATCGGAAGACGTTCAAAAAATGGCAGCAATGACGCCACTTAAAGGGCCTTATTTTGAAAAGCCTTTTTTTCAATCATTATATGAACGCAGTCGTATTTTGGTGCTATTGTTACTTGCCGGTTCCGTTTCTACCACTATTATGGGTGTTTATGAAGCAACGTTGACAGAAATGTTGTTATTTTTTGTTCCTATGCTCACTAGTGTTGGTGGTAATACGAGTAATCAAACATCAGCAGTTGCAATTTGTGGTATGGCGTCAGGTGAATTTGATGAAAATAGCATGAAGCAATTTTTGAGACGTGAATTTCTTATGGCTTTATTTTTGTCCATTATTCTTGGAATTACTGCATTCACGCGTGTATACTTTACCACTGATGTGTTGTGGGAAAGTGTTGTAGTGAGTTTGACATTATCAGTGATTGTATTGGTTTCTGTCACGCTTGGTAGTGCAATGCCATTTATGTTAAAACGCGTGGGAATTGACCCTGCTTTTTCAGCGGGACCATTTTTGGCAACGATCATGGATATTCTTGGAATATTTATTTATTGTTTGAGTATTAAATTGTTGCTTTTCTAACAAGCTATTTTGATGAAAATAATTTTTTTCCTTGACAAAATAACTTTATAAATATACCTTCTAATAGTGAATTAATTATTTTGACATCTATCAAAATTTAGTGGGCCGCTAGCTCAGTCGGTAGAGCAACAGCCTTTTAAGCTGTGGGTCGTTGGTTCGAGTCCAACGCGGCTCACCATACTTCGCTCCCAAGGGGAGCTTCCTCCTACGCATAAAGCTTCGGAGGACACGATCGTATGGCAAGCCCGCCCTTCGAAGTTCGAAGAACGTAGTAGGGCCATACTTTAAAAGGTATGTAGCACATTCTATGAAATTTTATTTAAGCCCTACGTAGTTTCAACGTAGTAGGGTGAAATTTATGTCCTCATCGTCTAGCCTGGTCTAGGACATCGCCCTTTCACGGCGAAAACAGGGGTTCAAATCCCCTTGAGGATGCCAGTCTTCGCTCTAGCGAGCTTCGTCTGGCTGCCGCCGGCAAGAGAAACAAAGCAAATAAAAAAGTATTGAAAGCAAAATTGCGAAGACTGCCCGAGGAAGTCGGAGGCTTTGCGAAGACGTAAACGGGCCACCGATTTCGCTCTAGCGCGTTAGTCCGAAGAAGTGTTAACGCAGACGGAAGCTTTCGTCGTCATCAAGATTATGTCGAACATTGTCGTCTGGCTGTCGCCGGCAAGAAAAACTAATTTCACTCTAATTCTTTTTCTTTTCATTAAAAAATCAATCCAATATGTTTTATTATGTTTATCTAATTCGCTCAATCGCATCACCAGATATTTTTTATGTGGGATATACTCTCGATTTTAAAACGCGCTTTGCAACTCATAATTCTGGTGGTTCTGTGTACACAAAAAAAGATCGCCCTTGGGAGTTGGTTTGTTGCATGGCGTTTAAAAATATGCATTGTGCAAAACAATTTGAATATTATCTTAAATCTCAATCGGGCAGGGCATTTGCTAAAAAACGATTTTGGTGAAGGTTTGAAATTTTTGTACTGCTCTTTTTATCTGTATGTATTCATTATGTTCATATTAAATATGTATTGAGTTTGGGGCTGGTCGCCTTCTTATTTCTTTTCTAATTTAAGTCATGCTGCTGCAGCGGTTATTTGTTTGGCAGGAATTACATACGAGCATTCCCTTTGGCTCTTGTGAGTAAAAAGGACGATGAATAAATCGTTTCAACTATTGATTCTGCATTGTTTATTGTTAAATCATAGTAAAAAACAGTGTTTTAAGAAAAGTGCAGCGCTGAGCATTGGTTCATTCGCATGTCCAGGCAAAAAGAAGAGGCGATAAAGAATATAAAGAATATAAAAGGACTTATGTTGCGCTCGTTGATAAAAAAACTGCCAAAGAAAAGGAATAATAATGCCTTATAATAGCAATAAAGATCTACCAAAGAAAGTTTCTGATGTTTTACCGGAGCACGCACAAGATATTTTTCGTGCTGCTTTCAATAATGCCCATGAAGAATATGGAAATGAAAAGCAAGCCTTTAAGGTTGCATGGTCAGCGGTAGAAAGACAATATAAAAAAGATAAAAGTGGCCAATGGGTTAAAAAATAATATTGCCACATAAGCGTTCACATAAGCATTGTACCACTGAGGCTATTTGCACGATTCTGAGAACCAATGAGCCAATAGATTATTGAAATTATATTTTAAAAGTATAATTTAACGCGAATTCAATTTAAAAAACATTGAGGGGCAAATGCTTTGAAGGGCCAATGGATCGTCGAATGGTTTATTGGGCGGGGGCGACTTATAAGTTGAGATATTTTGATATCATTAAAGATGATAAGAGTAATTCGTAATTATAGCGCCAAGAGGCATGTATGAAAAAACTGCTGGGTATTTTTCTTTTTAGTAGCGCGTTTTTGTTGAGTTCAGAGCATGATGCAGGGTATAAATATACGAAAAATACGTGCAATAGAACGTATTGGAATGGTCCTTTGTGTACTGATAAAGAGCGAGAAGAATGCGGAGAATGTAGGCTTTCTCGATTTGAGGTGTATGATAACGTTGCAAAAAAACATATTGCGCATATTGCATATAAACCTTTAGCATGTTCCATAGCATATTTACTTGTTGATGAAGAACATAGGGGAAAAGGAATTGGTACAAGGCTTGCAGATGAAGCGATTAATGATATGCGCATGAATCATAATTGTGGAGACATTTTTTTAATCAGTGCTCCAAGGAGTGAAAAATTCTGGGAAAGGTTAGGGGCTGAATCGAGGCCGCATAATGAGCATGTTTTTCCTGGTCCTTCGTTGCGTAAGCCTTTATTAAAGAGATTGTGGAGTAAAATAAAAATTGAATAGCCGATAAGTGTTTTAAAAATGAGCACGGTATCGGCTATTTTTGTAAATTTTTTATAGGGCTTAGCATATAAAAGGTATTGTTTTAATCAATTGTATCAATGCTAAAGTGGTCACTGTTGTTCGTTACAATCACTTTTTGGGGTCGTGGACCGCAAACTTTTTTTTCCCAATCATCAATTAGTTGCAGAAATTGATATTTGGTTAATTTTATAGCAGCAGGAATGAGGTCTGGTTCGTCAGGGTCGTTAATAGCATCGAAAATTTCTATATTACCGTTTTCATCTTCTTGTATGTAGGTGGCATTGCTTCCAATTGCATAATCAAATTCGCATGCGGGGTCTTTTTTATTTGCTAATGCCCACTCTTTTAATGTTGACCACCATGAAGTATACAGTCCGATATCTGTTAAAAAGACACCCAGGGCGTACATTTCGTCAGTGGTGCTATCGTGATAGCTATAATAACCATCGTTATATAATATTGTTGTGTAATTCATAATTAATCCTTGAGTATTGGGTAAGCACTTATCATAAGTCCTTTTTCTGTAATATGCATTCGTATGATTATGCCTTCTTTGGTTGCGCCTTCAATTATATATTTTCCTTTTCTTGGTTCAGGTGATATCTGTTTTTCCAAGAAATTATTATATGCTTCGTAAATTTTTTCGATTACTTCTTCTTGTGTCAAATGAGCTGGGAAAAAGGTGCTCATTTTCATTGCTATTGATTTATTCACGACTATTAATCCTTTGTAAAGAGTTAGTGAGATTGTTGAGGTCTATTATCGTTGTTACTTTTGTTACGTTTAAAGGGTGGTGAATTAACTTATAGTTCGTATGTTAAATTGATTGTTGTGGTGGGTGATGATTATTTTTGTGGGCTTTAGTTTGTACACTTTTTCATACCAATCATCAAGTAGTTTAATAAATTGTTTTTTAGTGAATTTTATAGTGGTAGGAATGTATGATGTATCATCAGGATCGCTTCCTGTAGCATCAATTAAATGTATATTGCCGTCATTATCTTCTTCTAGATAAGATACATTGCCGCTGGTTCCATAATCAAATTCACTTGTTGGGTCATTTTTATTAGCTAGCGCCCAATTTCTGAGTGTTGATATATTAACCTTATCGAGTCCTACGTCTCTTGCTAGAAAAAGGCCTAAAATCCACATTTCATCAATTGTGCTCCCTTCGTATTTGTAGAAACCTTGTGTGTACACGATAAGAGAGTGATTCATAATTTTTTGCCTAGTATTGGATATGCTGTAACCATATGACCTTTCTGTGTTATAACCATTTCTATAATTATGTTTTCTTTGGTTTTTCCTTCAATGGTACATTTACCTTTTTCAAATTTATAATCAACTTTATTTTTTATACAATCATTATTTTTTATAAAATCATTGTATGCTTCATGTATTTTCATAACTACCTTAAAAAAATTATTATATTCAGCTTGATTGAAAACGTGTTCGGCAAGTTGGGTAATTGATTCAACAGCAGTTATTTGATTGGTATGTGATTCAAGAATAGAAATGAGTTTTTTTTGGCAATAAGGGAGCGCTATATTTTGTTGCCTTGATACAGCTTGAGGAATATTATTGCTTCTATTGTTTTGAATTTCTCTGTAAAGGAATGCGAGACGTTTGCTAAGGCCTTGGCAGTGGTAACCTCTACGGAAATTGTTTAATTTTTTGAAGAAGCCTGCATGGTGTATTTTGTTATAGAGCGATGTTATTGCTGCGGCATAGCCAGGGTAGGTTTTAGCAAATTTCACAAATTCATTAGACATGTACATAGTATTAAGTGAAAGAATTTGCTCTTGCGTGTAATGATGATAGTTGAAATATGCTTTAAGTTGATCAAACGAATAATGGATAGGAAGAATTTTTTGTGAGCGCTTATTTTTGTAGGTGTTACATGATGCGTACTGATTATGCACATTTGCGTGAAAATGAGCAGGGTTATTAGTATTGCTGTGAGGAGAATAATTTGCTGTGAATGTATTTGTGGGAATGTCGTAATTATAGTTATTTTGATAGGGCCAATTTTCAGTGAAGGTTGTGTTGTTTGTAAGAAGAAGGGATAAAAAAATAAGAATGGTATAGCAATTCATATTATTCACCATTTTTTAAAATAAAATTTTGCACGATAATAGCATATCAATAGAGAGAAGGTTACCATGTTGAAGATAATTTTTTTGATCTTTTTTTGACGAGAAAATAATAAAATAATAGCCTTGTGATGCTATCACAATACAATGTTGGCGTAATAAGGAAAAATTAATGAAGAAGATATTTTTAAGTGGTTTTTTGGGTGCAGTGTGTTTTTTTGGAGAGGCAAAAGGTGACAGAATAGATGAGGCTCTTCTTAATATGTTTGGTTTTCTCCATTACCAAAGAATGAATTTAAATGATCAGTATTATGAATGTAAGTCCGAAGCTAAAAAGGCGCTTAGGAATGATTATTGGTTGATGAAAAAGCAGCAAAAAGAGATTGTTCTTTTGGTAATTGAGTCAGATGAGTTTAACAATTGTATTGTGCTATTGATAGATAAAGCTATTGATAATATTGCGCAGGGTATGGAATATAGAGAGGCGTTTGATGAAGCGTTTAATGCGTTAGAAGATTTATTAAATCCACTTGTTGAAGAGAGTTATCAAAAAAGTTTGAGTTTAGAGTTGCAATATGATGAATTCTTTGATTGCATGATGGTAAGGGAATTATCAGTGGCTTTATTGGATCGCTTACAGCTGAAATTACGTATGCTTGGTGTGATAGGTTGTAGCGTTGCTTTGGACTCTTTTTAGTTATTGCTTAAAGGTATTGAAAAATATTTTCTTATCTTTGTTAACAATTATTCCTGCGAGTAATAGCAGGAGAAGCATATGGGATGATAGATAAATGGTTGTTTCATATTGATTTTTCTATAGTTGTGACTAAAAAATATACTGTCTTATAAAATTATATATCTGGTTTATATTTAAAGATCAATAAAGAGAATTTTTATAGGCGACTTTTTAATTGCTGCTGCAATAAGGCGATGCACCCCATCAAGTTTGATGTAAGTAATCGAATTATCTGTTTCATTATGCACGCGGGCAACAGTAATTGGGCTTATAGCATCTTTAGTTTGTAAGAAATAATTTACAGCATCAATATCTTTCATATTGCGGGGCCTATCTTCAATGGGATATGCTTCTTCTGCTGTTTTTGCATTAAGATATTTATCCAGGCGGTGGTTTTTTACTTTTAACGTTAAAAAATCATCAATCGAGATTGTTTTATATTCCCCATTTGCTACAGCTGCCATAAACATCTCTTGTGTTATTCCTGGCTTGCCATTACTAAAATACACTTCCCATGTTCCCCAACTGTCATCAATGGTGTCTTGCGAAACGGTATCATTCCAACGTAGTTCTGTTGAGCTTTTCCACCAGTTCCAAGGGCATAACCAATCAAAGATGCTTGCATGCATAGCGGTGCTATAAAATGCTACTGCCAAACCAAGCGTTATTAACTTTTTATTCATGATTGTGCCCCCCCTAATTATTTTTTATTAAAACCAATGTTAGAGGTATTGCATATGTTGTTGCAATAGAGGGATAATTTATTGTTTTGGTGATACAAGGTGAGGTCTGGTGTATATGTGGAATCTAGGTCTTTTCCTCTATATGATGTGTAAGGGGTTATAGAAGATGTTGCGCTATTGCCTTGTATGGTTTTATGGGTAGAGTCAAGAAGGCGAACAATGTCTTTGGTGTCTGTTTGCGCTTGTAATCGCCAAGAATCATTATTTGTGTTTTGTTTATATTCTCCGGGTACTAAAATTTCTACATGTGAAGATGTAACGGGTGATTGAGCTTTTTCATTACATAATTTAATTTGTTCTTTTAAAGCTTCTCCATGGTCTAAATGATGCGTAGGAGGAAAATGGGTCATAATTGAACAAGAGCAATTATTTTGGTATTTAATTATTGCAGCAGTTGCAATACATTCTATAAGTCCACTTGTTTCTATAGTAGATGCAGCTATTTCTTTGGGGTTATTTAATCTATGTTTTGCGCCCCACATAGGTACGACTGTTTTAGTAGGCGTTTCTTGTTGTTCTGTTAACTTGGCTAATGTAACTTTATCTTCAGACATGTTATGCATGCTAAATGCGGTATTCGTTAAGCTGCATAATATGATCAGGGTAATTGTAGGCTTGATTTTCATAACGTTTCTCCTTATTTTGCTTTTTTATCCTCTATCATCAAGATATCATATAATGCCAAATAGGCAAAAGGCCATCGATTTGCTCCTTGGAGTCGTTATTCTTAATGGTTCATGGCGTTACAATTGATGGTTGCGGGCAAGACTTGTTAGTTTATAATTGTATTAGTAGCTTATGAGTTTTATATAAAGGCAAATGCCTTAAGGGGTCAATGGATCGTTGAATGTGTTTATTTCGCCCCGGGTTGTTTACAAATTGAAATATTTTGGTATCATTAGAAGTGATAAAAAATAGTTTGCAACCATAGTATTAAGGATCATGTATGAAGAAATTATTATATATTCTTATTCTGAGTAATGTGTTTTTGTTGGGATCAGAACATGATGCGAAGTATCAATATACGAAAAATACGTGTAACAGAACAGATGGGAGTAGGAATTTATCTACTGATAAAGAACGAGAAGAATATTCAGGATGTAAAGATTCTCGATTTGTAGTGTATGATAAGGTTGTAAAGAAACATATTGCGTATATTACGTATGATCCTTCTGAATGTTACATATCATTCTTACGTGTCGATGAAGAATATAGAAAAAAAGGAATTGGAGCGGAGCTTGCAAATAGAGCTATTAAAGATATGCGTGCAAACTATAGCTGTGGGGATATTTTTTTATTTAGCACTAGAAGTGGAGAATTTTGGAAAAAGTTAGGTGCTGAGCCGAAAGATAATTTTAAATATGTTTTTTCTGATCCTTCGGCAGGCCAGACCTCACAAGAGAAATTGTGATAATTGAGAGCA
>Ga0206891_10027_pt1 | contig 45093 bp, 41 predicted proteins | sample Alteio_BWOrgHeat_55_FD_153246 | JGI IMG/M metagenome (GOLD analysis project Ga0206891, IMG submission 153246) | Enriched cells from forest soil in Barre Woods Harvard Forest LTER site, Petersham, Massachusetts, United States - Alteio_BWOrgHeat_Nextera7 ...
TGGCTGTTGATAATCCCAAAGATGAAGATCAAGTCAGGCAGTTTGCTGATAATCTCGTCCAGCAATTGAAATCTGGTGCCAATTTTGGCGCCGTAGCTCGCCAGTTTTCGCAAGGGGCGGGTGCCGCCGTCGGCGGTGATATGGGCTGGATTCAGGAAGGCCAATTGCCGCCGGAACTCAACCGCGCTTTGACGACGATGGATGCTGGTCAAATCGCAGGGCCCATCCGCTCGGCCAGCGGTTATCATATCATGGGTCTTCGTGAGAAACGCATGATTGCGCTTGGTGATCCCAAGCAAATTAAACTCGGCTTGCAACAGGCTTTCCGTCCTTACGACGAGGGCACGGATAAAGAGTCGCTTTTGCAGGAGGCTGAGCACATGCGCAGTACAATTAACAGTTGCGATAATTTGCATACTGCTTTGGCAGAGAAATTCCCGCAATGGCGCTGGAACGATCTGGGTCAGATCGAGTTGGAAAAGGCACCGCCTCCTATCGTTGAAAAAGTGCGCGACCTGTCGATTGGCCAAGCTAGTGAGCCCGTTGCTACGGATAAAGGCGCGCTGGTACTGTTCGTATGCTCGCGACATGTGCCGGACGACAATATCAATCGTGAGGCTATCGTTGCCTCTATCGGTACGGAGAAACTGGAACTACAGGCTCGCCGGTTGCTGCGTGACCTGCGCCGCGCCGCCTATGTCGATGTGCGGCTTGGAAACAACCCTTCATAATGACAGTTTCAGCCCTTGATGCGCTTCCGCCTTTGCGGGATGTCATTGCGCGTTACCAGCTTATGGCCCGCAAGGCTCTGGGACAGCATTTTCTTTGCGATCTCAATCTCACACAGCGTATTGCGGATTACGCAGGCGATCTGACTGGCTGCACGGTCTTTGAAATTGGCCCCGGCCCCGGCGGTTTAACTCGCGCCTTGCTCGGCACAGCAGCCACTAAAGTAATCGTTATTGAGAAAGACGAACGCTGCCTCGGTGCGCTCGCTGATATCAAAGCTGCCAGCGGTGACCGGCTTGAAGTTATTGTTGGCGATGCCCTGAAAGTTGATCTCACTACCCTTGCCGCTGCACCGCGCGCGATTGTAGCCAACCTGCCCTATAACGTGGGCACAGAATTATTGCTGAACTGGCTGCATCAGATCGATGCCTACAACAGCATGACTCTCATGTTTCAGGCGGAAGTCGCAGACAGATTGGCCGCAAAACCGGGCAGCAAAGCTTTCGGCAGGTTGTCGGTGATTGCGCAATTTTGCTGTAATGTGCGGCGCGTAATGGACCTGCCCGCGGCGGCCTTTACTCCGCCGCCCAAAGTCAATTCAGCCGTTGTGCATCTAACACCGCGCACGGATCGCCCCAGTGATATTGACATCAAGCTTTTGGAAAAAGTTACGATGGCTGCCTTCGGACAACGCCGCAAGATGTTGCGCTCCAGTCTCAAACCTCTCGGCGGTGAAGAACTTCTGAAACGGGCCGGTATCAATCCTGAACTCCGCGCTGAGAATTTATCGGTGACGGAGTTTGAAACGCTTGCACGCTTAATTAAAAGCTGAAATTACTTTTTGGCTTCTTTGGCGGTAGCCCAATGTGCCAGAAATTGTTGCCGGAAACATTCGGCAATTTCGGCATTCTCAATAATCACTACTTTTTTGGGTGGCCCCCAAAGGAAAATTGCATATTTGTTGTCGTAAATGTAGGTCGGTGTGGTCGGGAAGAATTCTTTTTTCATCAAGCGGTAATGGCTGACAGGTTCGATAAAGTTTTTGTCGCCTTCGCAAGACAGGAGCTTGGTTTTGATGCCGTGCTTCAAGCGACGTTCGATTTCGGCGAGGATGCGGTCGCCGCCCCACTCACGGAATTTTTTCTCAACAATACCGGAGATCATTAATTCCTTCTCGGTTCCCACCAGCGTATCGAACATATCGCGGCACAGGCGAACCAGCGAGTCCTCACCTTCAAAAATCAGGGTTTTGAGAACAGAACTTTGTAATTTGACGCCCGGACCATCAGTGAATTCCACACCGGCTTTTTCAAGCGCCTTTTTGATAGCCTGTAATGTTTCGACACGCGGATTGGCAATACGGCGTTCTAATGTATTGATGGATGGCTTGGACAAGCCTGCGGCTTCCGCCAGTTCGTCCTGTGTCCAGTCCAGAAGCGCTCGCGCCGCTTTTATTTGCTCGATAGAAATCATGATTCGCCAATGGCTTGGGATGCTATGACGCAATCATATATGCTAAAAGCATAATAAACAATGAAAATTACCTTTTTAATTTCACGATATTACGTTAATATCATTATATTAGATTATTTAAACATAATGGAGGAAATGATGCAGAATACATTTAAACCGGGACAAGCCGTAAAAGTGGGAGAATATGGCGAGACAACTTATTCGGCCTACATATTAAAAAATTTAGGTAACGATAACTATTCATTCGCTGCCTATAATCCTAATGGTGCTATTAACTTGTACTGGGACGAGGCAAGCGCTGAAAACATCGAGCCCGATCCAACAAGACCTTCTGCTGACGCAGAAATTTTGCTCAAAGATCAGGAAAAATTTCAAGGCAGATGTTTCGAGAAAGGTGATCCGGTTAAACTTATCACTCGCACTGGCCGCTCAATACCGGATGTTTTTGTGGGTTATCAAAGCGTTCACAGCGAATTGACTGGCCAAACTCGAACATTCTGCGAACTAGAAAAAGAGGGATTCGCGCACCCCCAAACTGTGGAGTTGCACGTAAGTCAATATAGGACATCGGCCTTTAAGCACGGCTAATGCCCCTGCTTGACGCCATTGATGAATTCGGAGAGGCCGATCTGGCGGCGACGTTTCAGGCGCTCGCTATGGAGGATTTCTTTAACGGCGTTGACTGACTGCTCCAGTTCGCGGTTGATGATGACGTAGTCATACTCGGCCCAATGGCTCATCTCGTCTGCGGCTTTAGCCATGCGGCGATTGATTTCGGATGGATCATCCATAGCGCGGGAATAAAGGCGCCGTTCCAGCTCACGCCATGAAGGTGGCAGGATAAAGACGCTGACCAGGTCTTCGCGGGTTTTCTCAGCCAGTTGTTGCGTACCCTGCCAGTCGATATCAAACAGGACATCGCGACCGGATGTCAGGGTTTGTTCCACGGGCAGGCGCGGCGTACCGTAGTAATTACCAAATACCTTGGCGTGTTCCAGCAACTGCTCCCGGTTAACCAGCAGGTTAAATTCAGTCGTGTCGATAAAATGATAATCGCGGCCATTCACTTCATTGGCGCGTGGCGGGCGCGTTGTCACCGACACGGAAAGATTAATCTCGGAATCCGTTTCCAGTAGGCGGCGTGAGATCGTGGTCTTTCCTGCGCCCGAAGGGGAGGATAGAACCATCATAAGGCCGCGGCGTTGGATTGTATTCAGCATTTAGGGATCAGCATTCTGGATTCAAGGAACTTATAGGCAAATTATCGGAGAAAAGGGCAGACGGCTATCGATTTTTATATTAGCATTTGTAAGAGATTTCCAGAATGCTATCCCCTGAATCTAGAATGCATTTTTCCCGACATATCCTCATCACCGGCGCTTCCAGTGGTATTGGCGCAGCTCTGGCTCTGCTTTATGCCGGGCCAGAAGTCAGGCTTTCCCTGCATGGCCGCGATGAGAAACGGCTAATGGATATTGCCCTTCAAGCAACCGGCAAGGGTGCGGTTGTTGCAACTAAAACGGGTGATGTCACTGATGGAGCCGCTATGGCGACGTGGGTGGAGGCTTGCGACCACATCCAGCCTATCGACCTTATAATTGCAAATGCCGGGATATCGGCAGGCACAGGCCGCAGGGTAGAAAGTCCCGAACAGTCACGGGCTGTATTTGAGGTTAATGTGTATGGCGTGCTGAACACTATTCAGCCTGCCCTACCGATTATGCTGCAACGGCGAGCCGGGCAAGTGGCTATTATGAGCTCTCTTGCCAGTTTCCGTGGGTTTCCTGGAGCCGCGGCTTACTGCGCCAGCAAAGCAGCAGTGCGTATATATGGCGAAGCTCTGCGGCGTGAATGTGCCAACCACGGCGTCAAGGTCAATGTCATATGCCCCGGCTTTATCAGAACGCCAATGACAGCCGTAAACCGCTTTCATATGCCATTTTTGATGAAGCCGGAACAAGCGGCAAAAGTTATTCAACATGGGCTGGAGGGTAACCAGCCGCGTATCGCGTTCCCGTGGCCCCTATACATAATGGTCCGGCTGCTGGCAGCTATGCCACAACGCCTGCTGGATATTTTGGCGGCATTCTTTCCTCAAAAAGGTGGCTAAACGCCGAACTTGCGCTGGCCGCCCCGCCCGTCTATAACCGCGCCAGAATTACTTACCCAAAATCAGGAGTGTTTTATTATGGCCCTCGAGAGGACCTTCTCTATCATCAAGCCAGACGCTACCCGCCGCAATCTGACTGGCAAAATCAACGCCAAGTTTGAAGATGCCGGTCTGCGCATTGTTGCGCAAAAGCGTATCAAAATGTCGCGCCAACAGGCCGAAGGATTCTACGCCGTTCATAAAGAACGCCCTTTCTTCAACGATCTGTGCGGTTTTATGGTTTCCGGCCCCGTTGTTATTCAGGTTCTGGAAGGCGAAAATGCCGTTCTGAAAAATCGCGAGATCATGGGCGCAACTAACCCAGCGAATGCCGATGCGGGTACGATCCGTAAGGAATTTGCCGAAAGCATCGAAGCGAATTCGGTTCATGGCTCGGACAGCCTCGATAACGCCAAGATCGAAATCGCCTATTTCTTCAAGCCAGAAGAAATAGTTGGTTAATTATTGAAAGCGTCATGCCCGCGAAGGCGGGCATCCATTTGCTTAAAGTGAAATAGATTCCCGACAGCCGCTAAAGCGGCTTCGGGAATGACTTGTCCATTAGAGATCAGGTCTTACAAAATCCGTAAGAAAACCAACATCAACATCAGAATAACCGCGACTGAAACGCAGTTGGCGACGATGAAGCGCGTGAAAGCGTGCCAACCGGCTGTGCGTTCGGCGATCAGTGATGCGGGGACCTGTTGGGGGACTGATGAAGGTGAGCTCATGATATTCTCCTGTAGGGGCTAATGATTATTGCGCCGCAGCTGATTTGGCAAGTGGGCTTCCATCTGCAGGATTATAGGCGATTTGGGGTGGCGCTCCGGCATTTGTTATAAACACTCGCTCATCCATTACATTAACGCGGTTTTCTGCAATCAGCCGAACGGCTTGCGGGTAAATTTTGTGTTCTGCCTCCAGAATACGCGCCGCCAGCGCGTCCGCCGTGTCATCTGACAAGACAGGTACCGCAGCCTGAATAATGATAGGACCGTGATCCATTTCGGCACGAACAAAATGCACTGTGCAGCCTGCGAACTTTACGCCGTAATCAATTGCGGCTTGATGTGTATGCAGGCCGGGAAAAGCAGGCAACAGCGAAGGATGGATATTAATTAGGCGATCACGCCAGCGATCAACAAACCACGGTGTAAGCAAACGCATAAATCCGGCAAGGCAAACGAGCTGCACGCCTGCTTCGACCAGTTTGGCATCAAGGACTTGTTCAAACTTCTGGCGATCTTTGCCGAAATCTTTGTGATTGATGACTGAAGTGGGGATATTAGCAGCCTGCGCACGCTCCAATCCCTTGGCATCCGGATCATTGGCGATAACGCAGGCAATCTGCGCCGGAAAATCCTTCTGCCGCGCCGCATCGATAAGGGCCTGCATGTTACTGCCGCGCCCGGAAATCAAGATGCCGATTTTTAGCACGGCCAGACCTTATCAGTATTACGCAAAGCAACTCGTTCGGCAGTTGCGTTGGTTTCTACTTCGCCGATGCGGGAAACTTTTTCGCCTGCGTCGCCAAGAATTTTGCTGATGCTATCGGCATGTTCTTTGGCCACAATGACGACAAAGCCGATACCACAGTTAAAAGTACGCGCCATTTCATGCGCATCGATATTACCGACTTGCGCCATCCAGCGGAATATCGGCGGCGCTTGCCAGCTCTGGCCGTCAATCCAAACGCCGATACCATCAGGCAGCACGCGCGGAATATTTTCCAGCAAACCGCCGCCGGTGATATGCGCCATGGCTTTGACATGGCCGGTTTTCACGGCTTGCAGAACGGGTTTCACATAAATACGAGTCGGGTGCAGCAATGCATCGGCCAGTTTGCGTGATGCATCAAACGGTGCAGGCTGATCGTAGCTTAGTTTTTCCTGCGCTACGAGTTTACGCACCAAAGAATAACCATTGCTATGCACGCCATTCGAAGCAAGGCCGAGGACGATATCGCCTACATTCACTTCCTGTTGTGGCAAAATTTTATCGCGTTCAACGGCGCCGACCGAGAATCCGGCGAGGTCATAATCGCCTTTGCCATACATGCCGGGCATTTCCGCCGTTTCGCCGCCGACCAAAGCACAGCCTGCCTGCTTGCAGCCTTCTGCAATACCGGCAATGACTTGCTTGGCACTGGCGACATCCAGCTTGCCGGTCGCGAAGTAGTCGAGGAACAAAAGAGGCTCTGCCCCCTGCACGATCAAATCATTGACGCACATAGCGACTAGATCGATACCTACGGTATCATGCTTGCCACTATCGATAGCTACTTTCAGCTTGGTACCGACTCCATCCGTGGTTGAGACAAGAATAGGGTCTTTATAGCCTGCGGCTTTAAGGTCAAACAGCGCGCCAAAGCCGCCAAGCCCTGCATCTGCGCCTTTACGGGCCGTTGCCTTGGCGAGCGGTTTAATGGCATTGACGAGGTCATTCCCGGCATCAATATCCACTCCGGCTGCGGCATAGGTGCCGCGCCCTGAAATTGCGGAATTGCTGGTTATGGTAACCTCCCTTAATCTTAGGTATAAGAACGGACAGCACCATAGCGGAAACGAGCCTATTTGCAATGCGACATCTTCTGATTTTTCTACTGTTTGTTAGCTTTTTTGCTTTTCCGGCAGGCCAGACGCGGGCTCAGGACGATGCCGCCCTCTACAGCATTACGGACGTTCCGGCCGATGTAACGGCAGATAGCGCTGCTCATGCAAGGGATCAGGCGATAGCTCAAGCCCAGCGCCTTGCCTTTAACCAATTACTGGACCGGCTTGGCGCATCAGTCACAGTGGCCAAGAAACTAAGTGACGACGATATTGCGGCACTGGTCAAAAGCTTCGAGGTTCAGAACGAACGCACATCTGCCGTGCGTTACATAGGTAGTTTTACCGTCCAGTTCAGGCCCGGCGCCGTGCGCACATATTTAGCCAACCATAACGCCACCTACAGTGAGGCAAAAAGCAGTAAGCCGATGCTGGTCCTCCCTGTTTTAAATAGCGGCGGAAAAACCATCCTGTGGGAAGACAAAACCAAATGGCATACGGTTTGGGAAAATAACGCTGCCGTGAGTGGCCTCGTACCGATTATAGTTCCAACTGGCAGTTTGGAAGATATTGCGATTATCAGCACAGTTGAAGCGACTGAGGGTAAGAACTCAGCGATCAAAGCAATAATTGATAAATACCAGGCGCTCGGCGCCGTGGTTACTATCATGACGGCTGACCTCGATAAGCCCGGCAGTGGTTTTAAAATAGATATCGCCAGCTACGACGCAGACGGTAATGCAACTGATGCGTCCGCAATAACCTTGCCAGCGGCCACAACCAAGTCGGGCATCGATGACGCATTGGCGCAGGCTGTGCAGCAGGTGCGCCGCAAGATGGAAAAAGAATGGCAGAAGGAATCGCAGGCACCATCCTCCGTGCAGGTAATGGATGATGCCGTTCCCGGTGCGCCCACATCAAAACCTGATCCTGCCCTGTCAAAAGAACCCGCCACTTATTTGCCGGTGACAGTTGCGATTAATTCCCTACCGGAATGGGCACAGATACGTCGTAAACTGGACAGTATTCCCTTGGTTGCACATATAGAAGTTATTAGCCTTCAGCGCGGCACGGCCAATATTGAAATTCAGTTTCATGGCAGCCTTGATGCGTTGCAATTTGCGCTTAATCAGCAGAATCTTTTCCTGAAACAAGATGCTCTCAACCAAGTATGGACTATAAGGCCCATGCAGATAAATGGCGGTTACTGATATGTTACGTTCTACTTTCCAAATACGTTTTTGGTCGGCCATTCTGATTGTTTTCATTGCCGTAGTCTGGCTACTGAAATCGATGCTGCTGCCATTCATCATCGGCATATTGATCGCTTATTTCCTCAATCCAGTTGTTAATAATCTGTCACGTCATAAAATTCCGCGCTGGCTCGGGGCGCTTGCCGTATTGTCCGGCTTCGTATTGTTTGTCGCGCTGATACTGGTTTTGGTTCTGCCGGTTCTGCAAACGCAGATCGGGGCATTGCTCAGCGCCATTCCGGGCTATATCGAAAAGATCCGCAATCACTATGTGCCGTGGATCGAAAACTGGCTGTCTCAGTTTGAACCCGAAGACATCGAAAAGCTGCGAGATGCTGCGGGGCAATCCGTTGGCGGTGCCGCCGGTTGGATCGGCAACATTTTTAAGAATATTCTCAGCACCAGCTTTGCCGTATTTGATATTATAGCCCTGATGATTGTCACGCCGGTTGTGGCTTTTTATATGTTGAATGATTGGCCACGCGTTACGAAAACTGTCGATTCATTGCTGCCGCGCCGCTATTACGATGTCATTCATACGCAGTTAAAAGAAATTGATAGTACTTTGTCCGGCTTTATTCGTGGACAGGCGATTGTCTGCCTTGCGCTGGGGTCGTTTTACAGTATTGGCCTTTCTATTGTCGGTCTGAAGTACGGCGCAGTTATAGGTATCACTGCCGGCATTTTAAGTTTCATACCTTATGTAGGCACAAGCTTTGGCTGGATCAGCAGTGTGTTGCTGGCTATTGGCCAATATGACAATGACTGGCGCCGCATCACACCGGTGATTTGCGTTTTTCTAGTTGGACATGTCCTCGAATCCTACGTTCTTACGCCGCGCTTTGTCGGGCACCGCGTCAATTTACATCCCGTCTGGATTCTTTTTGCCTTACTGGCAGGCGCTACCTTGATGGGATTTGCGGGTGTCCTGGTGGCGGTACCCGTTGCCGCTGTTATGGGCGTCCTTATTCGCTTTGCCCTCAAGCAATATCGCAGCAGTAAAGTTTACAAAGACACTCTATGAATTCGGTAAAGCAATATCCTCTGCCCTTACCGCATCAAGTCGCCATGGGCGCTGATGATTTTATGGTGACCGACAGCAACCGTGAGGCCGCAGCTTGGCTGGATAAATGGCCGGAATGGCCAAGCCACTGCATGGTTATTTATGGCCCCAGCGGCAGCGGCAAAACGCATTTGTCGCATGTCTGGCAAAACCAAAGTAAAGCCTACACCGCTACGATTTCTGAATTGGTTGTAAAAGGCGCAACGACATTATGCGCTATGAATAAAGTGCTGCTGTTAGACAATGCCGACAAGGTAACTGGTGATAGCGCAGCTGAAGAAGCCCTGTTCCATCTTTATAATCATTTGCGCGAAATCAAAGGCTATATGCTACTGACGGCACAACTAGCCCCTGCGCAATGGGATATTCGATTGCCTGACTTAAAATCGCGACTATCGTCTATTCCGGCCGTTGCTCTTGCTGCACCAGATGACGCTTTGCTTGCTGGACTTCTTATCAAGCAATTCCGTGATCGCCAGATCGATATAGGCATGGATGTAGTTGATTATCTGATCCCGCGCCTATCACGCACGCCGGAGGCTATTCGCAGTTTTGTAGCGGCTATGGACAGCGAGTCCCTGGCTGAGAAGCGCGGACTGACTGTGGCGTTGGCAAGAAAGATTTTAGAACAGCTGTCTCATGATTTATGAGAATGGTGATGCTTCTGTCGACGTTTATGCCACCAGATCGACAACAACCTGCCGATAATAATCAGGGCGAATAGCCCCAATGTTGTGAGCATAATTTCACGTACGCTTGTCTCAACAACTTGTTGTTTGTGATGCATATGGGCAATGACATCACCAAATAGATAGCCAAAACCAACAAATGCCGCCGCCCAGATAAAGGCAGCAATAGCGTTTAGAATGGTAAAACGTTTCCACGGAAGATGGCTCATGCCAATCGCCGCCCCGCTTATATTTCGCAGGCCATACATAAAACGGTAAGAGAGGATAAAGAGCGTCGCGTATTTCTCCAGCCATCCAAGAGCCCGTTCAACCGGCGGTTTGAATTTTGGCATATGTTCCAGAATGCGAACGCCAAAACGTCTTCCGATGAAAAAGAAAATCTGATCACCGCACATGCTGCCCAGCCAAGACGCCAGAAACAGCAGCCAGACATTCAGCGCACCTTTTTGCGCGGCGAGCCCTGCGAAAATGACGAAGGTTTCACCTTCTAACGCCGTCCAGACGAACGTAATCAGGTAAAACAGGTCACCATTGCGGTGAATGAGTTCATGAATATGTTGCATGCGGTGATGGAGGACCAGTATTGTTCAAGTGGTCTTTACGCTGCAATTATATCGGTCAAATGTGGTTTATTTATAAACCACTTTAACAACCTCATAGGTCTTGGAACCTTTGGGAGTGCTGACTTCGACCGTATCTTTGACCGCCTTATTGATAAGGGCGCGTGCCAATGGTGACGTGATCGACAGGAAGCCGCGTTTGATATCGGCTTCGTCTTCACCCACAATCTGATACACCACTTTCTCTTCGGTATCGTCGTCCAGCAATGTAACTGTTGCTCCGAATTTAACGGTATTGCCTTCCAGCTTGGAAGCGTCGATGACATCAGCGCGGCTGATCTTGTCTTCCAGTTCCTGGATGCGACCTTCGATAAAGCTCTGACGTTCACGCGCGGCGCTATATTCGGCATTTTCCGACAAGTCGCCATGTTCACGCGCGGCGGCAATCGCCTTGATAACGGCGGGACGCTCGACACCTTTCAGGTTCTTTAATTCTTCTTCAAGCCGTTCAAAGCCCAGCTTGGTCATGGGAACTTTATCAACCATCTTGTCCTCGATTTAAAAAAGCAAAACGCCCCCTCAGCATGAGCCTTTAATCATGCCGAAGTGACACTACCTGTTTATGAGACTTTAAGATAAGCCTGAAGCGACGTAACTTCAAGGCCACCTGTTTGCAGCGCGGAAATGGCTGCAATTGCAGCGCGGGCGCCCGGCATTGTGGTGTAAAGCGGTATGCCTTGCGTGAGGGCGGTCCGGCGTATGCTGAAGCTATCGGCGAGGCTTTGCGCGCCTTCCGCAGTGGTGTTGATGATCATCTGAACTTCACCGTTGATCATCGCGTCTACAATATGCGGCTGGCCTTCATAAACTTTGTTAACGCGCTTAATCGGCACGCCTGCTTCCTGCAGTGATTTGGCTGTACCGGCAGTCGCGATAATCTGGAAACCAAGATTAATCAGCTGCCAGGCCATAAGAATGGTCGCGGCTTTATCGCGGTCCTTCACCGACACAAAGCAGGTACCTTTCAGGGGCAGTTTGATTCCGGCACTGATCTGCCCTTTGGCGAAGGCACGGGCAAAATCTTTATCGATGCCCATCACTTCGCCGGTCGATTTCATTTCCGGGCCCAGCACAACGTCTACGCCGGGGAAACGCGCGAACGGAAACACGGCTTCCTTGACCGCAATATGCTTATAAGCATTTGATTTAAGGCCGAAGGAAGCGAGCGTTTCACCTGCCATAACGCGCGCCGCTATTTTGGCAATCGCATTGCCTGTTGCTTTGGCAACAAAGGGTACGGTGCGACTGGCGCGCGGATTAACTTCCAGAATATAAACGTCGTTTTCCTTGACCGCGAATTGCACATTCATCAAACCGATGACGCCAATAGCGCGGGCCAAGGCTTCCGATTGTCGGGCGATTTCCTTGACGATTTCAGCCGGTAAAGAATGTGGCGGCAGAACGCAAGAACTATCACCGGAATGGATGCCGGCTTCTTCGATATGTTCCATGATGCCCGCGACAAAAACGGTGTCTTTGTCGGCAATCACGTCAACATCGACTTCAATTGCATCCTGCAAATAATGATCGATCAGAACTGGGCTGGCACCTGAAACAAAAACCGCTTTTTGCGTGTAGTGGCGGATACCTTCGACATCATGCACGATTTCCATCGCGCGACCGCCCAAAACATAAGACGGGCGGATAACAATCGGATAGCCAATTTGTCCGGCGATTTTCTCGGCTTCTTCCAGATTGCGGGCAAGGCCATTTGCAGGCTGCTTCAGTTTCAGTTTTTTCAGCAGTACCTGAAAACGCTCGCGGTCTTCAGCCAGATCAATCGCATCTGGCGAGGTGCCAAGGATAGGAATTTTTGCTTCCTGCAGCGCATGTGCCAGTTTCAAAGGCGTCTGCCCACCAAACTGCACGATTACGCCAAGCAAGGTGCCGTTAGTTTGTTCTTTACGCAAGATTTCCAGAACATCTTCGGCTGTCAGCGGCTCGAAATAGAGACGGTCAGACGTATCGTAATCAGTTGAAACCGTTTCCGGATTACAATTGATCATGATGGTTTCATAACCAACTTCGCGTAAAGCCATCACAGCATGTACGCAACAATAATCAAACTCGATCCCCTGCCCGATACGGTTCGGGCCACCGCCAAGAATAACAATCTTCTTTTTATCCGTGGGCTCCGCTTCGCATTCAGCCGGGTTAAGGCCGTTACCCTCATAAGTCGAATAGAGATACGGCGTTTTTGATGCAAATTCCGCAGCGCAGGTATCAATACGCTTGAACACGGGAACAATATTCAACTTGCGGCGCGCAGCTGTGATCTCGGCTTCTTTTTTGCCAGAAAGTTGCGCCAGCCGAATATCGCTGAAACCCATTTTCTTGAGTTTCTGCCAGCCATTAGCATCCTTCGGCAAACCTTCATCTCGCACTTTCTTTTCGGCTGCGACGATTTCGGCGATCTGCTCCAGAAACCATGTGTCGTATTTGCAGATTGCATTTACATGCTGGATGCTCATACCGCGACGCAAGGCTTCAGCGATAACCAGAATGCGGTCAGGCGTAGGTTTTGCCAATGCGGCATGCAATGTATTCTGATCAGCGTCTTTCATCGCGCGCATTTCGTTAAAGCCGCTGAGGCCAATTTCCAGGCCGCGCAGTGCCTTCTGCATCGATTCCTGGAAGGTGCGGCCAATGGCCATCACTTCGCCGACCGACTTCATAGCCGTAGTCAGAATTGGGTCCGTACCCGGGAATTTTTCGAACGCAAAGCGTGGAATTTTGGTGACGACATAATCGATCGTCGGTTCGAACGCTGCGGGCGTATTGCCGGTGATATCATTCGTCAATTCGTCCAGCGTATAACCAACCGCAAGCTTGGCGGCAACCTTGGCGATTGGGAATCCTGTCGCCTTGCTGGCCAGCGCCGATGAGCGGCTGACGCGCGGATTCATTTCAATTACAATCATGCGACCATCATCGGGATTGATCGCGAATTGCACGTTCGAGCCGCCAGTATCGACACCAATTTCACGCAGCACCGCAAGCGACGCATTGCGCATAATCTGATATTCTTTATCCGTTAGCGTAAGCGCTGGGGCGACAGTTATGCTGTCACCGGTGTGCACGCCCATCGGGTCGACATTCTCGATAGAACAGATGATGATGCAATTATCGTTGCGATCACGCACGACTTCCATCTCATACTCTTTCCAGCCGAGAACGGATTCTTCGATCAGAACTTCACCAACCGGGCTGGCAGCAATGCCACTAGCCGAAATCTCCATATATTCAGTGCGGTTGTAGGCAATACCGCCGCCGGTGCCACCAAGCGTAAAGCTTGGACGAATAATGGCTGGCAAACCGATTTCAGGCAGCGCCGTCATAGCATCTTCCATCGTTTTAACGACGCGGCTCTTCGGACAATCAAGGCCAATTTTCCGCATCGCTTCACGGAACAGGAAACGGTCTTCGGCTTTTTCAATCGCTTCGCGGTTCGCGCCGATCAGCTCAATACCAAGACGTTCCAATGTTCCGTCTTTAGCGAGAGACATGGCCGTATTCAGCGCCGTTTGTCCGCCCATTGTGGGCAGCAAGGCGTCCGGTTTTTCTTTTTCCAAAATCTTGGCAACAATCGCGGGTGTAATCGGTTCAATATAGGTAGCATCCGCGATGTTCGGGTCAGTCATAATCGTCGCCGGATTGGAATTTACCAGAACAATCCGGTAGCCTTCCTGCCGCAATGCCTTGCAAGCCTGCACGCCAGAATAATCGAACTCGCAAGCCTGACCAATGATGATAGGGCCAGCGCCGATGATGCAGATGGATTTTATGTCGGTTCTTTTTGGCATGATTGAGTGGTCAGTGGTCAGTGGTCAGAGAATCTATTTCAAGAAACTGTTCTTTTACTTTTTGTGCTTCTATTTTTTGGTACAAGCTAGCAAGCATCTTATTAATCATCTTGTTGATATCGTTAATTTCAACAAGAATAGTCGTTATCTCATCTTTAGAACCATAATCCAAATCATTAGCAATCATAAATTGAGTTTCCAATTCAGCCAGAGATCCGCGTGCCGTATAAATATATTTTATAAAATGCGTTGTGCTTTTCATTGCATAGCCTTCAGCTAAGTTAGAAGGAACTGAAACAGCTGCACGACGAATTTGGTTCGTTAAACTATACACCTCTTCCTTAGGAAATTTATTTGTAACACCATAAATAGCTTTAATAAGCTGCATAGATTTTTGCCACACAATCATATCTTTATGTGTGGAGTTTTTCATATCTTGCCTCCAGCAAGAATTTTCTTCTCTAATCTCTGACCACTGATCACCGAAGCATTCGCCATCATCTCCACAAAGCGCCGAAACAAATAATGGCTGTCGTGAGGACCGGGCGAGGCTTCCGGGTGGTATTGCACGGAGAATGCCGGCTTGTCTTTTAGACGCAGCCCTTCATTGGAATTGTCGAACAGGCTGATATGCGTGACTTCGGCCGAAGCGGGTAATGTTTCCGGCAATACTTCGAAGCCATGATTTTGGCTGGTGATCTCGATCTTGCCGGTCTGCAAATCTTTTACTGGTTGGTTCGCGCCGCGGTGACCCAATTTCATTTTGGCCGTCTTGCCGCCGATAGCCAATGCCAGTAATTGGTGGCCAAGGCATATGCCGAATAGTGGCAAGCCACGTTCAATAATCGCTTGAATAACTGGTACGGCATATATGCCCGTGGCGGCAGGATCGCCCGGCCCGTTGGATAAAAAGACTCCGTCGGGGTTGAGCGTAAAAATTTCCTCAGCCGTTGCCGTGGCAGGCACCACGGTCACACGGCATCCGGCATCCACTAGGCAGCGCAAGATATTTTGCTTTGCGCCGTAATCAACAGCGACAACATGAAATTTCTGTTGGGCGGCTTTCTGCTGCCACAACCCTTCGCCCCAAGCGTATGATTTGCTGCATGAGACTTGCTTTGCCAAATCCATGCCTTCAAGGCCGGGCCAGTTGACTGCCTGCTCGCGAAGTTTATCGAGATCGAATTTGCCATCAGCCGCATGAGCAACAACGCCGTTCGGTGCGCCAAGATCACGGATGCGAATAGTCAACGCTCGCGTATCAATACCGGAAATCCCGATTAGGTTGTTTTTTTTCAACCACGCATCGAGATTTTCACGCGAGCGCCAGTTAGCGGGGCTAGTAATATCGCCACGCAGAACGAGACCACGCGCAGAAGGCCTGACGCTTTCAACGTCTTCAGTATTTGTGCCGACATTACCGATATGCGGAAAAGTAAAAGTAACGATCTGCCCGGCATAGCTGGGGTCAGTCAGAATTTCCTGATAGCCAGTGATGGAAGTGTTGAAACAGACTTCGCCGACGGAGGAACCTTCCGCCCCCACGCCCATACCCCATAAAACAGATCCATCCGAAAGCACCAAAACTGCTGTGGCGCCTTCCGGCTTTATTTCAGGCGCAGCTATGCGCGTTCGTTGGGACAACGAAGTGTTCGTCAACTTGACCTCGGATGGCTGGGAGCCGTTTTAGTTCAAACGGAATAGACTTGTACCGGCTAAATCGAAAAGGTGCAACATTAATTTTAAGAAGGCCTAGGGTTTAAGGAACTGCCATATTGGCCCACTATGTGATGGCTGCCTTAATTTGCGCAAGGCAGTTTTCGTCATCTGGCGAGCCTGTTGACCACTACAAATAAACTCATCGCCCATTTCTTCATATGTCATACCGCCGCTTCTTTGCCCAACACCAAAATGTCTTCGTAGCAATCTTTCTGCACGTGGTTTTAGGGTGAATAGGGCTCTAGACATATCTCGCCTAAGATCTTGTTCAAATAGCCACTGATGGGGGTCGTCTTGTCTAAAGCGATCGATTTGAGAAAGTGCCAGCCGAATTTCGGGAGAATCATCAAGTGGAACGTTCACCTTCGTCGCGGCATCCCGCCATTCCATTTTGTTTGGCGTTATACCAAATAATTCTGATGGCTTTCTGTTCAATATCGATGCCAGCACTACGGCGGCAGGGGTATAGCCGTAATCGCAAATCGGAGACGCAATACCCAAAAGAGTGGAGACTATGACCTTTTGATTCACACCTCTCTTCCAATATTTGCCGCGCGCAAAAGGCATAGCATTGACCACTTTGTATACAGCATCCATCAACGGGCGTTGATGGGATGATTGTATGACAACCAAAGCTTCTGCTTCGGACTTGATATTCACCAAGGAGGCATCAATCAATCCTATTTCAGCCAAGGCACCCATGCGCTTTTGTATATAATAATTCATAGCAATCCTCGTCGAAATATTCTTACTAATCCCAAAGGACAATACCAGAAGTCAATTAAAATGATTAGATAATTACTTTCATTGCTTATGCTTTGGCTTTCCGACCATCCTTCAAATAATCGGCCACCAAAAACGCCAGTTCCAGGGCCTGCGTCGCGTTCAGGCGTGGGTCGCAGAGGGTCTCGTAACGCTCGGACAGGCCTGCATCGGTCACTGCCGATACGCCGCCCATGCATTCGGTAACTTCCTGTCCGGTCATTTCCAGATGAATGCCGCCGGGGTGAACGCCTTCGGCCTTGCACACGGCAAAGAAATCACGAACTTCAGCCATAATCCGGTCGAAATCGCGCGTCTTGTAGCCTGACCCGGCCAGATGCGTATTGCCGTGCATCGGATCTGAACACCAGACAACCGCCTTGCCCGCTTTTTTAACAGCTTGCAGTAATGGTGGCAGATGTTTCTGAATTTTATCTGAACCCATACGAGCAATGAGGGTCAAACGGCCCGGCTCATTTTCCGGGTTAAGGACATCGATCAGGCGTAGCAAATCATCCGGATTGGATGATGGCCCGCATTTTAGACCGAGCGGATTTTTGATGCCACGCATGAATTCGATATGTGCACCGTCCAACTGCCGCGTACGGTCGCCGATCCACAGCATATGAGCCGAGACATCGTACCAATCGCCTGTTGTGCTATCGACGCGTGTAAGCGCCTGTTCGTACGGCAATAGTAAAGCCTCGTGCGAAGTGAAGAAGTCAGTCTCACGAATGGCCGCAGCCGTTTCGCCGGTAATATTGCAGGCGGACATGAAATTCAGCGCTTCATCGATACGGTCAGCGAGGTTACGATATCGCTCCCCCGACAGGCTGCGATCCAGAGAAGCCAAATTCCAGCGATGCACTTCGTGCAGGTCGGCATAGCCGCCTTGAGCAAAAGCACGGAGCAAGTTCAGTGTCGAGGCCGACTGGTTATAAACCTGCATCATACGCTCAGGGTCCGGCGCACGGGATTCCGGGGTGAAGTCGATACCGTTAACACTATCACCACGGAAGCTGGGCAGCGAGACACCATTACGCGTTTCCATATCATCGGACCGCGGTTTGGCGAATTGTCCCGCCATGCGGCCGATTTTGACGACAGGCGTACCGCCGCCGAAAGTTAGCACCACGGCCATCTGCAAAATCAGGCGGAACGTATCGCGGATATTATTGGCGCTGAATTCGGAAAAGCTTTCAGCGCAATCGCCGCCCTGAAACAGAAAGGCTTCGCCCATCGCCACCTTGGCGAGTTTTTTCTTGAGGCGTCTCGCCTCCCCGGCAAAAACCAGCGGCGGCATTTTCGCCAGCCGCGCTTCAACGCCGGTAAGTTTAGCGGCATCGGGGTAGACCGGCATTTGCTTGACCGGTTTTGAGCGCCAGCTGTCAGGTGTCCAATTCTGTGTAGTCATGATCATAACCTTTAAATGATCCGCACCGATTCCGGGCGGCCCTTCTTACTTTAGGGAGTGCAAACTATTCGATTGTGGGATGAGAAGAAAGAGATGTGTTCCGGTGTTACCGGAACCAATAAAAAGTGCCATAAGCAAACGCGCCGCCGAGAGGGGCCTGCATGATTGTTTGGTTACGGGTTGCGGCGATAATCATGCAGCTAATATAGGGATAAATGCCCCAAAATGCAACTGCATGATTAGTTTCATATCAAGAAGTTTAGGATTCGAGTTTTTTGTCCGCTGCTGTCGAACCACCTTTGCCCGCTGCAATAACTGCCTGATCAGTTTTTGCTGTTCTTGAAGGTCCTTCTGGCAAAGAAACCGGTTCAAATCTTTCGCCAGATGCTAATGCCGCAGTAATTTGCCCAACTGTTTGCTTAACATATAGAGGGTGAGTATCCGGGCCGTGCGTATATACTTTTGCGCCGCCATCCCCGGATGGTTCAAAATTAACGCCATCAAAATTAATCGCTGTATATGTGAAGGTGCCGTTACCAACCCGTTTCCCATGACTCTGGTTTTTATTTTCTACAATTAAGCGCAAAAACTTATCGCCATAGCCAGATTCAAGAAGCATCTGCATGATAACGTCTAGCGATGAATCAACCCCAAATGCTGCACTTGTATCACGGAAGGTTAGAACTGCTTCACGCCCTTGCTTACTTGCTACAATCTGCGAGTCATGAAATCCAGACAGGCGGCTAACATCAAATGCAAATCTGGTGCCCGGGAATGATTCTGCCTCGGGTGAATTTTTGACGACGAGCATAGGTTTGCCTGCGTCTTCATAGGCTTTCAAAACTGCTTCGAAACGAATGTTGGACGATTGGTTTTCACCTCTAAAATTACCTTCATATCGTGTCGATGATTCTCCTTTATGAACCATAAACCAAGCATAGCTAGTATCTACAGATGACGTTGATTTTAACGCGGCGCTTACCATAACTAATCCCTTCCATAAAATAATGACCTTATTGATATACCAAGCAACGCCATCCTTAAAAAGGGTGTTTTTAGTTGCGCAAATGAATAACGGCTATAATGCGTTACATGGTTAACGGTGCGCAGCTCGATAGTCGTAATGTAAAGAAATTCCGTATCTCATAAGTAATCCTTTTTTCTGAGGTAATCTTTTATACTCAGATATTCGTTATTAATCCTGTCAAAAAGCGCGGTTTGTTCCTGCGCTGTACCACTGAACTTCTGAGCAATGTCAGACAGGCGGGCGAGTTCATCCGCCCCCATGCTTGAAGAACTGCCTTTTAAGACGTGCGCGGTTTCTGACCATGCTACAGAACCGATGTGAGCACGATTTGTGTAAAGCGTTTTGATATTATCGTCCGTTTGCCGGACAAAAATAGCCACAAGATTTTTTTCTATTTCCCAATCTCCATCAGAAAAACCTTTCAATATATTCAAATCTATAGGCTCGCAGTTTCCTGTGGGCAATTGCGTGCTCATCTGATTGTCGGGCACTGCTGGACATATTTCTGCAGCTTTTCCTTTACGAAAGGCTTGGCGAGAAATCCTTTGGCTCCTTTTTGCAGGGTCAGTGATACTTTTTCCCGCTCGATGTCCGAACTTAAAATAATCACATAGGCCTTGGGATCGATGGCCATTATTTCCTGCAACACACCGACACCATCTTTATTGGGTAGGTGAAGGTCGAGAAACAGGACATCCGGCACAAGCCTCTTATAGCTCGAGAGCACCTCGTCACCTGCGCTCACTTCATGTACCGAAGCTTTACCATTGATACTAGTCCTGACCAGGGAGCGTATGTACATATCATCATCCGCGACGAGGATAACATTTTCTTGCCGAAGGTTGCGGATGCCGGCGAAGGGTATTGGCTCACCCCTATCCAGATCTTCTTTTTTTCTCGATGTGAATTTTAGTTCAAGTTTTCGCATCCCCTCAGGTGTGGGCTCATATACTTCCACCTCGCAACTGCCTTCAGGAAAATATTCCTTGATGGTTTTTGTCACATGAGAAACGACATGCTTGCCACTTTCACGAAGCAACATCAGTATTTCGTGGTTGTTGCAGATATAAACCTTGCCCTCCCTTTCTTTATAGAGAGTGTATAATAGCTTGGCTGCATCGTTGATGGTGAAGCTGGAGTTATAACCTTCCATAAGTCGAATTTCGACAAACAGCCACTCCTTCAGTGATTGCTTAGCCTGCACCAGAAATTTTAATAACTCTGTTTGATCTTTTTGATAAATAATTTCCATGGTGCGCATCATTTCTATAAAATTGTGTGGGAAAATTGGGGCAGCGCCGTTACCAAGATCCCTTTCGAAAATGATATAAGAATTAACTTGCGCATGGGTAAATGATCCCATGCAGGCATATGTCGTTAGTAGGTTTAAAACAGATAGAAATGGTGATATTCTGTAATTAACAGATCACTCGACTGTGACGCTCTTCGCCAGATTACGTGGTTGATCTACATCGGTACCTTTAGCAACCGCCGTATAATAAGCCAGCAGCTGCATTGGAATGGCGTAAAGCAATGGCGCTACGACAGGATCACAAACCGGCACAGCCATACTCCAGTAAGGTTTGATACCAATTTTAGCAATACCTGCTTTATCGGAGAATAAAATCACCTTACCACTACGCGCCGCGACTTCCTGAATATTCGATGCGCTTTTATCGTAGAGGCTGTCGCTCGGCGTCAAAAAAACAACCGGCATATTTTCATCGATCAGCGCAATCGGCCCATGCTTCATTTCACCCGCCGGATAGCCTTCGGCATGAATGTAGGACACTTCTTTCAGCTTCAGCGATCCTTCCATTGCGAGCGGATAAAGCAATCCGCGCCCAAGATAAAGAACATCCGTGGCGTCCGAAATATGCTGCGCGAGCTCCTGTATATGATGTTCATCACGCAGTACGGCATTTATCTGCGCGGGAATTTCACGCAACGCCTGCAGAATTTCTGCAGCACGTGCTTCAGTCAGCTTCCCGCGCGCAATTGCCGCAGAAACTGCCAGACACAACAAAACTGCCAACTGCGTTGTATATGCTTTAGTGGAGGCTACGCCGATTTCAGGCCCGGCCAATGTCGGCACGACAGCGTCCGACATACGTGCAATGGAACTTTGCGGCACATTCACCACGGAAAGAATTTTCTGTTTCTGACTCTTTGCGTAGTTAAGCGCAGCCAACGTATCTGCCGTCTCGCCTGACTGCGAAACAGCCAGCGTTAACCCGCCCTCAGGCATCGGCGCTTCGCGGTAGCGAAATTCGGAAGCGATATCGATTTCGACAGGCATTCGCGCCAGTTGCTCGAACCAGTATTTGGCAACCATGCCTGCGTAATAAGCCGTACCACAGCCGACAATTGTAATGCGTGGAATAGTTTTCCAATCAAACGGAAAGTCCGGTAGTGCCAGTTTATTTTCCGGCGTAACAAGCGATGTCATTGTGTCGCCGATTACGGCCGGTTGTTCGAAAATTTCTTTCAACATGAAATGGCGATACTGCCCTTTGCCAATCGACGCGCCGGACAAAGCCGTCAGATGAACTTTGCGTTCCACAACTTTATCAGTGGCATCATGGATAATAACCTTACCCATTGAAAGTTCTGCCCAATCACCTTCTTCAAGGTAGCTGATGCGATTTGTTAGCGGCGCCAGAGCCAGGGCGTCGGACCCCAGATACATCTCTCCGTCACCATAACCGACAGCCAGCGGACTGCCACGGCGCGCACCAATCAGTAAATCCTTATGACCCGCAAATATGACGCCGATAGCAAATGCGCCTTCCAGCCTTTTAAGCGATGCGGCCGTCGCCTGCTGTGGGGTCATGCCCTGATCCAGATAATCCGTGATCAGATGCGCGATGGTTTCGGTATCTGTTTCCGATTTAAAACGATGCTGCTTCTCTCGCAGCTCTTCGCGCAGTTCGCGGTAATTTTCGATGATGCCGTTGTGAACGACGGCCACCTTGTCGGTGACATGTGGATGAGCGTTATCTTCCGTCGGCTTGCCGTGCGTCGCCCAACGGGTGTGACCAATGCCGACCATACCGGGCAGTGGTTCCTGCAACAGCTTCGTCGTCAGTTTTTCCAACTTCCCTTCAGCACGACGATATTCAATATGGCCATTGGTGAGCGTGGCAATACCTGCGCTGTCATAGCCGCGATATTCCAGACGTTTTAATCCGTCCAGAAGTAAAGGGGCTGCCGGACGTTCGCCCAGAATACCAACGATGCCGCACATATTTTTTCCTCGTCTCTTATTTCTGCGTATATTTGATTGAACTTATAGCGGGGTCGCCTAAAAAGTGACTCAATTTTAGCGACATATTATTACTCAATAGTTGCCGTCCTCATACGTAATTTCGCCATTTTTATCACTTACCTTGATTATAGATGGAATCTTTATACCTCCATTAGGCATTTTTATGCCGGAATCATCCTGCAAGACCAAGACAGAAAGCTACTTATGACCCACCCTACGCCGACCCCTACGAAAATCGTCAATCCCGAATTTGCCAACATCTTTTTACGCAACGTTGTTCCTTACGGCGCCTTCAAAGCTTTTGTACGCTTTGCCGAACCCCACAAAACGCCAGGCTACATGAAAGTGATGGAGCTACATTCACCAGGCCTGTTTGAAGTCAGCATTCCCTGCGGAGAGATTGATAGCGCAACAGATGATGACAACATTCTCAGCATTGAATTGCGGGAACACACAACCTAAAGCACGTTTTTATGCCTCTAGTCAGGGCAGATAATCCCGATTAGATTGCTTTCGCTATCTATTTGCGGAGGTATCCTATGGCCCTGATTAAAGAATTTCGTGATTTTGTGGCTCGCGGCAATGTAGTCGATCTGGCCGTCGGCGTGATCATTGGCGCGGCATTCGGCAAAATTGTCACCTCACTTGTATCAGACGTTTTGATGCCGCCAATTGGCTTGCTGCTCGGCAAGGTGGATTTCTCCAATCTGTTTATAGCTCTCTCCGACACACACTACGAAACGCTGGCTGCAGCCAAAGCCGCGGGTGCGCCCACAATCAATTACGGATTGTTTCTTAACACTGTCATCGATTTTACGATTGTCGCCTTCGTTATTTTTATTGTTGTGAAACAAACCAATCGTTTCATTAAGAAAGCGAGCCCCAGCACACGCGAATGTCCACGCTGCACGTCAAATATACCATTAAAAGCCACTAAATGCCCGCTATGCACCGTGGATATATCGGCAGCCTGATATAAAGCTTGCACCGAATCCCGTTTTTCCCTTTCATAGCGCAAATTCCTATATCAAGAGGTCTACATGTTCCGACTGCGTTACATCTTCCTTGCTGTTCCTTTTTTAACAGGCGTCCTTCTTTTGGATAGCAGCCCGGCGGAAGCAAAGACGCCTCACAAAAAGCATCATCATGCGCGCCATACGACGCATCATGCTCACCATCATGTTGCGACAAAATCTCATGCGCGGAATGATGTGCGTACGGCGCAAACTCACCTCATCCACCTACACTATCTGCACAGCAAAGCTGACGGCAAGCTTGGGCCAAAGACGGTCGCTGCGATCCGGCACTTTCAACATGACCAGCATTTACCTGTTACCGGCAAACTAACGACGTCAACTTATAATGCTTTGGTTGAAGCAGACATGCCCTTCGCAGGTCCCACGACCTCCGCCACTACGGCGGCAGCGGCTGATTTCTATGCCAAGCATCCGGACTTCTACGGCCATTATGATCAACAATATGCCAATCCTATGATTGGGGCTCCGGCTGTTGTCAGTAGTGATAACGCCACCACCAGCCGCACGCAAACTTTGCCCACCCGTTTCGGCAAGATTGATATGAGCGAAGAAAACGCTGGCGCGCAAAAAAGGTATAATGTGACGCTTAACGACCAACCTATTTTGACAGTTGGCGACCAGCCCTCAGTGATTGGCGTTTCCAGCACCTATGATCTCGGCGCTGAGGATGCGATTATCTTCACGACCTATCATAGCGAAAGCGGCACATGCCCTTACAAGCATTACCTGCTGACCTTAAAGGCTGATACCAATAATCTTCAGGAAATTGCCAATTGCACCAGCGGTTATCAGGCCAAGGTTAATAACGGCTCGCTCTTTGTCGAATTCCCCGAAGCAGACGACGCCCGCGCCGTCGGTAACACATGGCGGTACGAAAACGGACATCTTGAACGGCTGTAAGAAATAAAAACGGCCGCTTTTGGCGGCCGTTTTGGGTTACATACCTGCAGTTGCAAGTGATTGTGCAATAGCTCCATGACTTACGCTGGATCTTTTGGGCATTGGGAATATTGTAGCACCGGTATCAGCTCTGCTCACTATTTTACGATAGTGGCCAAACAGATCTCGACCAACCGTTTCCAAATCTCTATTTAGTGAACTTAATTGTATAGGCTTACGGGCATCGAACTCCGTCGTATCGACTTTCAGTTCAATTTTCCCAGTGACACCGTCAATTCTCATTATGTCGCCGTCCCGCACTCGTGCAAGCCATCCGCCTGCAGCTGCTTCAGGCACTACGTGGACTACAGAGGGGATTGCGCCAGATGCGCCAGATAAACGGAAATCACCAACCAAACCTACTTTATATCCAGCTTTTTGCAGTTCTTTAAGTTCCGGTATGAGTTTGTGCAATTCGGGCATGCCATTTGCACGGGGTCCTTGGAACCTTACAACAACAATGACATCCATGTTTAGATCGCCACGTTTGCGGGCCGCTATCACATCTGCCTGTTCATTGAAAACACGTACAGGAGCTTCTACTATCAACCCATCTTCGGGAACTGATGACGTTTTCATAATGGCGCGTGTGGGCTTACCGCCAATCTTGCCCACTATCTCTCTTATACCGCCTTCCGCCCTGAATGGATCATCAACGCCACGTAATACCGATCTATCTGGACTTTCCTGTTCAACGGGACGCCATACCAATCGGTTATTATCATCAAAAATGGCTTCCTGGTTGTAAGCCTCCATACCCGTACCAAAAACAGTTTTGACATCTCGATGGAGCAAACCGTGCCTTAATAAATCACCAATAATGAATTCAATGCCTCCTGCATCTTGAAAATGATTGATATCGGCGTCACCATTTGGGTAAACATTTGCCATCAATGGCACTACTTTTGATAACAGATCAAAGTCTCGCCATTTTAATATTATGCCACATCGCTTAGCCATCGCAGGCAGATGCATCGTGTGATTTGTTGAGCCACCAGTCGCCAGCAAACCAATCATCCCATTTACGAACGATTCCACGCTAAGCATCTTGCCAATGGGCGTGTCTATTTGGATAGAACGCTGAGCCCCATGTCGTGTAAGCGCTTCGCGTAGATCCGTTCCTGGGTTAATGAAAGCTGCACCAGGCTCATGAAGTCCCAAAATCTGCATGAGCATTTGGTTGCTATTGGCGGTCCCATAAAAAGTACAGGTGCCGGCAGAATGGTAAGCTTGTTGTTCATACTGTTCTAATAGTTCTTCGCGAGAAATTTTCCCATTTGTATAGAGTCCACGAGCATCGCTCTTTTGTTTATTGCTAACCGTACCAGATTTCATAGGGCCGGAAGGCAATAAAATTGTTGGCAAGTGCTTACCCGCAGACAAGGCACCCATTATGAGTCCTGGAACTATTTTATCGCAAATCCCAAGCATAATATGCGCATCAAATGCTTGATGCGATAACGCTATGGCGACGTCGCCCGCAATATGATCTCTGCTGAAAAGAGAAAGCTCCATTCCTTCCGCACCTTGAGTAACACCATCACACATTGCCCCTGTACCGCCCGCAACTTTTGCTGTCGCATTAAGTTCGCGTAAAGCTCTTTTAATTTTTTCTGGATAATCTCCATATGGAGCATGTGCCGAAACCATGTCATTGTAGGCTGTCGTTATTGCCACAATCGGCCATGTCGGTTGCTTGTCACCTTCTGCGGCTAGAACGTGCGCCAAATTGCTGCAATCCATAAGACCGGCAGCCTTTTTGCCATCCATTTTGGCAATGGCTTCGTCTACTTGGTTTAAATAATATTGACGATATGGCGCACTACGTTTTTCAATAGCATGCGTAACTTCTGCAACGATTGGATTTAAAGCTGCGGCCATAATCAACTCCTGTTATTTGTAAGATGTGGTGTGCGTGTACGAATGGATGAGTGCGCGCAATTTTTGATAATTAATTTGTCGAAATTGATCATAAAAAATTGCCGACCCATTACCACCCTTCGAATGTTACCGCCTAAACTGCGAGGCTATTACGAGAGGCAGTGTTAGATTCGCCCGCATTTCTGTCAAGCCCCTGTATTCAGAATTGCTGCACAGCAGTGAATGTTGGCTGGCCGCTATGAAATAAAATCGGCGGGTAATTACGGATGATTACTTTTTTCAACCACAATTATGGTTAATGCGATACTTTAGCTAAGGCGCTGAAAGTATTAATATTTGCTTTTTTCTTGCTTTATTTCTGACAATTTGCAGTGATGCTTAAGTATAGAAAAATATTCGTCTGTACAGAAATTTTTAGACAAAATTAATACTTGGGCAAATGGATACTATGAAAAATCATTCACATATTTTGCGTCCTATCCTTATTCTTGCGCTGATTTTACTCTTTGTCTCAGCCCCGAGTTCGACCGCTTACGCGTCGTCTCCTTCACCGCTTCCGCTCGGCGAATGCAATATTACAACCGGTATTGGCTGCCCGACGCATCCCTATTCGACAGGCGCTGTCGCTATTCATAGAGATGCAACCTCATCTGATTTATGCACCGGCGATATGCGTGGCGCAGGTTTGCCTTGCAAAGGCGCCCGTAGCGACGCCGCACCCGGCGTTACGCCTGTTCCAATCGATGCTTACGGCCAATGTCATTATGTTTACAACAGCATTGCTGGCAGCTCATCCCCATTTGTACCTTTTGGCGCCCCAAACGATTGGCAGCAATTTAATGCCCATCCTCCGGCTGCTATATCTTTCGCCGAATGTGTGCCGCCAATGGCTGCGGTATACACCATTCCGTATGACCCCAGCTGTAATGCTCATCAATTTGTGGTCACAAATATTTCAACGGAACCTGCTCGTACTTTTCCTCAAACCATCTGGCTTGGTTATGCGCCATTCCTTGGAACTCCAACCGTAATTGCTACGGCAACATTCACCTGCCGCGATGTGTTCAATAATCACCCTTTTACAGAATACGAAACCGTTACCTTCACTGGCGTCAAAGATACGCATACCAACCTGATTTCATGGCTGGCTGGAACGCCTTCCTGCAGTTTGGATACCGGCGGTGCATGTCCTACAATCGGTGCGCCTACCGTCACTTTGGCGGCAAGCTCGACAAATATTTCACTTGGCGATGCTGTAACACTGACATGGGTGGTAACAAACGCGAAGTCATGCACAGCTTCGGCTGATGATGGTAATCTGCAATGGTCAGGCCCCAAGGATTATTCCGGAACTCATGCTCAGTCCGTTACCCCAACTGGCTCATCCAAATTGACCTATGCCCTCACATGCACGGGTCCTGCTGGTACAACCTCGGCTCAAGTTTCCATTAATGTCACACCAAAAATTGCAATTCCGACGGTTACCCTAACGGCAACTCCGACCGATGTGACAATGGGCGATCCTGTAAAGCTGACATGGACGACGACCAATGCTTCGTCCTGCACAGCGACAACGAATGATGGCAATCAGCAATGGTCAGGCGCGAAGAATTTGAGCGGCGGGCAATCCGTCATTCCTGCTCTTTCACCTGTCACCACTTATAGTCTGAGCTGCACAGGTTTGGGCGGCACAACAAACGCACATGTCGACATTCAAGTAAGTCCACAACCGCCTGCGCCGACTGTTACATTGACGGCAAGCTCGACCAATATCACTGCAGGCGACAGCATAAATCTAAGTTGGACGGTCACACACGCCAAGACATGTACCGCAACAGCTGATGACGGCGACACGGTATGGCCGGGCCCAAAAGCTTTTAGCGGAACGAACACACAATCCGTTATTCCTGCTGGCTCGCCGACTACGACTTACGGTCTGACTTGCACAGGCCCCGGCGGCACAACACCCGCGCAAATTGTTATCAATGTAAATCCGCCATCGGCAGATTATTGCGGTCTGGCAAGCACTCCTACGCTTGCAAACTTTGCATCGGGCAGTGGCTATGCAACCAGCGGCGCCTATCAGAGCTTTAATGTAACCGGCAATCATGGTTCGTTAGCTATGGGCGGTGTCGGCAACAAGGCTATTCTGAATGGCGATCATAACAGCATCGCATTTAGCGGCGTCAGTAACTGTCTGTCTGTCAACGGTAACAATAACAGCATCGTTATCAGCGGTACTTATAGCTTCGCCGTCAATGGCACAAATAACCACTTGACCATGAGCGGTAATGCGAATGTAACGGCTGCAGCGGCACCCGGCAGCACACTTCTGATCAGTATCATAGGAAGCAACAATAACCTGACCATCACAGGTAATTATACGATTGTCAGCGATGGCGGCACCGGCAATAGCATTAACGGCGCCAATATAGACTAGCCGTCTACCCTTCCAAAAATTACAAACAAAGAATTAATGACCTGTGGACTGCGCAAAGAAAGCGCAGTGCCGCAGGCATTTGTTTAGCTTAAGGATATCGAAAGATTCGTCTGTTAGCCTGAGGACATTCAACAACCGAAGTCCTTTCTAACAATCATCATTTTGGGAGCTGTTTATATGAAGAATGCTTTACGCGCTACGGCGCTGACCTGTGCCGTGCTTGCTCTCGGCTTTGGCCTCTCTTCGTCACCTGCAAGCGCTACTAACAATGATGATGTTGTGCGAACTGCGCAAATGCGTTTAGCGAGCCTTGGTTATTATGTCGGCCGTTACGACGGCGCGATGGGCCCCGTGACACAAAGCGCAATTAAAGATTTTCAGCGCGCCAAAGGCCTCGCCGCAACAGGTCAACTAACACCTGAAACTTTTAGCCTGTTGGAACATAAAGATTACGTAGCGTTTCAGCCAGCCTATTACGCGCCCCGCGCAGATGTAGGCACCTATAATATGGCGTATGGCAATCAGCTTGTCTTGGCCACAGTGCCTGTGGTGTGGGATACGCGCTGGCATTATGTGCGCTCGCAGGAAATTCCAAGCCGTTATGCCCAACTGAGCGTCAATGAAGATGACCGCGGCTCGCTACGGCATTATGCAGTGACCCTCAATGGTCATCCGGTTCTGTTCGCCAATAACCAGCCGCAGTTGCTGCGCGTCTCGAAAACTTTTGCGATGAACAATGAGGACGCAGTTATTTTCACCGCCTATCACGGTGACGGCGCCTGCGCATACAAGAGCTATCTGCTTACCATCCATAATGACGGCACGTTCAGTAACCCGCATGAGATCGGCAATTGCACTGGTAATGTCGAGGCGCATGTGGCGGATAACGCCCTGCTCATCAGCTTTCCGGAAGCCTATGTCGCTGGCGGTTTATCAACGTATGACGTCTGGCGTTATGAGAATGACAGGCTAGCCCACATTTAAAGCCAGTCTTTCCAATAACCCCGTGGGAGCCCCCTCCCCACGGGGTTTTCTTTTGTGTCGAATCAATTGACCTTCCCCACGAGGCGGCGGCATACTTCCGGCAGAGGCAGAAGGTTCCTTTAAACCTGCCGTTGCCGCGCGGTGTAGCCATGAAATACCTACCTAAATTTCAATTTCTCGCTCTTGTATTATTGCTTGGAATTGCCCTGATTGGCTCAACCGGCAGAGCCGATGCGGCTGAAGCTTACACCGTCGGAGGTCCTTGCACGACCGGACAAAATGCCACCGACTGGGATACTATTATGCAGTGTACCGGCAGCGTCTGGACCCGCGCCAATCCCTTTGTAGCAAATACCGTCTCGATTGGCACAACCAGCGCGTCAGCCAACACAGCGCTGGATGTCTCCGGCACCATTTATTCCCGCGCCTATAATGCAGGTTCCTCCACGACCATTGATTGGTCGCTAGGCAATGTTCAGTACACCACGGCCAGTTGCGGTTCCTTTACTTTTAGCAATATGGTCAGCGGTCAGGGTGCGACAGGCGGCGGTAGCTATACGCTGGTCGTCGAGGGCACAACATCCGGCACTTGCAGCTTCTCTCAATCATCACCTGACGTGGTGACCTTTAAGTACCCACCGAACCACGGCGCGACGACTGATACAAAAATGACTGTCTTTTCCTTTGTGCGCGTTGGCAGCCTGGTATTCATCGCAGAGACGCCGGGATATTGATGATTTCGACGAAGACATGCGGGTATTCCCTCCCCCTCGCGGGGAGGGCTAGGGAGGGGGGAGCTCCGCAATCCGAATGTTCGGAACAATGGATGGCCCCCACCCCTATCCCCTCCAGCGAGGAGAGGGGCATTGTTCTGGTCTGCTTCATTGTATTTCTTCTCGCATCCTTCTTTTTTCCCGCCACCGCTAACGCGCAATATGTTCAACCGCCTTTCTGGTCTGGTCTGCAGTCGACACATGGTTGCGCGGCGCTCGATCTCGATTTTTATAACGATAAATATTACGTCAACAGCAATACAACCTGTGACACGAGCGTTGGCACAACCTATAGCGGCATTGCCAATTTTATTACCGGTGTCAGCGGAAGCTTTACGCGCACCGGCACCAGTTCGTTTACCTCAACAGCCCCGCCTTTTTACCTGGATAGCAGTCAGGGTCAAAGCTGGAGCAGCCGCGCGGTTACAGGGCCCACGAATTACACCAGTACACTCCAACCTTTTTATTTAAACACAGGGTATGAGGCATGGGTTAGCCGCGCCGTCACTGGCCCCACCAATTACACCAGTACGCTGGCACCGTTTTATCTGAATACAGCCTATCAGGCCTGGGTTAGCCGCGCCGTCACTGGCCCCACCAATTACACCAGTAATCTTATACCGTTTTATTTGAACACAGCTTACCAAGCTTGGGTCAGTCGCGCGGTTACAACATCGTCAAACTATACACCAACTGCACCTTTTTATCTAACGGCCTACGAAACCTTTGTCAGCCGTAGCGGCGCGATCGCAACTTACTTTAACAGCAGCGGGACATTGACGACAGCGGCAAGTGGTGCTGCGCGAACCAATAGCTATACATATAATGGCAGCTCTTGGGTCAATTCTGGTACGTTAGTGGAGCCTGCAGCGACGAACCAAATCCGCAACAACACAATGAGCGGTGCAGCAGCCGGCAGCCCCGGCACCCTACCAACCAATTGGTCAGCGGCAAATGGTGGTGGCTTGAGTTGGGCAGTTAGCGGAACCGGAACTGAAAACGGCATTAATTACGTCGATATGCACCTGACAGGAACCGCGGTCGGGGCGCGTTCGATGACGGTTCTATTTGAATCATTGAATGGTATTGCCGCATCGAACGGGCAAACCTGGACTCTTTCTTCTTACCTAAAATTATCAGCGGGAACATTATCCAATGTGACTTCGGTACAGCTTGTTAATTCGTTGGGCTACGGGTCTAACCCTGTCACCGTTGTAGGCCTAAATACTATTGGAACCCTTCCCTCAGGCAACCTATCAACACAGCCTTATACCGCCAGTGGTACGATCAATGACGCTTCAACTACAAATGTCATTCCATATGTTCAAATAAATGTTACTGGAGCCGGTGCGGTTGATATGACCATTCGCATTGGCATGCCGCAATATGAACAAACATCCTATGCAACCTCTGTCATCGCCACAACAAGCGTTGCCGTCACCCGCAATGCCGACCTTTACAATATCAAAACCAGCGGCACTTATTTTGACAGTAGCGGCACCTTGCAATACGCAACCACCGGCGTTGCGCGTACAAATTATACCTATAACGGCAGCAGCTGGGTTAATTCGGGCACCCTTATCGAAGCAGCCGCGACGAATTTAGTTACTTACTCCACCGCTATGACAAACGCAGCATGGATAAAAGGTTCGGTAACAGCCACAGGAGCAGCAGCCACAGCTCCCGATGGTACGGTTTCGATGAACCAAATTACCGCAACCGCTTCATCAAACACATCCACTATATACGAAGCCGCTACGATAAGCGCCTCAACAAATTATACCTTGTCGTGTTTTGTTAAGGCCGGAACTGTGCCATATATTACACTTCAACTTGCTGATAATATCGCCAATGCTGCAGGTGTATATATTCATTTGTCTGATATGACGTTAACGGCAAATGCAGTTGGTACCGGTTCGTTAGTATCCAGCAGCATACAGAATGTAGGTAATGGAATTTACCGTGTTGTGGCTACCGTTACATTTTCCAGTGTCCCCAATGCGCAAAATTTTGGGATGCATCTTATAGATACGATCGGAGGAAATGTCACAAGTGGAGAATATGCTTATATTTGGGGCGCACAGCTGGAATCTGGAGCAAACCTAACCTCTTATGTTCCCACACTCAGCGCCTCTATCGCCCGCAGCGCGGACGTGTTCAGCGAAACGCTCAGCGGCACTTATTTTGACAGCAGCGGCACATTGCAATATGCCACTACCGGTGTAGCGCGCACCAACTATACTTATAACGGCAGCAGCTGGGTTAATTCCGGAACCCTCATCGAACCTGCCGCAACAAATTTGATAAAATATTCTACGGCCCTAACCCAAAGCGGATTTTGGGGAGGCATCAACGCTACAGTCACTCCGGGCGCCGGGACGGGGTTAGATGGAACAACGAGTGCTACTTCAATTATAGAAAGTTCAACTACTGCTCAGCATTACCTTACCGGCCCGGGTACAACTGTGGTGGCATCTGCGGTTTACACAGGATCTGTTTACGTCAAACAAATAGGTTCGGCCCGCAATTTTAAATTTACGTTTACGGATGGCGGGGGTAATTTTTTAGATCTGCAAATCAACCCCGCGACTGCCGCCATTGTCAGCGGTCCGACTTATACGACGGCATCTGCGGCTTATTCTAACGCTTCCTATGTCGGAACTCTATTGCCCAACGGCTGGATCAAAGTAAGTTTTACATTCACCAATAATACATCGACAACTATAGCCCCAAGCTATGCGCTAGCCTCTGGCGCAAGTTTTAACTACGCAGGCGACGGATCTTCCGGCCTTTATGTATGGGGGCTGCAGCTGGAAGCAGGCAGCTACGCCACCTCTTATATTCCCACCAACTCAAACGCGACCTTTGCCCGCGCCGCCGATGTTTTTAGCGATACGCTAAGCGGTACTTATTTTGACAGTAGTGGTACCATGCAATACGCAACCACAAGCGTAGCGCGCACCAACTATACCTATAACGGTGGCAGCTGGGTTAATTCCGGCACTCTGATTGAGCCCGCGGCGACAAATTTACTCTCTCCAAGTCAAGGAAAGTTTAGCAGTTGGTCATATGGTTCCTATATAACATCTATTGTTGACAATACTATCGCGGCACCTGACGGAACGACAACGGCTTCCACGGTAACCACAAATACGACGGGGGCATCGAATTGGTCTAATCCAACGACTTGCCCCACAATTACGGCAGGCAGTAGTTATACAGCTTCCATGTTTTTAAAAGCAGGAACAGCCTCTACCTTCCAAATTGAAGCGGGAAAATCGGATGGTACCGATGGCGCCACTATTCGTGGTAGCTTGGCTAGTGGCACGATTACATCCACCTTCAGCAACACTTCAGGTACATACGTTAGTTCTGGCATTCAGGCTCTAGCTAATAGTTGGTACAGAGTCTGGGTAACTTTTCAGACGGCTACGTCAACAACTGGCTGTATTGTGTTTAGTGGTGCAGCTACAGGCACTATAAATATCTGGGGTGCGCAAGTTGAAGCAACCGCCTATCCCACAAGCTACGTCCCCACAGTTTCTGCCAACGTTACTCGTGCCGCCGATGTTTTCAGCGAGACGACCAGTGGCACCTATTCCAATAGCAGCGGTGTACTGCAATATGCGACTACCAGTGCGGCGCGCACCAACTATACTTACAACGGCAGCAGCTGGATCAATTCTGGAACGATCCTTGAGCCGGCAGCTACTAATCTTGAAAAATACTCCACTGCTATTTCAGCTTGGGGGGCGCCAGTTAATATTAATGTCACCGGCGGGCAAACGTCCCCGGATGGTACCGTAAATGCCTCTTTAATCGCTCGCGCTGCCCTCGGCAGTAGTTCCTATGTCCAAAGTTTTGATTTGTCCTCTAACCCCGCAGTCAATGCCAGCGCCACTTATTCTATTTATGCGAAAGCCGGTGCAAACGCCCATAAAATTCTTTTGCGGTTGCAGGGCACCTACCCTGATCGTGCTGATGTTCTCTTCGATCTAAATGTAGGCACCGTCATTGATTCCAGCGCCACCAGTTATACTATTCTGGGAACGAGTATTACGCCAGTAGGCGGAGGATGGTATCGTTGTTCCGTTTCAGCCTATATCGCCAACACAGCCGCAGGTGGCATTCTAGTATCACCTACTAGCGCAACAGCAGCCCATGCCGCAGAAGGCAATGACGGTGTTCTGGATGATGCCTATGTCTGGGGCGCACAGCTGGAAGCTACCCCCTTTATCACTTCCTATGTACCAACAGCCATGGGCGCTTTTGCGCGTAGCGCTGATGTCTTTACGGCACCACGCGGCGGCACTTATTTCAATACCAGCGGCGTGATGAAAATGGCGACCGCCGATACACCGCGCATGGATCATAGCCCCGTCAGCCCTTATGCATCTGAGGGCATTTTAATTGAAGAGGCTCGGACGAATATGGTGACTAGCAGCCAGAATATTTTTGCATTTAACACTGGCCTTACAACGGCCGCAGTACCTAATGTAACATCCCCTGATGGCACAACAGATGCCTGGACACTCACGCAAATTGGGGCGAGCGGCACCGATAGCCGCAAGCAACAAAATTTTGTAGTCGCCGACGACAGCACAACTTATACGGCTTCCGTCTACATTGCGAAAACTGTAGGGACACCAAGTACATATCCATCGTTAAATCTTGGCTTAGTCGGCGGCACCGTATTAGGTAGGGTGGTTGCACTAAACACTCAAACAGGTGCCTATGTAACAAATGGTACCGCAAGCGTGCAGAATGCCGGAAATTTCTGGCGCGTTAGCCTTTCCCTCACAAATAACGCCACCGGCAATACGACTCTGTATGTTGAGTTTTACCCGGCTTGGAATTCTAGTGGCACGACATCCCAAAGCACCATTAGCGGGGGCAGCGCCGTTTTCTTCGGCCCACAAGTCGAAGCTGCTTCCTTTGCTACCTCCTATATCCCTACTTATAGTGCAGGCTCCTTAACCCGTCCGCAGGATTCGTTTATCCTGCCCCTGCCCGGCATCTGGTTTAATTCATCAGCCGGGACCTTTATCTCGCGGTTCCAGACATTCGATACGGCATCATCCGCTTCCAATAATCGCCGCCACGTATGGGCTATTGCCGATGCTGGCTATGTCCCCACCAGTGCGCAGCGCCTAGCCGTACGCGCAGTAAATCAGGCAACAGAAAATGCCCCCGCTGGTGTTATTGGCGACGGCACAACCGTTTTTGACATACCGCCAGCTTCCACAATTGCGGCTAATACGTTCGGGAATGTGGCGCTTGCTTACAGCTCTTCCTCGATACCCGGTGCAGGTGTATCTTTTAACGGTGCTGCAACGGTAACATCGGCCCATGCCTGTACACCGGACACCAGCAGTGGGCTAGCTATCGGCGGCTTTACTAGTGGTACTACGCGCCAGCTCGACGGCTATATCACCCGCCTGACCTACATTCCTATTCGGCAGTCAGACTCCAGCCTGCCGTCATATTCGCAGTAGAATAAATAGTAGATTGATGGCGAAAGTAGTTGCGCACGGGCATTCTTCGCAGCGCTATGCTTGCGAAGAATGGTGCCCAGAGACGGAATTGAACCGCCGACACGGGGATTTTCAATCCCCTGCTCTACCAACTGAGCTATCTGGGCTTTAACCATAAGGCGCTGCACTCACAAAGAGAGACAGCGAAGGGCTCGCTTATAAGCAAGGAATCCGGGCTTGTCCACCCCTGCTTTATTCAATTCCGCTATCATTATCAGGGTTTTGCTGGCTATCGGGGCTTTCGGCTGTTGGCACCGCATATTTCTCGGTCAGCCAGCCGCCCAGATCGATATTGGCGCAACGCGCGGAGCAAAAAGGCCGGTATTTCACGGTCACATCCTTCTTACATATTGGACAGCAAGGTTGCACGGCCTGACCCATTATTTCCTCCCGTTACAGTTGCGCAACATCTGCGCGACCTCGAACAAAGGCAGCCCTACAATATTGGAGTAAGAACCGGAAATAAAGCGAATATACGCAGCCGCTTTGCCCTGAATGGCGTAGCCGCCCGCCTTGCCCATGCCCTCGCCGCTTGTCACGTAGGATTCGATATCTTGCGGCATCAAGGTATTGAAAGCGACGATGCTATCCACAACGCGCTCTCTGATTTTGTTACCGGGTACATGAACGGCAACGCCGGTATAAACATGGTGACGACGACCCGAGAGCAGTTTGAGGCAATCGCGCACCTCACCCGCCGTTTCAGCTTTCGGCAAAATGCGGCGACCGACGGCAACAACAGTATCTGCAGCCAGCACGATGGCATCCGGATTTCGTTTTGCGATAGCTTCCAGTTTTTCCCGCGCTAGTCGTTGCGCCAGATGTCGTGGCAATTCGGTCGGTTGCGGTGTCTCGTCAATGTCGGCAGGTAAAATTTTATCTGGCTTGATGCCGATATCTGCCAGCAGGCTCAGGCGGCGTGGCGAGGATGAAGCGAGAATAAAAATGGGAGGCGTCACTTGTGGCGGAATGTGATCCGGCCCTTGGTGAGGTCATAGGGCGTCATTTCGACATTGACCTTGTCGCCGACCAAAACACGAATGCGGTTCTTACGCATCTTGCCCGATGTATGGGTCAGAACTTCGTGGCCGTTCTCCAGCTTTACGCGGAACATGGCGTTCGGCAAAAGCTCGGTAACAACACCTTCAAATTCGAGTAGTTCTTCTTTGGCCATTTTTAATTACGAGTTGCTGGTTGTTAGTTATTAGCGATGGCTATCAATTATCAGGTATTGGGAATAAGGTAAAGCACTGTAAACAAGCGCTTTTTACTAATAACTAGCCCCTAGCCGCTTCATCATGGCAGGGATTGCACTGGGCGGGCCAGGGTTCGCCGAAATCCTCGACAATCATTGACCAATCCTGCATTTGTAGCCGGATTTTGGCATCTCCGGCAAAGATAAACAGAATGGCTTTTTCATCGGTCATGACTGCCAGCAGATCAAGCATTTGACTTTGATTATGCAGGTCGATGCCCTGCAACTGCGCAGCCTGTACGCCCTTAATGTTCAGAGCGCAACAAACACGCTCCAGCCCCATATCATTTGACGCTTCGCGTTTCAGGCGATGAACGACCATGATGAAGTTCTTATCTTCGGCGTTAAAAACCATATCGCAGACTGGCGCGATAGCATCCTGCAACACAGCAGAGATCACCTGCACATCTTCGGCGTCTTTGGCTTTGAGTTTAAGTTGGCCGCTCATGCCGCTTCTCTAACCCGCTCGATATCCGCACCGCAGGCAGCCAGTTTTTCCTCCAGCCTTTCATAGCCGCGATCTAGGTGATAAATGCGGTTAAGGATCGTCTCGCCTTTGGCCGCCAATCCCGCGAGTGCCAGTGATACCGAAGCACGCAAATCGGTCGCCATAACGGGCGCGCCCGTCAATTGCGGAATGCCACGTATCATTGCCGAGTTATTATGCACGGTAATATTCGCGCCCATACGGCGGAGTTCCGGCACATGCATAAAACGATTTTCAAAAATCGTTTCCGTAATCATGGAGGCGCCTTCGGCTACGCACATCAATGCCATCATCTGAGCCTGTAAATCTGTCGGAAAGCCGGGATAAGGTTCCGTCATCATATCAACACCGCGCAGGCCATGCGGGCAACTAACGCGTAAACCCGCAGGCGTTTCTTCAATATTGACACCAGCTTCGCCTAGCAGTTTGGCAACGCTATGCAGATGTTCCAGCTTTGCGCCCAGTAGTTCCACATTGCCGTGAGTAATGGCGGCCGCCATAGCAAAAGTTCCAGCTTCAATACGGTCGGCGACAACATCGTGCCGGGCCGCATGCAGACGGTCTTTGCCGGTAATGCGTAATTTATCAGAGCCGATACCATCAATCTGCGCACCCATCGCCACCAGACAATTGGCCAGGTCGCTAATCTCCGGCTCACGCGCGGCATTCACAATGGTGGTCTCGCCTTTGGCCAGCGCCGCCGCCATCATCACATTCTCAGTACCGGTGACGGTGGCCATAGGGAATACAATCTCCGCGCCCTTCAGACCCTTGGGCGCACGCGCGTGAATGTAACCATTTTCCAGAACGACATCGGCACCCAACTGCTGCAGCGCTTTGATATGCAAATCAACGGGCCGCGTACCGATGGCGCAACCGCCGGGCAAGGAAACCTTAGCTTCACCACAACGCGCAACGAGAGGGCCCAGCACCAGAATACTGGCGCGCATCTTTCGCACCAGATCGTAGGGAGCAGTGATGTTGGTGATGTTGGTTGCTTTCAGCTCTACCACACGTCCGGTTGAGCCACTGCTTTTTTGGTTCCCATTGAGACCGATACTCACGCCATGCTGGCCCAGCAAATTCGCCATAGTCGCGATATCGGCCAGATGCGGCACATTACCAAGCGTCAGCGTCTCATCCGTCAGCAAGCTGCAAGCGAGCAGCGGTAGGGCAGCATTCTTCGCGCCACTGATATGAATTTTTCCTGAGAGCGACTTACCGCCGCGAATGCGCATGCTGTCCATCAGATAGCCTTTGCGCGTTCTTTAATTTCCGATTCCATTCTTGGCAAAGTCACGCCGGTTTGCTTCATATATTTGCCGCCGCGGTCGGCGTAGGAAGTCTCACACTCGCTGTCGGCTTTCAGGAACAGGAACTGGCACACGCCTTCATTGGCATAGACACGCGCGGGCAGCGGCGTGGTGTTGGAGATTTCGAGTGTCACATGCCCTTCCCACTCGGGTTCCAGCGGCGTGACATTCACGATCAAACCGCAACGCGCATAAGTCGATTTACCGAGACAGATGACAAGAATATCGCGCGGGATTTTGAAATATTCGATCGTGCGCGCCAGCACGAATGAATTCGGCGGAATGACGCAGACATCGGTCTTGCGATTCACAAAACTGTTGTCCGAGAAATTTTTGGGATCGACGATAGCGTTGTCGATGTTGGTGAAAATCTTGAACTCATCCGCCAGCCGCGCGTCATAGCCGTAAGACGACAGGCCGTAGGAAATGACGCCCTGACGCTGCAGCTTTTCCTGATAAGGGGTGATCATCCCCTGCTCGGCCGACATTTTACGTATCCAGTGATCGGGCATGACTGACATAATTATTCCTTAGTTTTTGGTTCGGCGGTTTCGACGCGCGCCTGTTGCTGCTGCTTACGTTTGCGCAAATTCTCACGCAGGGCGGCGGCCACGCGGCTCTCCCTCTCGGGAGAAAAAGGATAGGCATTGGGTTGCGCTTTTTCGTTCATTCGTTATGTTTAAGCCATGAAACCCTACCGGACAATACCGATCAACGAATGCGGCGAGCCTTTAGTGCCTATTCCGCAGGATAAATTCGTTTTTTTTAGCCCCCACGCCTATGTCGCGCTGGGTGCACCCTATAACGGTGATTCGCCGTGGTTGCTACGATCCGGCGTTCTTGAAGCTTTACTCGAGGCTCAGAAAAGCCTTGCAAGTCAGCGGCCGGGCTGGAAAATCATGGTTTTTGATGGCTATCGCCCCAATGCTGTGCAGGAATTCATGGTCATGCGCGAATTCCGCATTCAGGCCGAAGCCGCCAATTTCGACCCCGACCATTTGACCGAATCCCAGCAAGAACAGCTGGCTGAAAAAGTTTACCGTCTTTTCGGCATACCGAGCGAAAATCCGGCTACGCCACCGCCCCACAGCACCGGCGCTGCCGTCGATTGCACTCTGGCTGATGAAAGCGGCAAGGAAGTCGATATGGGCTCCCCGATTGATGAGAATTCAGACCGGTCCAACCCTAACCATTTTGCGGAGGCTGAAGACGCCGCGGGCAAAAAGGCTCACCAGAACCGGATACTTTTGCACGATATCATGCAGGCTAACGGCTTCCTGCGGCATCACGCCGAATGGTGGCATTTCTCAACGGGTGACCAATATTGGGCCTGGACCCAGCGCCAGCAGGACCCTGCCAGCCAGATCGCCGCCCATTACGGCCGCGCCGATTTTCTTAAAAAACCGGCCAAGGCGAGTTAAAGGAGTTCCTTGCACTATCCCGCCGCCTATGGCAAAAACCGCCCTCCACTTTGTGCTGCCGTAGCTCAGGGGTAGAGCACGTCCTTGGTAAGGACGGGGTCGTAGGTTCAATTCCTATCGGCAGCACCAGTTTTTTTCAAGGGGTTAGTTTTTCTGAGGCGAATTTCTTTAATAATTCTGGGAGTAAAAATGGGAGAACCCATGGGAGTAAACTCTCAAACCTAGCTTCCAAAAGGAAACCGATCTGCAGCCACAGCATTGCCTCTGTCATACCTGGCCGGTTCACCAAAAGGATCGGCATTTCCTGCGTAACAACATCTCATCAAAGTCATTACAGGTTCAAGAGCGGTAAAATCTCTAATGTGTTTTTCTATAAATGCTTCGATAGGAACACCAGTTTTTAATTCCGACAAAAATTGTTCTTTAAATTCCGCATGCAGCGCCTGATCGAATTGGGTATCCGCTTTGATATCTCTGGCAACATCAAGCAACTGACGTGAAGTCATACTGCATCCGGGTTTCCAACCGCGCTCAATATTATCATGGATTTTTTCAATGACTTTTGCGCATGTCAAGTCATGTCCTTCCGGATTAAATAGCCACTTGCAGACCCGCGCCTTATACCACTGCATAAGAAAATCTGGTTGGCCGGTTAGCTCTACAAAGGCTAAGGCGCCACAGGCATCAGCCATGACTTCATCGCCTCCATTAGCATGACCAAGCTCATGCGCAGTTTGCATGAGGAACCAATTTTTTTCGGCAGCAGGAAAAGTGGCCAACCATGAATGTGGTGCGCGCGTAAACTGAGACAAAAAGTGATGTCCTGTATGATGATCGCCCGGTGGATGAACAACGATCCCGATAGGAGATATAGAGTCTGAACCTTTCAAGGCCCGCTGAATGTCGTTCACATGATAGAGTGGATTTGCAAAAGGCTTCTCCCCAGACATCTGCATAACAAGATGCATATTGATAATGTGGGGCGCTCTGAAAAATTCTAAATGACCAAATTTTTCTTCCAAATAATATTCATAACGTTCAATAACGGTTGCTATTTGTGCCGATCTCTCCAAGCCGCCGGGATCAAAAACATTATTTACATGATCAGCCGTTAGCACACTGAATGGGATGCCGAATGCATGTGATCGCCTTTTAATAGGCTCCAACCATTGATCTGCTTCAGAAGGTGTGGGCATAAATTATCCAATATGTATTCGCAAAAACCCCTCAGCATTATATCATCTGCCAATCACTGCCAGTATGGTTAAAATAGTTTCATGGGAGTCCATGAGAGTAAAACATGGGAGAAAATAAAGGTTTTTGATAAAAAAGGATACAGAAACGCAAAGAAAACGGCATTTTAAGTGAATAAACCCCCGTCCTGATTGACGTTGGTAAGGACGGGGTCGTAGGTTCAATTCCTATCGGCCACCATTTCAAAGACCGAACTACCTTCTCCCCATACTCTTCGCGCGTGCTTTTTTGCCGAGACGGAGGTTGAGGGCTTTGCCCTTTTTCTTTTTACCGGTTTTTTGCACCGGTTTTTTGCTCGCGTTTTTATGCGTAGGCTTTGATTTAATCTGATTCATATCGTGGCGTTTTTTGCCAAGGCGCGGTTTCTTCTGATCGGGATCAATGCGTTTGTCGTCTAGATAGGGGTTTTCGCTCTTCTTCATTTGCCAGCGGATCGGCACGCCGTGCAGATCGAACACATCGCGCAGGCCATGCGTCAGGAAGCGTTTGTAGCTTTCAGGCAGATCAACGGGCTTATTCACCCAGAGCGAGAATGTCGGCGGGCGGCTTTTTACCTGCGTGATGTAACGCAGTTTGATACGGCGGCCTGAAGTGATTGGCGGCGGATGGTCGAACTCCATCTTTTCCAGCCAGCGGTTGAGCTGCCCGGTCGAAATGCGTTTGTTCCAGATCGCATAGGTCTGCATCACGGCTTTCATCAGGTGATTAAGCCCCTCGCCTTTCAGCGCTGACATTTCAATCATCCGCACGCCTGCGACCTGCGCCAGCGATACTTCAGCTTTTTCGTTGATGAGTTTCGTTACCGCCGCTTTCTGTTTCACCGTATCCCACTTATTGATGGCGATGACGAGGGCGCGGCCTTCTTCAATCACATGATGCGCGATGATGAGGTCCTGCTTATCGAAAGGTTGATTGGCATCCAGTACCAATACAACGACATGGGCTAAACGAATGGCGCGGATCGTTTCATGGCCGCTCATTTTCTCCAGATGTTCTGTTACACGCGCGCGTTTGCGAAGACCTGCGGTATCGACCAGCCGTACGGGCTTGCCGTTAAAATTCCATTTAATAGGGATGGCATCCCGCGTGAGGCCGGGCTCTGGTCCCGTGAGCAATCGGTCCTCGCCGATCAGCGCATTAATGAGCGTCGATTTACCGGCATTGGGTCGTCCCACGACGGCGACTAGCAGATGTTTTTCTTCTTCCGCATCGTCGCCTTCAAAAACAGGCGGCATTTCTTCGGACGGAATACTGCCGTCCGGGGTAACAATTTCTACACCAGTGACGGGTGGGGCCTTGGGCTTGGCTTTACGTCGACGCGTATCTTGCTGCTCGACACGGTTTTCTTCCGGCACATAAGGCAGCAAGGCCGCATGCAATTCCATCAATCCTTCGCCGTGCGTAGCGGAGACGGCAATAGGGTCGCCGAAACCGAGTGCAGTTGTCTCATCGAAAGCTTCGGGCAAATAGGCGCCTTCGCATTTGTTGGCGATCAGAATAATGGGCTTGCCGGTTTTACGAATTTCGCGGGCGATGGTCCTGTCATCGGGCGTTAAACCTGCGCGGCCATCGACCACGAGAAGGATAACATTAGTTTGATCGAGTGCCTGTTTGGTGCGTTCCGCCGTACGCGCTGCAAGACTGCCTTTGGCGCGGACGTCTTCCAGGCCTGCGGTATCCAGCAAGCGGAATGTCAGATTAAAAAGCGTCCCCTCGCCTTCGCGCCAGTCGCGCGTGACACCGGGCACGTCGCTGACCAGCGCCATTTGCTGGCCGACCAGACGGTTGTACAAAGTGGATTTGCCGACATTAGGCCGGCCTGCAATGGCGATGGTAAAGGTCATATCAGCGTAACGCTACGAGATGGCCGTTATCCGTCACGACATAGATGACGTTATCCGCAATAACAGGCGGAATAAAACTGGGCGCACCAATATCGATATGGCTGAGCGGGCTTCCGTCAAGCACGGAAAAACTGGCGAGCTCACCCATCGAATTGGTCAACCACAGCTTGCCGCCGCCAACAACTGGCCCGGCCCAATAAACAGGATCGGAGTCATGATCATCCGGATCTTCGCGCTGCTGCAATTCCTGCACCCATAAAACCTGGCCACTGTCACGGGTAACGGCGATCAACTGCCCGTCATTCGACAGCACGAAAATAGTGTCGCCGGAAATCGCAGGCGTATTAATGCCGCCGATATCATTTTCCCAAACTCGGTCGCCTGTACGCAAATCAATCGACGCCATACGTCCGCTGTGGCTGATGGCATAGACGCGGCCTTTATCGATAATGGGAAGACCGCGGATATCTGCAATCGCTGGCAATGCGCCGACTTGGGTCGGCATTGTCAGGCCATAACTCCAGGAAGAACGGCCATTTTCAGCACGCAAATTAAAAATTTCACCAGAACTATAGGCAACGACTATGTTATCATCGACAACGGCGGGGTTGGATGCGCCCATCAAGGTCGCGCTTTCGGCGATGCCGTTATGGTGCCACAGTGCCGCGCCCGTACGAGCGTCCAAAGTCTGCAGTTGGTTATCGATGCTCACAACATAAACACGGTCGCTGTTAATTGTCGGTGCAGCCCGCAAGGGATTAGCAAATAATTTCCGCCAGCGCACATTGCCGTCAGTCGCGTTCAGGGCGAGGATTTCACCAAAACCTGTTGTGGCATAAACGGTATCGCCGTCGATGCCGACACCGCCGCCAATAGCGTTTTCATCACGGTCAGGCGGTGTTGTATCGAACTGCCAGAGCCGTTCGCCACTTTTCACATCGAAAGCCGAGACAACGCCTTGCGCATCCATTGTAATGGCATGGCCATCAGCAACAACAGGGCGGGCCAGCAATTTAAAATCGGAATCCGATCCGGCACCGATGTCCGAGCGCCAGATTTCCTGCGGGTTATCAGCCAGATTGGCATTTGGCATAACATGGGTAGGATCATAGCCAGCTTGCGGCCAGCTGGCGTTCAGCATCAGGTCAGAAAGCTCAGGCTTCTGCCCAGCGATATCTTTATCCGCTGAAATGGATTTGGAATTAGCCATGACAGCAAAACGCTCGCCCTTAACTGAAGTGCCGATTTTATTTTCACTATCGGTACAGGCCGCCAGAAAAACCATGCACAACAACAGCGCTATAAGTGAAGCACGTCTATTTGTTGTGCAGCTTTGCATGATAGCTACTCTGAAACGTAGCGCAGCATATCGGCGGCGCGCGTACTGAGCGATTGCGGTACGCCGGCATCCTG
>Ga0206891_10028_pt1 | contig 44242 bp, 35 predicted proteins | sample Alteio_BWOrgHeat_55_FD_153246 | JGI IMG/M metagenome (GOLD analysis project Ga0206891, IMG submission 153246) | Enriched cells from forest soil in Barre Woods Harvard Forest LTER site, Petersham, Massachusetts, United States - Alteio_BWOrgHeat_Nextera7 ...
GACGGTGGAATGGCGCGATCACAAGCTGAACGCCATCCCCACTCAGCCGATAAACCTAGCCACGGGCGAGGCACTGGCAGGATGAGATGGCGCGTTGTTTTCTCAGTCTTTACTGTCCGGACATTGCAAGTGATCACCTGACGCGGCTTGTCGAATGGTGCGATCGTTATTCGCCGCTTGTTGCGCAGGATGGATGCAACGGAATCGTCCTCGATATCACCGGCTGCGCACATCTGTTTGGTGGAGAAAGTCCGCTACTCCTCGATCTCCAACGCCGTTTGCATCGAATGGGCATCGAATCGCACGGAGCCATCGCCGACACATGGGGAGCCGCATGGGCGTTGGCGCGTTACGGCGATAGGTTCATTGTTCATGGGGAGAATACGCGTTCCGCTCTCGATCCTTTGCCGGTAGAAGCGCTCCGCCTTCCCAATGAAATTGTTTTAGAGCTACGCCGCCTGGGATTAGTCACGATCGCCGAATTGCAGAAGATTCCACGCAGTTCATTGAGCGTGCGATTCGGGGATACGCTCCTCCGACGTGTCGATCAAGCGCTTCATCAAGCAGAAGATCCGTTAACTCCCTGGCGTTCCCCTGCGGAGTATCGAGCTTCGCGAATCCTTGCGGAGCCAATCTCCACCGTTGGTTCTGTTGAGTATGTGCTTCACGATCTACTGAAAGAGATCTGCACCCGGCTTGAAAAGAATCATCTCGGATCAAGGCACATGGATCTTACATGTTATCGGGTAGACGGAACTGTGGATCGATGTGAAGTGCGCACCTCGAAACCGAATCGCGCGATTCCTCATTTGATGCGTTTGTTTAGCGGCAGGTTAGAGAAGCTGTGGGCAGACTTCGGTTTTGAAACCTTCGTTCTTTCTGTTCCAGATGTGGAGGCGCTCCATCCAGCACAGCTCAGCCTCTCTCCATTGGATGCAACAGACGACGAAGAGTCGTTTGACTTATTGGTTGATCGTCTCGGCATGAGACTGGGATTTGCTGCAGTAAACCGCATCCGAGTGCGCGAAAGCTATCTGCCGGAGCACGCCGTAGAATTGCGCCCCGCAGCGGCATCTACACTTGCCAGTGCGGAATGGCCGGCTTATCGTGTGCATCCGATTCGGCTGATCGATCCGCCCATGCCTATTCAAGTTTCTATCCTCATTCCAGGCGGATCGCCAGTACAGTTTTTTATCGAACAGAAGCAGCACCGTATCGTCCGTTCGGAAGGACCAGAGCGCCTGACCACTGAATGGTGGCATGAGCCCAGTTCGCGTCACGGCACGCGCGACTACTATCGGATCGAAGATGACAAAGGATTTCGCTTCTGGATCTTTTGCGATCGGTTCCAACACTGGTTTCTGTGCGGACACTTTGCATAGATCATTATGCAGTATGCCGAGTTACAAGTATCGTCTAATTTTAGCTTTTTGCGTGGAGCCTCGCATCCCCAGGAATTGGTGAATGCGGCCAATGAGTACCGTCATCACGCGATTGCCCTCACGGATCGCAATACGCTCTCCGGCATCGTGTTGGCACATAGCACGCTGAAGAAGGTGAAAGAACTGCGCACCCGCTTCATCGTGGGCTGCCGCCTCGATCTGAAAAACGGAGAAAGTCTTCTCTGCTATCCCACGACCCGCAAAGCCTACGGAAACCTCACGCGGCTCTTGACTCTGGGACGGCGTCGCGCGAGCAAAGGAGAGTGCTGTCTTGAACTCGCCGACGTCGCCGATTATGCGGAAGGCCAGCATTTCATTCTGCCGTTCCCTCAGGTCCTTACGAAATCTGCGAGAACGCACATTCAGTGCTGTGCTAATTTGTTTCGCGGAAATATCCACCTTGCGCTGACAAACTCCTGCCGTGGTGACGACAAACAATGGATTCGCACTGTCGCTAGGTTCGCGGCGTCTTCAGCGATTCCCATCGTTATTACCAATGACGTCCTTTGTCACGAGCCTGGGCGGAAGATGCTTCAGGACGTTGTCACATGCATTCGCGAAAAGTGTACGTTGACCGAAGCGGGGTTTCGCCTGCACGCCAATGCTGAGCGCCACTTGAAGCCGCCTCAGGTGATGGTGCAGCTCTTCGCGGAGTGGCCGGAGGCTCTGGAAGCAACAATCGAAATTGCGGATCGCTGTCGCTTCTCACTGGATGAATTTCGCTACGAATATCCCGAAGAGATCATCACTTCAGGCATGACGGCATTCGACGATTTACAAGCACGCGCATTCGCCGGAGCCAAGATTCGCTATCCAGATGGCGTTCCCGAAGCGTTTACGAAACAGATTCACCATGAATTGAAGTTGATCGCGGAGTGCGAATATGCGCCGTACTTTCTCACGGTACACGAGATTGTGAAGTTTGCGAAGGAACACAAGATTCTTTGTCAAGGACGTGGTTCGGCTGCAAATTCAGTCATCTGCTACTGCTTGGGAATCACAGAAGCGGACCCCGTAAAGTGCGGATTGCTCTTTGAGAGATTCATTTCATCTGTTCGCAATGAGCCTCCCGACATCGACGTCGATTTCGAGCACGAGCGACGGGAAGAGGTGATACAGCATATCTATGCAAAGTATGGAAGGGAGCGCGCGGGACTCACCGCTACTGTCGTGCATTATCGTAGGCGACGCGTGATTCGTGAAGTTGGCAAGGTACTGGAGCTTGCCAACGATACTCCGCGAGAGCGCAAGGAACTTGCCGTGCGTTTGATGAATCAATTGGTTGGATTCCCACGGCATCTTTCGCAGCATGTTGGCGGATTTGTTATTGCGCGCGGCCGTCTGGATGAACTGGTACCTATCGAAAATGCTCGAATGCCGGACCGTACTGTCATTCAATGGGAGAAAGACGACATCGATGAATTGGGAATGATGAAGGTCGATGTCCTCGGCTTGGGGATGCTCAGTGCAATTCGAAGAGCTTTCGAACTTCTGGAGCATCACTATGAAAAGGAACTCACGCTCGCCACGATCCCGCAAGAAGATCCTACCGTATACGCAATGCTTCAGAACGCGGATTCAATTGGGGTGTTTCAGGTGGAATCGCGCGCCCAGCAAAGTATGCTGCCGCGTCTCAAGCCCAAGACATTTTACGACCTGGTGATTGAAGTCGCTATTGTCCGGCCTGGCCCGATACAAGGAGATATGGTGCATCCCTACCTGAAGCGTCGCGAAGGAAAGGAGCGTGTAGAGTATCCAAGCCCTGAACTGAAAGCGGTATTGGAAAAGACTCTGGGTGTCCCCCTTTTTCAAGAACAGGCGATGCAAATCGCCATCATTGGAGCCAACTTCACTCCTGACGAAGCCGACGAGTTGCGGCGATCCTTGGCAACATTCCGTCACGTCGGCACGATTCAATTACTTGAAAAACGGTTTCTGGAAGGGATGCGAAGTAACGGCTATCCTGACGATTTCGCCGAGCGCTGCTTCAATCAGATCAAAGGATTCGGAACATACGGATTCCCGGAAGCGCATGCCATTTCATTCGCCAACCTGGTGTACGTCTCAGCATGGATCAAATGCCACCACGCCGATGTATTTCTCGCGGCGCTTCTGAACAGCCAGCCGATGGGGTTTTATGCTCCAGCTCAGTTGGTACGGGATGCTCGCGAGCACGGCATAGAAATCCGTCCCATTGATGTCAATCACAGTTATTGGGAAACGACGCTGGAGCCAATTGAGAATTCTTCTCTTCATGCCGTTCGCCTGGGGCTGCATATGGTTGCGGGCCTGCCGGAAAGGGAAGCTCAATCACTTGTTGCAGTACGAGGCTGCGGGTATAGCACACCCGCTGAAATCGCAAGACGGGCCGGATGCAGCCGCCGTGCGCTGGATCGGCTGGCGCAAGCCGATGCATTCTCTTCCCTGAGTATCGGACGCAGACAGGCGTTATGGAAAACGAGCGCACTCAATGGAAAGATTCCACCGCTGTTTGCAGCAGCCGATCTGTTCGATGATCCCAAGGCTGATTTACCATCGACAACAGCAAGTCAGGAAGTTCTAGCGGACTATCTTGCTTCGGGCCTCACGCTACGCGAACATCCTCTAACCTTCTTACGAACTCGCTTGAAACGCAAACGGGTCATAACCGCGGCTGAGTTAAAAAAGACTTCGGCAGGGAAAGCTGTTCTCGTTGCTGGACTGGTTCTATTCAGGCAGCATCCACAAACCGCCAAGGAAACCATCTTCTTGACGATCGAAGATGAAACCGGAGCAGCCAATCTGATCGTCTGGAAGCACGTGCATGAAAAACATCACGACGCCGTTTATCACGGGAAATTACTGGCCTGCTGGGGAATTGTGCAAAGAGAAGGTCAAGTACTGCACGTCGTTGCGCGTCACGTCTGGGATTGGTCGGCGCAACTGAAGTATCTCGACCCACAAGACGGTACTCCGGCACTTCCGGTCCGCAGTCGCGACTTTAGATAGAGATAGAGATCTCACCCATCCGTATGCAAGCCGCACTTACCCAACGGAAGATTGCGTACTTCGTCTGCTCGCGCGTCCGTCGCCGCCCGTCAATCTTGAGGATGGATTCGATTTTCGAATCCACGCTATGAGCGCTCCGCCTAAGGTGTCAATGAGTTCTGTCAGTTCACAGGCGCATAAGGTCGAGCCGTCATACAGAATTCGTTAAAGATATCGCGATTGTCTTCTAAATTGTGAGGATAAGGTTTGGCTCCCCGACATGGATTCGAACCACGATTCACGGCTCCAAAGGCCGCTGTCCTACCATTAGACGATCGGGGAATAAGACGGTGGGCACCGCCCCTAAATCTAGGTTACCAAACAACTGCGCGGCTGCTACCAGTCGGAGTAGTTGGTTCCGTCAAGCGCTACCTTATCCGACCCGCTCTTGACCTCAAAGATCCCCGGCGGTTGGCTCGGGTTCACGGGTGTGTCTTCCATAATCACGCGCCATGTGGTGTTCGAACCTGTGATTGGATCTCGCGGAACCTGGTGCAGATAACCGTCGCTTACCAGGTCGTCAAGACTCGCCGGTGCGTGCTGTTTGTCGATCGTATACTCGTCGATCATGTTGCGCATATCGAAGAGATTGTTCCGCAGAACGGATTCCTTTGCCCGCAAGATGGCCTTGTTGTAATTCGGCAGAGCAATCGCCACCAGAATAGAAATGATCGCCATAACGATCATCAGTTCGATCAGCGTAAAGCCCCGCGATACTACCCTTCGCCGCGTCATGGGATCACCATTCGGAATAAGCAGTTCCATCCGCGGCTCTTTCGGAGGATTTTGTGTACACATCGAACACGTTTTGTCCGCCCCACGATGTCGAAGTTGGATCGTCCTGCATCGAGCGCATCCCCCACTCCTTGTTTCCGGTGAGCGGGTCTATTGGGATTCGCCTGAGGAACCGGACCTTCCCGCTGCCCTGACCAAGTCCGGTAAGCGTGTTGTTGAGTTTGACTCCTTCGACCAGCGCATCCAAAGTCGGCGGGTAGCAGTACTCGTCCTGCTTGCCCTGGATTTTTCCCGCGTCGCACATGTCCTTGTACTTATCGATGGCCCTTTTCATCTCGCTCAACGCCTGACGCAGATCCCTCTCTCTTTGGCGGCGAACCTGGTATCGCGCCGTTGGCAATGCCATCGCGCTCAGCACCAGCAGAATCGTGAAAGCGACAATCAACTCAACAAGTGAAAAGCCTGCCTGCGCCGAACCACGCGGCGATTCGCCCGCCAGCGCGTGATTCCGGGCCCTCATATGAATCCTGGTCATACTTCTGCTGCCTGTTCTCGTGTCCTTAGCTTCCTGGCGGCGACTGGCTGACGCTTCCAGGCTGGGGCGCCGGAGGATTCGGATCGGGTTGCGGCACTGGTTGTTGCGCGGGCTGAGGCTGAGCGGGAACATTCGGATTGTTGAGCGGCCTCGGAAAGCGGTTCGGATTGGGGCTCACAGCAGGATTCGCAGCAGGATTCTGAGGAGGAAATGGAACGACCTGCTGTGCAGGCTGCTGCAATTGGCTGGCCGGCGTCACGGTCGCGGGATTCGATGGACTGCCAGAACCGGAAATGCTCGATAAGGGAGAACCATTCGGGTCGGCAACCGCTCCATGAATGACGTGAACCGCATCCTGGGCACCGCTCGCGATGGCTTTCTCACCCATTGCCGTCATATCGGGCGCCCTGACAATATGCGGCACCAGTCCGATGAGGATATCGTCCTGTTCACGATCGCTCGACTTGCTGCCGAATAGATATCCCAGAGCCGGTACATCGACAAGCCCAGGAATGCCGGATATAGTATGTGAATCGCTGTCAGACGACAGGCCGCCCAGCACGGTCATTTCTCCATCCCGCAACCGGATGTCGGCTTCGTTGATACGCTGACCTATGATGGGTTGCTGAACGCCGGCAATAGTCACGTTGCCGGTAACGCTCGACACCTCAACCTTGATATGCATGCTGACTTCATCGGGTCCGTTGACGTGCGGAGTCGTCAAATCCACTAACACACCGACATCCACCGGTTGGAAGCTGGTTGTGGCATAAGGCAGCGTGCCGGGGGTGGCGACGGCCGATTGCAAAGACCCTTGCACGTAAGGAATTTTCTCGCCGATCTTCAGGGACGCCTTCCCTCCATCGGATACACGAATTTGGGGCCGCTGTAAAACTTTAGTTCTTGTGTCGCTCAGCAGCGCCTGAATCAAAGCGCCCGGCAAATTAATGGAAAAGTCATTCGTCGAAAGCTTTCCCACCTGTGAAAGAGGGAAATAGTTGGTGGTGCCGGTCGTCGGGGTGGTTGTGCCAATTGCAGTTCCTGTACCAGATCCGGTCCCAGTTCCTTCCCCGGTACCGGTACCGGTGCCTGTACCCGTGCCAGTACCCGTGCCCGTTCCCGTTCCAGTTCCCGTTCCGGTACTCGCGGTATTGGTGGGGTTGACTGGGGTGAACAGAATGTTGGTGCTGATGCCGCCGGTCGCGCCAGCCAAAGCCGCGGATAGTGTCTTCATCCGGCTCTTGTTTACCTCAAGAACTACAACGTCAATCAGGATTTCGCCCTTCGGCTTATCCAGGTCGTGCAGCAGCTTTTCCACAAGATCGACGGTATCCTGAGTAGCCCGAACAATGATGGCGTTCTGGCTTTGCACCTGGAATGTGCCGCGCGTCAGGTTCAACGAGGTTCTCAGTGCATTGAAGATTTCGTTGAATTCGTTCTGAGTGCTGGCGTTCTGCACATAGAAGACTTTTACCACCTGATCCTGATAGAGTTGCCGCTTCTGCTGATTGTCGCCCGCAACAAAGATGGCGTTTTTTGAGATTGGCTTCCAGAATGTGTTGGTTAGAAGCGCGATGTAGTTCAGCGCATCTTCTAAAGAAGCATTCTGCAATTCAAGGTTGAATTGCTTGCCAGTCAGCTCCGGGAATCCAGCGGGATCGAAGAGCACGTTCACGCCGGCCAGCTTAGATACGGTCTCATACAGTACGCGGGCTGATTGGTTGTTGATCCGAAGAGTGGCAAGCTGCGGATTGATTGGCTGCAAAAGCGGCGTGCCTTGCAAGGAATGAATCCGTTCATCCAATTCCCGCCGCGCTTGCTCGGCCGGGGTCAGAATTATGGTGCCGGCTGGCGCCCTTTTTCGTTCCTCAATCATTTGCATGGTGGCCCGCACTTCCTGCGCGGCGGCCAGCCGTGACGGATCGGTGACAAACGATTTTTGAAACTCAACCAGGGCTTCGTCGAGCTTTTGCTCTTTACGTAACTTCACGCCGGCAGTATAGTGGGCCTCGCCGGCTTCGGTTCGGATGCGGCCATCCGCCAGTTGGATGCCGGGATCCTTGGGATCGAGGATAAGAGCCTGCTCAACCAAATCGAGGGCCTTATCGTATTGCTTCTCCGATTCGGCGACGAGCGCCTCTTTCAGCAGTTTGTCGGCCTTGTGCGGCTTCCCGAGGACCGCGGGAACCATCAGCACTGCGACTAGGATCAGAGCGATGGACTGCTGTAGTCGTTTCAAAATCATTGATTTAGGTACGTTTATGCCTATGTTAGTCTATGGGTGATCGGTGGCGGGCGTTTTAACCCTCTGCCGCCCAGACCGACCCATCCGACCATCTGCGGCGCCGAATTTCCCTCAAAAGGGGTTGTTTGTTGTACGCGACCAAAGGCCGCTCGGTTTACATGAGGTCCCGGAACTCTTCCTCCGCGCACGGGTCCCGTCAGGATTGACGGCGGCGGCTCGACAGACGTGGAAGGGGTTTCGCCGGCGGCGGCGGGTCTTTTCGAGTTCCACAGTAGCAGGCAATCGTGTCTCAGCATTCTGGTTCTAGTACCAAAGACAGTACCGCGATTAAGCTTCTGAGCGATAACCGCTCGGCTGGCCACAATTTTCATCTGTTCGACAGGTATGAGGCCGGCATGGTCCTGACGGGGACTGAAGTCAAAGCGGCCAAGAACGGCAAGATCCAGCTCAAAGAGGCCTATGCCGAAGTCGCCGGCGGTGAGGCTTGGCTGATTAATGCCCACATCAGCGAGTACTCTCACGGCAATATAATGAACCACGCGCCGGCACGTAAACGTAAACTGCTGCTGCACCGCCGCGAAATCGATAAGTTGCAGGTTGAAACCCGCGAAAAGGGCTTGACGATTGTGCCCACCAAGCTGTACCTGAAGGCGGGACGCATTAAAGTCGAAATAGCAGTGGCGAAGGGCAAGAAGTTTCACGACAAGCGCGAGTCTGAAAAAGCTAAAGAAATGCAGGCGGAGGCCAAGGCGGCCGTGGGTCGCCGGGCGCGGGAATAAGCCGCCGCCCGTTTTATAGCAATCTTGAGCTTTTCAGTGTTCAAGGATCTGGAAAACAACATCATCATGAAAATCTCGATTCAAAGCTCCCCGGTTGAGCACATCGCGGCCGATGCGCTTGCGGTCCTCTGTTTTGAAGTGGCTGAAGGCCAAACGCCCTCAGACCCCGCTCCAGCCAATCAAAACGGCTGGCTGACTGACCTCCGCGCATCGGGCGAGTTTAGCGGCAAATTGTATGAAACCGCAATACGCCACAGGCCCGCTGGTCTAGCTGCGAAACGCCTCGTACTAGTTGGTGGCGGCAAAGTCGACAAATTCTCGCCAGTCGAAGCGCGGCGGGTTGCTGGCGCGCTGGTGCGCAGCCTCAAAGCCAAAGGCGTAAAGTCCCTGGCCCTCTGGCTCGATTCCACCCAGGCGATGGAGGCAAATATTCTTGCCGCCGCAGAAGGTGCCCTGATCGGCGCCTGGGAGCCGGATAAGCACAAATCGGACATCAAGAAGGATTCGGCCAAAGCGATCGACACCTTTCAGGTCGCTGTGCCTGAGCTTCGACCGGAATTGGAATCTGCCCTCGATCGGGGACGCATCATCGGTGAAGCGCAAAACTTCACTCGCGACCTTGTTAACGAACCTGCGAATCTTCTAACGCCCGCCAAACTCGCGGATGCCGCTCGGAACATGGCCTCCGAGCAAGGTCTGGAAATTGAAGTTCTTGACCGGGAAGCGATGGGCCAGCTCGGCATGGGGTCGTTATTAGGCGTTGCCATGGGGAGCGACGAGCCGCCTTACCTTATCGCCGTCAAATACAAACCAACCGCGGCCCAAGGCGGCGAGACTCAACTCGCCTATGTCGGCAAAGGTGTCACGTTCGATACGGGGGGGCTTTCCATCAAGCCTTCGGAAGGCATGGAGAGAATGAAGTACGACATGGCGGGGGCGGCGGCCGTCCTTGGCGCTATGCAAGCCATTGCGCAGCTTAAACCGCCCGTGCCGATTACTGCATACATCCCCACGGTCGAAAACATGATTAATGGGGGGGCACAACGCCCGGGCGACATCGTTACTGCCATGGGAGGCAAAACCATTGAGGTTCTCAATACCGACGCCGAGGGCCGCCTTATTCTTGCCGACGCCATTACCTACGCCAAGCATAAGGGCGCCACACATATTGTTGACGCCGCCACCCTCACTGGTGCCATCGGCATCGCGCTGGGCCACCACAATATCGGCGCATTCACGAATGACCAGGATTTTTGTGATCGCCTGATCGCATCCACCAAGACGGCCGGGGAAAAGACATGGCAGCTGCCCATGGATGACGAGTACAAGGAGTACTTAAAGTCAGCCTTCGCCGACATCCCGAATATTGGCGGGCGCTACGGCGGCTCCATCACGGCAGCTTGGTTCCTGCGCGAGTTTGCCGATCCCACGCCCTGGGTGCATCTTGATATTGCTGCCACTGCATGGCTTGACGAGGGCAAGTCGTGGATCTCCAAAGGACCAACGGGTGTGGCCGTCCGATCCTTCATACAACTCGCGCTTGACTGGAAATAAACTCCGGCTCGAGCGGCGGCCCTGCCGTCAATCAACCTTCTTTAGACAGTTCAAAATAGTTTCCGAGTCGGATTCAGTATCCTGGAAACCGCGGAGGCGTCTGGAATGCAACTACGAGTACTCGCTTTTGTATTGGCTGGCGGCAAAGGTACCCGCTTGGCCCCCCTCACCAAGGAGCGCGCCAAACCGGCGGTCCCTTTCGGGGGCCGGTACCGGATTGTTGACTTCGTTCTCAGCAACCTGCTCAACTCGGGAATCTTTTCGATTTACGTCCTGGTTCAATTCAAGAGTCAGTCGCTGTTACAGCATCTTCGGGAAGGCTGGGAAGTCAGCGGACTATTGAAGAACAACTTCATCATTCCCGTTCCGGCCCAGATGCGTTCGCACCATGAGGACTGGTACCGCGGCACAGCTGACGCCATCCACCAGAACATTAATCTGATTGAACAGGCCGACCCCCATCTGGTTGTTATCTTCGGTGCCGACCACATTTACCGCATGAACATCCGCCAAATGGTGGAGTTCCATGTCGAGAAGCGGGCCAGCGCAACCATTGCGGCAATCCCCGTCGAAAAAGAGTACGCCAGCGAGTTTGGCGTGATTGAAATCGCCGGCGACGGTTCAATTTTGGGCTTCCACGAGAAGAGAGTCGATGCGCCAACCATGCCTGACGACCCGACCCGTGTCTTTGCCTCAATGGGGAATTATGTCTTTTCAACTGATTTGCTGGTCAGGGAATTGTACGCGGACGCCCAAAATCCCAATAGCTCGCACGACTTCGGCAAGGACATCCTGCCCTCGTTGATCGGTCGCGCGGATATGTACGCGTACGATTTCCAAACAAATCGCATTCCGGGCGACCCCATCGGCTCGCCAGTCTACTGGCGAGACGTCGGTACTTTGGATGCCTACTACGAAGCGAGCATGGATCTTCGCGCCGTGTCTCCGGAGCTAAACCTGTACAACCGCCAGTGGCCGCTCAGAACAGCTGGCTACTCTGACGCGCCCGCTAAGTTCGTCTTCGATCAGGACGGCCGCCGCGGAATGTCGTTGGACAGCATCGTCGCCGGAGGATCCATCATTTCGGGCGGAATCGTCAAAGGCTCGATCGTCGGTCGCGGGGTGCGCGTTCATACTGGAGCTTCGGTTGAGGATTCGGTTCTGTTCGACAACTGCGATATCGGTCGCCATGCGAAGGTTCGCCGGGCGATTCTCGACAAGAATGTAAAGGTTCCTGAGGGTGCGCAGATCGGCTATGATCTTGAAGCCGACAAGAAGAAGTATTTCGTCACCGAATCGGGAATTGTGGTCCTGGAAGGCCACCATTCAATCGTCGATATCTCGACATTGCAGGTATAGGGGTTATTGAAGCGTCTTGGCTGGCCGGTTGCCCGCGCCCACTACTTTCGTAATTCCCAGCGCGACGCCGACGACAATCACCGCTCCGATCACGTTGTACCAGAGAAAAGAAATGGGTGTTAATGCGGCCGCGGCAAAAATAGCGGCCTCACCCGCGAGGACGCCCCAGAACGCAGCGGCCCCACCTACCTGCTTGAATCCGAACGCCAGCACGAACGCGCCCAGCATCCCTCCGTAGAAGAGCGACCCGACAATGTTGACGCGTTCGATAAGCGCGCCGAACCCCCGTGCGCCAACCGCCGCGAAGGCCACCGCATAGGCGCCCCAGAAAACAGTGAGCACGCGAGACGCCGCAAGGTAGTGCTTGTCACTTCTATTCCGCCGGACAAAGCGCCGGTAGAAATCGATCACTGTGACCGTTGCCAGCGAATTAATTTCGCCCGACGTCGACGACATCGAAGCGGTGAAGATGACGGCAATGATCAGTCCTACCAATCCCACTGGTAGATATGTGGTAACGAAGGAGAGAAAAATGTAGTTCGTATCGCTGAATTCGGAAATTCCATCGATGCGGGCCACAAAGCGCTGTGCTTCTTTGCGGACCGAATCGAACTCGGCCTGCTTCTCGCGGAATTCTGCCAGGGCTGGTAACGCTTTCGCACCGCGCGACTTAATCACCGCATAGGCGGCTCGCCGCCGGTCGGCGAATACCCGTTGGTAACGACTTTCAATAGCGCTCCAGCCCGAAGATTGCGCCGCGTGTTTCGCTTCAAGGGGCTGGAAAATCACGGGGCCAGCCACGAACAAATTCAGCGCGAAGACCATTGCGCCGATGAAGAGGATGAAGCCCTGCAGCGGAATCTTGAAAATTGCATTGAACAGCAGACTGAGCCGGCTTTGCGCGATGGACCTGCCAGTGAGGTAGCGCTGAACCTGACTTTGGTCGCAGCCAAAATACGCCAGCGCGAGAAACATGCCGCCGATCAAACCGCTTCCCAGGTTGTAGCGGCTATTCCAGTCGAAACGCAGGTCCACCGGATTCAGGCGCCCGGCGGCGCCGGCCAGATGCACCGCATCACCGAATGACACATCGCCCGGCAACAGATGAATGGCTAGGATCAGACTAAGTACGAGTGCCGCCAGAATCATAAACATCTGCTGAACGTCCACCCAGGTGACGGCCTTGATTCCGCCGGTCGTCGTGAACGCCACCACAATCGCGCCCATGACAACCGTGGTCAAGCGGTCGTCGATTCCAAGAATCACGGAAAGGGCGACCGCTGGCGCGTAAAGGGCAATCCCTGCCCCGAGTCCGCGCTCGATCAGAAATATTCCTCCCACCAGCACGCGCATTTTAGTATCGAATCGCTGTTCAAGATACTCGTAGGCGGTGAATACGCGCGCCCGCCGAAAAATGGGCACCGCAGTAGCCGAAATCACGATCATCGCGAGCGGCAGGCCAAAGTAGAACTGGACGAAACGCATCCCGTCGACATAGCCTTGACCGGTGGTTGAGATGAAGGTAATGGCGCTTGCCTGCGTCGCCATGATGGACAGCCCCATGGCGTACCACGGCATGCTTCTGCCCGCGAGCAAATACTGATGCACGCTGCCGCTGCCACGTCCGCGATAAATGCCGTAGCTGACGATGAAGATCAGCCACGCCCACATCACAACCCAATCGAGCGCTCTCACGTTTTTATAGGGTACTCTGGCGAGCGAATTATCCAGGCTGTCCGCTACCATAGAAACTTCATGGGCAACCGGCGACAGTTTCTAACCACCACTGCTCTGGGCGGGGCAGCGGCCGCATTTCCCGCAATTGTCCCACCCGCGGCTTTCGCGCAGGAAGAGGCGCCTTCGCACGAAACGGCTCTTCCTCCGGCCATCGCGGTCCTCAAAAATCGTCGCTCGGAAGCCCAGCCCATTACGCCAGCCGAACGCCGCGACCGGCTCGAGCGGGCCCGGCAGCTAATGGCGCAAAACAAGATCGACGCCATTTGCCTCATCGGAGGCACATCGCTCGTTTATTTCACGGGCATCCGCTGGTGGAACAGCGAGCGCCTCTTCACTTTCGTTCTTCCGAAGAAGGGCCGTCCGTTCTACGTCAGTCCTGCGTTTGAACGGGACCGCGCCCAGGAACAGATCAGCAGTGCACCCGATGGCGATCAATCGGACATCCTCACCTGGCAAGAAGACGAAAATCCTTACGATCAAGTAGCCAAAGGGCTGAAGAATGCTGGTGTTGCGACAGGCCGGATCGGTATCGAGGAGCGCGTCACTTTTGTCTTCTCCGATGGAATCGCGAAGGCAAACGCGGGTGTGGAAATTGTCAGCGCCACGCCCGTCATCTCCGGCTGCCGCATGATCAAGAGCAAAGCGGAGCTCGCCCTGATGCAATTGGCTTGCTCCTCGACCTTGCAGGTCTACGAAGCGGTTTGGAAGAGCCTGCATGCGGGCATGACGCAGGCGGACTTCTACCGGCTCATTCGCCAGGGCTATGCGCAGGTGGGCTTCCCTGGTGAAGCCAGCATAAACATCGGCGAATTTTCCGCGCTGCCGCACGGTTCGCTGAAGCCCCAGATCATCAAAGAGGGCACCATCCTGCTGATTGACGACGGCTGCGTTGTCGAGGGCTACGGTTCGGATATTTCGCGGACTTTTGTGATTGGCAAACCAACTGACAAGATGAACCACGTCTTTGACATAGTGCACAATGCGCAATCCGCGGCACTAAAGACGGCGCGGCCAGGCATTCCTTGCGGCGCAGTCGACGCGGCAGCGCGCCGGGTTATTGCGGATGCCGGCTTCGGAGCTGAATACGAGCACTTTACACATCGCGTCGGCCACGGCATGGGGATGGACGGACACGAATGGCCCTACTTGGTAAAGGGCAATAAGCTGCCGCTTGAGGCCAACATGACTTTCAGTGATGAGCCGGGCATATACATTCGCGGCGAATTTGGCGTTCGCCTGGAAGATGACATGCACATCACGGAGAATGGTGCGCAACTGTTCACGCCGCAGAGCAAGTCTCTCGAAGAGCCATTTGCTTAGCTGACTCCCCCTGAGCCGCCGCACTTGGTTTAATGGGAGTTCTCATGAAACTCCACAGCTATACCATCACGCAGGGCAAGGATCGCGCCGCCGCTCGTTCCTACCTAAAAGCCATCGGCTATACCGACGAGGATTTGAAGAAGCCCATCATCGGGATTGCCAATACCTGGATTGGCACCATGCCCTGCAACTTCAACCTGCGCGAACTTGCCGTCGATGTCGCCCGAGGTATTCGCGAAGCGGGTGGAACACCGATGGAATTCAACACGATCGCCATTAGTGACGGCATCACTATGGGCACCGAAGGCATGAAGACATCGCTGATCAGCCGCGAAGTGATTGCCGATTCAATTGAACTCGTCGCCCGGGGTCACATGTTTGACGGGATCGTTGCTTTGGTGGCTTGCGACAAGACCATCCCGGGCGCTGCCATGGCGCTGCTGCGGCTGAATGTGCCCGGCGTGATCCTCTACGGCGGTACCATTCTGCCCGGTAAATACAAGGGCATCGACATCACCATTCAAGATGTGTTCGAGGCTATCGGCGCAAACGGCGCAGGGCGCATCACCGATCAGGAATTGCTCGACATCGAAAACGCAGCCTGTCCCGGGGCCGGCGCCTGTGGAGGGCAGTACACCGCCAACACCATGGCGACGGTCATGGAAATCATCGGGCTTTCGCCGATGGGTGCGAATGCGGTCCCGCAAGTGGATGAACGCAAACATGATATCGCTAGACACTGCGGCGAAGTGGTCTTGAATGCCGTGAAGAAAGACATCAAACCGCGCGACATCGTGACGCGAGAGGCCATCGACAATGCCATTGCGAGCGTAGCCGCCTCGGGGGGGTCCACCAACGCTGTTCTGCATCTGCTCGCCATGGCGAGAGAAGCCGGCATTCCGTTGACAATCGATGACTTTCAGGACATCAGCAATAAGACACCGCTGCTCGCCGATCTCAAGCCGGCCGGCAAGTATGTCGCGTCCGACGTCGACAAGGCCGGCGGCATTCCGGTGATCGCCAAGCGCTTGGCCGATGGCGGATATGCGCACGGAGGCGTGATGACGGTGACTGGGCGAACCTTCGCGGAAGAAGTCGAAGACGTCAAAGAAACGCCCGGGCAGGAAGTGATTCGTTCGTTGAGCAACCCAATTAAGAAGTCGGGAGGCATCGTCATCCTAAAGGGCTCACTTGCTCCGGAAGGAGCGGTGATTAAGGTGACGGGGCTCGACCGCAAAATACAAACGGGACCGGCGCGGGTTTTTGACAGTGAGGAAGCGGCGATGGCTGCGGTGATGGGTGGGCACATCAAGGCTGGCGATATTCTTGTGATTCGCTATGAAGGGCCCAAAGGTGGTCCCGGCATGCGCGAAATGTTGGGCGTCACCAGCGCGATTGTGGGTGTGGGCCTTTCGGAAAGTGTGGCCCTTATTACCGACGGGCGTTTCAGCGGCGCCACGCGAGGGTTCATGGTGGGCCACGTCGCTCCCGAAGCATTTGTGGGCGGTCCGATCGCTGCGATTCGCGAAGGCGATCCGATCACAATCGATATCGCCTCCCGAGAGATCAATCTCAATATTCCAGCTGCGGAACTCACGTTGCGAATGCGTGCGTTTAAGGCACCGGCTCCGAAGTACACAAGCGGCGTTTTCGCGAAGTATGTCGCACTAGTTGGTTCGGCGTCGGACGGCGCCTTAACTTCGCAGCCAAAGCTGTAGAACGCTCGGACAGCCCTGCCATTCATTCGTGTCGAAGCGCGAGCGATGGATCAATCCGTCCTGCGCGCCAGGCTGGGACGTAGACCGAAAGCGCCGACGCGATCAGAATCGAACCGATCACTACCATCCAGATTGTCGCGTCAGTCGCCTGCACTCCGAAAAGCTGGCTTCGCACTGCGTACTCCGCTAAAACGCCGCCAACGGCTCCCGCCAGAAGACCCGCACCGACGACGACGCTGGCGCGCGCGAGGACGAGCGAAACAACCTGAGACCGCATCGCTCCCAATGCCACTCGTATCCCAATCTCCCGCTGGCGAAGCTGAACCATATGGGCCAGCGAGCCATATAAGCCGACAATCGAGAGCGCCATCCCCATCGCCGCCAATCCATTGAGCAGGAAAGCGACAAAACGCCGGATCTTCAAAGACTCTGCTACACGATCGTCCATAAACTTCACATCGTAGAGCGCAACCCCCGGGTCCAATCTCGTAATGGCGTTGCGCACTACCGCTGTCGGGTCTAAATCGCCCCGCGTGCGCAGAACGAGGTACGCCGATTCCGTTCGCTCCTGCAACTCCGGAAAGTAGACCTCCGGTACAGGAGGACCTCCCAAATCGCTATTGTGGACGCTGCCGACTACACCAATTATTGTGGCTGGATTAGCCTCTCCACCGACGGTGATCAACTTTCCGATGGGTTCTTCGCCCGTGAAATAGCGGTGACTTAATTCCCGATCGATAACTGCTACGGGCGGCGCCCCGGCTCGGTCGTGCTCCGTGAATGTACGCCCCTCTACCAATGGAATGCCGATGGTCTCAAAGTAACCCGGTAACGCCAACGCAATTTGCGCTTCCTGAGATCGATTCTGTTGCACCCGCATGGGCAGCCGAAATCCTTCCGTCCAGATCCCGCTTGGGTTAAACGGAATTGCGTTCGCAAGCGAGGCAGCCTGAACGCCAGGCGAAGATTTTAACTCCGATAGGAGCGGTTCAAAAAACCTCGAGTTCCAGCTCTGCTCAGCCGTGTAGTTGTGGCTTGGCAAATCGACGGCGCCGGTCCAGACCTGCTGCGGCTGAAATCCAGCGGGCACGCGCGTCAAATTCAGGAAGCTCCTGTTTAATTGCGTGGCCGTGAACATCACTGTAACCGCCACGGCGATCTGGGCGGCGACGATTGCGTTACGCCAACCGCGACTTCTTGTCGAGGTGCGTGTCCCGCCGCCCTTCAACGCCTGTTCAACGGGAACTTGAGCGCTGAGCAGGGCAGGTAGTAGACCCGCGCACAGCGTGCTGATGACGACCAAACCCAGCGCGAAAATCAGACTCCAACTCTGGACTGTTACGGGCTGCCCCAAAGGCCCGTATAGATTGATCAAGTGGATCGCCCACAGCGCAAAGAGCAATCCAAAAAAAAGGCCCGCAAATACCAGAACGCTTGTTTCCGTAAGCAATTGCCCGATGATTTGCTGCTTGGTGGCGCCTACGGCCCTTCTTATCGCGATTTCTCCACTCCGCGCCGACTCTTGAATCAAAAGTAACCCGCTTACGTTAATGCAGGCAATCAGCAGGACAGAGAATACGGCGCCGAAGGCGAGATAAATCCAGAATCGGATGCGTTCAGTCTGCTCGTCGGCAACTGCCCGCATCGCGAAACGCCAGCCCTCGTTCTGTGGGTAGAACGAAGGGAATTGCGATGACAGCGTGTCACTCACGGTGAGCAGGGCAGCGGTCGCCTGTTGCACGGTCACGCCGGGGGACAACCTCGCTACCATGTGCAGCCACTTTTCCAGTCTGCCGCCCTGAATCGTGAACTCACCCCGCCTCAGCGCAGTGGGAATCCAGAGCTGAGTTTCATGCGAAGGGAACTGGAAGCTCTGCGGCATGACGCCGACAATGGCGTAAGGCGTTCCATTTAAATGAATGATCCGGCCGAGCACGTTCGGATCTGCGCCCAAGGCACTCCGCCACAAACCGTCGCTTAGCAGGACGGTTCCGGGGGCGCCATTTTGATCTTCTGCTTCGGAGAATGTTCGGCCCAATTCCGCCTGTACGCCGAGAACAGCAAACACCGATGCTGAGGCATTGACCACATTGATATGCCTGGCCGCGCCGAGGCCGGTTAGCGTTAGATCGTTCCAGAAATAGAAACCGGCGCCTGCGAATACGTCCTTATGGCGTTTAATCTCGGCGTAGTCGAAGCCCGAGACTCCCGCCATTGATATTTGGCTTTTCGGAAAGTGGTTATGAATGAAAAGGAGCCGCTCAGCATGCGGGTAAGGAAGAGGCTTAAGCAAGACCTGATAGAGGACATTGAAAACGGACGTCGATCCGCCAATTCCAAGGCTCAGAATTGATACTGCAACCAGCGCAAGTGCCGGATTCTTCCAGATGCGCCGAATGCCGAAACGGAGATTACGTACGAAACCCTTAACAAACGCGGCCATTTGATTCTGCTAGTTCTAGCGTAACTCTGGAAATTTGACGGATGGCGGTGCGGCCGCTCATAGGTAACTTAACCACCAAGCGTTCCGTCTCGCTTTGATGTTTGCAAACCATTTGCAAAGAGGATACAGCGACGCAACGATCACTATCCACACCGCATAGACGACCCAGAGTCTGTAACCAAACCCTGTGGGAAACAATTGCTGCGGGCCACCCATCGATGGCAACGGGTTGAACACAAATGTCCAGGCTACCGGGCCATAACGGATCAAGGACGCCAGCACTACCAGGATATGAATTGCGTAGAAATGTAACACGAAATAGAAGAGCGGAACTCGTCCGAAGACTACAAGCGGATTACTAGCTCCGAGCGTGCGCCGATCCAGAAAGGCCAACAGCATTAACGCAGGGCCCAGCGTCATCAGCAGGAAATCGAGAGACGCCGGGTACTTAGTGCAGTTTAGGAAGGACAGCACGGTGAAGACAGGGGAGCCCTGGACGGACCAGGGTGCCGGATCCCCGTATCGGTTGACAGCCCGGATCACGATGAACGCGGCGGTCAACGCTACCCCAAGTCCGAGCGAAATCCTTTGCCGTGACGCAGCGTCAAGTGTAAAAACTCGTCCGAAACAGAAACCTGACGCCATCACGGCGATCCAGGGGACGAGTGTGTAACTCACCAGCACCGGCCTGCCGCCGGCAATGAATACCCCGGGTTGGTGCAGCAGATTCCAAGCCCACTGGAAAGCACCAAACCTTGCGGCCGGGATGGGATCCAGGCAGTTATGCAAAACGAGGACAGCAATGCTAAGCGCAGCTAAAGTGCGAAGTGGCAGATAAATCAGAAGGGCCATCGCGATCATGCAAGCTCCGAAGATCCAGAGAACAAGAAGGAGGATCATGACCGTGGAAGAAAAGTTGAAGTCATAGGCGAACTGCATAACCGTCAGTTCTAACGCGATCAGCCACAGCCCTCGTGTCCAAAGAAAACGTGAGAGCTGACCCTTCGTTCGATTGCCCCGTTGCCACCAAAAACATGCGCCCATACCAGAGGTAAATACGAACATGGGCAAACAGAAATGCGTCACCCATCGAGTAAGGAACAGAACCGCAGAAGTCTTGGTTAGATCAGTCGGAGAGAAAGACGTCGCTGCCGAATGAAAGAAATCACGCACGTGGTCCAAAGCCATCAGGACCATAACGGTTCCACGAAGCGCATCGACGCTCAGAAGGCGTGAACCGGCGATGGCGGCAGTGGCCATCGGACGACGTTGTGCGAAACCGAGTTCCGCTTTCATCTTGGTCTTCCTTAGTACATATTAAGATGGAGCCGGAGGTAAGGAAAATGGCCGCATCTGCAGGCGCAGCAGCCGCAGCAATCGCGAATGCGATTAAAGCGTCGGGAGTCCTCGTGCGGGTCGAACCAGAAGAGTTCAAGAAACTCTTGGTTCTCGCCAAGGATCCGCTCATCGTAGTTGCGGAAGGTGGATTTCTTAGCTCGAATTATCAGTACTTGATGAGTTTCAAAGGCCTCGCGTTTTTCACCAAGTCCGCCACCGCCTTGACCTTGCCGGACGGCGCGGACGTAGTGAACGCAAACCGGATCTCGATACCGGGATAGGAGTTCTTGACAGCCCTAATAACAGCGCTGGCGTGGCACAAGTGTGATCCCGGAGCGGTACGATGCTGACATGAACACGACGCGACTGATACGTTCAATGTCGTCTCTCGCGACTCTGCTCTTGTTTGGCGCTGCACTCGCTCAGATATCCGCCTTTACGCGAGGCCAGGATGGTATCTTCTCGGCGGCGGAAGCAAAGCTGCCTTGGATCTCGCTCTCTGACGGCAAGACCATCGCACACTGGCAAGATCCGTCCAAACTAGATCCTCCGGGCGATGCCTGGACCATCGAAGATGGCTGCATCAAGGCGGTGCCACATCCCCGCATTACGGAGGACCTGGTCAGCGATGATGCCTACGCGAACTTCGCCCTGTCCTTCGAATGGCGCGTGTCTCCCAACGGCAACAGTGGTCTGAAATACCGCATCCAGGCGCTCCCAATCCTCTGCAAGGCCAATCACCTCTCCGGCACACATCGTTTTGAGGACCAAGTCGAAGCGGCACTCGCTGATCAGTCCTTCGATCGCCATTTGATCAAGCCCGGCGAATCCGCGCAAATATATGTCGTCGGTTATGAATATCAGACCATCGCGGGCACGCATCCCGACGCTCTTCGCGGTCCGCTCTATCAGACTGGAGCGCTCTATAGCCTCATCCCTGCGAGTAAAAACGCCATGCGCCCCGTCGATCAGTTCAATGAGTCTCTGCTGATCGTTCGCGGCAATCACATTGAGCATTGGCTTAACGGCGAAAAGGTTGTCGATGGCATGCTCGATACCCCTAAAGTAAAGGAACATACCGCGAAGCGCTGGGGTGTTTCGTCTCACACTTATGAACTGCTTGCTGGTCATCCCGCGCCGCGCGGCCACATCAGCATCCAAAACCATGGAGATGCCGCCTGGTTCCGAAATCTTCGCGTCAAGATCCTGCCGGATTAGGCAGGAGGCGATCACATAACACCTCAACTTGGTGGTGCGCTAAACCATTCATCTATATAGGGAAACCATTGCTCGTAGCACCAACCCGGTGTATCCTTGTCTTCATACGGAATTTGCGTGTGGGGCTATTTTTGTAGGTCCTGAGCAGAGGAACAAATGATCATCTCAATGAAGTTGCATTCGACGCGTGAAGAGATTGATGCCGTCATGCGCCGCATTCAAGACTTCGGCTACACCGTTCATTCGATCGAAGGCGAAGAACGGGTCGTCATCGGTGTGGTGGGCATCGGGGACGTCACTGCCTGCCTGGAATCGCTGGAAGCGATGTCCCAGGTGGAGAAGGCAGTCCGCATCTCTGCGCCCTACAAGTTCGTCAGCAAAGAATTCCGTCCCAACAGATCGGTTTTTCGCGTCAACGGCGTCGACATTGGCGGGGACGATTTTGTGGTTATGGCCGGACCCTGCTCCGTCGAGAGTGAGCGCCAGATTCTGGAGACTGCTCACTCCGTGCGCGCAGCCGGCGCCAAATTTCTCCGTGGTGGCGCATTTAAACCTCGCACGTCTCCTTACGATTTCCAGGGCATGGCTGAAGAAGGTCTAAAGTTGCTGAGAAAGGCCAAGGAGGAGACTGGCCTTGGCATCATCACCGAAGTGATGAGCGATCGCGACGTGGACCTTGTCGCCGAATACGCGGACATCCTGCAAATAGGCGCTCGCAACATGCAGAACTTCGCCTTGCTGAAGACGCTTGGAAAAGCCGGACGGCCCGTGATGCTAAAACGCGGGCTCAGTTCCACAATTAAAGAACTCCTGATGTCAGCCGAATATGTGGTTGCTCACGGAAACTCTGAGGTGATCTTGTGTGAGCGTGGCATCCGCACTTTTGAGACCGCCACTCGCAATACCTGCGACATCGTTGCAGTGGCAGTTCTCAACGAGCTCTCCCACCTCCCGGTAATCCTTGATCCCAGCCACGCCACGGGCAAGCGCAGCCTGGTTCCCCCACTCTGCCGCGCCGGGGTCGCGATTGGCGCCGATGGTCTTATTGTTGAGTGCCACCCGCAACCGGAGAAAGCCGTCAGCGATGGAGCTCAGTCACTCACGCTCGACCAGTTTGGCGCCATGATGTGTGATATCCGTCCTTACATCAGTCTTTGGCGAGAAACCCGCCTCGCGCAGGCTGTTACTGCGTAAGAACTTGCGCTCTGTGTTAACAATAGGCAAGGTCACTTCTCAGTGAAATCAAAGCCTTGGCTTTTCGTTGGCCTCGCCGTCGTCATCGCGGGGGCGGCCATCCTTGCACTTTGGCAATACCGCCACTTCTCCGTCCAGTCGGCCGGCGATATGGTGAGTGTTTTGCCCAGTAAGGACGCAATTCTTTTCTTTGTTGATGTCAACACCCTCCGGCGCACCGGATTTCTGGAAAAGTTGGCTGCCAACAAGGTGACTGAGGATCAGGAATACAAGGACTTCGTCGCCCAAACTCACTTCAATTACGAACGGGACCTTGATCGAATCGTTGGCTCTGTCCAAAAACTGCAAAACGGAAGCGCCGTTTACTACCTCACGCTGGATGGCCGTTTTGACTGGAGCCAGCTTACGCTGTATGTCAAGAGACATAACGGCGATTGCATTCACAGTCTCTGCTCAGTTCCGGCCACCAAGCCAGGCTGGTGGATCTCTTATCTGCCAATTCACTCGAAACTAATGGGTCTGGCCTACAGTACTGAGAAAAATGCTGCCTACGGCTTCGACGTCGGGCGCAACTTGAAGCCCCAATCCGTGCCACCTGGATTCGCTTGGCTCACCATTCCCCAGTCCGCGTTGTCCAACGTGGCTGCGCCGGCCCAAACGTCCGGGGCCGGTTCATCACTCTCAACCCTTCGTTCAATTCTTGCCACTCCGAAGCAGTCCACGTTTTCGCTTACCGCGGCGCCCGATTCCACCTCCGGCGCCGAACTTCATTTCAAGGCCGATCTCGCTTCTGAGGCGTCAGCGCTGGCACTGGAAAACCAGTTGGTTCAGGCAACCGACGTCGTCCGCCAGACTGCGTCAGAAAAAGGCGCTTCAAAAGACACGGCCGCGCTTGCGAACGTTCTGTCCTCCGGCCATTTCAGCCGGTCGGCAACTCAAGTAAGAGGAGTGTGGGTAGTTAGTCCCGCGTTCCTGGACGCAATCACTCAATAACCGCACCGCGCCACTGCATTGCCTCTAGGACGACATGATGGGACCTATTCCCCCCATGGGATACTTAAGAGACAGGCGGACGAATCGTTGGCAGTACTCTACTCCGGGCCCACACCGGTCGACACCGTGGTCAGAGCTGCGCACCAGCGCCACGCGCTGATTCTCGGAGCGGAGCAATTCGCCCTCGCGCTCATCCTCGTTTTTGGCGGCGGCATCCTGATGCTGCTGGCGGGCACCCAGATTCTCCACTGGTATTGGTTGATTCTGCTGGCAGGCACAGGTCTGGCAGCGGGGATTCTGCGTTACAGGAAGCGTGCGCTTGAGCCTTATGTAGTGGCTCAGATCGTCGATCGCAGCCTTGACCTGAAAGACACCCTCTCGACTGCCTGGTTCTTACGACACCCGGAATTCTTGGATCTCGCGCATAACGGATCCCAGCTCGAACGGGCCCCAGCCCACACGCCAGCTGCCGAGATGCAGCTGTCCCAGGCAGACGATCTGGCTCGTACGGTTAACCCCACCCCAGCCTTTCCTGTCACTGGCCACCGCACATGGGCGGCAGCCGGCTTGCTGGCGATCGTTGCGTTAAGCCTTTTTGGCGTCCGTTACTTCGTTAGCCACTCGCTCGATCTCAAGCGATCATTGATCCCCATCCACTGGGATGAGGTGCTGGCCACGATTGAGCGGCACTTGCCCCCGGTGTTCGGCCCCCATAACGACAAGGACTTGGCCGACGCCCGCAGCCAAATGCGGGACGCGAAGTCGGGAACCCAGGATCCCATGCTTAACGAAGTCATGGGAGTGAAGAATCCCTACGGATCGAACAATCCGACTGAAACGCCGTCCGGTAAGGATCCGAACAGCCAAAAAGCAGATGCTCCGAACCCTGACAACACGGCGGGTCCGGAAGGACAAAAGGCCGGAAACACTCCACAAGGGCAAACCCCGGGCAACAATGCACCCAGCGAGCAACAAAATGCTCCCGGCATACAACCTCAGCCAAACGGCCAGCAGGGCAACGAAGCGCAGCAAGGCCAGCAGCAGGGGCTCTTGGACAAGATGAAGGACGCCGTCTCCAGCGTGCTCTCGAAGATGCGTCCCTCTTCAGGACCGCAGAACTCCCAGTCCGCGCAGCAGCGCCCCAACCAGGACGAGCAAAACAAGAGTGCCGGCGAGCAGAATGAGCAGGCTCAGGCCAAGCAGCCCGGTTCGCAAACGCAACAGGGCAGCAAGGAAAGCGGGGCCCAGGGCGAAGAGCAAAGCCAGACCACCGAGCACGCGCAAAACCTCCAAGGCCGCAGCTCAGACAAGCCGTCTGAAAAAAACGGTAATGAAGCTCACTCCGGCGTCGGCCGTCAGGACGGCGCCAAAGATCTACGCGACGCGCAGCAACAGGAAGCGATGGGCAAGCTTGCTGAAATCATCGGTAAGCGCTCCGCCAATCTCACCGGCGACATCATGGTGGAAGTTCCTAATGGCAAGCAGCAGTTACACACCGCCTACTCGCAGAAGTCCGGCAAACATGTCGATTCCGGCGGCGAAATCAATCGCGACGAAGTGCCCTTGATGTACCAGCAATACGTTCGCGAATACATGGAGCAAGTCCACAAACAGGCTGGCGCTTCAAAGTGACTTTCCGCGCACGCCGTCTAGTGCTTGTCTCGATTCGCCAGGATACTTTGCGCGTAGTAGTTCACCACCTTCGCCTCATTGCGTGAGCTCTCAATAAAGGCGTCGCGCCACAACTGGTCTCGCAGATTAAATAACTGGGCGCGAATATTCTCCTGTACGCGCGGGTCATTCAATTGTCGTTCTCCAGCCGGCTCTTTGGCGATCACTTTGATAAGGCGGTACCCCTCCGCCGTGTGAATTACCGGCGTGATCTGTCCCTGAGGCACCGTCAGGATGACCCGCTGCAGTTCAGGCGCGGCGTTGCCCAGCGCGGATTCCGGGATGAATCCCATATCGCCGCCGTTCGCCGCCGATCCGGGATCTTCCGAGTAGTTCTGCGCAAGAACCGCAAAGTCATCGCCCTGCCGGAGCCGCATCGCGATCATTTCAATTTTCTTCTTGGCCTGATCCTCATTCTGCGCTTTATCGCCCTTGAGATTGTGAATGTTCGTGCTGGCAGCTGGCGTCACTAGAATCTGCGCCAAGTGGACACGCGCTTCCGCCACATTAAAGCTGGCCTTGTTGGCGTTGTAGAAGTTCGATACATCCTGGTCAGAAATCGAGATGTGGGAACCGATTTCCTTGTTGAACAATTTTTGAATGCTGAGATCTTTGCGAATCTGCGCCTTGAAATCGCTCTCGGTCATCTTCCGCGCCAGCAGTTGCTTCTGGAACTCTTCTTTCCCATATGGCGCGTGCGCTTCATTGTATTTCGCTTCGACATCCGCATCCACAGCAATGAGGCCTGCCTTCTCGGCTCGCTGCAGCAGAATCTCGTTGTCAATCAGCGCGCGCAGAATCTCCAGTTTCAAAGCCATCCCCTGATCGGCCGGTTGATTCGCCGCAAGGGCCGTCGGTTGCATGGCAATCTCGCGGTCCAGATCGGCATATGTGATCGGACGGCCATTCACGGTTGCCGCCACATCACTTGAAACCGGAGTCTTGCAGGCGGTCAGCACCACCAGCAGGCCGAAGAGTGCTGCGAAAGTGCCTCGGGTCAGACAGCTCTTTTCCTCTCTCTTCATCCCTTCTTATGCTTTCACTTTCTTGATCTCAGCAGTGAGGGCAGGTACCACTTGAAATAAATCGCCAACTATCCCGTAATCGGCTACTTCAAAGATGGGCGCATTCTCGTCCGAGTTGATTGCGACCACGGTCCTCGCGCCCTTCATTCCCACCAGATGCTGAATGGCGCCTGATATTCCCACGGCAAAATATACCTTGGGGGCAACCGTCTGTCCGGAACTCCCCACTTGCCGTTCCATCGGCAACCAGCCGTTATCGCAAATCGGCCTCGATGCAGCAAGCTCCGCGCCTAGCGCCTCGGCCAGCGCTTCCACCAGCGGCAGGTTCTCCTTCTCCTTGATGCCGCGTCCCACTGACACGATCATCTCCGCTGACGACAGATCTACCGACCGCTGCGCTTCGCGAAATGGCGCCTCCGCCTTACTGCGAATGTCACTGGGAACAAGCTCCACTGCAAAGGCTTCGACCGTACCCATTTCTGCATGGGTTTGGGCCGCCCTGAACGCACCCGCTTGCAGCGATACAAACTGCGCACCATCACCACTCGAGGCGAAATCTGCGTTCAGCTTGCCTTGAAACAGTTGACGCACAAAATGCACCGCGCTGTTGTCAACCTTCACGTCCACCACATCGCTTACCAGCGCACGCCCGAATCGCGTGACAAGCTTCGGCGCAAAATCACGAACCTGATAGGTATGCGGAAACAGCACCACCTGCGGCTGCTTCGCTCGAATCAGCTGGTCAAGAGCCTTGGCGAAGCCATCCGGCGTATATTCAGCCAGCAGTTCATGTTCGACCATATACGTCTTTGTTGGACCATAGGCCGCTACTGTCCCGGCAACCTCTGCCACGCCTTGTCCAATGACCGCCGCTTCAAGCGGAATACCCAACCCAGTCGCAACCTTCGCGCCGCCAGTCAGCGTCTCGAGCGACATCCGGTTCAGCACGCCCGCGCGTTGCTCCATAATCACCAGAACGCTCATAAAACCCTCGCTTCAAATTTCAGCTTTTCCACCAACTGAGCTGCCACTTGTTCTGGCGTGCCTGCCAGGATCTGGCTCTGCTTGGACCGTTGAGGCAAATACACGCGTTCAATCGCCACACCGCCCAACTCGATGCCAAGCGCTGCGGCTTCTAGGGTCTGCACTGGCTTAGTCTTCGCTTTCTTGATTCCCATCAACGTGGCGTATCGCAGCTTCTTAATGCCCGATTGGATCGCAAGCACGGCCGGCAGCGGCAACGTTACGTACTGAAACCAACCGTCCTCAAGCTCACGTTTCACGCGCAGCGCCCCGCCCGCAACCTCCACCTGCATGATGATCGTGGCGTGCGCATAGCCCAGCAACTCAGCCAGCACCACGCCAGTCTGGCCATAGCCCAGATCGTCCGATTGCAAACCCGTCAGAATTAAATCGGGCGCTTCGTTCGTCACTGCCTGCTGCAGCAATCGCCCCGTGCCCAGTGCGTCCAACACCCTATCCTCCGGAAGGACGACGTGAATGCCCCGGTCGGCACCCTTCGCCAAAGCCTCGCGGATAGTTGACACGGCTCGTTCCGGCCCGGCACACACTACCACCACTTCTCCGCCATGTGCGTCCCTTAATTGGAGAGCCTCTTCGAGCGCGTAGGCGTCCGGTTCATTGATCTCGTAATTCAGATCGGAATCGTCCAGCCATTTTCCGTCACTAGCTACACGCAAGTTCGAATCGCGCGCCGGCACTTGCTTTACCGAAACAATAATTTTCATGGAGTATGTCAGCCGCCGCTTTTAAGAACCCGCCGTCAGGCACAGCCGTGTGCAGGACAGCCGGTCGCCCGGCTTTGGCTGTATTCCCTTTCATTCTACGGGGTCAGCGCAGCGTTGACGCTCAAAACAACCGCTTTGGTTGCTCTGCGGCTCAGTGCATTCGGTCCAGGGCTCTCGCCTGTTAGTATTACCTGCGGCGCACCCGCCACTTGGTTGTTTTAATAGAGCCATGGGAGGGAAGATGCAACATCTTAAGCATTTGTTGGCGATTCTGGTCGTGCCCGCGCTCGCTTTCTGTCAATCACCAGGAGACAAGACGCAGGCCAGACTGGTGAAAGAAGTGGGACACGAACTGCGAATGCTTCCCTATTACACGGTCTTCGATGATCTCGCCTACAAGGTGAACGGCTCCGCAGTCACCCTGCTCGGCGCAGTGACGAAGCCAACTCTAAAGTCCGATGCCGAACGTGTCGTGAAGTCCATCGAAGGCGTTCAGACTGTCAACAATCAAATCGAGGTATTGCCACTCTCACCCAACGATGACCGTATCCGAATCGCGGTCTATCGGACGCTCGCGAGCAAGCCAGGCATTGATCGCTACTTCCGCCAGGCGATTCCTTCCATTCACATCATCGTGAATAATGGCAACGTAGCGTTGATGGGTATTGTCGACAACCAAGGAGACAAAGACCGCGCCAACATCTATGCCAGCGGCGTCCCTGGTGTCTTTAAGGTAGTCAACAATCTACAAGTCATAAAGGCGTAAGGCCCAAGCGATTCGTGCGGGTCGCGGCTCTTATACTTATTTCTTGGCTCTTCATCTGTCATCGGCCCTTGAGGTACTCGGTCAAATTCCGGAACTCGTCGTTCAAACCGAGGTGCCGCTTGCTGCGCTGACCCGCTTCAGCATCGGCGGCCCCGCCCGCATCCTTGTGGATTCGACCAATGCCACCTGTTTTGCCACCGCGCTAAAGGCCGTCCGTGACCATGGCTGGCCCCATGTCGTCATCGGCTGTGGCACTAACCTGATCGTCTCCGATTCAGGCTTCGATGGCGTGGTCCTCCGGTTTCGGGGCGCGGCCCTAGACTTGAAAGATCTTCATCTCCGCGTTGAGGCTGGCGCGATCCTCCAGGATGTCGTCGATTTCAGCGTCCACCACGGGCTTTCTGGTATCCAGTCCATGACCGGCATTCCGGGTAATGTCGGCGCCGCCGTTTATGGGAACGCGGGCGCGTATGGCCAGTCGATCGACCAGTGCGTCTCTGGTGTTGACTACACCGACGGTGAGGCACGCTTCACCCTCACCTCAGCAGAGTGCGAGTTCGAGTATCGCGAGAGCATCTTTAAACGGCGGAAGGATTGGATCATACTGACAGTCGACCTGGACCTTAATCCCGGTGATTCTGCCTTGCTTTACAGCACCGCTTTCGAGATCCACAACATCCGCGACGCCAAGTATCCGCCCACCATGAAGTGCGCCGGCAGCATCTTCAAGAATTGCCTCTTTGCCGCGCTTCCATTAACCGTCCAGTCCCAAGTCCCAATCAAACTTGTAAAAGGCGGCAAGGTACCGTCGGCCTGGTTTCTCGAACAGGTCGACGCCAAAGGCATTCGAAAAGGCGACATCCAGGTGGCCCCCTACCATGCCAACCTCATCTATAACGATGGGCACGGAAAAGCATCGGATCTCGTCGCCATCATCAGCGATCTGCAATCCCGCGTACACAGCCGCTTTGGGTTCGATCTTGAAACCGAAGTTCAGTTCATCGGCTTCGATGGCCCGTCGTCGAGTCATCCATGAAACGGGGGCTTGTCTCCGGAGCGGCGGAAAAGGTCGAGACGGGCGACGTGGTCAAACGCGATGGCTTCGTCTGTCAATCATCCCTCAGTCCCAAAAACGGTGGCGGCCCGGTGCGGCGTATCGCCAAGGTAGGCGGCACTATAAGAGGCGCTATCCGGACCAGGAAAGACAGTATCAGTATCGCGGCTATCAGGATCGAAGCCAACGCGCGGAGAAAGCCTTCGAAGGACGAGATGTCGTAGATCTCAGAGCCCAGCCACGTAATGGCTAAGGTGAAAGCGAGACTAGTCGCCCAAGCAACCTACTGTAGAGCTCCGAAGCCATCAACCCTGACCCGCACTGCCCACACTTGAAATCACCGCGAAACACCTTCCTGTCGGATCGCATCCTGAGGCCACAATTAGGACATCGGACTAGCATCGCCATCTACGTCAGGCCTCCCCTCTCTTGCCAATCCGGTCTGGCTCCGGCGTCCGCCGCATTATCAAAAGCTGTTGCAAGCCTTAGATGCCGTTCCTGGCGCCGCAGGTCGGCGATGTCCCCTACGGCGACTGATCGGTCTTGGTCGACCTGTCCCAAGAAGTTGCGCCAGGCTGTCCCTCTCCACGCCGAAGTTCTAGCCAAGGTCCCCGAATGATCTTCCACCGCTTTGCCCTTTGCGGCAACGCCCACCGTATTTGCAGTAGAATCTCCTCGGCTTCTGGCGCTTCGATCGGGCTTTCTTCGTTGTCCCACCGAAGAGGATCCTCAATAAAGATTCCGAGACCCAACTTGCTAAATAGGATGTTCCATAGAACAGACGATTCGACTGCGCCTTACTGCCGTTCCAATCGATAAGCTCAGCGGGCATGGTGATTGAGCACCCATTCCGTTTGTATCGTACAGTGTCGGGACCTATTATCTCAACGGTGAAGTTTGGTCCTACAACTGGCCGCACTTTGACTTTGTCGAGGCTGGCCTTTAATTCTTCGCTGACTTTCACTTGGCCCACCCTACCAGAGGTAATTGATATTTCCGAGTATCGATCCGGTGCCAAATACTGATTGATTATTCAAGAGCGTCGGCAACGCAGTTCGTGCCCACCGTTTTCGCGGACATGATTCCTCGGTAGCTCCTGCCCCCGAGTTGTTTCCCGGGATAGGTATCTACTTCGGCGCCGGGCTCAGCGGCTGGCTCGCAAACGTCGCCACGTCTTTCGCAGCCCTTGTCTCCACGCTCGGCTTCTGTAGGAAACCCAGATCGCGGAACCAGTCGATAAACCGGATTTGCCACGTGCCGTACGGCGTATCGTTACGGTCAGCCAACCCGCCGCTCATATGGCTACCGTCCGGCAGCGGATCGCCCGGATGCCGTCCGTAACCATAAACGTGCATTTCAATGTTCGGCACTCCCAACGTAAGCATCGCATTGAAGTATTCCATTGCCCAGATCGCATGGACCCGGTCGCCTGAGCCGCCGGTCGCCAGAAACGACGGCGGAACATTGCGGGGAATCGGAGGTGCGGTTCGGTTCTTCGCAAACGGAGAGGGGCCCGGATAAATGATGCCCACAAAGTCGGGGCGCGAGGTCGTCCCGGCTAGCGGATCGTTCGAGTTCTTCTTGTCGAAATCGTCGTAGAAGACAGCTGCCGCCGCGGTGAGTTCGGCGCCTGCCGAGAAGCCCATCATGCCAATCTTCGCGGGATCGATCCGCCATTCCTTGGCATACGCGCGCACCAGCCGGATCGCCTGCAACGCGTCGTTGACGCCGTCCACTTGCGGCTCATATCCATCGCTCCGCAACCGGTTCCGCAGAATAATCGTGTTCACGCCATAGTTGGCGAAGAACGGCACAAAGTCCGCTCCCTCACCTCCAACGTTCAGGGTCCGGTGTCCGCCGCCCGCCACCAGGATCACAGCAGCACCGGTATTAATTCCTCCCTCCACGGTGTGCACTTCAATCGATGGGTTGTGGATATTGACAATGCTGCTAATGCGGCCGGGCACCGACTTGCTCATGGAATATTTCTCTGGTTCCCGGACCCGGTCATTTTTCAAGAACGACGATCCGGCTGGATAAAGCGGTATCACGACGCCGCCTTGCAGAATCGGCGTCGGAGCGTATGGCGCATCAGTCGCAGGCCCGGGTTCTGGAACGGATAGCGGAGCCGGCAACGCGGGCAGCGGCGGATGGGCGCCGTTGGGCGTGGGCGCGTTCTGCGCAAAGGCCGAAGCCGCGGCCAAACCCGCGAGCAATGTCACGTGGAAAGCAAATGTGTTCCTCATAACGGCAGTTCCATGGTAATCCGGCGTCCGGGCGCATTCACCTCGCTACAATCGCCTGTGATGCGCTTTTTGCTGGCACTTCTTATTTCCGTAACCGCTTTGGGCGCGGCTGAATTCCCTATCGATCTGATTCTTATCAACGGGAAGATCTGGACGGTCAACCCTCGTCAGCCCGAGGCCGAAGCCGTCGCCGTTGGTGCAAATCGCATCATTGCCGTTGGGACGTCTGCCGAGATCAGCGCTCTCAAGCAGCCACACACGAAGGTGATCGACCTGCACGGCCGCCGCGTCCTTCCCGGCTTCAACGATGCCCATGTGCATTTCTTCTATGGCGGCGCGGGTCTCGCTTCAGTTCAATTGCGCGACGCCAAAAGTCAGGCTGAATTCCGCCGGCGCCTCGCGGACTTTGCGGCGAAGACTCCCAAAGGCCAGTGGATCACCGGAGGAAATTGGGATCACGAAAACTGGTCGCCGGCCGATCTGCCCACACATCAAATGATCGATCCCGTAACGCCCGACACCCCCGTCTTCGTTTCGCGGCTCGATGGCCATATGGCGCTTGCCAACTCGGCCGCCCTCAAGTTGGCCGGCGTTGACAGGAACACGAAGGACGTCCCAGGCGGTGTTATCGTGCGCGACGCCGAAGGCAATCCAACCGGCATCCTGAAAGATGCTGCGGAGGGCCTTGTAGAAAAAGTGATTCCCTCGCCCAGCGTTCACCAAATCGCTGAAGGTCTTTTGGCGGCGCAGAAATACGTGATCGCGAACGGCGTCACCAGCGTACAGGATATGTCGGCTAGCCCAGAGGTCTTGCGCGCCTATCAGTCGCTGCTTCACGCCGGCCAACTGCATGTGCGGGTTTCGGGCCACCAGCCCCTAAGCGAATGGAAGCGCCTGGCCTCCTCTGGCATTCAAGCTGATTTTGGCAGCGATATTCTCCACATCGGTGGACTTAAGGGATTCGCCGACGGCTCACTCGGCTCAACCACCGCACTGCTCTTCGCGCCATACAACGATGCACCAAATACGTCGGGCATTGCTAGTGACGAGCTTGTCAACCCTGAGAAGATGGGCAAAGACATCTCAGACGCTGACTCGGCCGGCCTTCAGGTTGCGATTCACGCCATTGGCGACAAGGCCAATAACATCATCCTCAACTACTATGAAAAGCTGGTCGCGGAGCACGGTGAGCGCGATCGCCGCTGCCGTATTGAACATGCCCAGCACCTGACAACCGCAGACATCCCACGCTTCGGCAAGCTCCATGTCATCGCCTCAATGCAGCCTTATCACTTGCTAGATGACGGGCACTGGGCGGAAAAGCGCATCGGGCCAGAACGCGCGAAATCAAGTTACGCATTCCGCTCGCTGCTCGATACTGGCGCCACGCTCGCCTTTGGCTCTGACTGGCCCGTCGCTCCAGCCGTCCCGCTCATGGGCATTTACGCGGCAGTTACGCGGCGCACACTCGATGGCGAGCGTCCCAACGGCTGGGTTCCGGAGCAAAAAATTACGGTCGCCGAGGCTGTGCGTGCCTACACGATGGGCTCGGCCTTTGCCAGCTTCGATGAAACAAAGAAAGGCTCACTCGACGTGGGCAAGCTTGCCGACATTGTCGTGCTATCGGACGACATTTTCACCATCGACCCGGTTGACATCGCTAAGACCAAAGTCGATGTGACGATCTTCGACGGAGAGATCGTTTACGAGCGGCCCAAGTAGCGGCGGGTGGGGCCGATTAAGAACGCGGTTTTTGCACTGAGCAGAAGGCCTCCTGCCCCTAACGCTTGAAAGGGTTGACCTAGCGACACACCAATCATCACAATTCCAACTGCAACAACACCATTTCGGCCGCTGTCCAATAATGCGGCGTCACATTCTTTGCATGTGCCCACCCACGCACATCATCCCAGCGATGGAACGAGTCGTCTTCGCTGCCGCTTTCCCACCATGTATAGAGGCCAGGCGAGCTTTGATTCTCAAAAAGCCAGTGCAGCGTCTCGGCAGCCCGTTCTCGATTTCCCAGTCTGAGCCAGTTGTGCGCCTCGGCTACGTCGAAGTAAGTACGGATAGGCCATTCGCGGAATCCTCCGTCCGTCGTGCGCCGCTTCTTCCATTGCGCTTCAAAGAGAGGCCGGAGCACCTCAAAATCTCCGTCGCCAACATGACTGGGCCACAACGCGCTGGTAAATGTTCGGTCGTCTTCTGTTTCACGCGTCCTCATTGCCGTACTGAGCGTTCGGCTCCAAGCCTCGCGAATCGCACGCGCCTCTCGCAGCCATGATGTCGCAAGATCCGAGCGTCCTTGCCGTTTAGCCATTCTCGCGGCCTCATTCAAGCCAAGAAAGCTTACGGCATTCACATACAACAATGATCCCTTTCCGGCAATCAGGCCATCGTGCGCCGCCTCGCAAATCAAATCGAGGCCGGGCTTGCCGGCGGCGCTCGGAACCACGGATCCGTAATGCGACTGCTTCATCGGGCCCGTCGCGTGCCGCATCGCCACAATCAACTTCGCCTTCCGCTCCAAGCTGTCCCAGACTTGAGCATCGAACCCGTGCGAATGCGCGACGTCAGCTGTCTCCCCAATCGCCCAGAGTGCCAGCCCTGGCCCGTCAGCTTCGGAACCCAAACCCCCGAAAAAGTCATGTTGCGCAAAGAAGAGTGCCAGTTGCTTCGCCGTGTCCACCTGCCCGGCGCGTGCCAGCGCCACCACCACATAGGCGCCATCGGTTAGCCACGCAAACGGGTACATTAATGGATCGGCGGCACGGGTTTGTTTTCCTACCAGCGACATCATCAGATGCGCCACTTCCGCATCGAGCGCGTCCTGCATTTGCGGGTCGTGCACCTTCACCCGCGCTCTCACTACCGAGAACGGGAGGGTCTCGACCGCTCCCATCTCAGGGTCATTGATTTCAAGAGTCGCCTTTGGTGCAAGTGTCACATCCGCGCGCCACCACCCTTCGTCCGATGGACCCTCCTCGAACACTCGCACCGCCCGCGGCGGCGGATCGAACCGCACAATCCAGCGGTCGTCGATCAGCAATCGCCCGTGTATATTTTGAAGTGACCTGATCGGTCCCCCGGCCGGTCCAACGCTGCGAATCGCGACGTTGACAGGCCGACCATCCTTGCGAAACACGAGGTCCGTCCAATGGCCGGGCCGGTCGCAAAGCAAGTGCGATTCGAACTTCGTAGTTTCCGTCACCAGCACTGGCATCGCCTCGCCGGTGACCCACGCAAACCGTTGCTTCACCTGCGCGAGGGGAATTCGGTCGCCGTCTTCAATCGATACTCCGAAGCTCCTGACAACGGGACTGAATGACCCACCCGGTTCCGCATACCCCTTCTGCTCCTCTTTGGTGCCTGGCCACGCATAGACCACATGTCCCGCGCCACGCGGCCATCCGCGCTCGGGAAACCGCCGCTCGGCTTCCCGCAGCAGCTCTCGCTGGTTCGTTGGATGTGCTATTTGGGTCGCCGCGAGGGCAACGGAAGCAATCGCGATCGCACTATGAAACGCGGGACGCACGTCTCTATGCCGCCAACCCGCGTAGCGTCCGGTAATTTGCGACAAAGATCTTTTGTTCTTCGATGACCTGAGCGACCGTTGGCGACGTCAGCGCTTCTAGCTCGCGCAGGCGGCTCTCCTTCAATCGTGTCGGAAACCCCAGCGGATCAGGTCCCACATAGCCCGGGTGGCACATCAACTCGGTCGTTCCTGGCAGGAGCTTCCTCAGCGCAGCGCTCATCGCTGCTTCATCCATCGCGCCCGTTAAGCGGAATCCAACAAAATGATTTGTCGCGCGCAAGCCCACCTTGGCGAGCCGCCGCCGGTAGAGCCAGTTCGCGGGCTCGCCCGGCACCCATCCATCGTCAAACGGCAAACGCAGGTACAAGAGCCCGTAGCGCTTTGCTACCTTCAGCACTTGTTGAAAGACAACAGGGTGAACGTGGCTATGCTTGTGAGTATCTAGATGAATCGGATGCAGGCCGGCCTCGATGATGCGCTCCACCTGCGCACTCAACTCCGTGACTACATCCAGTTTGCCGACGGCTATCGCACGCAGTAACTCGCCCCAGCTTTGCGGTAAAGGTCTGCCCGTTGCCACCGAGTCACCTTGAATCAGAACTAAGTGGCAGCCCACGTCTAATGTTGGCGTCTCTTTTGCCAGGCGCACAGCATCTTCGAACGCGGTGCCGTTCGCCATCAAAGTGGTGGCGCCCAGGATACCTTCGCGATGTCCATGAATGATGCCGGCATTGACTTCAGGCGAAAAACCAAAGTCGTCCGCGTTTAGAACGACGGCCCGGCGAGACAACGACGGAGTCGCGTTTGGATCTCTCAATGTCGAGCCGGGGTCCACAAACTCAAAAGACAGCCAGTTTGATGCGCAGAAACTTCTTCGGGTTCGCGCGGAAGTCCTTCAACAGTTCGTGCAACTCACGCGTCATCCCGTTCGCAGAGTCGTAAAGCTGAGGATTTACGAGTAACTGCCCGATCGTGCCCTGACCGGAATTCACCTTGTCGATGGTCACATCGATCTTGTCCATGGTCAGCGAGACTTGGTTCGCGATCTTCGGATCCTTCAGCAGCATGCCCGCTGTACCTTTGCCGGCGTTTAGATCGGCCAAAATTGTTTGCAGTTGGTTCACACTCTTGTTTAAATCGTCGTACAGCTTTGGATCCTTAAGGAACTTACCCGCGCTGCCTTTGCCCGCGTTGACGTCGTCGGCGATCTTATTCAGCTTGATCAGTGTTGCGTGCGCCTCGTCGTAAAACTCATCGCCATTTATCAACTTCCCGAGCGTACCCTTCTGCGAGTTCAATGTGGCGGCCAGTACCTGCACGTTATCCACAATCGACTGCAAACTCCGATACAGCGTTTCATCCACCAACAGCTTGCCGATGGTCCCCTTGCCTACTTCCACCTGCGCCACCACTCCGTCCACTTTCGTCAAAATGGCCTGCAGCGAATCGAGGACAGCATACCCCTGCTGCACCAGATCGTCGAATTCCCGCGTGTCCAGGCTGTGCACTTCCGAATCCGGTTTTACCGGGTCCGGGCTCTTGCCCTTCTTAATGCTTAGAAACTTAGTCGCACCCAGCAGGTTGTCCGATGCGATTGAAACCAGGGAATCCTCAGGAATCTCCTTCATCATCGGCTGATCGATCATAAAATCGATGCGAATGGTCTTGCGCGGATCGTTCGAACCGGACAACGCCACGGCCTTAACCTTGCCCGCAAGGATGCCGTTCAAGCGTACCGGTGAGCCGATCTGGAGCGCCGCCGCGTCATCGACATATGTATAGAGGTTCGACTGCTTCACAAAAAATTTTGTGTCACCGGTTAGCAGGAATACCAGCAATGCAATAAAGAACAGCGCGACAATAGCCAGTATCCCGACTCGTAACTGCGCCCACGCCACCTTGGTTTGTACGGCCATAAATTCGCCTCTAAGTCCTCGCGCTAGTGCTTACAAAACCTTTTGACATAGGCATCGGTCGACCTCTCCAGATCCACTCGGGTGCCCAAAAAAACAACGCTGCCTTCCCGCATCACCATAAACTTCGTTCGCGCCCTCTGAGCATCGGCATGTTCGTCCTCCGGCACTCGAATCATTTCGTCGTTCTTAGGATCGTAACGGAAGTTGGCCATCAATTCACCGTCCTGATAACGGTGCGTCACGATCAAGGCCGCCGTATTCCGAGTGTCCCGCTCCTTGGCAATCACCGCCATAATCGTGTTCGCTGTAATTGGATCCAGCCCAGCCGTGGGCGAGTCATAAAGCACCAAAGGGGGTTCCGTGACAATGGCGCGCGCGATACCGACTCGCCGGCGCATACCGCCCGAAACCTCGCTCGGAAATTTGGTGAACGTCTGCTCAAGTTCAACGAACCGCAGTGCCTCGCGGGCCCGACGTTCAATCTCTTCGTCGGAGGCATCGTGCGCCAGCTTTTGGTTGCTTAGCGGATACTCAACGTTCTCACCAATATCGAGCGAATCGAAGAGCCCACCTTCCTGAAATAGGAAGCCGGCTTTGCTCCGAAGCTCATACATATCGTGCTCACCCATTTGAGTGACGTCCTGGTTGAAGAGCCGGACGTGCCCGCTATCCACCGGGACCAGGCCGATCACCGCCTTCAGCAGTGTCGTTTTGCCGCTTCCTGCAGCGCCTAGAATGATGCGCGTCTCCCCCGCCTTCAGGGTTAATGAAACATTTTTGAGCGCCCACGTCTCGCCGAATCGTTTCGTAACGTCATCGAACTCTACAATGCTCTCAGTAGCCGGCATAAGTACTTAACTGACGAAGACCTTATCGATAAGGAAGGTGGTGAGAAAGATCCAGATGGACGCCGTCACGACCGCTTGCGTCGTAGCCCGGCCGACGCCCTGCGTTCCGCCGGTAGTGTTCAGTCCGTAATAGCAGCCGACCAGCGAAATGATAACGCCAAACAGGAAGGGCTTCATCAAACCCTGCAACAAGTCGTTATAGACCAGCGCCCTCCACGACGTGCTCCAATATTCGGTTCCCGTCACCAAGCTCAACAAGGGCACCGAGACCAGGTAGGCGCCGAACAATCCCAGCACGTCGGCCAATACCGTCAACAGAGGAAGCATTAACGCTGTGGCCGTCAGCCGCGGTGTCACTAGTTTCTGTGAGGGGTCGGTTCCCAGCGCGCGCATCGCATCGATCTGCTCAGAAACTTTCATCGAGCCCAGCTCGCTGGCCATGCCTGACGCATTCCGTCCAGCCACCAGCAGCGCGGTTAACACCGGTCCTAACTCGCGAATAAGAGTGATGGAAACAATCGCGCCCACCTGGCTTCCCGCGCCGTATGTGTTTAACGCCCGCGCCATCTGCAAGGCGATGATGCCGCCGCTAAAGAATCCGGTGAGCAGAACAATGGGAAGGCTGCCAACACCAATGACGTCCATTTGGGTAAATACGTCAGAGTAATAGTGCGGTGCCCGGAAGATGTTCGCAACGGAACGGCCGGCAAGGAAAAGGAAATCCTGAAACGAAGCAACAGGCTGTTTCAGGAAATCGAGCAAGTTTCAGCTCCCCTGAACAGCCCTGCTCTCATAATGCTCGATGCTACCATACGGCTGTTTACCCTCTTTTTGACGTCTTCGGCCTCACCATCACTGTATGGGCACCCTCACAAATATTCAAGGGATCACGGTAGGACACTCGACCAACCTGGAGGCGCTTACTGGTTGTACCGTCATTCTTTGTGAGCAGGGAGGGGTCGCCGGCGTGGCCATCCCGGGGTCGGCGACCGGCACCGAAGAGACTGAGCTTCTGCGTCCAGGCCACATAACAGACAAAATTCATGGAGTATGCTTCGCGGGCGGGAGTGCCTTCGGACTGGAGGCAGTTTCAGGAGTTCGCCGATTCCTCGAACATAAAGGCATTGGCTTCTCGACTCCCGGGGGTCCGGTCCCACTAGTCGCCGGAGCCATTCTCTATGACCTTGGCATTGCCAAACGTGGCGTTCGTCCTACCCGGGAAATGGGCGAAAGCGCATCGGCGGCGGCATCTTCGGCCGCGGTCCTGGAAGGTGCGGTCGGGGCTGGCACCGGCGCTACGGTAGGCAAGATCTTCGGCCCCAAGCAGATGATGAAGAGTGGCCTTGGTTCTGCTTGCACTCAGGTCGGCGATGGCGTGAACGTGGCGGCGCTTGCCGTTGTGAACGCCCTTGGCGACGTCATCGATCCTGAAACGGGGCGTATTGTCGCCGGCGCCCGCACGTCGGCCGAAAGCCGGGAGTTTGCTAACACCACGCAGACCATGCTGCGCGTCGCGAAGGCCGCAGGTTTTTCGAAAGAGCACACCACTCTGGTCTGTGTAGCAACGGACGCAGCGCTAGATAAGGTCCAGATGACGAAAGTTGCGCAGCTTGCCACCATTGGCATGGCGCGCACGATCTCACCCGTTTTCACCATGAGCGATGGCGACATCGTGATTGCCCTGTCGACAGGCACCCGGAAAGCATCTGTGGACGTGGTGGGCATTGCCGCTTCGATAGTCGTCTCCGAGGCCATTTTGCGAGCCGTCCGACTCGCACCCACCATCAATGGCATCCCAGGCCTCAAGTCCTAGAACCGCTTCTAGCAACTTAGTCAATGCGATTCACCAGCCCCTGCGCCTTAGTCTGGTTTCCGTTTGCGGGGCGTCCGTTTCGTCGAGGGACCACCTGACGACTTCCTAGGCCGCGACACCGTTTTCTTCGCCTTGGCTGGCGGAGGATTCGGTTCGAAGATCGTGGGCTGGCCTTCGACAATCGGCTGCGGCTCGTCATCCTCATCAGCCTCCTGTTCCGGCGTCATCGGCGGCAGGGCCGGCGGGTAGAATTCCGCGCCCAGATTCACAATCAAACCCAGCTCTTCATGCGGTTCCGTGCGGACCACCGTCTTGTCTTGCGCGTAGTTGAGGAACTCCTCAAACCGCTGGAATCCGTACTTCTGGAGGCTGAAGTCCGGCAGCTCTTGCGCAACCCACTGCTCAAGGTCGCTGCCCGGAACGCCGTTCTCCAGTTCCATGCGGTGCGTTTCCAGAACGTCTCTGAACCCAGGCAGCGCCTCTTCAGGCTTCGCCGCAACGCGCTCCGGCCCGTGTCCGCCTCCGCGGCGCTCAATAATGTAACGGCCGCCTGAACCACTGACATTGATGAAGTCCGACTTCTTCAACTTCTCGACGAAGTCGGAAAAACTGCCCGCGCCATAGGCCCGTTCGCTGAACGCCGGGTCCAATTGCAACATCGTTGATTTCAGCAGGCCCAACTGAGGCTGCACAGCGCGGCGCTCCAACACTTGGAGGGCCCGCTCCACCAGCGGCATGGCTTGGGCCAGATCGAGCGGAGCTGGCCGTTGGCCGCGGTCGCGCTTGTCGCCCCGATCGCGCTTTTCGCCACCGCCCTGCCCCTGCTGCTGTCCGCCGCCCTGTTGTCCCTGGCCGCCTTGCCCGCGCATATCGCGACGGTCAGGCATGGGGGTTGCGACGATGGTCGCCCCGTCTTCGAGCAGCGACTCATAGCTAACGAACTCGTGGCAATTCTGCTGCAAAATCGTGCTGGTGAATGCCTTGCCGCCCAGCACAAACACCGTCTTGCCGTATTCCTTCAGCTTATTCACCAGTGGAATGAAATCGCTGTCGCCGCTGACAATCGCGAACGCATTCACATGCTGGTGCGTAAAGGCCATCTCCAGCGCATCCAGCGCCAGGTTGATGTCCGCCCCATTCTTGTCTCCACGCGGCGAAGGAATGCGCTGCACCATCTGCACCGCGTTCTCAGCCATTTGCCGCGTCGCGCCCTCCTGGCGCCCCCAGTTCGCATACGCGAACTTCGCCACCACGTCGCCGCGCTCTTTTAGCGCGTCCAACGCAAGTGACACATCGAACTCGCGCCGTAACGTCGATTTCACGCCAATCTCAATGTTGTCGTAGTCGACGAACACCGCAATGTTCAGTCTCTCCTGCATAGATATCCTCTTTCGGCGGTCCGGCCGATCCCATAAATGGTGGCTCAGACTGTCCCTTTTCTTCCGTGCCGCTCCGCGGCTCTTTTTGTGCGTTTCAAGTCCGAGCTCCTACCCGGCACGCACGTTGCGTGTCGGACGTTTCCGTAATGTCGCGCGAGGTCTTACTCTCAGGCAATCTGTTTCACGGAGCCGCGAATAAAATCAACGATTTTCTCGAGCGATGCGCCGGGCTGAAAAACCTCGGAGACCCCGAGCCTCTTCAATTCCGCCGCGTCTTCATCGGGGATGATCCCACCCACGATCACGAGCACATCAGTCATACCTTTTTCACGAAGCAAATCCAAAATTCGCGGCACTATCGCATTATGTGCGCCAGAAAGAATCGACAGGCCTATCACCTGAACGTCCTCCTGCAGCGCCGCGTTCACGACCATTTCCGGAGTCTGCCGGAGGCCCGTATAAATTACTTCCATACCCGCGTCACGAAGGGCTCTTGCGATCACCTTTGCGCCACGGTCGTGTCCATCGAGGCCCGGTTTGGCGACGAGGACGCGAATGGGAAGACTCATACAAGCACTAGCCGCATTATAAACCCTTGTCACTCATGGGTTTCTCGCTTCAGGCACGAGACGGCTCCGTATACACCCCGAACACGCCTTTCAACACCGCCACAATTTCGCCCAATGTCGCGTACGCTTTCACCGATTCGAGCAGCGCGGGCAGCAGGTTTGCCTCGCCTTCTGCATCGTCTTTCAATCGTTTCAGCGAACTCCAAACCTGAAGCTCATCCCGCTCTTGCTGCAGGCTCTCAAGCGCCACCCGCTGCTCGCGTTCCGCTGAATCGTCGATCGCCAGCAGTTCCAATGGTTCTTCATCTGCCTCTACATAGGCGTTCACTCCTACCTGGATACGTTCCCGGCCGTCGATCTCCTGCTGATAGGTATAGCTTGCATTGGCGATCTCGTTTTGCAGGAAGCCGCGCTCGATGGCGGGAAGCACACCGCCCATCGCATCGATCTGCTCTATGTAGTGCCCCGCCGCCTTCACCATCTCCGCAGTCAGTGCCTCCAGGTAATAGCTCCCGCCGAACGGATCGGGCACATCCGTCACGCCAGTCTCAAACGCCAGAATCTGCTGCGTCCGCAGCGCCAGCGTCACAGCATGCTCTGACGGCAGCGCGTAGGCTTCATCGAGAGAATTCGTGTGTAGCGACTGGGTTCCACCCATCACGGCCGCCATCGCCTGCACCGCCGTGCGGACCACATTGTTCATAGGTTGCTGCCATGTCAATGAACAACCTGCGGTCTGGGCATGGAACCGCATTTTCTGCACCTTTTGAGACTTCGATCCGAAACGCTCTCTAGCGATGGACGCCCAGAGGGTTCGCGCCGCCCGGTATTTCGCAATCTCTTCGAAGAAGTCGTTATGCGCATTGAAGAAGAAGCTCAGGCGCGGACCGAACTCGTCAATCGAAAGCCCACGTTTCAGCGCCCACTCCACATACTCGATGCCGTTGCGTAGTGTAAATGCCAGCTCTTGCACCGCCGTCGAGCCGGCCTCGCGAATGTGATAGCCGCTAATCGAAATCGGGTTATAACTCGGCACATGGCGCGTTGCGTATTCGATGACATCGGTTGCGAATCGCATGGAAGGCCGTGGCGGAAAAATGAACTCTTTCTGAGCGATGTATTCCTTCAGGATGTCGTTCTGCAGCGTGCCCTGCAGCCTTTCAAACGCGACGCCCTGTTGCTGAGCCACCGCCAGATACATGGCAAATAGAATCGGCGCCGGCGAGTTGATCGTCATCGAGACTGATACTTCGCCTAGCGGAATGCCGCTAAACAGCGTCTCCATATCGCGTAGCGAACTGATGGCTACGCCGCACTTTCCCACCTCGCCCGCCGATTCCGGCTGATCGGCGTCATAACCCATGAGCGTCGGCAGGTCGAAGGCCACCGAGAGGCCGGTTTGTCCCTGGCTCAGCAGATAGCGGTATCGCTCGTTGGTTTTCTGCGGTGTGGAGAATCCGGAAAACTGCCGCATAGTCCACAAGCGCCCTTGGTACATGGTGGGATGAATCCCGCGCGTGTAGGGAAACTCGCCAGGCGGCGGTGACGAAGCAGCGTCTTCGGGACCGTAGAAAGGCTTCAGCGGGATGCCGCTCAACGTGCTAATTTCTTGTTCGGGTTTCGTTGTCTTCATCAGCCTACAGCTCTCCGCGCGAACGCCAACGCGACGCCCACGACTACCCTGTGACTGTTCCTGATAGCCCCACGCGCTTCTGAACCGTGCACAAAGCAAGCGGACCACGACCGGATCTGCGAGCCGCAGATACCACCTACATCAATCCGCCCTGACGCCCCACCATCAGCGCCTCGATCGCCGCACCGCGAGCCCCCGCGGAGTCTCCATTCGGCATGATGTGAATCGGGATATCTTGCTGTTCCACGCGTTGCGGCGGCATGCCAGCGCGGATCTCCTCAACAAACCACTTCTGAAATTCCGGCTTGGTCTCAATCGCACCGCCGCCCACAATCAGGGCATCCGGATCGAACACATTCACCATCTCATCGAAAAACAATCCCAGCGCGTGAGCCTGCACGC